>Ga0214473_10011861_pt1 | contig 10228 bp, 6 predicted proteins | sample RVTome_7_FD_203509 | JGI IMG/M metagenome (GOLD analysis project Ga0214473, IMG submission 203509) | Soil microbial communities from uranium-contaminated site in the Upper Colorado River Basin, Wyoming, United States - RVT98D197 | ecosystem: Environmental > Terrestrial > Soil > Contaminated >... | reverse complement strand
TGCTCCAAGCCACTGGAAGTCTGTTCCTTGCCTCAGGTTGACAATGGCCTTCTCCGCATCCTCTCTTTTTGAAAAAGCAAGACTCTTTATTTTCATCATTTCAGGGTAGCTATACTCTTTCGTATGCTGATCATAGTAAGCTTTCAGTTCCTCTTCATTCAATTTAACATCCGGCACAACCGCCTTCTGCACAAAAGCTCCGAAGATCAAGGAATTCTCATATTCCTTGACTTTATTCTTATAACCCTTTGTTTTGTCAATGCCCAAGCGAAGCGCCTCTTTTCTAAGAACCCGCTTTTCAAGCATTTCCTCCAGAATCTGGTCTTTCCTCTTATTTAACCGCTTGGACTCGACCGCTCTCTCCACTCCGTGATAAAGTTGCTGCTTCATGTACTCCGCAAATTCGCCGACGGTGATTGGCTTTTCTCCTTTGATCTCCGCAACCGCACGCTTGTCCTTCAGGAGTTTCTCAAATCCCTGTTCTTTGGACTCAAAATCGATGCTCTTGAGAAGTGGATCGCTCACCTTGACGGACTTTGCCTTCAGGGCCTTTTCATACTTGGCAAAAGCCTCTTTCTGTTTTTGACGAAGCAATTCCATTCTCACCTGCTCTTTTACCTTGGGGTCCTCAGGAAATCGAACGTCTTCGAGCTTGAAGATCACAAACCCTATTTTGATTTTTACAACAGAGCTCGTGGACCCAATCTTCATTTTTGAAACCGCCTCGGCAATTTCTGGCAACAACTCCTTTTCTTTCAGATAATTTCCCTCTTCGCTGCCTTTTCCTTTCTTATCCGAAAGGGATTTTTTCAGCGTCTCATCAAAGCCTTTTCCCCCTTTGAGCGCATCCTCCATCGCCTTTGCATCTTCTTCCTTTTCGAACAGGATCGATTTAATTTTCCATTCCTTTATCGATTCCCTGTAAAGCGTCTCCACTTCTTTCTCATCGGGTTTGATGTTTTTAGCTTGCCTTTCGATCAACTCATCCCGAAGCGTTTGCCTGGCAAATACGTCAACCCTTTCTTTCAATTCCTTCAATTCATCAAGCCCCATCCTTCTCGCTTCCTGAACAATAAGCCTCCCGTTGATCAGACGGTTGAGGAGTTCTAACATTTTTTCTTTTCCGACTTTCTGCTCCCCTCCCCTCCCCTGGTGTAAAATCCCCAGTTCTCGGTTGAACTCATCAAGAGGAATGGGCTCCTCATTTACGACGGCAACGATCTTCTTACCTTTCAGGGGAGGCAAATCCTGTGCAGAGGCAAGTCCGATTGTTCCGACGAAAAAACTGATGCCCAGAATAATTCTTAATATCTTATCGTTTCTCATCTTTGTTCTCTTGGTGACAGATGTTAAATTTTTCAATTAATAAGACATCGTCTCCATGGGCTCCATCTTTTCTTCTGGGGGCAACTTTTTCTATCTCTCTTTCGCAACCCATTCTCCAATCCATCTCACCATCTGGGAGGTCATGACGTAGGCTGTATTGACTCTCCCCCTGTCGAAAAAGAAAACGCCGTCGTCCCCTTCATTATAACTGTTGGAACCCCAGACCACTTCCCGGCTTTTGCGCTCGATAAGGACTGTGGAGAAATCCACTTTTGGTTTTCCCCAGAGGCCCTGATAATCCTGATAATCGATCACCTTCCCTGAGAGAATGACATCGGCATTGAGGATGGAAAAAATGGCATCGGCATTGGCCAGGGAAACTCCGTCTTCCATGATCACTCTCAGTCCCAGGAGCTCCTGCCTGAGGACGCCGGACTCGATGACATCGAAATTGTTGAACCTCCTTAATTGTCTGATAAAATGAAGCACCAGAATCTCCCCTGCATATTTTCTTTCGCTCCTGTTGAAGAAGGGGAGGACAGCCACCACGTATTTTCTTTCTGGATCCAATTCAGGAGACCGGTAAACTACTTTCGGCCGAAATTTCTTTTTCGCACCTCGACCCTTCCCCTCATCCCGTCTTGTCAATAGAGTTCTTATCAGAGAATCCGTCACGAATTTCATTGCCTTTTCAAGCAATGCCTTCGGATCCTCAATCAGGCCTATCCCCAGAATCCCCGGAGAATCATCGCCGGCCAGTCCGATGCCATCGATCCACAAAATGGAAGGGGCCTCGCCGGTTGAAATCAGCCTGGAAGTCAAAGCAACCTTTGGAGGATCTGTTTCACTATAGAATTCCAGAGAGGTAATCAAGACGCCTTCGATCCCCATCTCCTCTTTAAAGGCGTTCGCTATCCCTCTGTCCAGCCCTCCGACATGTCGGATACGGTGCTTTGCCATAAATTTCTCGAGGGTTTCCTCTCCGAGGACCTGGAATCCCTGTTTGCTTAACTTCTCGATCCACGCCTGCCTGATCTCTTTTAGGGGTGCAGCCGTGCCGCTGAGATTTTCCACAGGAAAGATGGCTATGCGAAATTTCGTATCGCTGGAGGGAGCTGTTTCTGTATTAATCTCTTTGGCATTGGCAAGCACAGAGAAGAAAAAGAACCCCAACAGGATGAGGGCCGATGCCTTACTTAAATAGTTTGTTGATAAGATCATTTACAGCCTTCTCAGTAATGACATTCATCGGCTGGCCTCCTCCTCCAAAGAGCCGATCCCATAGACTGATTCCGCCCTTTGTCGAAGAGGCCGTCCATACAATCTTCCCCGTCTGTGTCTCAATCATCTGGAGACTCAATGATATGATATTCGCTGAAGTCGTTCCTGACCTGACTTCTCCATATTCCCTTACAACCCCTGTAATAGTAGCCTGAACTTTGATGATGCCTCCTAACTTGATAGCCTCCTCACCGGATGGCGCAGTCGGATTTTGAATCTCCGTCCTTGCCACTCCCCGGGCAACTTCGCCTGTAGGAAGAGCATAAACAGCACCCGTGGACAAAAGTTTGTTGATAAAGACATCCCTCACTCTCTCGGCAATCACGGGGTCTCTCGTCAGGCTGGCGAAAGGCATCACGGCTACAGTTTTTATCGCCCCAAAATCCATGTTCGGATCAATGTATGTATCGCTCGTCGTTGCACAGGCCATCAACAGGATAACTGATGAATAAACCAAGAACTTTAAGCGTCGCAATATTTTCCCAATCCACATAACTTTTCCCCCTCTAAGAACAGCGAAGAACAAAGCGCCCGCCTACCAGGGACTCTGTTCGGCGGGCAAGCATGGAGCATAGAGTGTAAGACCCTTCAATTATTCAATATCACATCCCAGCCCTTGCCCTGTCAATATCACTACCCCATGCTTTTTACTCTATGCCCTCTGCCTTGTTTTTTTATCAGAAGAATATCTTCAAACTTGAACTGATCACTTGTGATTCTGTTTTTTGTATCTTGCTATCACTTCTAATCATCTGATAGGTCAGGTCTAAATAAGACCGGCTACTAAGCTTGTATCGCACATTTGGAGTAAAAATCCTTTCCTTCAAACGATCTTCAGACCTGAGGTTCTCGTTATAGGAAATATTAAACTGGAGAGCCCCGTCCGGGAAAGGAGACCAGTTCACCGAATAGTTTTGAGTTGTTTCTGTTCCTTGCCCCTTCTCTGCAATGAGCTCTATTAAGGCAGAAAGATACACTGTTCTGACGGGATTGAAATTTACATTCAGGTCCACCCTCCTTGTATACGTGGAAGTACTCCCGCTTTCCCCCCCTCTCCGCCTTGACATCGTATCCGAGTAGTTCAATCCCAGGGTCAGAGTTCGATGGGGCACAACATTCAGACCCAGGCTAACCAAGATATCCCTTCCTTTTTCACCCGTCTCCTGTTTTGAAAAGTTCAACCCTCCATTTAGGTTAAGGTCTATGCCCCGATATAACTGAGCGGTATTATATAAAAATATGGAATGGGTATCATTTGGCTTTTTGTCGATCTCTTCATCCCGCCCGCTGAAAACAAGACTGTTCCGAAGCGTCCTCAGCGGGTCTGCCACGATCGAGGCATTATAAACATAGGCAACCCGTTTCTTATCCTCTTCTTTTCCGTCCTCCCTCGCCACCCTTGCCGTCCCTGAAAAAACGCTACTGAACCTATGGTTGGCAGAAAAACCATTTGAGAGGGTGTATCTCTGTTGAGACGAAGGTTCCACCCGGTTGAAAAAATAGTACAGGTCGTAGAACAGAAGCGGGCTATCCAATATCCTAACTTTCCCGTCCAAATTATAAGTATGGGAAGCTCTCCTCGTTTTTTCCACAACATCTGCGGCAGGCTTGCTGAGAAATGCCTGAAGTTCTGTGACGAAAATATTGGGTGGTACAAGGGGACTTCGAGCAAGAGGAGTGGTAACGACCTTAATGTATCTCCTGGCTGGGATGACAGGAAAATTTATTTCAAAGCGGTTCTGAAATGGCCCGAAGGATCCGGCCACCGGTCCAGCCCAATGCGTCCAGGTCAGATTATCTTCGCTGATAAAGACATCCCAGGAAAAGGAACCGGCAATCGTGGAGGTGAGTTCCCTGTCTACCCAGACAAGAAGCTGACTCACCTCTGCGGGATTAAGAAAATCGAGACCTATTTGTCTTCTCACCATAGGAGGGTCCGATACAAGATCAATTCCAGCGCTTACTGTCGTATTGCCATCCACCAGAGCCGGGTTCGGGTCGAGCGCGAGAGGCAAAGGGGGCAGCGTATTGTCAATTCTCGAGAGGCCTGCAAAAGGGAAAACCTGTGAAGTGACAGACCCCGTGCCTTCTGAGACGGTTTTCACCTCGCTATAAAAAACATCATAAGTCGTATTCAGAAGAACTCGTTTGTCAAGAAAAGAGTCTGAATAGACAACCCTTCCGCTATGGACTTGCTGTTTAACATCGAGGTTATTTAAATCATCCTTCGTGTGAATATAGGTGCCGTAGTAATTGAGCTGGAGCCCTTTGTATACGTATTTCGAGATAAGATTGATGTTGTCCTCTTGGATATCCCGGAGGTCCTTATCCTCGTCAAAGCTGTTTGTGCGTCTGAACCGCATGTCAAGACTCGGTAATCCTTCCGGTCTCCACCCCAAAATCGCGTTGTATTCCTCATTGACAAGAGTCACAGAAGGAGAATGTGAAACTTCTGTTCTTTCTTGCCTCCGGATGTATCCGATTCCTGCTGTATAGAGAGGGTTTTCCAGAGTAAGGTCAATATAAGGTCTGAACCTCGTTATGTTTGTCCTTGACCCTACCCCGGAGGTTTCAATGTCTGTTGTGGTCAACTCGCCAACCCCACCGGCATGCAATCTCAGATTGGGAAAGATCTTCGTATCAATGTCGAGGGTGAGCCGGGGATTATAATTATTGGACACCGTTTTGGTGGTGACGCCGGCGGCATCCGTTGTCTTGGATGAAAAAAAACTGTAATTGAATTCCAAAAGACCGCTGACGCCCTGAATGAGACCCTGAGCATTTGCAAGAGCGGGAAATAGTACCAAGAAAAGCAAAACCCAGAGCGCAGAGCGGAGAGCGACCGAACAAAAACACATCCCCCTCACCCTTCTTATTATCCCCCTGGGGAGAGGATGGGGGTAAGGGGTTCTCAGATTTCTAAATCTGAACTTGGTCATTGTTTGAATTATTTGTATTATCTTGCTGGGTGCCTTCTGTTACACGCTTTGCACGGTGCTCCATGCGCCCTGCGGTTCATCTTTCCCCCATGACCACAACCCAATAAGGGTATTCTCCTACGTCGATTTCATAAACCGATCTCTTACTGACGAGGTTGTTCACCAGCAGGCTTTTCTTATCCTCGTTCACGAGGTAGAGGTTATTCTCTTCACCATCAATGGTCATGTAGGCAATAGCTCCTCCGGTCCTGATGATATCCACAGGAACAAAGGAAAAGGGATCATAGACCTCTACAATGATGTCGTTCTTCCGGCCGAGAAATACAAGGTCTGTTCTGTTATCCGCTTTTATCGAGTTCATTCCAATCCTGACATGGAACCTTCTCAGGGTAGAAAGGGAGGAAGGATCGATCACTGTTAAATAATTAGACAGTTCATGAATCACGTAAAGTCTATCTCCCCTTCTATTAAATTGTCCTCTCAGGGGGCCGGGATCCGTCGAGAGGGTAGTGACAATCCCCCTGTTTGGAATATCTAAGACGGAGATCGTGCTGGAGAGCGTGTTAAAGACATAAGCCCTTCTTCCCGTGTTGGGGTCGATCAGGATGGAATGGGGACCATTCCCAACATTGATCCTGCCCAGTTCAAAAAAAGATAAGGAATCTATGAAACTGACGGTGTTCGAGCCTGCATTCACCGTTAACAGAAATTTGCCGTCGGGAGTCAGGGCCATTTCCTGAGGCCGATCGCCTTGACTCAGCCTGACCCTGTTTATGATCTCTCCTCCGGTAACATCCATCACCTCGACCGCATCTTCTCCTGAAAGCGCCACATAAACCCTTCTCCCTCTCTGATCGAGCGCCATCCCCGCAGGCCCTCTTCCGGTGGCGATTACTCCAACGACCTGACCCAACCTCTTATCAAAGACTGTGATATTATTGGAGCCCGTATTGGTTACATACCCCGCGAGGCTGATGACCGGCTTCGCTGGAATAACGGCTGAAAAAACAGGGTTAAAGCTAAAACCCTTTGAGATGGAATCTCCATAATTAAAGGTGAGTGAGACAACGTGCGCTCTCTTTCGGATAACCGTAAACGGGAAATCGGTTCGCACAGGGACATCCGGCACGAGGAGGTCGGCTTCTCCATCCTCACTCTTCAAAATTGCCTTCTTTGCTTTAACTGAAAAACCCGTATAGGAACCGGGCGGAATCCTGCCGGAAGCTAAAAGTCGTTGCCTTCTCAAGTCACCGGGTCTTATTTCACGAAGAGAAATCTCCAGCGGGAATTCCCTTCCATCGGTACTTACGGCGGATATTCCTTCCATACTGAACCTTAGCCGCTCCGCTTCTTGAGGGTATGGCTGAAGGTAAAGATAGATTTCCCCCTCCTCTTCAAGGGGAGGCCTTAGCCGGGAAAGGGTGGCCTGGCAGGCCAAAAGAAGGGATAGGGTCAATAGAATGAATATCAGCTTCTTTTTCAATAGGAACTCCTCGCTGGCTAAAACTCCAAATTACAAATTCAAAAATCAAAATAAATTTCAATAACCAATGCTCGAATGACCGAAACTTTCTCTATTCATGGTTTTGAATTTCGGTCATTGGAGCTTATTGGTATTTGATGCTTGGAATTTGGTGCTTTTGGTTTTCGGCTTATCCTACACATTGTGCCACGATCGGAGAAAACTCCCCCCTTAAATTCAGAATATTATAAGTCTATTCCCAGATTCAAGTAAAAAAAAGAGGGCTGGCATTTCTGCCAGTCCTCTTGGCATTTCATGCCGAGATAAGAAACCTCGACATTGAACCGAATTAGTCTTTTGCGTGGCACTTGTTGCAAAGGACGCGCTGATAGGTGGCGAATTGGGTTGCTGGACGATCATAGTAGGTCGCTTGCCAATCGGCAATCGTCCGGCCCCGGCGCTGCAGCGCTGCACGGGACCCGGTAACTGAGCCGTTGCCGATTGCTACGTACTCCCCATTAACGGTCGTAAATTCATACCCGTTGTCGTAACGAAGCGCATGCATATTACCGGAAGCATGGGCCCTGTGGCATGACATGCAAGTGACCTGGTCGCTACTCCCCGGACCGGCCAGACTTGTGCCTGTGTTGCTTGCCAAAGGAGCAAGCACTGTGTAATCACCACTATTCGTAGCGAATGGCACGAGTGACGAAAAAGAAGTGGCTGCACTGCCCGTCATATCACCTGATTTCACATACTGCCCGTATAGGCCGGCAATCGTAGAGCCGAGACCCCCGTCAACAGGGTGCACATAGTTACCGGTAGAGTGCATACCCGTATGGCAGGTAGCGCACCACTGGCCCCATGTCACATGCCCGCTAGCCGTGGAAACACCATAAGCCACACGGACCTGGGCCGTTGCCGTTGCCTCAGCCTGGTTATAGGTAGATGGGGCTTTTGCAGCAGGAACGCCATTAAAAATGATACCATTTTTCGCGTATCCAAAGCCGGCGAGAAGCCTGTAAACACCAACAGCCTCGGTGGCTGTGGGCTCATTACTCGCTCCATTGTATGAACCGGATGCCTTGATGGGAGCTCCTGTCTTTGCGATGGCTCCACTCTGTAATCTTCTAAACTGCCCATGAGGGTCATGGCAGGTCTGGCAGCCAAGCTGAGCTGAGGGAAATGTTCCACCCGGAGCTGCAGTATTAGTCGGATCGGCGATATAACCAAAATCAGCCGCGACGACGTTATGGCCATGGGTTGAGCCGTCTTCACTGTAGGTATTGGTGCCGGATGCATCGGTGTAGTTCTTCTTCAACCAACCGAAGTCTCCACCAGGAGTTCTCTGCTTGGGTGGAGTCGCCGCCGTTATTTCCCCCCCCGGGGTGCTGACATGGTAGCTTGAAGGACCTGTATCACCTGCATGCTCGTGGCATGTCAAGCAGGTCGAACTCTGGTCAGTGCCAACCATAAGGAATGACCCACCCGCTTTTGGGGCGTGCATGCTATGGCAGCCCTCGCACTCCGCGACACCGCCTGAATGGAAGGCATATGCCATTCCGCTTAAACCAATGGTTAACAGGGCCGCAGCCATGATAACCAAACTTAATTTCAATCCTTTCATTTTGTCCTCCTGATAAATTTTTTTTACTGCTTACTGCTTTCTGCCTACTGCTTAATTAGAATTCTCAATTGCTTCTTCCCACCCCCTTTACATTGGATTGAAAACGCATCGGCTGTCCACGTTTTCTACTCTTAAATTCAGGCTCAGTTAAAGGTTAGCTTAAAAACACTCACTCCCCTTCTTCTGCTCTGGGTCACATAGATTCTATCGTTATTATCTATGACGATATCATCCGGAACGATAAGATTGTCCGGTTTCAAGCCACGGTAGCCAAATTGGGTGATAAATTTGAAATTCTTGTCAAAAACCATGACTGCACACTTCAATTTATCAACAACCAGATAATTTCCTTTGCTGTCCCTCACGATGCCTGCAATCACATTAAACTTCCCGGAAGTGCTTCCCGGCCGCCCAAACCATGTCAATTTTCCATCGGGAGATAGAATGCAGGCTTTAAAAAGAACGGGGACTGTGAGCAGAATATTTCCCTCTTTGTCCACGCCGAATCCGACTACATCCATGTTCCCTCTATCCTTTTCTTCAAGTTCAAGAAGAGGAATAAGGTCATAGCCTCTTTTAAAATTGCCTTCATGATCAATCACAACGACTCTCATATCCCCATGATTTTCCAGATAGAAGTGGCTGTCTTGATAAATCATGCGGGTCGGTGAAAATCTCGAAAATTCAGGCGGCAGGTTCTTTAGCTCAATTTCGGATTTGGGTTCACCCCTATAATTGCAACGGACGATTGACGATGCGGATCCCTTGTAAGAAAGGAGAAAGATGTCACCACTCTGATCAACGGCAACATCAACGATTTGGCCAAGATCGAGGTCATCCCCGAATCGGTGGATCTCCATTCCTGACTCATTAAATATTCTCAGGGAATTCTGGTATAAGACATAGATTTCACTTCTTTCTTTATCTACGGAGACCCTCGCCCAGTTGTAGGGTATCCGGCCTGTAAAGTCAGACAGACTATGGAGGAAGGACGCCTTGAACGCTGCCATTGCAGGAACAGAAAGGGTCAACAGAAAAAGAGTGGTAAGAAGAATGACTAATCTGAATCGACTATTCCCGGGTTTCATATTCACAGCCATATAGAGAGCAAGTTTCGTTCCAAAAGTTTTTCAATTTTCCTTGCCAGTATCGTTTCCTGATCTAGAGAGAAAATATTGCAAATTCAATAAGTTATGAAACTATTTAAAAAATATTTTGGAAGGATAATTTCTGAGGTTTGTGAACGTTAGCACTTTTTAGAGGGATATTCCGCACCCTTGCGGATTCTCCCCCAGTAAACCAATTTCGGTACGCGGATTTCGGATTGCGGAGTCTTTAGGACGGGAATGAGCTGGTACCTTAGATTACACCGTTAGGAGGCTTGGATAGCAATATTAGAAACGAAAGATGAAGGTTATTTCTGTTGTTACGCTTCGCGCCCGGTTCGGAGCGGTTTCAAGGAAGTCTCAAGATTCAAGAAGTCCGAATTTCTGCATTCGGTATCGGAGGGCGTCTCGACTGATATCCAAAAGTCTGGCTGCTTTGGTTTGATTGCCATTGGTCATCTTAAGGGCTTGCTTCACCAGGGCTTCT
>Ga0214473_10011860_pt1 | contig 10230 bp, 7 predicted proteins | sample RVTome_7_FD_203509 | JGI IMG/M metagenome (GOLD analysis project Ga0214473, IMG submission 203509) | Soil microbial communities from uranium-contaminated site in the Upper Colorado River Basin, Wyoming, United States - RVT98D197 | ecosystem: Environmental > Terrestrial > Soil > Contaminated >... | reverse complement strand
AGGTTTGCCCGGGAGGCCGGGTTGGATGAGGTGGAATTCCTGATCTTGACCCCCTATCCCAAGACCCGCCTTTTCGAGAGATTGGAGGAGGAGGGGAGGATCTTCGAGCGGGATTGGAGCAAGTATAATACCATGCATGTGGTTTTCAGGCCCAGATCCATGTCCGTGGACCAACTCCGGGACGGATATCGGCAAGCCTGGAGAGAATTTTATTCCCACCGGAAAGCGGGGTATGTCCCGCGGATCAGCGAGCTTTCCCTGCAACCCCGAATCTGACAGTAACTTATGCGGGTAATGCTGGTTTCCCCCAATCAGGAGTTCCTTCCCGATCCGGTATCCCCCATTGGGCTTTCTTACCTGGCGGCGGCCTTGAGGGAGGCGGGCCACGAGGTTGCCCTTTTGGACCTCTGCTTCTCCCCTGACCTCGAGGCCTCCATCCAGGAAGGCCTCCGCGCCTTCCCCCCCGAGATCATCGGCCTCTCCATCCGCAATGTGGACAACACCGCCTACCCCTTCACCGTCTCCTACATCGAGCCTCTGCGGAGGGTGGTGGATTTGCTGCGCCGCTTCTCACCCGCCCCTATCCTGGTGGGAGGATCGGGCTTCACCATCATGCCCGAGGAGCTCCTCGGGCTGCTCGATTTGGAGATGGGCATCGTGGGGGAAGGAGAGGGGTCCATGGTCCGGTTCCTGGCGCAGGGGGCGACAGATGGGGTGCCGGGGCTCATCTGCAGGAAGGGAGGCCAATTCCAGATCACACCCCCTTCCCCTTTGCTCAATATCGATGCCTTGCCCCTGCCCGCCCGGGACCTGTTGGATGTGGCCGCCTATCTCCGCGAAGGTGGGGTCTGCAATATTCAGTCGAAGCGGGGCTGTGCCTTCCAGTGCATCTATTGCACCTACCCCCTGATCAATGGTGGTAGGGTGCGCCTGCGGGATCCGGAGAAGGTGGTGGCGGAGATGGAAGGGCTGCAGAGGGATTATGGCATCGGCCACTTCTTCTTCGTGGATGATGTCTTCAATCACCCCCCCCAGCATGCCCAGGCGATCTGCGAGCAGATCATTGCTCGGGGTCTCCGAATCAGCTGGACCTGTTATGCCCATCCCGGCTACCTGAGCCCTCCCCTGGTGGAGCTGATGGCCCGGGCCGGCTGCAAGAACCTCGAGCTCGGGACCGACTCCGGCTCCCCTCTGGTCCTCTCCGCCCTGAAGAAGAACTTCGGGCCCCAGCAGATCCGGGAGGCCTCCTCCTCCTGCCATCGGTCGGGGATTCAATTCTGCCACAGCCTGATTTTGGGAGGCCCGGGAGAGGATCGCGCCACCCTCCAGGAGACCTTTGAACTGATGGAGGAGGTGGATCCCACCGCGGTGATCGCCATGATCGGGGTGCGGGTTTATCCCCATACGGCATTGGCCCAGGCCCTGGTGAGAGAGGGACTCTTCCACCCCGCGGAGATTGCCCATCCTCCCAGGTTCTACCTCTCCCCCGCCCTGGGGGACGAAGTGATTGATCTGGTGGTGGCCCACGCGGGCAGGTGCCGCAGTTGGATCGTCCCGGGCTACCATATCAATTACTCGGTGAGACTGCAGCAGTTCTGCCGGAGAGGGAAGCTGGGGCCCATCTGGGGCTATATGCGCAACCTGAGGGGCAGGGGCCGGGGCGTTGGCTCCGCAGGAGGAGAGAGGAGGAAGGTTGGAGAAGGCTGAGTTGCTTGCGGTCTCGGAGGCAATGCCGAAGGGGAGATCCTCAATTGCCTGGGAGGTGGAGTCCAGGACGCCCTTCAAGAGGGCCTGGTATCATTATCCCCTGAATGCCTTCCTGTTTCATGCCCTGCGGCTCACCCTCCGTCTCTTCTCCCGTGAGGCCGTCTCGAAGGTTCGAATCCCCTTTGCCGACCTCTATTTCCTCTTCGCCCGATTGGACCGCGAGGCCCTGACCTCCAATATCCATCATATACTGGGGGAGGGGACCTCCCGGGAAGAGGCGGCCCGATTGGCCAAGCAGACCTTCCGCCGGTATGCCCAATATCTGATCGATCTGATCTGCACCTCCCGCATGGACGAAGAAGCGCTGCGGGGCCTGATCTCCGGCGTGTCCAATGAGCAGGTGATCACCCAAGCCCTGCAAGAAGGCCAGGGGGCCATCCTCGTCACCGCCCACCTGGGAAACTGGGAATTGGGGGGGATGATCCTCAAGGCCCTTCACCTTCCGGTGAACATCGTCTATTTCCCGGATCGCATCTGGGGGGTGGAGAAATCCCGCCGGCGTTACCGCGAGCGGAAGGGGGTGGGGCAGCTCTCCATCAGCGGGACTCCTTTCTCCCTGGTCTCTATGATGAAGGCCCTTCGGCGCAACGAGATCGTTTGCCTCCAGGGAGACAGAAATTATGGGAGGAGGGGGGTGAAGGTGGAATTCTTCGGCTCCCCGGTCTCCTTCCCCCCGGGCCCGGTCATCCTGGCCATGGCCAGCAAGGCCCCGCTGATCCCCATCTTCATCCTCCAGGAGAAGAAGGGCTATCGCTTCCTGGTGGAGGATCCCGTGCCCATGCAGGAGACGGGGAATCGCGAGGAGGATATGCGGGAGAATCTGACGCGGGTGACATCTGTCCTGGAGGGATATCTACGAAGGTATCCCGACCAGTGGTTCAATTATGTGTCCTACTGGAAAAACGGGACGGCGGTGAGGGGCGAGGCAGGATCAGGTGACCATGGATAGCTCCTACGATGTGATCATTATCGGCTCCGGGATCGGCGGCCTCACCGCAGGGAATTACCTGGCTCAGGCGGGCTACTCCACCCTGATCATCGAGCAGAACCCCCGTCCGGGGGGATGCGCCACCTCCTTTGTCCGGGGGGGATTTCGGTTCGACGCGGGCGTCCACTGGATCGCCCAGTGTGGCGAGGGGGGGATCATCCATCAGATTTTGAGGGATCTGGGCCTGGAGAGGGAGATCGATTTCGTCCAGATCGATCCCCCCCTGGCGGTGGCTACCCCCGGGAATCGGTACGCGATCCCCCAGGGCAGATCCCAGACCCTGGCCTATCTGCAGGGACGCTTCCCCGCGGAGAGGGAGGGCCTGGATCGATTCTTTGCCCTTCAGGGCAAGATCACGCAGGAGATGTTCCACCTCTTCACGGCCGACCCCGACGCGAAGGAGGGCCTGACCAGGCTCGGCTTCCGTGCCACCTTTCCCCTCCGCTTTCCCCACATCGCCCGCTACCACCGCCGTCGCGGGGCAGAGGTGGTGGATCGCCTCACCCGGGATCCCGATCTGCGGCGAATCTTGAAGATCGCTGCCATCTTCCCCCGGGTCTCCATGGTGATGCTCTCCTGGTTCTGGAATATCATCTCCAGCGCAGATTGCTATTATCCCCGGGGGGGGATTCAGAGGATCGCGGATGTCCTTGCTGAGAATTGCCGGAGGGGCAAAGGGGAGATCCTCTATGACCGCAGGGTGGCGGAGATTCTCACCCAGAAGGGCCGGGCCACGGGGGTCCGGCTGGCGGATAATACCGTAATTGGAGCCCGGACGGTGATCTCCAATGCCGATGCCCGGCAGACCTTTCTGCAGATGCTGGGCGGGGATAGCCCTGCGGGGGATCCCTCATCCCGAGGGGGAGCGAGGCTGCCCCGGAGGTATCTGGAGAGCTTGAGGAAGTGGAGGCTGTCGGAGTCCTTCTTCTATGTGTATCTGGGGGTGGATCTGGACTTGAAGGCGGGAGATAGCTGCCCCTTCCCCGTCCTCTGGTATTTTCCGGAGAGGGAGGGGAGGGCCTCCCTTCCCGAATATATCGGCATCGGCATCCCCTCCTTAAGCGATGAGGGAGCCGCCCCTGCAGGCGGCCATGCCGTCGTCATCGGCGCCTTCGCGCCGGATTGCGAGAGGTGGTTTGGGAGGGTGGAGGGAGAGCATCGGAGGGGATATGAAGATTGGAAGGAGGGGGTGGCCGATTCCTTGGTCCGCTTGGCCGGCGAGGCGATCCCGGGCCTGGAGAGCCATATCCTGGTGAAAGAGGCGGCCTCGCCCCTGACCTTCTATCGATATACGGGAAACAGCATGGGTGCCTCCTCCGGCTGGAGCATGGACGCGGAGGAGCAGCACAAGCTCCCCCAGAAGACCCCGATCAAGAACCTTTTTTTGGCCGGCCACTGGACCTTTAATCCCGGCGGGCTTCCTGCGGCCTTCATGACGGGTCGCCGGGCCGCCGAATGGGTGGAAGGGGCCCGGTAACACCTGGCGCGATGATCTAATGGCGAATGGGCGCTGGTTAACGGGTTATTTTCGAGGAGGGAGCGATGAAATTTGAGATGGCCTGCAACTGGGATCCCGTGCTGTTGGACGGCCTGGCGGGAACCCCGGCGGATGAGCTCTTTGGGGGGATGCCGAACAGTCCCATCGCGGGAGGGAGGGGTTCCTTTGTGGCAGTGGAGGCTACGCCGGAGCATGTGGAGCAATATGTGAAGGAAGTCCATCGTCGGGGGCTGCGCTTCAACTTCCTGTTGAATGCCTCCTGCCTGGACAACATGGAATATCAGAGGGAGGGGAACAGGAGGATCGTGGAGCACATCGCCTGGGTGGAGAGCATCGGCGTCGATGCAGTTACGGTCTCCATTCCCTTCTTGCTGGGGATCATCAAGAAACAATTCCCTCGCTTGGAGGTGAAGATCTCCAGCCATGCCCGGGTCAACAATCCCCGTACCGCAAGATTCTGGGAGGAGTGGGGGGCGGATGGGATCATCCTGAAGGAGGATACGGCCCGGGATTTCCGGATGCTGGAGGCGATCCGGAAAGCCTTCCAGGGGGAGCTGATCCTCATCGCCAATCCGGGTTGTCTCTATGAATGCCATCAGCATCTGAATCACACCAATACCATGACCCACGGCTCCCAGGCCGGGCATGTGAGCGAGGGATTCATCATCGATAGCTGCTATTTCTCCTGCACCCGGAGGAAGATGGCCGACCCCAGGGAATTGATAAAAATCCGGTGGATCCGGCCTGAGGATGTGGGTTACTATGAGGAGGTGGGGATTGATCGGCTGAAGATCATTGACCGTTACAAGACCACTGAGGTGCTCCTCTCCTATCTGAAGGCGTATACGGAACGAAGATATGAGGGAAACCTGATCGACCTCTTGAATCTGCCCAAGCGAGGGGCATTCCTCCCGGTCAACTTGAAATACCTGATGCGGGAGGAGTTCGTGAATACGGACAAACTGATGGACTTCGCCGACTGCTGCGACATGACGGTGAGCGAGCTCATCGAGATCGATTCCCGCAAGATCCCGGCGGACTTCCTCGAATTCTTCAAGAAGGTGGACTGCTCCCGCACCTCCTGTGAGGAGTGCCGCTACTGCGATGAGATTGCCGATCGGGCGATCAGTGTGAAGAGCGAGGAATTGAAGGCCCAGGTGGCGAAGTACGATGCCTTCCTGGAGGACCTCGTGAGCGGGGCCGTCTTTGCCAAGGAGCAGGAATATCGGGAGGATCAGGAGCTGGTCTGGGAAGGGGAGGCCAGGGGTTTGCACCAGGATCTGCTGGAGGCTGTCCCCGCCCTACTCAAGAAGATTGCCCAGAAGAAGACCTCTGCCGGGGCAGAGAAGAGCGCCCGGGAGAGGAGGTCGAACCGCATCTCCAAGGAGGATGTCTTGAAGGGCTGGCTGACCGAGACCCCCAGCGTCTTCCTTCCCCAGGTCAAGGAGCGGCTGAGGGAGTTGGGGGTGGAGGCCGATGCCACTCCTCCTCGCTAAAGAGATGAGCAGGTTCCTTTTCCCATTCACCTGTCAAGGGGGTTAAGATGAAGGTTCTCTTAATCGATCCACCTCATGCTATCTTCAAGTATTTCCGGGGGCGTATGCCTTTTCCCGGATTGGTGGCCCTGTCGGCCTATCTGGAGAAGGATTTCGAGGTGGCAGTCTGCGATGGGACGGTCCTCGATCATCCCTGGGAAGACCTGGAAGAGACCGTCCGCGCCTACCATCCGGATGTGGTAGGGATTGGATCCAGCTCCACCTCCTTCGTCTATGACGCGATGAACACCGCCTATCTGGTGAAGACGATCGATCCTCAGATCATCACTGTGGGCGGGGGCGCTCACTTCTCCGCCCTGCCGGAGGAGAGCCTCCAGGAATGCCCCTCCCTCGATTATATCGTGGTCGGGGAGGGCGAGGTGTCCATGCACGAGTTGCTTCGGACCCTGGAGTCGCGAGGTGATACCATGGAGGTTAAGGGTCTGGCCTTTCGCAGGGATGGGCAGATTGTGAAGACTCCGCAGAGGCCCCTCCTCCCCAATGTCGATGAGCTACCGCTTCCCGCCTACCACCTCTTCCCCATGGATCGCTATTTCATGCCCTCCCTGGGGATGGATACCCATCGCTCGATCATCCTCACCACCGCTCGGGGCTGCGAGGGGAAATGCACCTTCTGTTCGGAGGCGGCGTTGTGGCGAAATACCTGGCGGCCCCGCTCGGCCAAGCTGGTGGTGGATGAGATGGAGCTTCTGTATCGGAAATTCGGCAAGATCTCCTTCATGTTCGGGGATGACATCTTCAACGGCACGCGCCAGCGTCTGCTGGAATTCGCCGAGGAATTGGAGTCAAGGAAGCTTCCCGTCCACTTCTGGTTTCAGACCCGGGTGGATGCCATCCTGCGGGATGCCGACCTGCTCCCCCGCCTCAAGAAGTTGGGCCTCTATATGTTATCCATGGGGGTGGAGAGCCCCAGCCAGGAGGTGTTGGATAACTACAACAAGAAACAGACCCCGGAGATGGCAAGGGAGGCGATGGAGGTGATCAAGAAGAGCAAGCTCCTCTTCATCGCCAATGTCATGTGGGGGGATTGGGAGGATTCAGAGGAGAGCCTGAAGGCGCTTCTGAAACTCTGCAGACCCTACGCTTGTCATCTGGCTCTACAGATCACCACCCCTCTTCCGGGAACGGAGTACTGGCTTCGAGCCCAGGCAGAGGGTCGCATCCGGGAGAGGGATTACTCCAAGTACGATATGCTCAACCCGATCATGCCCACCAAGAGCATCTCCTTTGAGCAGGTCGGGTATCTTCATCCCCGGGCCATTCAGAAGTTCTATTCCCGACCTCGGGTTTACTGGGATGCCTTCCTTTCGCCCAACTCATTCCTACGCCGAAATAATCAGTTCTTCGCCAAGCTGGCCTGGGAAGTGATCACCCGCCAGAAATGGGAGCAGAAGAACTATATGCCCTTTGAGGCCTTCATGAGCCAGAAGCTGGGTCGGCCATTTCAGCCGGTTCACGGCCCGAGAGGGCGGAATAGTTGAGGCCCGTGCGAATTCTCCTGATCTGTCCTGAAGGAAGGCATACCGCGGTGGGGCGGAAATTCAAATTTCCCTTCCCCACCGCCTGCCTTCCGGTCCTCGCGGGAATGGTGCCTCCGGAGTTCGAGGTGCATCTCGTGGATGAGATCGTGGAGGATATCGATTTCAATGAGGAACCGGATCTGGTGGGGATCACCCTGATGACCCCCATGGCCTTGCGGGCCTATGAGATCGCGGGGCGATTTCGGCAGAGGGGCAGCAAGGTAGTGTTGGGCGGGATCCACCCCACCGCCGTTCCGGAGGAGGCAGCCCAGCATGCCGATTCCGTGGTGGTGGGGGAGGCGGAGGGTAATTGGCCTCGGCTGCTCCGGGATTTTGCGGAGGGGAGGCTCCAGCCCATCTATCGAAATCCGGAATTTCCCTCCCTAAAAGGCGTCCCCCCGCCCCGCTGGGATCTGATGAAGAAGGAGAAGTACTTCCCCATCACCATCTTAGAGACGACCCGAGGCTGCCCGCTGGATTGCGATTTCTGTGCCGTCACCTCCTTCTACGGGGGGGAGTTTCGCGTCCGCCCCCTGGACGAGGTGGAGAGGGACGTGCGGGCAGTGGCGGAGCAGCCGGCGGTGGCTGGGCTGCGGCGCCTCACGACCCCTTACCCCCAGGGCATGATCTTCTTCGCCGACAGCAACCTCATCGGAGAGAAGGGCCACGCGATCAAGCTGCTCCAGATGTTGGGGAAATACCGGGTCCCCTGGATGAGCTACTCCACCATCGCTATCGCCAAGGACCAGGAGCTGCTCGATCTTTGCCAGGCCTCCAACTGTGTTGGCCTGGCGATCGGCTTCGAGTCCCTCTCCCAGGGGAACCTGAATCGGATGGGCAAAGGCTTCAACCGGGCCACCGATTATGAAGAGGCGATTAAGAGGATTCAGGACCACGGAATCGGGATCGTGGCCAGCTTCATCCTCGGTCTGGATGGAGATGACCTCTCGGTCTTCGAAAGGACTTATGAATTCATCCGCCGGAGCGGGATCGATGCCTCTTATTTCCTCATCTCCACCCCCCTCCCCGCGACCCGACTGCGGCGGAAGCTGTTGGAAGAGGGACGCATCTTCGACTTCGACTGGGACCGCTACGATTGCACCCATGTGGTCTTTAGGCCCAAGCGGATGTCCCCGGAGCAGCTGTTGGATGGAGTGCACTGGCTCTGGCGGGAGACCCTGAGCCATCGCTCCATCTGGGGCAGGCTCTTTCACCATTCTCCCCGCCGGGGGTTCTATTTGGGAATGAATTACGGCATGCGCATGTTAGATCGGAAAATTCATCCAGAAGGCCCCAGTCCTCCCTCCTCGACTCAAGGAGGGAGGATCTGACCAGGGCCAAGGGAATATCTTTGAAAAGATTCGGGGTGAAGGCGACCTTCTTGATCGTGGGAAAGAAGGCAGCGGCCCGGAAGGACTTGGTCTACCGGATCCAGGAGGAGGGCCACCTGATCGGCAATCACACCTACAGCCACCTTTCCCACATGAGCTTCGAGGGGGTCTTCGACCGCAGGAGGGTGATGGAGGAGATCGAACAGGGCGAGGCGGTGTTGAACGCCATCCTGGGGGAGAGGCCGAAGCTCTTCCGGCCTCCGCAGGGGTTCAAGAACCACCTGATCCTGGAGGCCTGCCGGGAGAAGGGGATTACCCTGGTGGGCTGCGCCCATCGCCCCCCTTATTATGCCAACGGCCATTCGACCTCGGCCTTGGCGGAGAAGCTGCTGCGAAATACCGAACCCGGCTCCATCGTCAACTTCCACGATGGGTGGAGAACGGGCACCGAGTGGAATTGCGAGGAGATGGCCCAGGCCCCCTCCAAGATCGTCGGGGGACTGCGCGCCCAGGGTTACCGGTTCGTCACCCTGGACGAGATGGTGGAAGAGGGGAAGGAGAAGGGATGAGACTCCAGATCCTCTCCCCTCGCTGGCCGGCCAAGAGCTTCTGGGGATCCATGTTCTTCCAATTCCCCATCCTCTCCCTGACCACCCTGGCCGCCCTGACCCCGCCGGAGTGGGAGGTCTCCATCTCGGACGAGAATGTGGAGGAAATCGGCTTCGACGCCCCCCCGGACCTGGTGGCCATCTCGGCCATGACCCCGCTGGCCCCCCGCGCCTACGAGCTGGCCGATCGATTCCGGGAGGTGGGCTCCCAGGTGGTCCTGGGGGGCTATCACCCCACCTATATGTCCCAGGAGGCCTTGCAGCATGCAGATGCGGTGGGGATCGGAGAGGCAGAGGGCTATTGGGGGAAGCTGCTTTCTGATGTTCAAGAGGGGAGGCTCCAGAGAGAGTATCGGGCCACCTCCCGTCCGGATCGCTGGGGATGGCCTTTCCCCCGCCGGGATCTGATCAAGGACAAGCCTTACTTCTTCACCAATACCCTGCAGACCACCCGCGGGTGTCCTTTCGACTGTGAGTTCTGCGCGGTGACGACCTTCTATGGAAATACCTATCGGAGCCGGCCCCTGGAAGAGGTAGAGGCGGAGATCCAAGCCCTGGAGGGGGCGCTGAACTACCTGGTCTTCGTGGATGACAATATCGTGGGAAACAGGAATTATGCGCGGGATCTCTTCCAGAGGCTCATCCCCTATGGAAAGCGCTGGCTCAGTCATGCCACCCTCAACCTGGCCCGAGACCCCGAACTCCTCGCCCTTTGTGCTCAATCCGGCTGCTGTGGCCTCTTCATCGGCTTCGAGTCCCTCTCGGAGGCCAACCTCAAAGAGATCGGCAAGAGCGTCAACAAGGTGGGGGAGTACGAGGAGGCGGTGAGGAGGCTTCACGATGTGGGCATCGGGATTGAAGGCTCCTTCGTGGTGGGTTATGATGAGGATCAGGCCTCCGTCTTTGATCGCCTCGTCGAGTTCGTGAAGAAGACCAGGCTCGATGGGACCCATTTCTTTGTC
>Ga0214473_10011859_pt1 | contig 10230 bp, 12 predicted proteins | sample RVTome_7_FD_203509 | JGI IMG/M metagenome (GOLD analysis project Ga0214473, IMG submission 203509) | Soil microbial communities from uranium-contaminated site in the Upper Colorado River Basin, Wyoming, United States - RVT98D197 | ecosystem: Environmental > Terrestrial > Soil > Contaminated >... | reverse complement strand
TAAAGGCATACTGGCATATCGGGCACCGCATATCCTCGTCAGGAAATCCCTGAATCTCGTATGGCTCGTTGAATAATTTGAAAGGGCGACTACGGCATTCACCGCATATTTTTTATATTTAGATATGATTTCTTCAGCTTTTTTTATTTCAGTACTTCCGGCCTTTTTATTTATGAGGGATTCTAACAGCCTTTCTGTCTTCAATGCCTTAAAAGTCTTTTCACCAAAGGCTATGGCCCATAATTCCTGAGGGGGTTCAGCTCCGTGACTGTTTGTGGCAGTATATTCATGATAAAAAAGATTCTTACAGAAACTTTTTCCTGTCTCCGCAATAAGAACAGCTATATCCCTGAGCCTTTCTCTCCTGCATCGGTCTGCCTCCTCAACAACTTCTTCCTTGAAAGGCCTGTCCGTGAAGACAAGAATGCTTTCAGAATTTTTTACATTGAGGTTAACCCTGAATATATTCCTTATCGCCTTCGTTATCAAAGATTTTCTGTCTTAATCTGCGGTGTTATGAAAATAAGAAGCTCTGATTTATCTTTCCTCTTAGACTCTTTTTTAAAGAGCCATCCCAAAACAGGAATTTTGGAAAGCAATGGCACTCCGCTTTCACCTTCGGAATTGCTCTCGGTATAAATGCCGCCGATAACTATTGTTTCGCCATTTTTTACAATAACGCCGGTCTGCGCCTCACGGGTATTTTTGGGAGGCACTCCCAGTACAGCCCGGCTGAAATCAAATTCTTCTCTCTTGGTTGAAATCTTCAGGGATATCTGGTCATTGTCTATCACATGGGGTGTAACGGTCAATCTGAGAGTAGCCTCTTTTTCTGTAACGCCCGAGGTCGATGTTGCACCTGTGCCGGTACCGGTAGCTGTACCTGAGGTAGTTATATTTGTAGTTGTGCCTGAATTTGGAATAAATATCTGGGTACCACTGGCAATTGTGGCTTCCTGATTATCCAGAACCATTACCTTCGGACTTGATAAAATCTTTGCATTTCCCTTCTCCTCAAGGGCAGAAAGTTGCAAATCCAGAAGAGCACGCTTTGATATAATGCCTATGCCGAGCGCGCCTCCAAAACCCCGACCCACTGCTGCAGGAAGATTAACATTAAAGCCTGTCCCGACAACACCAATCCCTTGAGTCAAAGGAGTAAAAGTGGTGTCAGTTGAGTTTTGCTTTGTGCCGCCACTGAACACCGCAACGTCACCTCTTACATATTCAGAGCCCCATTGTATGCCCAGCTCTTCCCTCGCATTTATATTAACCTCAACTATTTTTGCCTCAATCATAACCTGGCCTGTTTTTACGTCTACCTGTTTCAAAAGCTGTTCAACCCTTGCTATGGCTGACGGCGTGTCCTTGATAACAAGAGTGTTGCTCCTGGGGTCTGCTGTAACATCGCCTTTCTTGCTCAGAACCCTCTTGACAACAGACTCAAGTTCCTTTGCAGTTGCATATTTAACGCTCAACGTGCTGATAACAAGGTCTTCATCTTCTGTCATCAGTACTACCCTTACAATATTTCCATCTTTTACGTATGAATACCCCTTGCCTTTCAATATCGAATCTATTGCATCCCATAGCGGAATGTTCCTCAGGCTTACAGTTATCTTGCCTGTCACCTTTTCATCAACGACTATGTTTATGCCATGCTCCTGTCCGAGCGCCCTCAGAACGTCACGCAGTTCAACGTCCCTTAGTTCTATTGAAACTGGCGGCCCTTTATCCTCTGCATAAACAGTGGATAGCGGATAGTGAATAGTGAATAGCAATAAAATAATATATACTGCACAACGAAATAACGTTATTATTTTTTGAATTTTGTCTCCTCGGCGACTCGCCTGAGGCGAGAATTTTGTCGCAGACTCGACTCTCCGAGAATTTTGAACCTTCATTTTTTACCTCCCTTTTGGGAACCCTCAATAGCAAACTTTTCTATGCCAAGATAAAACCTTTTGCCGTTTTTTTCAAGCAAAACCTTATCTTTATCTATTCCAACTATTAAAAAGTCATTAACTCTTTCCTGTTTCCTGTAGAATCCTCCATTTATTATTGCCATTGCCTTGCCGCCGTCAGATATTATGCCGTCAACTTTTATATCCAGAGGCAGTTCTTCTTTTGCCTGTTTCTCTTTTGACAGCCTGTCTTCATATCTGATAAACGGATCCCTGCCCCACCTTTCTTTTACCGGTAACTGCAATGCTTCAATCTTGATATCAGAAATGCTCTCGGCATAAGAAAGTGATCCGCCTAATGCGGAGTGAAAAGTTAAGAGTGAAAAGTTAAAAGTTATAAAAAGAAACAGGATTATCAATTCATGCCCCCTTGAGCTTTTTTTAAATTTTTTCATTGTTTTTTCCTCAGATAAGTAACTGCCCTTAACAGTGCTATGCCTGAAGGGTATAATGTACTGTTTGTCTCGTATTTCAGGTTCTGAATCAGAAACAGCCTGTGTTTTGTCTCGATGCTCCTGAGAAAATCATGTAGTTCTCTGAACCTGACCCTGAGCTCTAACTTTACTTTCAACTCTATAAACTTATCCTTGTACTCAACGCCCTCAGGCGCAATAGAAATGAATTCAACCCTTGCCATGTTTGCCTCACGGCTGATGGCAGCCAGCATGCCCGATAAGTCATCTGCCTCGGGGAGCACTATTTTTTCAGCCGGTTTTTCTTTCTGTAAAGCTCTCATGGACGCCAATGCAAGGTTCATTGCTTCAACCTCGGCTTTCAGGTTACGGAGCATCTGCTGCTTGCTCTTTGCCTTAAGAACTGAGGGAGAATAGAGAAGCATGTAGGGGACCAAAACTGTTATTACTGTCAGAGTTATGGCAGTGATAATCTTTTCTCTCTGAGAAAGCTTCTCGAATTTGTTTTTAATTGCCTTTATGTCCATCTCACCTTTGTCTTCAGTTCAAAAGATATATCTTTATCGCCCTTCTGCGAAAAAACTATCTCGACATCGTAAAGATATTTTGAAGTCTCAAGCGCTGATATAAAATTCGCAATTCCAAGCTGTGTTGTTGAAAAACCTTTTATGCTCAGATGCCTTAAGCCCTTCTCCTCCTTTGATTCGATAGAAGATAGCCATACGTTTTCAGGGACGATAACCGAGATGTCGCTTATTATCGAACTCCACTTCGGTGCCTTTTCAACTGCACCGAGTATTTCTTTATCCACATTCAGGACAGCAGGCACAGGAGACGCTGCCAGTATCCTCTGCTGCAGTTCTGCTTTCTGTTTGTCCAGCTTACTGATCTCAGAGTCAAACTTCCTGTTTTCGATAATCTTAAAAAACCAGAGCCCTGTTATAACAACGAGATAAACTGCAAGTGCGTAAAAAAGATAAAAGAAAATTTCTTTCTTTTCTCCCCTTCTTACCTTTACTTCCGACGGCAAAAGGTTCAGTGTTTCCTTCACCCCGCCCTCCTCGCAAGACCTATTGCAACCGAGAATCTCGGTCCAAGAGGTTTCAGTGCCTCGTCTTTCATAATCAGACCGTCAAAGGGGTTCGGGACGCTGACCGGCACTTCAACCATATGGGAAAAATAATCCTTTACAGCGCGGCTAATGGCAACTCCGCCTGTCAGAATAATCCCGGAAAAAATCTTTTCTTTATATGTAGCCTTGTAATAATCAATTGACCTGAAAATCTCCTTCAGAAACTGATTAAGTATCTCCTTCATACGTTCTGCAGGACCTTCCATCATCATCGCATCCGCATCTTTCTCCGTAAAACCTTCACCAAGCAACTGTCTTTTTATATGCTCCCCGCCCATCTCGACTGACCTTGCAAGACGCAGGGCGCCTGATCTCACTATATTTATCTCCATATTTCTTGCGCCTATATCAAGCACTATTATATTTCCTGAACCATGAAGAGGGAGAGCCCTTGTCAAACACAGGGGATTAATATCAACTGCGACAACGCTGAGTCCCGCTTCCTTGAACGGGAAGATATGACGCTCGATAGTTTTTCTCTCTGCAGAGGCGAAGGTGGCAACAATTCCCTCCGAAGTTTCCTTTGCAACATAGTCATATACAGCTTCTTCAGGAGGATATGGCAGTTGCCTCTTTATCTCCCATTTCACTGCTTCTTTTAACTCGCCTTTGGGCATCAGCGGCAGGTTTATTGTCCGTATAAAAGAGAGATTCCCCGGCAGATTAACGACTGCTTCTTTTCCGATAATGTTCAGCTCTTTAAAGAAATTATGCAATTTGTTTATAAGGGATGTCTGGTCTTCTTTTTCCGGGGAGGGTATATCCATGAATGCAGCTATAGAAATTTTTTTAGCTTTCAGACCAATGACCTTTACAGAGCCACTGCCCAGATCTACTCCCAGCGGAGCAGGTCGAAACAGTCCTATCATTAATGCCTCTTCGTGAAATAATATGCCATGAAAAACATGAATATAGATGCGATAATCAGTGAAACGCCGAATCCGATTCTGTAGGAAAAAGTAATGTTGTCAATTCTTGCTATCATTTTTACAGAGATTTCATTGATCCTCTTAAGAGAACCGGGCGCTACCAAGAAGAGTAATCCCATAACAAAAGCGATAACACCGACAATTACAGAAAAATTAACCATAGACATAAGTTTAACCTCCTACCTAAAGTTCTACTTTAAAAATATAGCCGTTACCACTTAAAATGTCAAGATTTATTTACACTTAAAAACCTTTTTTAAGACAAAATATCCCTCATTGTTATATAATCTGACAATGAAGTGCAAGGAATGTAAAGGCAGTTTAAAACTCAATATTGGCTGAAAAGCGGTAAATTTTCGCTGCATGGAATGCGGCAGGGTATACCCTCTGAAAGAATATCTTGATGAGGTAGATGAGGAGACATGGAATAAAATTTCACTCCGCCCGTGCAACAGGGCATAGATATAGTGCGAAAGCGCAGACGCCCTGAAGTTGAAAAGTTACTCAGCGCTGAAGGAGGATTCAATGAAGATTATAGCGCTTATATTATTGGTAATGATATTTTCCGTATCATGCACAGTTTCAAAGGTCAAGCCGCCTGAAATCAAACCTGCGGAGGTCACGGCGCACAAGGACTGTAATATGTGTCATCTGCCGCATAAAGCAGGAGAGAAAATACTTCTGAATAAAGCTGTAACAGATCTCTGTCTCAGCTGTCATCCTGAAAGAAAGGGTGTGAGGGAACACAAAGTCGGAATAAAACCTTCAATGCCTGTTGAAGACCTCCCTCTGGATGCAGATGGCAAGATTACCTGCATCACATGCCATGACCCTCATGGCAAAAAAGGATTTGAAACCCTTTTGCGGGCGCCTGGTTTTAACGCAATCTGCATAAAATGCCATAAGAGATACTAAAGGGCGGTTAGCTCAGCTGGGAGAGCGCCACGTTCGCAACGTGGAGGCCGAGGGTTCGATCCCCTTACCGTCCACCAGTTTTTTTGAATGAAATCAAGAGTTGATGAGTCCTAAAAACCGTCAGTAACTCCTATTTTATCCGGATAAGAATTTCACCAATATTTTTGCTTCATTTCTAAGGCAGAATGTTGATCGCTTTTTGTAAAAAAAATGATTGCAATATTTTTTCGGAAAAAATAAACTACTTCCGAATTGGAAGGATATACTACATAGTTCGTCTATGAACAAGTTATACGCCATGTGGCCGAAAGGAGAGGAGGTATTATGAAAAGAATTTACAACCTATTTATTACAGTAGCGATTCTCTTAGGTTGGGGATTAAATGGATTTGCATCGAATGAACTCAGCAAGTATTACAACAAAGATAAGGGCTTTTCAATTAACTTACCAAGCATGTGGGAAGTAAAAGAAGGTTTTATGGGAACAACGGTTCTTGCATTGAGCCCTCAGGAAAATCCATCCGACCAGTTTCGTGAGAACATTAATGTGGTAGTCGCAGAACTACCCAAGAAAGTAGCTTTAGAAGACTACGTTCAAGCAAACGTAACCAATATGAGTAGACTGTTGACGGACTTTCAAGTTCATGAAAAGGGTCAACTCATATTAAGTAATACAGATGCAAGATGGGTTATTTATTCTCATCGGATGGGAACGTTAAATATAAAAGTACTGGTGTATGTGTTGGTACAGGGCCGTCGAGGTTATGTAATAACTTGTTCTGCTGCTCCCGAACAATTTCCAAAATATAAGAGCAAATTTGAGGAGATTGTGCAAAGTTTTAAATTTAAATAATCGGCCACACGGGCGCATAACACGTTGCATGTGTAAAATGAAAAATGCTTCACACTTCACATGCAACGAAACCGTTATGCGCAAACATTACCATGTATAACAAGGGAGTCTTTGGATGCTCGCAAAATTAGACTTTGATGAAATAATTAACAACTCAGATCCTATTTTCCACTATACGGCTTTTCGCACGGTTCCATTCCGGGCGTTCCATTCCTGGGACATCATATTAAAATTCATGACAGGATGCTAACAATAGTGCAGAAGTGCCGTAGCGCAAAAGTTTTAGTTCAAAAAAACAGAAGTGCAACTGTGTAAAATCTTAGTCGCCTCAGTCCACACTCAGGTCGCCCCAGGCGACTCGCCCCCGCACTCAGGCGGGTTCGCCGAGGAGAAGAGGATGACAGGACAAGTTGGATACTCGACTCGCAACCGAGCCGGAATGACAAAAATAGGGAACTACGGCAGAGACCGCAGGATGTACGTCCCTCTATAGCATATTCTTGACAGCTAATTCTTTATTGGCACATAATACCCATAATTAAATGAGAGGTGAGTTATGAGAATAAAAAAAATCAAGATAGGCATTAAGGATGTAAAGACAGCGTTAAAGGAATTTGCAGAAAAGGCAGAGGCGATTGAACGCGGTGAAAAAGTAAAGAAGAAAACGGGGGTTTACTTTACCACTTTTGAGGCATTCAGGAAGATATTGACACCTAAGAGACTTGAACTCCTTCATGTTATCAGGGCCAAGAAACCTTCTTCAATTAATGAGCTTGCAAGGATGGCTAAGAGGGATGTTAAGAATGTGGCAGAGGATGTGAAATATCTCGAACAGATAGGCTTGATTGAGAAGAAGGAAACAGACAATAAGACAGCGCCTGTGACGAAGTATGACAGGATAGCGTTGGAGATAGCTGTTTAAGAAATTCCGAAGGAAGTAATTGGGGTCAAACCTACAAACTACATTTTTAAAGCTCTCAGGGCGCGCAAGTCAAATAAGAATTCATGACAGGAAACAAACATATTACTTTTGAACCTGAACAAGTCCTGTTCTGCATCAAAAATATTGTATAATACAGTAACATCGCGGACGCCTGAAGGCATCCGTGGCATAAATAAAAAGGGAGCTTTTAAACAACAATGAAAAATTTCAAAAATTCGAAAAAATATTCAGTTTCCGTATTGTTTCTTGTCCTTGCCGCATTTATAAGTCCTGTCTGTCTGCTCTATGCTGCGGAAAAGACTGTCCCGGCGCCTCGCGTAGAGATTGGAGACAAATGGGTATATACGGTGAAAGAAGGCAATGACCTGAAGGCAGCACAGAAGACCAGGGGCGAAAAGAGGACATATATTGCAGAGCGCATAACCGCTAAAGAGATTGTTTTTGAAGTTATGTGGGGCCAGAATTCTTTCGGGAAGGCGACCTATGACAGGCAGTGGAACGTTATCAGCAGCCCTGATTCCAATCCCCACAATTTATGGACGTATGAGCCTCACAGCGCGAGCTTTTCTTTTCCCCTCTTCGAGGGTAAAAAATGGACTGCCAAATATGACGTAAAGACAGACGTCTGGGAAGCCTCTTACACAGCAGATGCTACTGTCGTCGGATGGGAAAAAGTTACTGTAGCTGCAGGCACTTTTGATGCGATAAAGATCGTCACCAGGGTTAAATGGAAAGGCGACAGGACAGATAAGACTGTCGAGGACACCCAGTTGCGCACAGCTGATGTTGGAGGCATATCAAAAAGCACTCTTAAATACTATGAAGGCGAAGGCGAGCTGACGCTCTGGTACGTACCGGAGGTCAACACATACGTAAAATCAATATGGGACATCACTGAGATTCCTTCCAATATACCTAACTACCAGCAACTCATGTTAAAAAAATTAAATGTTCAGATATTCGAACTTGCTAATTATACGATGTCTGAAGAGGCTGCTTCTGAGCAGGAGGCGCTGATAAACATTTTAAAGAAAAAAGGGGTAATAACAATCGACGACCTGAATGAAGAGATGAAGCGGATGAAAAAGACCCCGGCAAAATAGATTTGTATTTCAGAGGCTCGAATCCCCTGCCGTCAGACTGTCCCAAAATGTTCTAAATGTCACCCTGAACTTGTTTCAGTGTCTCATAACACATTGATTTTATTAGATGCTGAAATAAATTCAGCATGACAGACTATATGTTTTTGTTAGTTTTGGGACAGCCTTCCGTCCACCATTTTTAAATATCGCGCCTTTTTTCAGGTTAGATAGGTAAAAGGCGCTCTGCTCTTTTGCAAAGTACTGAGAAAACCGATAGAACAGGAATCCTACTTGATAAGTTTATTCAGAAGAACAGCCGACAGCATAAACTTCCCGCCTTCTTCCTTTCTGACCATTTGATAAAACTCACATTTCTCGCAACTTTTATACTTCTGCGCAAAAGTACCCTGGACCTCTCCTTTGCAGAGCGTTCCTGCCACAACCCAACATGACCTTCCTGCATTCCTTCCCTCGTGAATGCCATCCAGTCTTTTTTCTTTTGCTGCATCACACTCGCCCAGTTCACTGATTTTTTCGCCTCCGGGCTCTCTCCCGCACTGTTTAAACTCCCAGCAATTTTTTTTCATTTTTTATATTCCCCCCCTGTTTTCTAATCCTTTTACAGCCTGAACAAAATTTGTCCTTATTATCCAATTATGCATGTCCTGCTGTCAACAAGTCTTGTATGGATTGAGAGTTTTACTATGTAACACCAAAATGATAATGTCCTAAAATATTCATGCTACATGACCATTATTTAAACTATCCCTATCTGTCATGCTGGCTTGTCCAGCATCTTTCTTCAGAGGGATTCCGAACAAGTCGGAATGACAACTGCATTGAGCAATATTAAGCAAGACAGGACATTTCTATTTTGGCAGAAACAGGACATTTCTAAATTGGCGTAACAATTGAGAGTTTTACTATTGACCTCTTATCTTTTAACTTCTATAATGTCCGTTATGCGGAAAAAATTTTTTCTACCGGCAATACTCTTTGTTATTTTCATTTTGAGCTTTGCATTTGCTGCGGACAAGGATAATTTCCAGTTCACAAAGCAGCCTGATATTCAGCAGGTTAAACCCCAAAAACCTGTAAAAATACAACTCAAACGTTCTGCGGAAGGCAAATATACCTGGGAACTTACCGGCGATGATGTTGATGAGATTGTAAAGGCTGACAGGAAACTTAAAAAACTTTTAAGGATAGAGTGACTCCTGTTAGAGACCTTCGGCCGCCAACGGGTTGCCAGTGACGGTGGCATTCTCTAACGGGGTAAACTTGACAATAACCCCGATGTTGTTTAATGCTAACAGTCACTGGATTTCCAAAAATGGAGGCAGCAAATGAAAAAAATAGTTCTTGCCTATTCAGGGGGGCTTGATACCTCTGTTGCAATAAAATGGCTTAAGGAAACCTATAATGCAGAGGTTATTGCATTTTGCGCAGACCTCGGCCAGGGAGAAGACCTCAAGGCAGCGAAGAAAAAAGCCCTGAAGACAGGCGCGTCAAAGGTCTATGTTGAAGACTTAAGGGAAGAATTCGTAAGAGACTATATCTTTCCAATGTTAAGGGCGAATGCTGTTTATGAAGGAGTATATCTCCTCGGCACTTCCATAGCAAGACCGTTGATAGCAAAGAAACAGATAGAGATTGCCAAAAAGGAAAAGGCTGATGCTGTTTCACACGGAGCTACAGGGAAAGGTAATGACCAGGTCAGATTTGAGCTTACCTATTATGCGCTCAAGCCAGATATCAAAGTAATTGCGCCATGGCGCGAATGGCCTTTTAATTCAAGGCAGTCCTTAATCAAATATGCTGCAAAAAACAAAATCCCTGTGCCTGTAACAAAGAGAAAACCCTACAGCACAGACAGAAATCTGTTTCATATAAGTTATGAAGGCGGGATACTTGAAGACCCATGGAAAGAATCTCCTTCCGACATGTTTACAATGTCTGTTCCACCTGAAAAAGCCCCTGATAAAGCAATCTATTTGGAA
>Ga0214473_10011858_pt1 | contig 10230 bp, 11 predicted proteins | sample RVTome_7_FD_203509 | JGI IMG/M metagenome (GOLD analysis project Ga0214473, IMG submission 203509) | Soil microbial communities from uranium-contaminated site in the Upper Colorado River Basin, Wyoming, United States - RVT98D197 | ecosystem: Environmental > Terrestrial > Soil > Contaminated >... | reverse complement strand
TCGAGATGTTCGTGGCGCTGCCCGAGAAGCGGGCGGAGCTGATCGCGGAGCGGGAGAAGGAGAACGCCTACCTGGCGGCCGTGGGGCGACCGCCGAACGCGATCTTCGTGCGCGATCTGGGCGCCGCCTGGGACCTCTTCACGGTCGGCGCCTACCGGAGCTGGAAGCACTACGCCGAGCGCGACGACGTCGCTCCGGAGAAGTCCAAGCAGGCCGCCGAGGCCGCCGGCTTCGCCGCGGACGACCAGATCGGGCCCTACCTGCGCTCGCTGATCCAGTACCACCACGACACGCTGGCGACGCCGGTCCGCTAGGGGGGACGCGTCCATGAACCTCAGGCGAGCCCGGATCACCTCGCTCGGCTGCTACGTGCCCGAGCGCGTCGTCACGAACGTGGAGCTGGAGAAGATCGTCAATACCTCGGACGAGTGGATCCGCACACGGACAGGGATCCGGGAGCGGCGCTACGTGGCGCCGGGGACACCCACCAGCGAGATCGCGTTCAAGGCGTCGCTGCAGTGCCTCGAGCGCCGCGGCATCGGCCCCGAGGAGATCGACCTGATCGTCGTGGCAACCGTGACCCCGGACATGCTGTTCCCCGCCACCGCCTGCCTGGTGCAGCACAAGCTCAAGGCGACGAGGGCCTGGGGCTTCGACATCTCGGCCGCCTGTTCCGGCTTCACGTACGCGCTCACGGTGGGCGCCGAGTTCGTGAGGACCGGCGCGCACGCCAAGGTGCTCGTGGTGGGCGCCGACGTGATGACCTCGATCATCGACTTCCAGGACCGCACCACCTGCGTGCTGTTCGGGGACGGGGCGGGAGCCGTCCTGCTCGAGCCCAGCGACGACGACACCGGGATCCTGGACTGCTTGCATGAGGTCGACGGCAGCGGCGGCTGCTTCCTCAACATGCCCGCCGGGGGCAGCGCCCGGCCCGCCAGCGCCGAGACGGTCGAGAAGCGCCTGCACTTCATCAAACAGGACGGCGCCCACGTCTTCAAGTACGCCGTGCGCAAGATGGCCGACGTCTCGAAGCAGATCGTGGAGAGGAACGGCTTCACGTCGGATCAGGTGGACCTGCTGTTGGCCCACCAAGCCAACGTCCGGATCGTCGACGCGGCCCAGCAGCGGCTCGGGTTGCCCGATTCCAAGGTGGTGAAGAACATCGACCGCTACGGCAACACCACGGCCGCCACGATCCCGCTGGCGATGGCGACGGCGCTCGACGAGGGCCGGCTCAAGAAGGGCGACCTCGTGGTGCTGGCCTCCGTCGGCGCCGGCTTCACCGTGGGCGCGGTGCTGCTGCGCTGGTCCGGCGTGAACTGGCAGTAGCCGGCGGCTACTTCTCCTCGACGAACTCGTGCTCCGACAGCCGGCAGGTCAGCACGGGGCAGGGAGCACGGCGCACGACCCTCTCGGTGGTGGAGCCGAACAGGGCGTGGTCGAGCACGCCCTTGCCGTGGGTGCCGAGCACGATCATGTCGATCGTGCGCTCGCGCGCGATGCGGATGATCTCGTTCGCGGGCTTGCCCTGGACCACCGTCTCGACGACCGTGACACCCTTGTCCCGCGCCTCCTGGGCCAGCTTGGCGAGCTCGCTCTGCGCGTAGCCGGCGATCTCCTGGTACACCTCCGCCATCGGCACCGGGAACAGATCGCTGGCGTAGCCCACGGCGATGGTCTCGATCACGTGGAGCAGCGTCAGCTCCGCGCGGTACTCGCTCGCGAAGGAGATGCCGTAGCGCAGCGCCAGCCGCGCACTGTCGGAGAAGTCGGTGGGCACCAGCACGCGCTTGAGGTTGATCACGACGGACCTCCTGTGGACTAGAGGGCGATTCTAGCGCGGGGCGCTCCGCGCCAGGGGCTTTCCTTGACGGGATCGCGCCGACGAACGAATAATCGTGAGGTCAGGGGAGGTGGCATGGCCGAGACGGCGAAGGCGCAGTCCGCAGGGCTGCGCAACGTCGTGGTGGGCGAGAGCCGGATCGCGTCCATCGACGGGGCACGGGGAATTCTGGCCTACCAGGGCATCGACATCCAAGCCTTGGCCGAGCACTCGAGCTTCGAGGAGGTGGTGTTCCTGCTGCATCGCGGCGTGCTGCCGCGGCGTGACGAGCTCGAGCGCGTGGGCGCAGAGCTGGCCCGCGAGCGCCACGTCCCCGCGGAGCTGCTCGAGATCCTGGGCCGGCTGCCGCGCGGGACGCACCCGATGTCCTGCCTGCGCACGCTGGTCTCGGCGCTGGCGGCATTCGATCCCGACGCCGAGGATATGGCCCAGGCCGCGCAGCAGCGCAAGGCGCTGCGCCTGACCGCGCAGATGGCGACGCTGGTGGCCGCCATCGACCGTGTGCGGAACGGCCGCGCCCCGATCGCGCCGGACCCGGCGCTGCCCCACGCCGCGAGCTTTCTGCACATGCTCAGCGGCGCCCGTCCGACGCCGGCCGCCGCGCGGGCCATGGACCTGGCGCTGATCCTGCACGCCGACCACGAGTTCAACGCCTCCACTTTCGCCGCGCGCGTCGCCGCCTCCACGCTCGCCGACATGCACGGCGCCGTGACCGCGGCGCTCGCGACACTCAAGGGCCCGCTGCACGGCGGGGCCAACGAGGCGGTGATGCGGGCGCTCGAGAGCGTGGGCTCTCCCGAGCGGGCCGACGCCTGGGTGCGCGAAACGCTGGCCGCGAAGAAGAAGCTGATGGGCTTCGGCCACGCGGTCTACAGGACCGAAGACCCGCGCGCCGTTCACCTGCGCCAGATGTCCCGCGAGCTGGGCGAGCAGGGGGGCGACACGCGCTGGTACGAGCTGTCGGAACGCATCGAGAGGGCCGTGCGCCGCGAGAGGGGGCTGTACGCCAACGTGGACTTCTACTCCGCCTCCGCCTACCGCATGCTCGGCATCCCCACGGATCTGTTCACGCCGGTTTTCGCAGTGTCGCGCATCGCGGGCTGGACGGCCCACGTGCTGGAGCAGCTCGTCAACAACCGGCTGATCCGCCCCGAGAGCGAGTACACCGGGCCGCGGGACGTGGCGTACGTCCCGCTCGAGGAGCGTTAGTGCCCTTCCTGGCCGGCCTGCTGCGCGTCGTCTTCCTGCTGTTCCTGGTGCGCCTGGCCGTGCGCTTCCTGGCCTCGCTTCTGCGGCCGCGTCCGGCGGACCGGCCGCAACGCGCTGGGCCTGACGGCGGCCGCGAGCTGGTGCGCGACCGCATCTGCAATACCTTCGTGCCCCGCGAGCGCGCGATCGTGGCGCGCGTGGACGGGCGCGAGGAGCGCTTCTGCTCCGCGGCCTGCCGCGACCGCGCGCTGGCCGCCGTGTCGCGAGCGTCCTGACCCCCCCCACCTCGCGCAGCCGGCGGCGGATCCCGGCCTGTTGGCAGTGTGTTCAGCCGACTTGACTCCGGGCCGGTGGCGGTTCAGAGTCAGGGTCCTCGGAGACCTGCCGGGCCAGGCGACAGGGAGGCAGCATGGGCGAAGCGCTAGGGATGATCGAGACGCGGGGGCTGGTGGCCATGATCGAGGCCGCCGATGCCATGGTGAAAGCCGCGAAGGTCACCCTCGTCGGGTACGAGAAGATCGGGTCCGGGTACGTCACGGCCCTGGTGCGCGGCGACGTGGCTGCCGTCAAGGCCGCTACCGACGCCGGCGCGGCGGCGGCGCGACGCGTGGGCGAGCTGGTCTCGGTCCACGTGATCCCGCGGCCGCACTCGAACCTCGAGGACGTGCTGCCGATCGGCAAGGCCGCGAAGTAGAGCCGCGCGGTGAGGCTGCGGGGTGGCGCTGCGCGAGCGCACGCCCACCCGAGGACGCTCAGGCTGCTGACGCCATGATCCTAGGCAGGGTGGTCGGAACCGTGGTGGCGACGCGGAAAGACGAGCGCTTGTTGGGCGCCAAGCTGTTGGTCGTTCGCTCGATCGATCCCCACGGCAAGGATGAACCGGCGTACATGGTGGCGGTGGACACCGTGGACGCCGGCACACGCGACCGCGTGCTCGTGGTCACCGGCTCGTCGGCGCGGATGGCCTCGGGGCTCAAGGACTGCCCGGTCGACTCCGCCATCGTCGGCGTCGTGGACACGGTCGAGGTGAAGGAGTAGGCCGCATGTTCCTGGCCCGGGTGATTGGCACGGTCGTAGCCACCCGCAAGGACGCCGGCCTGCTGGGCACCAAGTTGCTCGTGATCCAGCCGCTCAAGACCGACCGCACGCCTAGCGGCAAACCGCTCGTGGCGGTGGATTCCGTGGGCGCGGGAGCGGGCGAGGACGTCTTCTACGTGCGCGGCCGCGAGGCGTCGTTCCCGTTCCTGCCGCAGGAGGTGCCGGCCGACGCGGCGATCGTGGGCATCGTGGACCGCTGGGACGTGGCCGGGCCGTGATCCTGGCGCGGGTGGTCGGCAGTGTCGTCTCGACGCAGAAGAACGCGAAGCTGGAGGGCATGAAGCTGCTGCTGGCGCAACCGCTGGACCTGGAGGGGCGCGAGAAAGGCGCCACGGTGCTGGCCTTCGACGCCGTAGACGCCGGGGTCGGCGACCGCGTGCTCCTGATCCAGGACGGCCGCTCGGCGCAGCTGGTGCTCGGACGCGGGGTCGCCGCCGTGGACGCCGCGGTGGTCGGTGTGGTGGACAGGGTCGAGCTCCACGACTGAGGCACCCACGTCCCGCCTCGCGCGCGGTGCCAGAGGGTGAGGGGTTGGACGACGCGAGAATCAAGCAGCTGGCCGACGACGTGCTGGCACAGCTCGGAGCAGAGCACGCAGGAGCCCCGGACCTCGAAGCGCGGGTCGCGGCCCTCGAGCGCGCCCTGAGCCGCATCGCGACGTCGTCGCAGGCGCCGGCAGTCGCCGCCGCGCTGGTCGTGACCGCGTCTCGCGCCGAGTCGCATCCGAGCCTGCGGTTGCTCGACGTGGCCGGGGGCAGCGATCATTGCGTGCTCGAGCCCGACAGGCCCTGCATCCAGAGCGGCCGGTGCCGACATCTGGGGCACTGAGCATCCGTCCGTCGTCCCGCGCGAGCCTCGGCCTCGTGAGCTCCGGTGCAGCGCCGCGGGCAGCACGTCTTCCTGGCCGTGGAGATGGAATAGCGTAGCCGGGAGCTGGAAAGCGAGCTGGTGCGCGTGGCAGACGAGGGCAGCGGGACGCGCGACTGGCTCAGGCGAAGGCGGCGCTCGACGGACCGCGGGACCGGATCCTGAAGACCCGCGTGCTAGCATCGCCCCGTGCCGCCGCGGACGGTCCTGCACGTCGACATGGACGCGTTCTACGCCGCCGTGGAACAACGCGACAACCCGGCGCTCTGCGGCAAGCCCGTGATCGTGGGCGCGGACCCGAAGGCGGGGCACGGCCGCGGCGTCGTATCCACGGCTTCGTACGAGGCGCGCCGCTTCGGGGTCGGCAGCGCAATGCCGATCTCGCAGGCCTGGCGGTTGTGCCCACACGGCGTCTACCTGCCGGTCGACATGGAAAAGTACGCGCAGGTCTCGGCCCAGGTGATGGCGATCCTGCGCCGGGCCACCGACCTCGTGGAGCCGGTTTCCATCGACGAGGCCTTCCTCGATGTCTCTGGCAGCCGTCGTGCGCTCGGTGACGGCGAGACGATCGCGCGCTGGATCAAGCGGGAGATCCGGCGCGAGACCTCGCTTGGGGCTTCCGTGGGAGTCGCGACCTCGAAGCTCGTGGCCAAGGTGGCCTCGGACCTGCGGAAGCCCGACGGCCTGGTGGTCGTGCCGGCCGGGACGGAGGCCGATTTCCTGGCGCCGCTACCGGTGCGCCGGCTCTGGGGGGTGGGGCCGAAGCTCGAGGAGCAGCTCGCCAAGCTGGGCGTGTGCACGATCGGCGACATGGCGGCGCTTCCGCCCGCACGGCTCGCGCATCGCTTCGGCAGCCACGGGCACGACCTGCTCGCGCTGGCCAAGGGTCTCGACGAGCGGCCCGTGGTGGGGGACGGGGGTGAGGCCAAGAGCCTGGGGCAGGAGCACACCTACGACAACGACACTGCGGATCCCGCGCGCCTGCGCCGGACCCTGCTCGACCTCGCCGACGGCGTCGCGCAGCGCCTGCGGAGCCACGGGCTGCGCGCGCGCACGATCACGCTGAAGTACCGCGACGAGGCTTTCCGGACGCTGACGAGGGCCGAGACGCTGGCGGCGCCGGTCGACTCGGGAAACGAGCTCTTCCGCACGGCCTGGCGCCTTTTCCAAGGTGTCCACGGGCCGCGCCGGGTCCGCCTGCTGGGCCTCTACGCCTCGCACTTCGGAGAGGCCCAGGGTCAGCTCGACCTGTTCCCCGAGCCGACCTCCCCCGCCGATCGCTTGCGCGACGCGCTCGCGAAGCGCTTCGGCGAGCGGGCCGTGACGCGAGCCAGCCAGCTGCGGCCGAACCCGACGCCGCCGCGGACTCGTTGACGCTCTCAGCCGGGAATGCGACTTGTCTGTTCCAACCGTGCACGCTAAGGTCTGGCGAGAGCGGGGGCGAGGGGCCATGCTGATGCTGGGGTGTATCCCGTGGGTTGTCTGCCTGGGAGCCGCGGCCGTTGCGACGCCACCGCCCGGGCGCTACCGCGCGGTCCTGGACTCGCCGGGCGGCGAGCTGCCTTTCGCCATCGACCTCGAGCAGGCCGGCGACGGATACCGTGCGTACGTCGTGAACGGCGGCGAGCGCAGCGCCGTGGATCTGGTGCACGTCGCCGGAACCCGGCTGACGCTCGAATGGCCGGTCTACGGCAACCGGATCGAGGCGTCCTTCGCTGGCGGCGAGCTGGCCGGCGTCTTCACGCTCGCCCGGCGCGGGGGCACGATCGACGAGATGCCGTTCCGCGCCCGCCACGGCGCCACACATCGCTTCTTCGCCGAAGCGGATCCCCGGCCGGCCAACTTCGAGGGGCGCTGGGCCGTCACGTTCACCCGTGCGGGTGGCGCGTCCGAGCCGGCGGTCGCCGAGTTCGAGCAGCAGGGGGCGCGGGTCACGGGCACGTTCCGCGCCGAAACCGGCGATGCGCGCTTCCTGGAGGGCGAGGCGCGAGGCAACCGCCTGCATCTCTCCACGTTCTTCGGGGGGACACCCGGCTTGTGGCTGGCCACACTGACGCCCGAGGGCACGCTCAGCGGTGATCGCTTCAGCGGCAAGACCGGAAGAGCGAGCTTTTCTGGCCGCCGCGACGCGCAGGCTGTCCTGCGCGACCCGCAGCAGCTCACCCTCCTCAAGGACGGCGAGCGGCTCGATTTCACGTTCTCGAACCTCGATGGACGGCCGGTGTCGCTGTCGGACCCGCGTTACCGCGGCAAGGTCGTCGTGGTCAGCATCTCGGGGAGCTGGTGCCCAAACTGCCATGACGAGACAGCCTTCCTGGCGCCGTTCTATCGCGAGAACCGCCACCGCGGCCTGGAGGCGATCGCGCTGATGTACGAGTACTCCGACGCCTTTGCCGAGGCAGTTGCCGCCGCGCGCCGGTTCAAGGAGAAGTTCGGCGTCGAATACGAGCTACTGGTGGCGGGGCTCTCCGACAAGGACGCCGCCGGTCGTACGCTTCCAATGCTGAACCACGTCTACGCCTATCCGACGACCCTGGTGATCGACCGCAACGGCGTGGTGCGGCGCATCCACACAGGGTTCGACGGCCCAGCCACCGGCGAGCGCTACGAGCGCCACGTGAGGGAGTTCAGCGAGCTGATCGAGACGCTGCTCGCTGGCGCCGCGGACCCGAGCGGGTCGGACTGAGCCCCGCTCTGCCGGGGACTCAACGACCGCGCGGGCGGCTCACGAGGTTGGCAAGCAGGCGGAAGGCACCGGGCGTGCCGGCGGGCAGCTGGCGGAACAGGCCCAGGCCCACGTAGGTCCAGGTTCCCTTCCCGACCCGCGCCTCCACTAGCGCTCCCTTCTGCACTCCGGGGTTGGCAGGGAACGGGTCCGCCGTCGCCAGCAGCTCCAGGTAACGCGAATCGCGGGCGTCCAGGAACTGGATGCCGCGCTCCTGCACCCAGCCTTTCCAGTCATCCTCGCTGATTGCGTTGGGCGAGCGGAGCACCGGCGCGAGCGGGACCAGGATCTGGACGGGCGCGGTCTCGTCGGTGACGCGGCGGGCGCTCACGCGCGCCGGGTAGGGCGCGTAGGGACTGGGCGCATCGGCGGACGCCGGGTTGAACTCCGAGCGCTGGTATTGGACCACTAGGTTTCCACCCTGTTCGACCCAGCGCATCAGGCGCTCGTGGGAGGAGCGCAAGTCCGCTCGCGCGAAGTACGCGCGGACGCCCAGCACAATCGTCGACAAGCGCGTCAAGTCCCCTGCCGTCAGATCCTCCTCGTCGAGCAGGCGCAAGGGCAGGCCGAGCTGGCGGATCGCCTCGGGCACTTCGTCCCCCACGCCCTCGACGTACCCGACCGACGCCTCAGCGGCCACGCGCACGGGCAGTGACAGAGCGGTCGCGGCGGCGGGACGCAGCAGGTGGCGCTCCTCGACGTGGTCGTAGGCGATGGCCTGGACGCCCTCGCGATACTCTCGGCCCGCGAGGCTCGCCACGGCCTCGATGCGCGCCGTGCCCCCCGGAAGCTGAGCCGGGGCCTCCACCCGGAAGCGCAGCGTCGCCTGCTCGCCCTCGCCGCGTAGCCGCACGCGCGCTTCGCCCGGCTCTACTCTGAAGCCCGCGGGCGCGCGCAGGCGGACCACGGGCTCGACGGCGCCCTTTGCGCTCGAGACCAGCGCGACGCGGAGCTCACGAGCCGGCCTCCCCCCGGCGCCCCGCGGAAACACCGCGACCTCGGGCGACAGGCGCAGCGAGAGCGCAGGCACCACCTTCACGAGCTTCTGCCTCTCGCCGCCCACGAAGCGGCCCGGATAGCGCACGACCGCGGGTTCCTCGCAGCTGGCCTCGGCTCCGCCCGCCTGGTAGCGCACGCGCGCCACCACGTCGGGCGGGCTCCACGGCAGGCTCTCGTGCTCGAGTACCTCGAGGTCGTAGCGGTCCGCGCCGGGGCGCCGGCGCCAGTACGGTTGCGAAACCCTCGCGTTCGACGCAACCGTGACCGTGTAACGGAAGCGCCTGCTGCCCCCGGCAGCGACAGCTCCCGCCTCCCCCTCCTGACGAACCGCGCTCCAGTCCTTGGGAACGTCGAGCGCGATGTCGGCCGCCTCGACCGCGGCGTCGCCCTGATTCCAGAGCGTCACGCTGACGCCGAAGGCTTGTCCCGGTTCGACCAGGTCGTCGTCGGCGAGCGCCTCGACGACGAGAGCCTGCGCCAGGGTGAGCGCGGCCTCGAGCTCTTGCTCCTCACTCGCCAGCCGGTCGAGCAGGTCGGCACGTCCTGGCTCCGCGAGCCGCGAGCCGGCGGCGAGCTCGCGCAGCGCACGGAGCCGACCGAGCGCCGCCGCCAGGTGCGGCCGCGTGCGGCCCGTCGCACGCAGGTCGAATGCGTCGTGGGCCGCTTGCACTTGCGCCGCCAGCGCTTCGAGTCCCGCGGCCAGCGCTGCCTGCACTCCTGTATCGCCCGAGGCGAAGCGCAGCAGCCCACGCAGCGAGACGTCGACACCGTCGAACACATCGCCAAGGGGGCCCGCGAGCGCCGGCTCGCTGTCCACGAGCGACAGCACGAGCTCGGCCGGGCCCGGGCCCGGGCCCACCTGCGCAGCGCTCTGCGAACGGTGACGCGAGCGACCGATCGCGCCGAGCTGCTGCCAGGTCATGCCGAGCACGGGATCGTAGACGCCGACGGGCACGCGCAGCAGGCCGGCGGCGGACGGCGGCGCGCCGCGCTCCGCCTCTCCGCCGACGCCGGTGCTCTGATACAGCGTGCGCGCCTGCCAGGGGCGCAGGCCGGCCCGCAGCTGCTCCGGAAAGCGCGCCGGGTCCGCGGCAGCCCGGAACGCCGCGCGCGCGAGCTGTGCCGCGGCCTGGTGGTGCTGGCCGCCGCCGAGGGACTCGAGAGGCAGCGTCAGGATCACGTCCGGCCGGAACGCGCGCACCACACGCACCACGTCCGCAAGCGACTCCTCCCGTCCCCAGCGCGCGAAGGTCTCCTCCACGCTGAACGAGTAGCCGAACTCGTAGGGGCGGCCGAAGTACTGCAGGGCGCCGTCGTAGCGATGTAGCGTCATCAGCTCCTCGCTGCGCAGCACGCCGAGCGCCTCGAACAGCTCCGGCCCGATGGCGTTCTGGCCGCCGTCGCCGCGTGTCAGCGTCAGTAGCGCGGTGCGCACTCCGAGGCCGCGGGCCAGGCGCACCAGAAAGCCGTTGGGCTCGTCGTCCGG
>Ga0214473_10011857_pt1 | contig 10231 bp, 8 predicted proteins | sample RVTome_7_FD_203509 | JGI IMG/M metagenome (GOLD analysis project Ga0214473, IMG submission 203509) | Soil microbial communities from uranium-contaminated site in the Upper Colorado River Basin, Wyoming, United States - RVT98D197 | ecosystem: Environmental > Terrestrial > Soil > Contaminated >... | reverse complement strand
CCCCCCCGTAGGCGTCTTTTCGAAGGTTGATGCGGGGGGAGAGAAACTCGCTGATGAGATAACCCGTACCCCCATGAATCATGACCGCATCGAACCCCGCCTCCCTTGCCCGTATGACACTTTGGCCGAAATCCTCTTCCAGTCTTTTAATTTCCGCCAGATTGAGGGCTCTTGGGACAATTCCCGTAACCGGATGGGGAACATTAGAGGCGGAAATAGGATCTGCTTCATCGGCTCTCCCACGGCTAGGATTGATCTCGATGGCAATTTTAGCCCCGCATCGATGGATTTCATCTGTTAGCTTTCTCAATCCCGGGATGAAAGCATCGCTCCATATATGGACCCTACCCGGGTGCCCTCCGGTTCGTGGATAGGAAGCTTCTAAAATAATCAGCCCTGTTCCTCCGGCCGCCCGCTCGGCATAATACCCGATCATCCTATCGGTCACCCCCCCATCCTGAGCATAATGAGTCACCATGGGAGCCATAATGATCCGGTTCGCCATTTCCAGGGATCCAATTTTCCCCGACTGAAACAATTTTTCAAAAAATTCCACCGCCGAGCTCCTTTTAATTTTTCTGATTCAGTATGGTAAGGCGGGCAAGATCAATGTTTGAAGGCATTCTGGATGATCTTCGAGAGCTCAGTCACGTTGGAAATGCCTTGGATATTGAGGATGGCATTAACGATTTTCATTCCCTTGTCCCTCTTTAAGAGAGAAGAAGTGCGCTGCAAGAACTTATCCCTAATCCGGCCTTTGTCCAAGGTGTAGTTTTTCATATCTACCAGGCTCAGATCGCCGCTGACCATTTTTCCATTTTTAAGCTTCATTTCGATTTTATAATCTAGAAAACCCATCCCTTCTTTGGCTTCCGTGTTGACCTTTCTAGCCAACTCTGCGAGTTCTGGGTCATTCAGTTGGGACAAATACATGTCTGCGGTAAGATTCCTAAATTTTATGGCCGCTGAAATCGAGAATGGCTTGCTTAGAAGGGCTTGGTCAATTGTCGCGAAGGGTCCATGGAAATCGCCCCCCGGATAACTCTTGTTTTCGGGGCATACGAATACTTTTACCTGTTCGATATCCTTGGGCTGGAGGTTATGTTGTTTGGCCATAACGGAAGCTACTTCTACTCCCGTTTGGTTATAGCCGCAGGTGGCGTACGGCTTAAAAATATTTTTCGTTACCTCAAACTCCTTTCCCAAGGTTTTAGTGATTTCCTCTTGACTCTCTAAAATCTGCTCCCTTAACTCGTGCCCACCGAAAGCGGCATAGAAACCGCATCGACCTTCTAACGCAGTGGTGGAAGACAAAAGCCCTTGTTTGGCCAGGACGGCAGCCATCAGGCCATTTCTCAAGGCGGCTCCGTTTTGAAACCGCCACTCCATGGAGCCGGTATTCACCGCTTCTAAAAGCCCACATGAAAAACTGGCCGCGCAGGCGATAGCATTCCGAAGTTGGTCTCGGCTCAGACCTATAAGTTTTCCGGCGGCAGTCGCTGCCGCAAAAGGGCCAAATATAGGGCTGGCCCGAAATCCCTGCTTGACAATGGTTAGGCCAGCCTTCAGAGCGATCCTCCCCGAAACCTCATAGGCTGCCACCACCGCGGTAAGGAAATCTTTTCCTCCCTTCCCTTCCTGTTCGGCTACGGCAAAGACCGCTGGGATAACAAAGGAACCCATATGCCCTACGGTGGATTCCTGCATATCGTCCTGGAGGATGCTATGCATGAGGAGACAATTCACCCAGGCGGTGCTCTCCGAGTCGCCGGTCTCTCCGTTCACCCAGACCGTAGATTTCCCGGTCCTCTTCATATCTTTCCACACTTTGAGGGCGATCTTGGAAGAAGGTAAATCAGAACCGGAGAGAGCGGAGGCAATCCCGTCCGCCACACTGATTTCAGCCTTCTCCACAACCTCTGGTGGTAGATCCTGGAAAGAAAGATCATAAGCAAAATCGCTCAAAACCTGAACCAAGGTTTTTTTAGCCATTTCATTCTCCTCCTCTTAAATTTTCATAGTTCCCATCTTCAAAAATCGCTGATGAAAGGACAGAGCTTCTTCCATTAGTTGAGGTTCATGCCCTCCTCCATGTTTTTTCGCCTTTTCAAAATAGTCCCGGAGTATAGGGCGGTATTCAGGGTGAGCACAATCATTAATAATCCTTTCCGCTCTCTCCTTAGGTGTCAACCCTCTCAAATCAGCCACCCCCTGTTCGGTCACAATCACGTCTACTCCATGCTCGGAAATGTCTACGTGAGAGACCATGGGTACAACGCAGGAGATCTTCCCATCCCGGGCGGTAGAGGAGAGCAAGATGACGGAGAGGAAGGCATTCATGGCAAATTCGCTCGCTCCCCCGACTCCGCTGACGATATCCCCATTCATAATGTGGCTCGAATTCACGTGCCCATAAATATCCACTTCAACGGCTCCATTCAAAGCCAGAATCCCTAACCGCATGACCACTTCTGGGCAATCCGTGATCTCTACGGGCCTTAGCACGACATGCCTTTTGTAATCCTCCAGATTTTGGATCAGCTCTTTTTCCCCTCGAGCCGTTAAAAAGAATCCGGATCCTGAACCCGCCCTTACCTTTCCATTCGCAATAAGGTTGAGGACTTGATCATTTAGGATGGCGGAATAAAATTCTAAGTTTTCGAAATCGGATTTACCCAGTTCATCGAGCACCGCAGTGGGGATCGCCCCCAGCCCGATCTCGATCGGAAGAAGATTGGAAGGAAGCTTCCCCCTCGAAACTTCTTCTTTTAAAAAGTTGATCAGATGCCTACCGATGATTCTGCTTGCCTCATCAATGGATTGGGACAGCTCCGTGGGTTCAGGCATCTCCGAAACGACAATGCAGGCTACCTTTTCAGGGTCTAGAGGGATATAGGGTGTTCCCACGCGGTCATCCACCCGGAGAATCGGGATCGGCTGCTTATGGGGAGGATTGGGCGGAAGGTAAATGTCATGCATTCCTTCAAATTCTATAGGATAATAGATATTCAGTTGTACGATCACCTGCTTTGCCGCCTGAGCAAAGTTCGGCATGTCGGATACGCGATAGGAGGGGATAAGATTTCCCTCTTTGGTAATCCCCACAGCTTCAATAATCGCTAAATCAAGCGGGCCGAATTCCCGAGCTCGAATCGACTGGTAGAAAAACCCCAGAGGTGTGTCCAGATACTCCACTTGTCTGGCATTGATAGCCTTTCTCAGGAGAGTCTGTTGTCCAATTCTCCGATTGACCCTCCCCAGTTTCCCCAGAAGGCGGTCAGCCTCCAGAATGGCCACGCCGGACCACAATTGGATTTGAAAATCGCTTCCTTCGTTGGCTCTCTTTTCTAAGGCCTGTAGGATGGAAAGGAGATCGCTGCATATTCCCACGGACATGCCGCTCTTGATGAAGCGGATGGCATCCTCGGCGGACGCCACTTTGGAGAGCAATTTCTTACATCGAATTCGCTCGCTCAAATCACCCATGATTCAACCTTTGGGGGCTTTACATGCCCAAATACGTTTTGGAAAGATTGGCATCACCCATAATTTGAGAGACGGGTCCAGAATAAATCAGGCTTCCATGATCAAAAACATAAACCACATCGGCAAGGTCCCGGATCAGGTCCACATTCCCTTCGACCATCAAAACCGCTACGCCGCTATCCTTAATATTGGCGATAATTCTTTCCAGTTCATCCACCACCAGGGGGGATAAGCCCAGAGAAGGCTCATCGATCAGAAGAAGCGTTGGAGCCCCCATCAGCGCCCTCCCGATGGCCATCATCTGTTGCTCTCCCCCAGATAAAGTGATGCTGATTTGATCCCTTCTTTCCTTGAGAATGGGGAAAAGGTCAAAAACCATGTCCAGGCGAGCTTGGACCTTGGAGCGTGGGAGGACATAGCCTCCCATCAGCAAGTTTTCCAAAACGGACATTTCCGGGAAAGGCTTCCGACCCTCTGGGCAATGGGCAATCCCTATTTTGGCCAGCTTATGGGGCCCGTATTGGAGCAAATTTTGGCCCTTATAAACGACGGAGCCCTTGGCCGGATCTACGATCCTGGAGATGGCCTTCAGCAAGGTGGTCTTGCCGGAGCCGTTCGGCCCAATGACCGCCGTGAGTCCTTTGTCGGGGACGGTCAAGTTAATATTTTCCAGAGCCAAAGCGTTACCGTAATAAACCCATAAATTATTTATTTCAAGCATTGGATTTGGACCACCTCCTTCCCAGATAGGCTTTCAATACTTGGTCATCCTGGGAAATCTCTTCCGGAGTCCCGTCGGCAATTTTCTTCCCATAATGAAGGACAATAACCCTTTTTACCAGCTTCATTAATGCTCTCAATTTGTGTTCCACGATAATCAGAGTTAAGCCTCCGGCGGCCAAACCTCTCAAAATATCGCTCACTGATTCTATTTCACTAACGGTCAATCCGGCAAAGGGTTCATCCAGGAGAAGGAGATCAGGGAAAGGTCCTTGAGCTCTGCCCAACTCTAAGAGTTTGAGGTTTCCGTAGCCTAAATTCCCGGCCAGCTGATTTTTGTGCGGAAGGAGTTTGACCCCATCCAGGATCTTATCCACGAATTCCGTGTCGGAAATGTGGGTCTTATGCATTCTTTCCGGGTTAAACAGAGTACCGATCGCAACGTTATCGTGCACAGTCAATTCCTTAAAAGGCCTGGGGATCTGGAACGTTCTAATCATTCCCATTTCGGCTAATTTGTTGGGTGGGAGTTGGCTAACATCCTTGCCCTTGAAGATGACGTGACCAGAACTGGCCCGGTAAAAACCCGTGATTACATTAAATAAGGTGGTCTTGCCTGCCCCATTCGGACCGACAAGTCCCACTACCTCACCTTGATTCACGGTAAAAGCGATGTCATGCAGCGCCGCAAGCTTGCCGAAATTTTTATATACGTTCTTAATGATCAGGAACTCATTCATGAGGCAATCCCCTGCAGGTCTTTTTTCGTTTTTCTTTTATTCCAAAAGGAAACCATTCCCCCCCAAACTCCCCGGGATGCAACCATGACCACTACTACGAGCAGTAGCGCATATAACAAGTTTCGATACTCAGCGACCGGGCGCATATATTCGAGAAGTACCGCCAGCACGCCCCCTCCCAAGGCCGCACCAAAAATTGTCCCCGTACCGCCGATGACCCCCATAATGACCACGTTGAAGGATCCCATCATACCAAATATTTCAGGCCCCACATGTCCCATGTAATAGAACCCGCATATTCCCGCCAGACTGGTAAAAAAGGCGCTGATTACGCAAGCCATGAGTTTATAACGGGGAATGTTGATGCCGACAGCCCGGGCGGTCTCTTCATCTTCGCGGATACTTTGCAGGGCCATCCCAATTCTGGACTTGACGATTAACCTCATGATTATGATCGTCGCGGCCATCAATACGATGGTAGTAAAAAACAAAACTTCCCGACTGAATACCCGGGGGATACTCAAGCCATAATCACCCCCAAATATTTTGATAAAAGTCATAGTGATGCGGTGAAATACCAACAGCATAGCAAAACTCACCAGGGCAAAATAGGCAGATCGAACCCGCAAGGAAGGCAAACTGATTAATAAGGATGAGCAAAGGCCAGCAATCAGGCCAGCCAAAATCATGAGGGGCCGAGGGAGGGGGAAATGGATTTCTAACAGAGCAACGGCATAAGCCGCCACTCCGGCAAAAAGAAGCTGCCCGAAATTCAGCATCCCGGTGTAGCCAGTCAAAAGGTCCCAGCTAACGACATATATAACCCATAGACAGGCGGAGGTTAGCAGACCAATCAGATAATAGTCGTAATCCGAAAGTGGGGCCATGACTGCAAGCCCAGCGGAAATGATCACCACGATCACGATGGAGAGAAGTTCTCTTCGCAAGATCACCATCATTGCCTTCCTTTTCCGAATAACCCGGAGGGTTTGAACATAAGAGTTAAGATCATAATGACAAAAGCTGCGCCTTCCTTAAGCATGGGGGCGATTAAAAAAGCCGTGATCAACTCAGCATAGGCCACGATTGCTGCGGCCACGACCACCCCCCAGATCGGACCTCCCAATCCGGCCAAAATGGTAACGGTAAAGGCGGTAACCATCATTTCCCAGCCTATTTCCGGAGTCACGGTCTGAATGGGGGCTATTAATAACCCAGCCACCCCCGCCAATACTCCGGAAATAATGATTGTGACCACATACATTTCTTCAGCATTGATTCCACAGATTAACGCAGTGTTTCGATCCTGAGTTACGGCTCGGATCGCCCGTCCCATCTTGGTTTTTTGCAGGAAGCCTACGAGCAGGGTGACCAAGGCGAAGGCCACCACCACGCTCAGAATCTGCTGGTTGGACAGAACCACGGAAAAGATGGTGGTCCCCCCGGTGATCATGGTGGGGACGAATTTGGTATCCGACCCCACGGTGAGGATGACGATTTGCTGGATGATATTCGCCAATCCCGCCGTTAGAAGAAGCATCGAAGTATGGGGAGCGGTCAGCAATTTTTTGACAAATCCCAAATAAATGATCAAGATCAGGAGGACCGAGCCGATGACCCCTCCGATCAGGCTGAATCCCAGAGACCAGTTGAGGCCGGTTACCAAAAGGAAGGCCACGTAACAGGCGCTCATGATGATCATGCCGTGGGTCAAATTCAAAACCTGGGCGACGCCAAATAACAAAGAAAACCCTAAAGCAATTAAGCAATAAAGGGCTGTCCAAATGATTCCAAAGATGAAAACTGTTTGCAGCATATATCCCTCTCATTGGGGGGCCAGGGATCCTCCCGACCCCCTTGAATCATGATCTGGCCCTCTTTTGCGACCCTGACTATTTCCTCCTTAGTTTCTTAACCCATTCGGGAATTATCATATCTTTTGTCTTGAACACCCCAGGCCAGTGAACTTCTTGTTTGCCATTCTGCCACTGGAAGGAGACCCATCCCCAAGATTCCCCTCTTCCCCAACCACCTCCGACAGGGTTATGGATTTCATCGAAGTATTCGATGATCCCGCATACACCCTCGTAGTTAAAGTCCTTCCTCTCCATGGCCTTCAACACTGCCTCTGTTTCCACTGTACCGGCGAGCTTCACCCCATGAGCCCAGGCCATGACTATGTCATAGGCGACCCCGTTGGTATAGGCTATCGGGAATTCCCCATACACTTTTTTATAATCATTATAATAGGGTACGCTCTTTTTGGTGATGGGTAAGCCCATAACCCCGCCTATTTTACTGGTCACAACTCCCTGACACTTCCCCTCGCTTACCGCCCAGAAGTTCGGATCCTGGGCATCCACATTGTAGCCTACATAGACTGCGGGGATCTTCATATCGTACCATTGTTTCACTGAAGAGGTACCGCCGCGGCCGGTGGTCACAAAATGCACGATATCCGTACCTGCGGCTTTGGCCTGGGCGAACTCTACAGAGAAATCAGAGGCCGTAGGAGAGAATCTTGTTGAATAGACTATCTTGTTGGCATATTTTTTCGAAAGGTAGTCATACATAACATCAGCCCAGGCAGCTTTTTCAACCATTAAAGCAATCTTGCTTAAACCAAATTTTAGGCCTAAAATTATCCCCTGTTCTTGGGCTGCATAAAGATAATGGGTGCACGAAGTGGTAGTAAAGGTATATTTATTGGTGTTATAATCTTTTTTTATACGGTCGTAAGTTAGAACAGGAGTAGAAGCACCTCCGATGAGGAGGATTTTCTTAGCCTCCATGACCAATGGCTGACAGACAATGGCCAAATCACTCCTCCAAAACCCACAGATCACATCTACCTTATCCTTATAAAGGAGCCTTTCCGTGGCATTCTTGGCCTCATTGGGATCCACTTTGTTATCATAGAAAATCCCTTCTACCTTCCGTCCCAGCAACCCTCCAGCGGCATTGAGATCTTTTATGGCCATCTCCGCCCCCCGCTTCGTTCCCTGCCCACCGGGATAATCCCAGGCGGAGTTTACCCCGACTTTGATCGGGCCGGTTTGGGCGGCAGCTATCGCCGCGCCGAAGAAAAGTACCACCAATCCCATAACCACGATTGCCAGCATTCCCCTTTTCATAATTCCCTCCTTTGTTTTTTTTGGCTCCCTCGGCAAGCCAATTCAGGCATTTTCTATCGAGGACCAAGAGCAAAGTTCCCTAGTTACCGAGACATGGCATCTAGCTCTAATACTTGGCGGCCGATAGTTAACTTTTATCCATATAGGTGAAGAATTATACACCCTCTCTATTTCCCCAGCAACTTCTTCACTCGTGCCGGGATGATCATATCCGCTGTTTTGACCTTCTCAGGCCAAATCACTTTTTGTTTTCCATCCTGCCATTGTAGAATCACCCACCCCCAGGCCTCGCCTTCTTTCCAGGCGCCTCCAACAGGGTTGTGAATCTTATCAAACCGCTCAATCACTCCGCACACCCCCTCGTAGCGAAATTTTTCACTTTCCATGCCTCTTACCACCGCATCCGATTCCAATGTGCCAGCAAGTTTCACTCCTTCTGCCCAGGCCATGACAATGTCATAAGTCGTTCCGTTGGTATGCGCTATGGGGTATTCTCCGAACATCTTTTTATAATCTTCATACCAAGGCTTACTTTTTTTAGTGATGGGTAATCCTGCTGCCCCTCCCACCTTATTGGTTTGAACACCATCACACTTCCCTTCGGTCATACTCCCAAAATTAGGGTCTTGAGCTTCCACATTGAAGCCAGCATAAAGCATCGGGAGCTGCATGTCATACCACTGTTTTACAGAAGGAGTCCCTGCTTTTCCGGTAGCTACGAAATAAACAATCTTGGCGCCGGCTGCTTTCGCTTGGGTGAACTCTACAGAAAAATCAGTAGCATCGGGAGAGAACCGGGTTGAATAAACTACCAGGTTGGCAAAGTTCTTCATAATATATTCATGCACGGGGTCATACCAGGCTGATTTCTCGCCTATGACCGCAAGTTTATCCAAACCCAGTTTATCTCTGGCGATTATTAGGGGCTGAATAAACATCCCGGTTAAAAAATGGCTGTTGGCTACGACTGTGAACGTATACTTATTGGTCTTATAGTCTTTGGCGATGCGATCATAGGTTACGACCGGGGTGGAAGCACTACCGAGAAGGAGTATTTTCTTGGCCTCCATAACCAGTGGTTGACACACGATTGCAAGATCGCTTCTCCAAAAGCCACAAACCGCATCTACCTTGTCTTTATAGAGAAGTCTTTCGGTTGCCTTCTTAGCCTCCTCAGGGTCACACTTGTTATCATAATGAATCCCTTCCAAATTCCGTCCGAGCAGCCCACCGGCCGCATTGATATCGCGGATCGCCATCATGGCCCCCCGCTTCACTCCCTGCCCGCCAGCATAGTCCCATTCTGAATTTACCCCCAGCTTAATGGGGGGGGGCGGCTTCTGCGCTTGCTGCCCAGCCGATGACGAAGGTCATCATGCCTACCATTACCCATCCCAACATCCTTCTTATTTCTCTTCTCATGATGATTTACCCCCCTTCTCCCAATTTTTGCCTCCTCAAACTTGTTGATCTCCCCTCATTAATAACCCGTTTCTCAAAGAATTCCTTTTTCTTGATATACGCCGTAAACTTGCCGTAGAACCTCGCTGATTTCTCCTACCGAACAATAGTGTTTCACCGCGGAAATAAGATAAGGCATTAAATTCTTTTCCTGCTTAGCCGCAAGCCTAAGGTCTTCCAGGGATCTTTGCACAGTCTCTTGTTTCCGTCCAGCTTTGACTTTATTTAGCCGACGGACCTGTTTTCCGGTTACTTCCGGATCCAACTGGAACAGAGTTGATTCATACCTCTCCCTTTTCTCTTCAATCGTATATTTGTTGACCCCGATGAGGGTCTTTTCCCCTTTCTCTATCGCTCCCTGTTCTTGGAATGCCTGCTTGGCCAGTTGCCGTTGAATAACGCCCCCGGAAATCAATTTCAGAATTCCACCCTGTCTTTCCATCTCGGCCATCAATTCGCTTATGGCTTCTTCCATCCGGTTGGTCAGGGCTTCCATAGCGTAGGAACCACCCATGGGGTCCGCAGTGGAGCATAGGTCTGTTTCGTGAATGAGGATATGTTGAATCATGAGAGAAATCCTGGTGGCTTCTTCACTGGGAATCGCATACGCCTCGTCGTAAGAGGCCAGATGCATGGACTGCGTCCCCGCTAAGGCAGCAGATAGAGCCATAATCGCAATGCGAGCAATAT
>Ga0214473_10011855_pt1 | contig 10233 bp, 13 predicted proteins | sample RVTome_7_FD_203509 | JGI IMG/M metagenome (GOLD analysis project Ga0214473, IMG submission 203509) | Soil microbial communities from uranium-contaminated site in the Upper Colorado River Basin, Wyoming, United States - RVT98D197 | ecosystem: Environmental > Terrestrial > Soil > Contaminated >... | reverse complement strand
GGGAACAAGGAGGATGCCTTTCATGACTGCATACTCTAAATACGCGAAATATCTGACCACCGTCGTGGGGTCTTACAGCGTCCCCCGGTGGTACGAATCGCTTGAGAAAGAGGTCGAGGCGGGCAAGCTCTCCCGAGCCGACATGGCCGACGCACAGTTCCGCTGCACGCAGGCGGCAGTCAAGGATCAGGAGGTCGCGGGAATCGACATCCTGACGGGCGGGGAGATGCACCGCCGCACGAACAACCGCCATGCGCCGCCCAACGCCATGCTCAATTTCTTCTGGGAGAAGCTCCCCGGCTTTACGAAGGAAACCCGGCCCAGACCGATCACAAGGAAGGACACGAACGTGTTCCATCCGGCGGCCGTATGCGTGGGCTCGATCGGCTATGCCGACCTGGGGTTGGTGGAGGAGTTCCGGACGGTTTCCTCCCAGACCGATCGAGACGTGAAGGTCACCATGACAGGCCCCCACATGCTGGCCAAGGTTGCCTTCGACGAGCATTACGGTGACATCAGGAAGATGATGCAGGACCTGGCGAAGGTCCTCCACCGGAACTTCCGGGATCTGGAAGCGGCGGGGTGCAGATACGTGCAGATAGACGAACCGCTGTTCGCCGTCTCCGACGACGCGGAGGTCGAGGCGGCCGTGGAGGCCATCAACCTGGCGGTGGAGGGCCTGGAAAAAACGTCCGTCCAGGTGCACGTGTGCCAGGGCAACTATGCCGTCGGGGAGGAATACGACGGGCAGATCGGCCACCGGTACTTCGACTACGGCCGATACCCCGCAGATCTGATTTGCAGGATCCGATGCGACGTTCTGCTCGTAGAACACGACTTTGCCGATCGCTACGAAGGTCAGCTGGGCAACAAACGTCTGGCGGTAGGGGCGGCCGACGTTCAGGATCCCAACGTGGAGACTCCGGAAGTGATCGCGGAGCGAATCACCCGGCTGCGCTGGCTGACGCCCGAGCAGACCCTGATCACGAGCTCTTGCGGCATGAACCACCTTCGCCGCGGAATCGCGTTCGGCAAGCTCAAGGCGATGACCGGAGCCAAGCGGATCCTGCTCGCCAAGGAGGCGAAGTCGGCGGCGTGACCGCCGAGGCTCAGGCGGTTCGAATCTCTCCAGGCGCGCCAAGCATTATATTCCGCGACATATCCGCTTGCGGATCCTGAGCCGAAGTGTTACGTTTACTGCAGATCGAAGAATCCCGAGACACAATCTCTCCCCCAAGGGTCCTTTCGAAGAAGCAGGTCCGACGCAGTAACCGGGCCTTCAAAGCTTCTCCCGAGATTTCACCGTGCGGAAGATCGGACGGGCGAACTGCCCGCTCCACCGATTGTGCCTGGTGAAAAAGCAAGGAGAAGAACAGAGAATGTCAGAACAGAGAACGTCGCAGGAAAGCATGTCGTTTGAAACGTTCGGGCTCCGCCCCGAGATCCTCCGCGCTGTGGCGGAGAAGAATTACACCGTCCCGACCCCCATCCAGGTGAAGGCGATCCCGTTCGTGCTCGAGGGGAAAGACCTCCTCGGCTGCGCACAGACCGGCACCGGAAAGACGGCAGCCTTCGCCTTGCCGATCCTCCACCGCCTCCAGGCGTCGCCGCGGAACGGGAACGGGAGGCGGCCCATCCGCACCCTCGTGCTGACGCCTACGCGGGAGCTTGCCTCCCAGATCGCGGAGAGTTTCGGCGCGTACGGCAAGTACACGGGCCTGAAGCACGCGATCGTGTTCGGCGGCGTCAACCAGCACCCGCAGGCGCAGGCGCTCCGGCGAGGGATCGACATCCTCGTGGCCACGCCCGGAAGGCTGCTCGACCTCATGTCGCAGGGGCTAGTCAAATTGCAGACCGTAGAAACCTTCGTCCTGGACGAGGCCGACCGGATGCTCGACATGGGCTTCATCCACGACATCCGCCGGATCATCGACCAATTGCCGGGGAAGCGGCAGACCCTTTTCTTCTCGGCCACGATGCCGGGAGAGATCAAGGGGCTGGCCGACACGATCCTGCGCAATCCGGTGAGAGTCGCCGTTACTCCCGTAGCGACCCCTGCGGAGGCCGTGGAACAGCGGGTCCACTACGTGGAAAAACATGAAAAGATCGAGCTGCTCAAGCACCTGCTGGACGACCCTTCCATCAAGAACGCGCTGGTCTTCACGCGCACCAAGCACGGCGCGGACGGAGTCGCCAAACAGCTCGCCAGATACAAGGTAAGGACCGAGGCGATCCACGGGAACAAGTCCCAAAACGCCCGGGAAAAGGCCTTGGCAGGATTCAAGCGGGGCCTGACCAGGGTGCTTGTGGCGACCGACATCGCCGCCCGGGGCCTCGACATCGTCGACCTGTCCCATGTGATCAACTTCGACCTTCCCAACGAGCCGGAAAGCTACATTCACCGGATAGGCCGCACGGGCCGGGCCGGTGCGTCCGGCATCGCCTTGTCGTTCTGCTCCTTCGAGGAGCGCCCGTTCCTCGCCGGCATCGAACGGCTCATCCGCAAACGCCTCCAGGTGGTGGAAGACCATCCGTACCGCTCCGACCGCAATCCCGGCCCGCCGACGGACCTCGACCCGCGGCGGGCAAACGGCCTTCCGGTACTGTCCATGATACGAGCCGACGAACTGTTCCGGCCGGGCCGCATGGATGCATTCCCGGGTCGTTCCGACGGACGGCCGGGCAGATCGCGCCGGGAGTCAAAATGGGGCGCCGGGTTCGGAGGAGGAAAACAGGGCAACCGCGGATCGGAGCGCCGCAGCGAAGAAAGGTAGAGTCCGCCATCATTTCCGGGGGAGCCGGTTATTCCCCATCGATATGTGTTAGTGTGAACGAGTACGTAAACGTCCGCAGACAAAGAGATCCCGAGAATAGTGCTCATGACCTCTTTTGCGGCCCTACCGCCTTGAAGGAGGTCTTATGGGCAAGAAATTGTACGTCGGCAATCTTCCCTTTTCCGCAACGGAGGATTCGCTGAAGGAAGCGTTTTCGCAGTTCGGCACGGTGGAATCGGTCGCCATCATCACGGACCGGGACACGGGCCACAGCAAGGGTTTCGGTTTCATCGAGCTGGGTTCCCAGCAGGAGGCCACCGACGCCATCAGCAAGATGAACAGCTCGGATATGGACGGGAGGACGCTAAAGGTGTCCGAGGCCCTTCCGCAGACCCCCCGCGACGGCTCCGGTCCGCGGCGTGACAATGGCGGCGGGCGCGGCGGATTCCGCCGGTAACCGCCGAACACCGATTCGACAGACGTCCTCCGGGGGCCATGGATGCTCCATGGCCCCCGGAGCGACCTTCCCTCGATTTGAAGAGCATCCCTACGCTCTCCGTGCTACCTGCGCCTGAGTCTCACCCCTAAGGCGGACTCCCGCTGATGCTCTAAACCATAGGACAAACACCGGTCCGAGAATCAGACAAACAGCGATTCACGTTTCGGACATAAGCCGATAACGAAGGCCGCCGGCCACGGTTATTTTGGATATATATATCCATCGACAGCTACAAGGGGATGGCAGTCGTGCGTTTCCTTCCGGGATTGAACATTCTCGTCTTAGGCCTTATTTGGGGCTCCGCCTTCGGCGAGGAGATCCCCACCGGACCGCTCCCCGTTCCGGATAACGTCAAGCCGGCAAAGGAGGCCATCTCCGTCGAGGAAGGCTATGTCGACAGATCGCACGCTTATCTGGATCGAAAGATCAACAAGGTGGTCACGTGGTTCGACGGTCTCTTCGGCGGCACGGATGGACCCGATACGGCAAAGGCGGATAACAAACTTCAGTGGACCAACGAGCTGCGTGCTGAAAAGGGGAAAAGTCTTGGTTACCGATCTTCCTTCCGCGCTCACCTGGACCTGCCGAAGTTCGCCAAGAGGGTCAGGCTTGTTATCATGGAGGAGAACAGGGAGGAGGCGGTCGTTCCTATTCCGAGCGACCCGGGGACCCCGGTTGTGAACACGCCCACGAAGGCGAATACCTTGCAGGCCGTGAACACGGAAATCCGCTATTACGTCCACGACACGAAAGCGGGATACGCCTTCCTGGCCGCAGGATCCCGCTTCGTGTGGCTACCGGAAACTTTCGTCAGGGCCCGGTTCCTTTGGCGCCGCCCCCTGGCGGACAAGACCTTCATCAGCCCTTCGGTGACCCCGTTCTGGCAGGACCATATCGGCATAGGAGTAACGCCGCAACTGGATTTCGGGCACAAGTTTCCCCGCGGCTATATCTTCCTGTGGGCAAATTCTGCGACCGTGTTCGAGAAAAGGCCAGGTGTCCTGTGGGGAACGGAGGTTTCCCTCTCCCGGGTCCTGTCCCCAGTCAGCGCGATCGGCTTTGCCGTGGGCGCAGCCGGAGCCACGCATCCCAGTTTGGCCGCGGACAGATTCAATCTGACCGCGAACAATTACAAGGTTACCGGCAAGTATCGCCGGAACATCTTCAGGCCGTGGCTATTCCTGGAAATGATCCCCGAGACCAACTGGCTGCGGGATGAGGCCGGGGGGCGGGAAATCATCCCGGCCTTCACCGTCCGCCTGGAACTGAACTCCGCGGGGCCCCGCGCGTTGTTGCCGGTGCCGCAGATTGTCAAAGAACAGCTGCCGATTCCGGATTACAACTACGAATGATGGCCTCAATGGGGTCCAGGCAGCCATGTATTCAACGATGACGATCATCAAGCACATCATTTTATTACTTCTGTCGGTCTCCGTGCTGAGCCTCGGCGGCGGATGTGCGACCTTGCCGAGGGTTTCCGATGTGATCGATGATTCGCGCGCGCAGGATCCTCTTCAAATCCTGTCGGCAAAAGGATTTTTATCACCCGAAAAAAGCAAGGCCCTGATGGAACGGCTTAAAGCATCCGTCGCCCCGACGGACATGCTGGAACGCTACAGTGCAGTTATCGAATCGGTGAGCGGAAGCCCGCTTACAAGCGGAAACAAGGTCACCCTGCTCATCGATGGTCCGGCGACCTATGCCGCGATGTTCAAGGCTATGGAGAATGCCAGGGACCACATCAACCTTGAAACCTATATCATTGAAGACGATGAAACGGGCCGCAGATTTTCCGAACTGTTGCTGAAAAAGCAGGCGGAAGGCGTCCAGGTAAATCTCATATATGACAGCAGGGGCAGCTTCAGCACTTCCGCTCCGTTTTTTCAGCGCCTGCGCGACGCGGGGATTCAGGTGCTTGCGTTCAACCCGGTCAATCCGCTGAAGGCCCGCAAATCATGGAGCGTGGCGCATCCGGATCACCGCAAGATTCTGATTGTCGACGGAAAAGTCGTTTTCACCGGGGGCATCAACATCAGTGAGGTTTATTCGAGCAGGCTTTCCGGAAGGAAACAGCGGAAACAGGGGGAAAAAGCACAGATACCCTGGCGCGACACGGATGTTCAGATTGAAGGCCCTGTCGTGGCTGAATTCCAAAAACTGTTCCTGGACACGTGGCAGCGACAGAAAGGCGCGACCCTTTCCGAGCGGAACTATTTCCCTGACCTGAAAGCAGAGGGAAATGCCTTGGTGCGGGCGGTCGGCAGTTCCCCGGGCGAGTCCAACAGGCTCACTTTCGTTTTATATGTGTCCGCCATCACTTTTGCGGAAAATTCGCTTCATCTGACGAACGCATATTTTGTCCCCGACGACGAGACGGTGAAAGCTCTCGGCGATGCGGCCAGGCGAGGGGTCGACGTGAAGATCGTTCTTCCCGGCACCACCGATTCCTCCCTGACCCTGGATGCAGGAAGGTATCATTATTCCGAGCTTCTGAAATCGGGGGTGAAGTTGTACGAACGCCGCAATGTCCTGCTGCACGCGAAAACGGCGGTAATTGACGGCGTCTGGTCGACCGTCGGATCCACCAATATGGACTTCTGGAGTTTTTCAAGCAATGACGAGGTGAACGCGGTGATACTGAACAAGGAATTCGCTTCGGAAATGGAGAAGATGTTCGCCAGGGACCTGGCGGAGTCCCACGAGATTCGGCTGGCGGATTGGAAAAAAAGACCTGTGCTTAAAAAACTCAAGCAATGGTTTGCGCATCAATTTGAACGTTGGCTGTAACAGATAGACGACGAATGTTGAATAAGCCTCTACACAGGAGATTGTTCGGGCTGGTCCCCCTGATAGTATTCTCGGCGGTCCTTTGCGGTGAAGTATCGAGCCTCGCCGATACCGGGCCGCAGCTCCCCTGCGGAAGCGCACCCTTTCCTCCCTATCCCGAACTGGATGAATCACCCGCCGTAAGGGTTTGGGACCGCGCCGAATCGGGCCGGAACTGGCTCCCGCCGGCCTGCACCGGATGGACGGATTCCGGGTTCACGACTTTGTCCGTGACGGTGGCGCGTTTTCGCCATGCATCCGGAGTCGAGGGGTTTCTTCGGCGTATCGGGGCGATCTCGGAGCTTGCCGGCATACGGTATTGGTCGACCACCCGCCAGCGATGGCAGACGCTTATCATCGACGCCCACGCCTTGTCGGAGGCGGCCGGCGATCGGCCTCGCGAAGACTTCTCCCCCGGCGAAATGACGGAAGGCAGGAACCTGTACTTTCAACAGGAGGATAACCTGTCGGGAAAGGCGATTTACCGGATGCGCATCCGAAGCGCTTCTCCCGATCGGCTGGTGTTCGATACCGAAAACATCGACACGATGCGCTATTTGCGGATGCCCATTTTCCGTCCAGGAGGCGTGCAGTCGATTACCTTCCTCGACCGAGAATCGCAAGACGTCTGGCGTTATTACAGCCTCATGCGCACGGGCAGGAACGCGAGCCTGTTGACCGCGGGACATGAGACATCCTCCATCAACCGGGCAGTGGCGTTTTACCGTTACCTGGCCGGCATTCCGACGGACAAGGAGCCCCCCGCGTCGCCATAATGCCGACGCCTGTTTATCGGTTGAAATAAAGCATCCCCCGGACTTGCCTGCCGTCCGGGGGATGGCACTCTTTGCGTTGAAAACTATCGGGAGATCGCTATTCCGAGAGCACCAGAATCTCGACCCTCCTGTTTTCGGACCTGCCCTTATCCGTCTTGTTGTCGGCGATCGGCCTGGACTCCCCGTACCCGTTCGTCGTTATCATTTGCTTGTGCGTATCGATCATGCCGTGCTTCAGGAGGTAGTCCTTCACTGCCGCGGCTCTCCTTTCGGAAAGAGCCTGGTTGTATTTATCGCTGCCGATGTGATCCGTATGGCCTTCTATGGCAATCTTGTAGCCCGGATACTTCTTGACGAAATCCGTCGCCTTCTGAAGCTCCGCAGCATCCGCTTTCCTGACGTCAGACTTGTTGAAGTCGAAATTGACATGAAGGACCAGGCGGTCTATCACCTTGGCAGCGGGCTTTGGGGGATTCACGGTGACGGTCGTCGATGCAGTCCGTGAGCCGCCCTCGCCTTTCACGGCTATGTTGTATCGGGTCGTGGCTGTTGGGCACACTTCCCGGGAACCGCCGGGATCCACACTGCCGATGCCCTGGTCTATCGAGGCGCTGGAGGCGCCTGTGGACGACCAGGAGAGGTTTGTGCACTTGCCCTGCTCGACCGCGGTCGGATCTGCTGAAATAGAGACGGTCGGCGCGGCCGGCATCGGAGGAGGAGCCACGACAGGCACCGGTTTCGGCGCTTCTGCTTTCCTCGGACAAAGGGCATTCGCGCGGGCGGTCGCCTCATTCGCCTTGGCGATCGCCTCTTCGGTACGGCACGCCCAGTAGATCTCGTACGCTTCGTTCTTCATCTTCTCCGCGGCGGCGAACTCCGCGGGGCATTCCTTGTCCTTTCCGGCGGCCCTTGCCTCTTCCACGGCCCTATCCGCGGCCGGCAGCTCCTTGTGGTAGTACAAGATCTGCTTCTTCGGGGCGAACTCCCTCCCGGCGCATCCGTAAAATACGCCAAGAAGCAAAACGAGACTAACGGCAAAAATCCGATCGGGCAATCTGAGGGTCATCGCCACTCCTCCTCACTCGAAATTTAATCGGGAACCGCGGCTATTTCACAATCAGGTTGTTTTTCACCGATTTGACGCCCTTAACGCTTCGGGCAACCTCTCCTGCCTTTTGGACACTCTGGGCCGAATCGACAAATCCGCTTAACTGGACTTCCCCTTTGAACGTCTCGACATTGATCTGGAACACTTTAAGGGCGGGCTCGTTGAATATCGCGGCTTTTACCTTGGTAGTGATCGCCGAGTCATCGATATACTCGCCGGTACCCTCGCGTTTCGGCGTGGATGCGCACCCCAGGAACACCGCGATCAGCGCGATGCAGAGCAGGAAACTCAAAATGCGATGTCTTTTTATCATGATGCTCTCTCCTCTCGTCCAGAGTTATGAAAGATCCTAGAACCGGAAGCCCAGATCGGCCGTCACGGTGAACCCGTCCAGCTTGATGTCCTGGCCGCCGAAAGACGGCTTCGCCCAGATGTATCTCCCCTCGATCCCCAGGAAAACGTCTTGCGTGATGTTGAAGTTCACTCCGCCCCCGGCATGAAGGCCGAAGACGCCTTTCGTTGAGCTGCTGAAGTTGCCGAAGGTGCCGGATACCTCGGCTTTCGTGATGTAACCGCCGATCCCGAACTCGCCGTACGGCTCGATCGGCCCTAACGGAAAAAGAACCTTCCCGGTCAAGGTCACCGGATAGACCTTGAACTTCGTATCGCCGGGCGGTACCGCGGGGGAGGCCTTGCTCTCGAAGTATCCGACTCCCAGCTCCGTGGCGAATATTGGAGCGAAGTAATGGCCGAGCGCAATCTCCGCGACGAACCCGTCGTCGCGCTCGAAATGGGTGGCGCCGACGTCGAAATCCTTGCTGGGAGAGTAGAGCCCTCCCTTGAGCACCGCGTAGTTCGATGGATTCTCCGCCAGGGAGGCCGACGGCGCGATGCCGACCAGGGTGACAGCGAGAGCCAAGAAGAGTGCAAAGGCGGTTTTCATCATCTTTCCTCCGATTCGCATATGATCAAGGTTGATTTCCAAGGCGCCGGCGCTCTCTAATACCTGTCGCGATCTTCGTGCCCGCGTTTCTCACCCCTGCCCCTATCATTGCCTCTTCCCCTATCGTCGTCCCTGCCTCGCTCCTTTCCCTTGAACTTGACCTCTTTCGGCCAGCGGTCCCTCGGCAGTTCTCTCCAGGGTCCGCTTCTGGAGTTCGAGTAAAACCAGACGTTGTTCTGGTAGTGATAGTGATAGCCGCTGTGTTGGTAGTAGGGTTCTTCTTCCAGCACCACGATCGATGGAAGAGCCGGTACGATTACGGTCTCTCCCCGGTATCCGGTCCTCACTGCGCACGCCGCTAGCAGAAACGACGCAAGCAGGACGCCAAGCCATATCCTCTTCATCCTCTCCTCCTTATCTCTTCGTGCGTACGACAAGCAGGATCGCGCCGGCCGCTATCGCTCCCACGCCGGCCCAGGCAGGGACATTGACCGTCTGCTTTTCCTTGACCGACAGCTCGATCGGACCCAGCTTGGCGTCGTGAGTCTCCTTCGTGTAGCTGAACTTGCCGTACATCACTCCCAGGATGCCGGCCACGATCAGCACGATTGCCAAGATCTTTATCGGGCTCATCTCGTCTCCTTCCTGCCAGGAACTCTGCCGCAGAGAATCATTCCAGGGCGCTACAGTGCCTTTCGTCCCTGAATGACATTAATCAGTATCACCACGACCGCGATGACAAGGAGAACGTGAATGAATCCGCCCATTGTGTACGAGCTGACCAAGCCAAGCAGCCAGAGGACAATCAATATGACGGCTACGGTCCAGAGCATTTTTCTTCACCTCCTCCCGTGAACCAGCGACGTTCATGCACCGCGGATATCGCGGCTATTTCACAATCAGGTCGTTTTTCACCGATTTGACGCCCCTGACGCTGCGCGCAACCTCTCCTGCCTTTCTGACATTCTGTGCCGAATCGACAAAACCGCTTAACTGGACTTCCCCTTTGAACGTCTCGACATTGATCTGGAGCACTTTAAGCGACGGATCGTCAAAGATCGCGGCTTTTACCCTGGTTGTGATTGCCGAGTCATCTACATACTCGCCGGAACTTTCGCGTGTTGGCGTGGATGCGCACCCCAGGAATGCGGTGACCAACGTTAAGCAGACCAGGAAACTCAAGAAACGATGCCTTTTTGCCATGACTCTCTCTCCCCTCGTCTTGTTCGTGCCTGAACGGCATGTCTTCAAAGCGCCGATCCCCTAAATTCCAAGGAATATCTACATGCTGATCCTTCCCGACAGCC
>Ga0214473_10011854_pt1 | contig 10234 bp, 5 predicted proteins | sample RVTome_7_FD_203509 | JGI IMG/M metagenome (GOLD analysis project Ga0214473, IMG submission 203509) | Soil microbial communities from uranium-contaminated site in the Upper Colorado River Basin, Wyoming, United States - RVT98D197 | ecosystem: Environmental > Terrestrial > Soil > Contaminated >... | reverse complement strand
TTAATCGCCCTTTGCAAGAATTGAAGGAGGACAAATGTCCTTATTTTATTAATACCATTTTGTTGGTTTGACTAAATCCATTCGTAACAATTCTGTAATAGTAAATGCCGCTCGCAAAAGCAGAGGAAGCTGAAGCATTAAACTTCACAACATAACTTCCAGCTTCTCTGAATCCATTGGTTAGAATTTGTAATTCCTTGCCGGCTGCATCATAGAGACTTATCCGAACATCGCCCGCTTGTTTTAAAGAATAATTGAAACTGGTGGACGGATTAAATGGATTCGGATAATTTTGTGAAAGGGAATAATCTTCGGGAATATTTGAAACCTGATGTTCGACGGACGACGCCCCGACAACATTAACCATATGATTCATAGAAGTATCTGAGCCTGCTAATTGTTGATCCACATCCTGATCGTTCAAGAACTTCAGCATATCAATAGTATTTACAGTAACGAGATAACCAATCGGAAAATTGCCGCCGGTTTGACCAACCTGCAGATTAACAATTGCTTCATAAACTAAGTTAGCATCGTGAAGGTATCCAACATCTGTGAGCAAATTAATCCATTTCATTCCGGCAGGTCTTTGAATTACCGTATCTATATCACCCCACACAGGCGGTACTGAAGTATCGAGTTCCAAATTTCCAAAACCCATAGGTGAAGTGTACGTACCGCTAATAAATGACCAATCCTCGGGAACAAGAATTGCAAGAACACCTTTGTGGGCATTATTCTGCTCGGCATTAATATCGGAAATAGTAATTGTTGTAGTGAAGGTTTCTCCCGCATTAACTTGCACCGGTTGACTCACATCTTCAATAAGACAGCTGGCAAAAGATAGTATAGCAATCAAACCAACAAACGGTAAAAGCACCTTTAATAATTTCATTTTCGTCTCCTGCTAATATGGTGCTCACAAAGATTTGTGAGCACCTTAAGTAATATTTGTTATTTCAAAAACAACATCTTAGTTGATTGAACGAATTCTTTCCCATTACTACCCTTAGCCTTTAGAGTATAAAAGTAGATTCCGCTTGTTAAATCTGGAACACTAAATGTAAAGCTGTAATTGCCAGCCTCATATGTTCCATTCGCCATAACCTTTACTAGTTCTCCAATTGAATTGTAAACAGCTAAAGAAATATCAGATTTGACAGGTAATCCAAAATTTATAACGGTTGAGGGATTAAAGGGATTCGGATAATTTTGTGATAAATTGAAAGCTTCAGGAACACTTAGATCGATCTCAACTGCATTCGAATACTCAAAAGCACCATTTAGGTCAAGTTGTTTCAATCGATAAAATTGTTTTCCAGAAACCGCAGTCTTATCAAAAAAACTATATGATGATTTTTCTGTTGTTGTTCCTTTTCCACTCAAGAAACCAATCTCCTGAAATTTTTGATTATCAACACTTCGTTCAATATCAAAACCAAGATTGTTTGTTTCTGTTGCTGTTTCCCAATTAAGTTGTACACCATCCCTTAAACTGGAAGCTGTAAATGAAGTTAGCTCTACAGGAATAACACCTGATACAGTAATTGGATTATTTAAACTAGCCGAATACCAGGTTGGATCAGTGAAATCAAGTGCAGCATCTGATACAAAATACCCAAGGTCAAAATTGCCTTGTGTTACTCCCGGTGTCATCTTTACAAAAAGATTGACTGTATCCTTACTAACAACTGAAAGATGGGATGTAGAAGACTGATAGACTACCCACTGCATATCCGCACCGCTTGGGTATCTAGCTTCAAGGGAATCAGTCCAATAATCGACTTGCCCACCTGGTTCTTTATCGGATGAATCCGGGTGAAGGAAGGTACAAAAATCATTATATGTACCACTGAACCAAACAGAGTCCACTTCCCAATCATTTGGAAGTTTTAATCCTACAATTGCGTAGTGAGGATTAGCATCAGATTGACCGTCAACTTCAACTTTTACTGATGCTGTAAATTGCTGTAACCCAGCAATTGTTGAAGGCTGTGTAACCAATACAATTAGAAAACAGCCGGCAAGCACTAGAGCAAAAATAACAGATGCGCCAAGAACAGATAGATTTGCAACTTTGTTTTTCATGTTGCTTTCTCCTTTTTAAGTTAATAGTACTTGTTAATTAAAAACGAAGTCGAGTAAAGAGAAGATGAGAGATCCTCCTTTCCTGATTAATTATTTAGTTAATGAGTTAATTAAAATATCAGAAAATTCACCTGCTTTTAAGCTTACTTCGAGAACTCCATCATCAATTTTAATTGAGTGATTCAATTCTCCAAGTAAATTAATTTTTTGAGCTCGATTACCTTTAATCAATTTGCTTTTTATCTTGGCAGTATGACCGTTCTGACTATCTACATTCACTAACCTAATTATGAAACCCTGTTCTACTGATTTAAGATTAAGTAAAATTATATTCTGATCATCTATCTTCAAATATTCATCTGATGCTGGTATTGCGCGAAACCAGCTTTTCCTTACTTGTAAGGGTGTGTTTAGCTCGTAACCAAACATTGATGTTTTGGCGGGATTAAATCCTCCATTCGATGATGAGAATGCATAATTAAAATCGATTTTACCGGTTAGATATTCATGCCTATTCCAATCTGTTGGAAAATTATTTACCAAATTTGAAATGATTATGGGATCCTTGGTAACATCATCTTTTCTCAACCTAATTACTCTAGCATCAGCAGTTGCCCAAGCAATGCTCTCATTATCATTGTACAAAGAAACTGATCGCCGCAGTGAGATAGCATCGTGATCAATACCGGGGAAACGATCTTTTTCAAGATCGATGAATCCACCAAGAATTTCTGATTTGACCTCTGCATTCTTTATATTAAAGGTGAATGGCAATCCGTATTCTTCAAGTAATGTCGACGTTTTCATTGATTCAAGATTGACAGTGGCCTTAACAAACACTTTGTCAATTCCATCAAGTAAAGAGAAATCTATTGTTTCTACCACTGCATTCTCTAGTTTAATTCTGAGAATTATTCTAACCGGACTTTCATCAACTATTTCATAGCTTTGTTTAATGCCTGGGATTGTTGCATGATTCTGATTTACTTGAAACTTTTCCATAGTCGGTTCTGCAAATCCCAAACTGTTTTTACTATCCAATAATTCTTTACCCGACTTTTTATCAATTATACTTTTAAGCGATGAAACAACAGTGTCAAAAGCAATTTTATAGAATTGATTTTCTACTGAGTTAGAAGTTTGCTTGAGTCCATCTGTCTGCGTTGATGTGCCGGATTTCGATTTAAGCAAATATTTTTTATAACCAAATGATGGAAGACCTCTTGCAATAAAATATTGCCTGTGATCTTTTCTAAAACTTGGAATAACTTTACCAGATACCGGATCAATTACATCAAATTGGGGGGAATAATCGAATGGATATTGAATTTCAACCAGGTCATCTCTTCTCCACGACAAAGTATTGAACACAAAAAGTCCTTCCGAATCCAGACTCTCTTCAGGTTTTGATAATCGGTGCATATCCTTCAAAAGAACTGATTCAGTTGCTAAGCGAACATCTTCAACATAATTTTCTCTGTACTCCATTGTTAACTTATTTTCTTCAGGCGAACCATACCCAAACTCTAATCCGCTTCCATGCCCGCTAAACTGAAGCATTCTCTGGTATGCCTCGCTAAGCTCGGAATTCATCGGTTTTTTGGTGCTATCTAACAGATTACTTAAGGTCGATAATTTTTCCGCAGATAGAAGTTGATGCTGATTCCATCTTGCTTTTTTATTTCTCTCAAATTCACCTTGATAAAGAATATCCCAATTAGAAGTCCAGTCGCCTTTTAACACGGGCAGTTTATCACAATCCTTTGAACCGGCCAACTCAGAAGCAAATTTATCAACGTTGCTGCTGATAAATTTTGGATACTCATACTGTTCGTTCCATTTCATTGCAATAGTATATTGATGTTTCGCTAAGATGCTGTTATCACTGAATGAACTGTTTATAAGGACAATATCTAATGTATAACTTCTTGCCTCAAGCTTACTCACCCTCTCCCAAATTCTTTGTTCAACAGCGAATAAATCATTTGATTCAAGACCGAATGATCTGCCTTCATTATATGCTTCATTCAAATAGGTTATAATTCTGCTTCCATCTGCTGATTCCCACTTGAATACTTTTGGTAAAGTACGTTGAAGCTTATAGTCACTATAAAACTCATTTATCCCTTCGGCAAGAAAATTTACACCAAGCTTAGAAAGAGCTTGAGGTAAAAACCAGCACTGTCCGGGAACGTCATTATAAACGGCAGCATTAAAGGTGATTCCATATTTGCTTCTATAATCCAGCGCTTTATCGAAGGATCTCAACATCTCCTCTTCCGAAACCCAGCCTGTAAACGGATTTGTGTAAATAGGTGATAGTGCAACTCTGCCTTCTTTAATTAAATTGATAAGTGCGTTGAATTTTTCATGACTTCTTAATTTTTCATAAGCCACTAACTGCCAGGTTGTTTCCATTGTCCAATGAAAATCCGGATTCTCATTGCACATTTTAATTACATCATCCAGCGTGTTGCAGTGAAGTTCCTCGCATACAGGCTGCGGATGCGTGTAACCAACATCTGTATGATTGAGAAGCATAAGATGGAATTTGTATTTTTTCCTCTGCTTTAGCTGGATGTCTTTAGTAATTATTTCACCGCCGACATTAAGTTCAGCATTTGCAATGGAGCTCTGTGTAATCTCAGGTATGTAAAATGAATGCCTAGTTATTCCAAAAGAAACAGAATCGATATTAAACTCAAAAAGCGTGTTGCTAGAATGAAGTTTGAAAGTGCAAGAAGTTAGCTCTTGGTTTATTGAATTAACTTCAACATCTATCCGTTGTTTTAATTCATTATCAAATTTTTTAAAGTAGATCGTAGACACAACATTAAAATCGGGTTTTTTATTTTCCGTCCTGATCAAATACTTTACATCATTAATCGGATTACCATCTCTTGAAAGCAGTCTTGCATAAAATCCCCAATCCCATTTAATCAGACCAAAGAAAGCCAATCCTAAGTTTGCATCGGTATTGAGAACTCTGACAATAAGATCGTTCGTACCCTTTTTAAGTTTTATTTTTACTGTATCCTGATCCAGAAGTGCATTACGTGCGTTATCAGCAGAATAAATTTTTTCTTTATTAAAGTAAACCTTTATTTGCGCATTACTGCCGAATGTAAGTAGTGCTTCTCTGTCATAGTCGCTTACAATAGTTGTAAATGCGTACCCTGCTCGTCCATACCAAATTTTTACAGGAACGTCGGTGTTTACATTCCATTCCAAAGTACTATTAAAATCAACAAAACCTTTTTTGTTTATTGATTGCACGAACCATTTTGTTTTTTCCTTCTCTGGAAGAATTGATGTTGTGTAACCGCCTTCGGCCGGCAATATTCCCGGTTCGTCTATTGCAATAGTGTCTTTCGGAGTTCCAAATCCCACAAGGGGCAATTCGAATGGACCGGTAACAAGCCAGGCAGGAATAAATCCGTTAGTATTTGTATTGAAAACTATTTCACTGCTTTTATTCTGAGCAACTACATACAAACATGGGAATAAAATCGAAAGTAATAACAAGTTACACAACAGTTTCTTAGTCAATTTTATCACTTTATTTGATTAGTATCATTTTTATTGTTTGAACAAACTCTCCGGCTTCCATTTTACAGAAATAAACTCCTGAAGACAAATTATAACTATTCCCGCCTGAAGTGGATCCACTTTTGGTGGAAAATTCAGCTTCATAATTACCGGTATCATAATTTTTATTTACCAATTCGGAAACCATTTGCCCCACGGCATTGTATATTTTAATCGAAACCTTCCCGGCTTTGGCTATTGAGAAAGATATTTTTGTAAAGGGATTAAATGGATTAGGATAGTTCTGATTTAAAGAAAATTTCTCCGGTACATTTATATTTTCCGGTTTTACAGAAGTTGTTGAATCATTAATTTTTAAGTAAATGAATCTGGGTCTATAAATGTCAGCATTCGCCAAGTTATCTGCAAAACTAAATGAGTTAACATTATAACTAATCAACATTTCCTTTTTATTCGATAAGCTCGGATGTGCTTTTGCATTGTAAACAAAAACATCGGGATCAATTAATACTTCAGGACAATTGTAAATCGAATGGAAAATTCCGAATGGCCCGATTGGACTTTCACCCATCCTGAAAGCTACACTGTTGCCCAACTGATAGACTACCAGATATTTATTACTTGCTATTGGTGTTACACTAAACTCCTGTGATATTCCATTAGTTAGCGACACACAATTTGCAATATCACTTCCCCATTCAGTTCCATTCCAAAACTTCCACTTTTGAAAATTTCCAATTTCATTAGACAGCACTCTGGCAGCTACCAATTCTTTTCCAGATCCACCACCACTTTTGGGACCGTAAATGTAAATATATCCGTCCGGAGAAGGATTGCCTGAGCTTATTGTCATTGGCATCACGGCTTGCCCCATTACAATATCCCAACCTTCGGATTCGTTCTTAAAAAATAGCGGAGTATCAAACTGTTCAACATCTGAAATAAAATTAGCTGAGTCTAGATTAAATTTTAGTAATACTACACCGTTAACCTCGAAACCTAATCCTCCAGTTGTATGATTTAATCGAAGAGCAAATACATAAATCGTATCATTTAATGCAATACCATCCATTAACCAATACCAATCACCTGGATTTGCATTGGGAGTGTTCGGTACAAAAACAGTTTTAGGTGCATTGGTTGAATCTTCTTTCCAGAAAAACTGAATGTCACTAGGATTAGGACTATTACTTTGTAATAAGGCCAAAGTATTATTTATAAGTTTTGTGTTAACACGTTTATTACTGCTGTCAACTTCACCTATAAAAGTATCGCTGAATAAAATTAGCTGCTTGCCTGCCGGATTATCTGATGTAGCATCAAATTCATTTAATGGAATTGAATAAATTCCATCTGCACCAGTCCATCCGCTGCTTCGATCAAAAAGGTCATCCCATTCACCTGCGGAACGCGTTTCATAAGCAGCATTGCAGCCACTGGAATATGGAACACCAATTGGATGCGGAAAAGAGATTGGCGCCCAAGATGTATTTCCGGACGAAATCAAACCTGAAGTTGCCTTAGTTGTTAAATAGCCAAGATTAAAGCATCCCAACGTTTGTCCAACTTTCAATTTTAACTGAACAGAAAAAGAAGTAACGTTATCATAAGAATATCCTTGGTCGGAAATGAGTGCTATCCATTTCATACCCGGGCCAAACTGATCTGTTGGATAGAATAATTCTATAGAATCTTTCCATTCAGGTGATATATCAAGAGTACCATTTCCAATAACAGACGTATATGTCGCTGAAATAAATTCCCAATCAGATGGAACGATAATGCCAAGCACTCCTTTATGAGCATTTGGTTCAGGAACAATGTTATCGGTTATTGTCAAACTTATATCAATAACTTCTCCCGGCTCTGCAGAGACAGGCTGATTTACCGATTCAAATAAGCAACCGGTTAAAAATGCAAAACTTGAAAAAGCTAGTGCCATGATCAGATATTTGATTCTATTTAAAATCACTTTAATTTATTCCAACCATAACTGAAAACCTGTGGACATTGTCAAAAACATTTTCAGAAAGAACAAAAGCATAATCAACTCTCATTTTCAGACTCTCAAACACAGGCGGAGTCAATCCAAAACCAAAACTCCACTTACCTTCATCGACATTTATCCTATGCCCTCCTCTTATTGAAAAATATTTCAATAGCTGGAGCTCAACACCTAAGTTAGCCCGCTCATTGTTGTCAGTAGGATGAACGAGTTCAGCCGCAGCAGTAAATACTATATCTTCACTAATTATAAATTTATCTGATGCGCTTAATCTGAATAGAAGAGGGGTTCTGAAATCTTGATTAAGTAGACGCATATCGGGTCCAAAATGTTGAAGTGAAAAACCGAGGGTCAAATCTCTAAATCCTGTTTTATAAATAGCTCCAACATCAAAAAGAACATTATTAATAGAATAGTCATCAAGCTTTTCATGAACATATTTAACTTGTACGCCGATTGACAACCTATCGGTAAATTTTCTTGCCGCAGCAAGACCGAAAACATAATCTCCGGCACTTACCATTCTTCCGGTTCCATCTGGCATCAATGCTGTTGTTTCTTCAAACTCTTTAATTTGAAGCGCTGCGACACTTAAGGCAAATACAAAAGAAGAAAGTGGAAAAGCAAACACCGCAGAATTATGCCTACTATTCGCCAACCAGCTGTTATATGAAAATGAAACCTCATAGTTCTCTACAGATGCAATACCCGAGGGGTTCCAATATACTGAGTTTGCATCGTTTACTAGACTTGCTACTGCTTCACCCATTGCAGTTTCCTTTGCGCCGATTCCAATTTTCAGAAATTGTAAACCCGCGGTTCCGGACTTTGAAAAATCAAACCCATAATCAAGTTGTGCAAAATTTTCTTCAGCCGGTATCAGAATCAAAGCGGACGTGACTATAATTATGAATATTATTTTCATCTGAAAACCTTTTACTTGATAATTATGATTGTGCCTTGAGCATTGCCCACGGTGGATTCAACATTGTAAAAATAGATTCCAGGCGCTGTCCTTTGTCGAGCATCCGTTAATTGATCCCATACTTCTTCACCGGAATTTGGATTATCATGTTCAAGTATTCGCAGTAATTCTCCACTCGAGGTGTAAATTCTGATTTTACAGACTGCTGGTAAATTTGAAAAGATAATGAAATTTTCGGTACCGGAAGTTGGAAAGCCTGACACTTCTTTAAATGGATTTGGAAAAACTCTAACATTTAAAGTATTCTCCGCAGGACTGCGCACGGCTGTTATGGCATCATCATTTCTGTTCGTTAGCCAGCTCTCATTTCCAGCACTGTCTGCCGAAGTTACAGAGTAAAAATATCCTGCTCCCAGGCTGATGGTTTGATCTTCATAGACCCACCGATTATTCTGAGAATCATAATACCTGGTTCTATCAGTTGTCTTCTTAGGATCAATTCTTCTAATCAAAGTGAATGGGCCGATGAAAGATCTATCGCTGCGGTAAATTTTATACTCCCGAAAATCTTTTTTACCGGAAATGGGGTTCACCCAATTATCTTCAATCGGCAGCCAGGTTAAAGCAATAGTTTTATTTGATGGTAAAGCGTATATATCAATTTCCGGTGATGGTGGAGGAACTGAAGAGATTTGATAATTATTTTGAAAAAGAATCTTCGCTCGGTCTATTGTGTTTTTTAATGAATCTAATCCCTTTGGCAAAAGAGCTTGAGAGCTTAAACCAAGCAGCGCTTTTTCTAATGGAATTCCATTTACTGCTTCCGCAGTAACAAGCTTAATCGAAGAGTTTGGAGCCAAGTTATATGGACCAGCACTCAATAGAATAAATGGTGTTAGATGATCTCCCGGATTTGCTTGAAGGGTTTTATCAGCTCCGCTTAAAATGTTATAAAGACTTTGCGGATTGGAACTTTGGATTGTAAAAAATTTTTCATTATTCAGAAGCTGTGCCCAAAAAATATTTGAGGGCTGCGGACGGTTATCGGAAGCAGGATCAGCATAAAGCAGCGAAAGTCCTGCATAGCCAGTTGTTCTTAATTCACCTGCTGCTTCCCAAAAATTTCCAATGTCACTTGGAAGGCTAAAGTTTGGAGTATCGTCCCAAGAATAAATCATTTTCCTAGTTGAATCATAAGAAACAAAATCATCTGTTCTATTAAAATCATCTCCCCAGCCATTGTGAACAACAAAATCCTGATAGCTTGGCCGAATAAGGTTAGGGTACCCGATATAAACATCACTTACACCATTAGAGTTTTGGTTCTGGATTGTATATTCACAAATAATAAAATTATTCAGTAATGGGAAACTCCAAACGCGGCTTTTTCTTTCAACAGTAATATTTTCACTTGTTTTCCATTTTGCAATAATGATTTGTTCGGCCTGCGTAGGATTATACAAGGATGATCCGACGAAATTATCTGTTTTCGTAATTGCTTCGAATGTTCCATTATCAACAAAATTGAAAGGTCCGTTTTCAGTAAAAAAGACAGAACCATCAGATCTTTTTCCGCCAATCCACAGGCCTGATCCAACCGTATAAGATCTTTGATCATCTTTATTCAACTTAGCTGGGCCGCCAGGCCAATCCATGCTGGGATAATA
>Ga0214473_10011853_pt1 | contig 10235 bp, 7 predicted proteins | sample RVTome_7_FD_203509 | JGI IMG/M metagenome (GOLD analysis project Ga0214473, IMG submission 203509) | Soil microbial communities from uranium-contaminated site in the Upper Colorado River Basin, Wyoming, United States - RVT98D197 | ecosystem: Environmental > Terrestrial > Soil > Contaminated >... | reverse complement strand
TCCAGCAGGCCCACAAGGATTGACCGGGCCTGAAGGGCCCAAGGGCGATACTGGAGACACCGGGGCCACCGGTCCTGCAGGACCGCAAGGGCCAATAGGTGAGACGGGAGCTACTGGTCCCGCAGGTCCTGCGGGCCCGCAAGGGTTGACCGGTCCTCAAGGACCGCAGGGTCTTCAAGGGCCAATCGGGCCGGGTGGACCACAGGGACCGCAAGGACCCGCCGGCCCTCAGGGCCCAACGGGAGATGAGCCAGCCCATCAATGGAGTGGCACGAGCGTGCGCTTTCGAAATCCCGACGGAAGTTGGGGATACTATGTGAATTTGCAGGGACCGGCCGGGACGCCGGTGCATACAAGCGCGATTTGTCTCAGCGGCGGCGGCGACTGCTCCTGTGTGTACCGAACGGTTTCGCACGTCCAAGGCAACTTTTATTGTGCTGCGACATCGGATTCGGGATCATGCGAGTCTCACGCCTCGCCCAGCGCGTGTTGCGTGTGCGCACCCTACTAGATGAGTAGCGGGGACGATATATATATACATATTCTGGAAGGAAGTAATGATCGTGAGCAAAACGAGACTCGTGGTAGTCGTTGCATGTCTCTTCGGATTGTTCTCTCAAGGTGCTGGTGGGTCTGACGGACAAGGGGGGAACGTTGATCCTCAGCCGCCTCGTTATGAGGTGAAGCTGAGGCTTGAGGAATTCTCTGTGCTCAATAGTGCGGCTCTGCTGGGGGTGCGCAAGTATGGAGGGACGGCGGATTTCAGTGTGGCGCTGGCAAGAGATGGCAATGATGTGTCGTGGACCATCAAGATCAACGATCCGCGGCTGATGGAGGTCTGGGAGTACTGGATGGCGGAAAAGACCGCTGAGCTTGTCAACCTGCTGGACTTTGACAACCTCAATCCTACAGCCAAAGCGGCCCTGGCGACGGTGAAATCAATCAACGGCAAGATGGCCCAGGCCCGCGCCAACCCTATTTGGGACCCAGTCAAAATATCTGGCTCGGTTATAGAAAAGGACGGTCGCTGGGTCATACAGAATGAGCAGGGCGAGTATCTGGTCACGGGCAATCATCACAAGTCCATTGAAACGATGAAGGGCAAATCCGTTATCACAACGGGGTTGGTCAAAGTCGCCAATCAGATCGAGCTGACCTCCTTCCTGGAGAAGAAACCGAACACGCTGGAACTCTTTGTGATGAGCCAGTGCCCGTTCGCCATGAATGCGGAAGCATCCATCATCGACTTCCTCCGGGACTTTTCCGGCGATACGAAACCCTCGCTGGAGGTCCGTTACATTTTCTACCAGAGGAACGAAGGCGGCAAGACCATCATCGGCTCTTTACATGGCGAGGGAGAGGTCCAGGAGAACCTGGTCCAGATGATCATCCGCGACATGTGGCCCCAGTTCTTTCTTGACTATCTTCTGCGCCGGACGCAAAGCGACACCCCCTGGGATGAGGTGGCTCGAACAGCAGGTATGAGCACAGAAGACATCGAGCACGTCAAGAGCACGATGAAAGAGGGGCGAGAGGCTCTGATCCAAGCCGAGTACGATTACGCAACGAAGAGCTACCAGATATACGACGGCAGCCCGACTTACGTCTGGGAGAGCGAGCGAGTCGCCGACATAAGGAAGGTTAAGGCGTTCAACGACCTGAAGTTCAAGAGCGGGACCTGCTCGGAGAAATAGGGCTGCGAGCTTGCGCTCCCAGGGTCTTAACAAAGCCTTGCGGTTCACCATGTTGCCTGCCTGTGTCCTGGCCACTTATCCAGTAGTAACGTGGGAATCGTGCCCGGGTCAACGGCGGATCGGCCTCAGAGGCTATGGCGGGATAGCCCAGGCAGGCAAGGAACAGTGCAGTTCATGCCACCCAAGCGGTCGTATTTGTACGCCGCTGGGCTGGCTTCCGCGTTAACGGCCCGCGCTCACTCAAAGTGCGAAGAAATCCTCTGGCAATTCCGTGTTGTTTCTGCTATTAAGTACCGTTTCGGCGTACATGGAGCATTGTTCTTACGTTAAGCAGTCAAAGAGTCTATGTTTGCGATTCTCAGCGATATACACTCGAATATTGAAGCCCTGAGCACGGTCCTGGCGGATATCGAGAAACGGGGCATCCAGACGATCTATTGCCTGGGCGACGTGATCGGCTACGGCCCGAACCCCCGGGAGTGCCTGGACTTGATCATCGAGAAGACCGAATGGTGCGTCCTGGGCAACCACGACTACGCCGTGTTTTACGAGCCGACGAACTTCAATTACGGCGCGGAACAGGCGAGCTTCTGGACCCGCGACGTGCTGGAAACCGACGGCGACAAGGTTAAAAGCGATAAACGCTGGCGCTTTCTGGGCGATCTGCCGATGCGGCACTCGGTGCAAGCCCAGTTGGGCCCGATGAGGACGACGATGGATTTCGTCCATGCCTCGCCTCGGCGGCCGATCAACGAGTATATCTTCCCGGACGACGTATACACCAACCCGGCCAAGGTCCGGGCGCTGTTCGAGCGGATCACCCACGTGTGCTTCGTGGGCCATACGCACATGCCGGGCGTCTTCCTCGATGAGCCGGATTTCTACCTGCCCGACGAACTTGGCGGCGTCTATCCCATTATTGAGGAAGAAAAGGCTATCATCAATATCGGCTCGGTCGGCCAGCCCAGGGATAAAGACAATCGCGCCAGCTACGTGTATGTCGAGGAAAACAAGGTGCACTTCGTCCGGCTGGAATACGATTTCGAGACGACGATGAAGAAAATCCTGGCGATCGACCGTCTGGACAACTTCCACGCCGAGCGCCTGCGCGACGGAAGGTAGTGCCGCATTTCGCAGGTTCTGCGACTATGCGGGAGGAGATTGCTTCGTCGCTACGCTCCTCGCAAAGACATAGAAGCGTTGTATGTCATTGCGAGCGCAGCGAAGCAATCTCTGTATCGCACAGTTTTCGAAGTGCGGCGTCAAGGTGTGGGACTCGCCATTGCATTTGAAAGAGAATATGAGTTTCAGAACGATTTTCATCCTGGTCATTGCTGGCTTTTGCCTGTTCTGCGGCGGGCTTGTCCTGGAATCCGGCGTCCTGCGGGTTTTCCAACCTCCGGCCGCCGATGCAGGCGTCGCACAATCGCAGTCGGGTCCGAGGGGCTGCATCCTCCTGCAGCAGACTGCCGACGTCCAAACTCCGGCGACCTCGCCCGAGCCGAATGTGTCTGATGTCAGTAGTCCACGCGAGCCGCCAGTCCCGCAACTCAAGGCGGCCCCAACCGGCTTTACCGTGGACGGCGGACCTTTGCAGAAACGGAGGATCGGATCTGTAGACCCGAATAGCGGCTTCAAGTACCAACTGGAGTTAGACTCAAGCGGCGGCGCGATTCGCACCGCAACGTTTAGCGAGTTCAAGAACCGCTCGGGCAAGGATTCTCAACCGTTGGTCTTTCTGTCGCCAGGCCCGGTCAACCCCTCCTGGGAATTCCTATCCATGGCTAACGAAAGGCTGGAGAGGGCTTTCTCCGAGTGGGGTAGATCCACGCATCGGCTGGGCAACCTGAGTTGGAGAACATCAGAGGTTGAGAGACTTCAGGATGGGGGCGAGGCAGCGACATTTGAGGCGACAGTCCTGGACCCGAAGAGCCAACCTGTGCTCAGGCTGACTAAGACCTACCGCGTGCATCCGGGCACCTACCTCCTTGAGATCGATCTCAAGATCGAAAACCTGGCAGATGAGAAGCAGGAAGTGCAGTACGACCTGACCGGCCCGGTCGGGCTCGAGCCGGAAGGCCCGCGGTCCGAGATGCGAAAGGTCATTGCCGGCTTTCGGCATCCGGACGGGCAGGTCGTGAGCACCAGGCTCGATATGGGGGCCTTGGCCAAAGCGGCCACCTCCCAGGAGCGGCTTTTGCAGCCGAGGAACCCGAAATCCGCCTTCCTCTGGGCGGCCGCGGTGAACAAGTATTTCGCCGCGATTGTGGTCCCGGTCCCCGCACAGGGCCAGGAGTACCCCGATTGGATCGCCGCGAAATGGGGCATGTACTTCAATCCCGATCAGGATCGCAAAGGCAATACCGGTGACGAAACCATCGGGCTTGCGTTGTCGAGCGTGCCGGCCGCCCTGAGCCCCGCAGGCCAGGCGGACAGCTCGCGGACCTATCAGTTCCAGCTCTACCTTGGGCCCAAGGACAAGGGCCGGTTCGCGGAAAGCGAGAAGGAGCTGGGCCGGAATCTGGGTCTCGTCCAGACGATCGACTTCCAGGGCTGCTGCTGCCCGGCGAGCATCATCAACCCGCTGGCCTTCGGCATCCTGGCGATCATGAAATGGATGTACGGATTCTGGCCCCACAATTACGGCATCGTCATCATCATCCTGGTGCTGCTGATGCGGCTGGTCCTGCACCCGATTCAGAAGTACAGCCAGGTCTCCATGAGCAGGATGAGCAAGCTGGCCCCAAAGGCCGAGGAGATCAAGAAGAAGTACGCCTCCAACAAGGCCGAGATGAACAAGAAGCTCATGGAGCTCTACCGCGAGCAGGGGGCCTCGCCCATCATGGGCATGTTGCCCATGTTCATCCAGATGCCGATCTGGATCGCCCTGTGGAGCGCGATCTATACAAGCATCGACCTTCGGGGGGCGGCATTCCTGCCGTTCTGGATCACCGACCTGTCGGCCCCGGACGCCCTGATCCCGCTGAAACCGTTCGTGATCCCGTTGCTTGGTTGGCACGTTCCGTTGAAGCCGTTCGTGATCCCGTTGCTCGGTTGGCACGTCGAGGGCGTGAACCTGCTGCCGATTCTCATGGGCGTGGCGTTCTACCTGCAGCAGAAGCTCATGCCGGCGCAGGCCGCGGCGCCGACGAATCCCCAGATGGCGCAGCAGCAGAAGATGATGATGATCATGCTGCCGCTGATCATGCCGCTGGCTCTGTACAACGCTCCCTCCGGCGTGAACCTCTACATCATGGCCAGCACGTTCGCCGGTGTCATCGAGGGATACGTCATCAAGAAGCACATCAAGGACAGAGAGGAGCGGGAAGCCAAGGGCGTAGTCCCCGTAACGAGCAAGACGGGCGGCAAGGTCAAGAAGAAGAAACCCAAGCCGTTCTTCCGGTCCTGATGAATTGCGGATTTTAGGGGTCCTTTAGATCCTTTGAGTCCTTTTGGTCCTTTGGGGATCGTGCCATTCGAAGGACCTAGTGGACCCAAGCGACCTAAGGCACTGATGACCACATGCATGACGTTGCCGATACGATTGTTGCTATCAGCTCGCCGAGCGGAGGCGTGCGATCCATCGTGCGCATCACGGGGCCGCAGACGATCCCCACGTGCGACCGGATTTTCGAGCCGGGGCCGGACCGCCGAATCCACAATCCACAATCCGCAATCCGCAATCGTACGCTCTTCTCCGGCTCCGTACACATTGACGCGAACCTGGCCATCGACGCCCTGCTCTACCTGTTCTTCGCCCCGCACTCATATACGGGCGAGCCTCTGGCGGAGATTCATCTCTACGCCAGCCAGGTCATCGTCGAGGCGCTGGTCCAACGCCTGTTGGCGATGGGCCTGCGACCGGCGGGGCCGGGGGAATTCACCGCCCGAGCGTACCTCAACGGCAAGCTCGATCTCGCCCAGGCGGAGGCGGTCAACGAGATCATCAGCAGCTCGAACCGGCTCCAGTTGGACGCCGCCCAGAGGCTTCTGAGCGGACGGCTGACGCAAGCGGCCGACGAGATTCACTCCGCACTATTGGAAATCCTGAGCTTCATCGAGGCGGGCCTCGATTTCCCCGAAGAAACGCAGGATGTCTCGTCTCTACAATCGCAGGTCCTCGGGCGTCTTGATGTAGAGACGCAACATCTTGCGTCTCTACTGGCCGGCAGCATCCGGTATGAGCCAGTGATGGACCTGCCGGCGGTCGGGATCGCCGGGGCGCCCAACGCGGGCAAGAGCAGCCTGCTCAATGCCCTGCTCGGCTGGGAACGCAGCATCGTTTCGGGGCAGCCCAGGACGACCCGGGACGTCCTCGGCAGCCTGCTGACCACGGACCGCCTTCAGTGCGTGCTCTTCGATTGTGCCGGCCTGATCCCCGCAGCGGCCCCGCTCGCCACAACGCACGACCTGCAGCCACTGAGCCCCATCGACGAGCTGGCGCAGGAAGCCGCCGTGGAGGCTCTGCGGAGTTGCCACGCGGTCCTGTTCTGCGTCGATCTGACCAGGCTCGACTGGAGCGAGGACATCGCCGTCCGCGCACTGATTCAGCCGAAGGACGTGATCCACGTTGCCACGAAATCCGATCTGCTTCGGAACGATGAGCTGCCTGAGAAATTGCACGCGCTGGCCGAAGCTTTCCGCGCCGAATTCCTGCCTGTCTCGGCAAAGAGGTCACACGGCCTGAAGTCCCTGCTCGATACCATCGCTCAATCCGAAATCCGAAATCCGCAATCCGAAATCGCCCCGCTCCTCCTGCTCGCCCGCCACAAACAGGCGATCGAGGAAGCGAGGGACAGTGTCCGCGAGGCCATCGAGGAGATCAAGCGAGGCAACGACGAGATCGCCGTGACGATGGTTCGTGCCGCCTGCCAGGCCCTCTGCCAGATCGAGCAGCAGCCCATCGACGAGCAGGTCCTCGACCGCATCTTCAGCCGATTCTGTATAGGAAAGTAACTGCTTACTTGTCACCCGCAGCAGCATCTGGTGAAGCCGGCAGTTGGAAGCGGATGTCCTGGGATTCGGTGAAGGGACCGGGGGGAGTCACGTTGCCGGTGGTGGTGACGTGAGAGAAGCGGGCCTCGGCGGTCTTTGTCACGTCGTGCGAGGTGACGACCAGACCGATGTAGACCGCTTCATCCATCGGGATCTCTATTGGGCTGGCGTGATTCGGATCTCCATATGTGATCTCTTCCCAATTGATACCGTCACTCGAATGCTGCGCGCTGAATGCGTTCCCGCGGCGCGTGAGCCTGATCCAGTGCGGAAGCTCAACGTGCCCGGCCTTCGCCTGCCTGCGAGACCCGACCCCACCCTCAATAATGCGACGCTGGAAGGTGACTGCGCCGGAGGGCGTGATGAAGGCTGATACATGTTCGGACGTGGTCTCCCGCGTCTTGCGGATCATGATGCCGGCTTTCGTCTGCAGATGGGTGTTTTCCACCGCGTCGATTCTGGCGGTGATTGAACCGTCGCCATACAAGGTCTTGTGGGCGAAGTGGAACTCATCGGAGATATCCCAAAGATCCATTCCGCAGCCTCGGATCACATAGGTGTCGCCCGCCTCGTCATAGCGGGTACTGCCCTCAGGACTGCCGCCGGACGCAGTCCCGGTGAGTTTCGCCCTCCATGTCCTGACCTGCTCCGGTTTGTTCCACAGAATGTACAGATGGGTCAGCCTCTCCACGTTCCAGATGGCCTGCCAACTCCGCTCGCCAAAGATGCGGCTTTCCTGGGCAAACGATTCCATGAGCGCCCGCTCTGCCTCGGCGTAGCGACCCTGCAGTATGTAGACCGACCCAAGCCACCGGGTGAAGTCCCACGTCAAGTAATGGTCTGGTCCCCCCGCCCGTCTCGATGATTGCAGTGCCTCACCAAACCACCTTTCCGCCTCATCGTAATCATCTTCCGTGAAGTGCAAAGCGCCCATCCCCAACGTTGCCAATACGGTCAATTCATGGTCATCCCCCAAAACGCGTCGGGCCGAATCCAACGACTCCTGGCCCAATCGCATCGCCGCATCGTGCTCACCCAGGCCTATATATAGGTCCAGGAGAGCCATCTCTTGACGGAAATCGTTCTCGGGTCTTCTTCGCCATACCGGCGAATGTACTCTGCGAGCAAGTCAGGAAACAGCAGTCCCGCCTCGGACAGACGATCCGCGCCGTAGAACGTCACGGCGAGCCGATGGACGCTCTCCATTGTCAGTGGGTGGTGATTCCCCAGTTCGCGACTGCGGATCTCTATGGCGCGTTGCAGGTGCTCAACAGCGGCATCGTATTGTCCGTTGCCCTCATACGTCCTTCCCAATCTGTGTCGAATCTCGGCCTCCATCAGAGGGGCATCGTGGAAACGACCCTCCAAGCCCGTGGCTACCGCATTGAGCACGGAGAGGGCGGTGACCTCTCCGCCCTGTTCCCAGTGTGGAGTAAGGGCTTGGAGAACTGTGTCGTTCAGGAAGCTGCTGACCGCGCGCGATTGCTCTGACTGGACTTTCGCCCGGACGTACATGGTCAGGCTCACTCCCGAGCCGATGGCGACGGTGAGCCCCGCAACGAGAATCGTTGTCACCAGCGTTCCATGTCGTTTTGCCAGTTTCTTCAATCTGTACAGCGTACTTAGCGGTCCGGCGGTCAGCGGAATCCCACCAAGGTAGTTACGGATGTCCTGGGCCAGTTCGCCTACCGTCTGATACCGCTGCTGACGCTCCTTGCGCATCGCCTTGAGGGGAATCCATTCCGTCTCTCTGTGGAGGTCCTTGGCCAGCGTTCGGACGTCGGTCCGGCGATTGAGAGCTACTTCCGGCGCCTTCTCGCCCAGGCCCGCCAGGCGAGTGCTGGGGGTCTTTGGGTCCTGTTCGCGGATCGTCCGTCGCAATTGCTCCAGCCCACCTTCGCGGAGCGTCTCGAACTCGAAGGGCAGAACTCCGGCGAGAAGCTCGTACAGAACGACACCGAGCGAGTAGATATCGGTTCGTGTGTCGATATCCTGATTGCCGATGTCTGCCTGCTCCGGGCTCATGTACTCCGGGGTGCCGATCAGTTGCCCTTGCTCGGTGTACAGCGTGCGCCCGGCCAGAGGCATGCTGATGGCTCGCGCCACTCCGAAGTCGATCACCTTGGGAATGGCTTCCTCGCCCTCCATCGCCACGAGGATGTTCAAGGGCTTCAAATCCCTGTGGATGATTCCCTTCTGGTGCGCGTGCTGGACGGCTTGGCAGACATAGAGAAACAGGTGCAGTCGCTGCTCAATGGTCAGCCTGTGCTGGTCGCAGTGCTCAGTAATGGGAACGCCCTTGACGTGCTCCATGACGAAATAGGGCCGACCGCTCGGGGCCAGTCCCGCGTCGTAGACGCGAGCAATGTGCGGGTGCTCCATCAAGGCCAGCGCCTGCTGCTCCACCTCGAATCGGGCCAGCACGCGCTTGGAGTCCATTCCCGGCTTGAGGATCTTAAGAGCGACCTGTCGTCGAACGGGCTCCTGCTGCTCGGCTAAATAGACCACCCCCATGCCGCCCTCGCCCAGAGGGCGCACGAGCCTGTAGCGCCCAATCTGTGCGCCCGGCCCCTCGGCAAATTGCTCCAGGGCACCCGCGGGCGTCTCCTCGGCATCGCCGCTCTTGGGCCAGGCGAGCAGCCTATCAATCTGCTCAGGGTCCGCCCCGAAGACTGAGGATCTCTCATCCATAGGATATAATCCGCAGAATCACCCCAGTTTTTGCGCATCGTCGCCGAGGACCGACAATATCTCCTGCCACTCCCCGTCGACATCCTCCTCCTGGACGACGGTATTTCGCAGATTTCTCCTCAGGGCCGCCCGGAAGTGCCTCTTGACGGTCAGCAGCATATTGAAGGCGGTGGACTCGCTGGTGATGCCGTACCGGGCACAGATCGTCTTCATGGTCTCCGACGGACGGTTCTCCAGCGTCGGCAGGAGCACCTTGTCGCGGAAGAGCTGCCAGTGCATTTGCAGGCCCTGCTGCTCACACTCGGCCTGCACCTCGGCGAGCGTGCGATCCAGCAGTTCCGACTTCCAGGCGTAGGTGAAACAATCCTCGGGGCTGCGATCCAGAATCGTCTGTGGCAGTGCCGGCGGATTGGAGATATCGAGCGGCACGAGTTTATCCTTCGGGATACGCTTGGCCGCAGACTCTCTGCGTGTCTGATCGATGAGGAACTGGTCCAGAGCGTGGAGTAGAAACGACCGGAACCGGCCTTTGGAAGGGTCGGCACGGTCCACTAGGAGCCTGTCCGAGTAATCGTTGCAAGGGCGAGAGACAGTGTTATAATCCAGTCTGCCGCACATGATGGGCGACGCATTTTCGGAGGCTCACGGATGAGCAAGACCTATCGACTCTGGAATCCCAATCAGCAATGGCTGCTTCCGCCGTGTCCGCAGGACTGGCTGCCGCAGAACGATCTGGTATACTTTCTTCTGGACACGGTCAACGAGTTGGACATCTCGGCCATCCTCCGGAAGTATGAACAGGAGGAGCGTGGGTATCCACCGTATCATCCTCGGATGATGGTGGCGTTGTTGTTT
>Ga0214473_10011852_pt1 | contig 10236 bp, 10 predicted proteins | sample RVTome_7_FD_203509 | JGI IMG/M metagenome (GOLD analysis project Ga0214473, IMG submission 203509) | Soil microbial communities from uranium-contaminated site in the Upper Colorado River Basin, Wyoming, United States - RVT98D197 | ecosystem: Environmental > Terrestrial > Soil > Contaminated >... | reverse complement strand
TCTTCCCGGTATTGAAGCCCTTTCCGATAAAGCAACGGGGAAGGGAGGGGTGGGCAAGCGATGAGGAAATGCGTACTGGCGGCGAACTGGAAGATGAACCACACCTCACGGGATGTGCGGCGCTATGTCGATCGCTTCCTGAAAGGGCTCCGGTTGGATGACCGCGCGGAAGCCATCCTGTTCGTTCCGTTTCCTTATCTCAAGCTGGTCGCCGATCTGCTGCAGGGGGCCAAAAATGTCGGTGTCGGCGCCCAGAATCTTCATTGGGAACCATCGGGCGCCTATACCGGCGAGGTGTCGGCCGAGATGATCACGGACTCGGGCGCCCGATACGTCCTCGTCGGTCATTCCGAGCGGAGGAAATATTTCGGGGAAGATGATCAAGCCGTGAACCGGAAGCTGAGGAGGTCGATCGATGCCTCTCTCAGGCCCGTCCTCTGCCTCGGGGAAACATGGGAAGAGAGACAAGGCGGGTTGACCGAGAAGGTGACCACGAGATCTCTCCAGGTGGGATTGCAGGGGATCCGGGCCGAGGACCTATCGACGGTCTATGTCGCCTATGAGCCCGTTTGGGCGATCGGCACGGGCCGCCATGCCACTCCCGAACAGGCCGAAGAAGTACATACACGTTTGAGAGGGGTGATCGCATCCGGCTTCGGCCGTGCTCAGGCCGAGGCGATTCCCATCCTCTACGGGGGAAGCACGAACCCGGAGAATACCCCTGAACTGATGCGGGCACCGGACATCGACGGGTTACTGGTGGGAGGGGCGAGTCTTGACCCGGAGAAATTCCGGAAGATGATCGAATCGGGCATTGAGGCGTGCGGATGTTAATCGCGCGAGGGCTCTTCGCCCCAGAAGGCCCGTGAAAAGGGCGATCGATCCGGCGCTGATCAGCGCACCGATTTGGAAGCTCTGCGGCTCATACCGAAACTCCACGATGGACTGGCCCGCGTTGACAGGAACGGCCCGGAAGGCATAGTTCGCCCGGTATATTCTCGACTCTTCCCCATCCACCCATGCCCTCCATCCGGGGAAATAGCCGTCACTCAGGACGAGGAATTTTGGCCCCCGGCTCTCCACGTGGATGATCAGCCTCTCGGGTTCGTACCGGAGGATACGAACCTTTTCTTCATCGATCACACGTTCACCCTCCAACCGTCTCTGGTTTGCCGGGAACACGGGTTCTTCCTCGAGGAAGACGGATCGATGGGGGTCGAAATCGGGATTCATCATCGCCGTCTGGAACTCGGCGCCGGAGCGGCATATCCGATATTCGGCGGCGAGGAATGCCCGGTCGAGCGCCCCTCGATTCTCATAATAGTAGAGGCTATCGGACGACTCGATCAGTCGATACCCGGGCCGGGAGATCTCGGTCGGCCAGAGGATATACCGGATGTTCAGAAGGTCGATCAGGCGGTACCGGCCGGGGTCGTCCGAGAAGACGATGGAGCCCATGATCTGATCGGTCCGCGAGAGGGTGAGGACCCGATAGCCCTGGCTCTGGAAGACATGGTAGCGGAGCGGCCCGTTCGGGATGAGAAGATCGGTCCCGGTCCGAACCTGGTCCGTCAAATCCGCGAATGTCCGATCCCAGAGTTTGTGATGGGAGAGGACCCTGAAGTATCCATCCTCCTCGCTCAGATCGATCAACCGATCCGGCTTCGCCTCCAGACATGACCGCGGGTAGGAAACGGTCGCGTATGGCATCGCCCCCATCAGATCCATGATGAGGAGGAGAAAGAGCGCTCCTCGGCCGACTGTCGCGGTTCTTCTCCCTTTGAGGGCGATGTAGGCGGCCAAGGTCCCCAGAGTCGAGAGCGCCAGCAATCGGCTCACGTTATGGAGCATCCCGTTGGGCACCAGCTCCAGGCCGCGCCCATCCGCCAGTCCCTCAAGCCACTGCCGGATCGATCCGTCGCCGATCTCGAAAAGAAAGAGGAAGATCGCGGAGAGGCTCGACAGAACGAGGAACCCGGCCATGGCTCTGGGAGGCTTCGAGGAAGACCGGGCGGCGATCTGAACCCGTCCATATCCCAATCCTGCAGTGAGGGAGATCAGGAATCCGAAGATCATCAGGAACTTGGAAGGATAGCGCAGGGAACGCAGCCCCGGGATATACGAGACCATGTCGGCATAACCGGGGAGGTATCCACCGGCCGAGAAAATGAAGAATAGGGCGCAGAGGATCATCGGGCCGATCGCCCTTTTACGGGCTGTCATGGCAAAGATGATGGTCAGGATGAGGGGGATGACGCCGATATAGAAAGTGCGGAGCCAGTTCTGCTCGATCCAGTAAAATTCCCTTCCCCTCCTGAAAAGGTCCGGGAGGATCAGATAGATCCACTCCCGGGGGTGGACGGACCACGTCAGGGCCTCCCCGAGATCGACCCCCTCGGTTCGGTAGGAATACCGGGTCAACTCGATGAATGGCACCAGCTGGATGGAAGCTGTCGCGAGAAACGTGGTAAGCGCCACAGCGAAAAGGCAGAAGCGGCGCCGGAAGCCGAGCGGATAAGGTTCGACCGGGAAGAGATGAGGAAATGCAGCGATCGCGGCGGCGACAGGGATCCCCATCATCAGGACCTCCATCCCGCCGACTATGGCCATCATCCAGAACGAAAACCCGCAGAAGATGGAATTGCGAATCGAATCCCGTTTGAGCGCACGCGTGAGGAACAGAATGGAGAGGGGAAGCCAGGCGAAGGAGAAGAGTGAAGATTGAAGGGTGATGAGCGAGGTCGTGATTCCGCTGAAGGCGAGCGATATGCCCCCGACCGCGGAGGCTGCTCTCCCCCCGCCGAGTTCCCGTATCAGGACTGCCATGAAGATGCCTGCCAGGACGATGTGGAGAACGAGGAGGCGGCTGAAGAGTTCTTCACTCGGGACCACGGCATACAGCCAGTGCAACGGATAGAGGACGCCTGGTTGAGCCTGTGCGAAGAATGGCTCTCCATTGTATGAGTAAGGATTCCAGAAGGGAAAGCTCCCCGCTGAGAGTCGTTCGGCCAGGTAATGGCTGTTGGGATAGAAAAACCAGAAGAGGTCCCTGTCCAGGAGGAGGTAACGGCCGCTCAGGATTCCGGCATAAGACAGGCAGACGAGCGCGATGATGAGAAGATAAGGAAGAAGAGACTTGATGCGATCCAGGCGATCCTGGAGCGGTGCGATCGGGGACATGCCCGAGGTCGATCCAGAAGGATGAGCTTCATGATGGAAGCGATCCGATCGGCCGGACGGGGCCAAGCTCATGGACCGATGATCTCCCAGGTTCGGTTATTGGAGTTGAAGGTCAATGTCCAGGTCGTCCTGCTCGTGGCGAGATAGAAACCGTACCATTGATCGGTGCTCACGGGTTGGAGAGAGGGAGGGCGAGCCGCCGATCCTCCGATGAGAAAATTCTCGACCGTGGTCCGGTCCCAAGCCGGGACACTACTCCTTGGATCAGGGCCGGTGGTCTTGCCCAGCACAACACCGGCCAGCTGGATCCCGATAGCCGTCTTCAGGCCTCCCGTCCATCCCAGGTTCGCCGCGGCTTCCGCGTCGCGTCTCAATTCGAAGAGACGGGGGATCGCTACAGACGAGAGGAGACCCAAAATGACCATCACGATGATCAGTTCGATGAGCGTGAAGCCCTCCGGGGGAGGCTTCCGTCTGTCCATTTCGTTCTCTCTTCTTACCGGATGATGGTGGCAACCCCTGAAATCAACGATCCATCCGATATGGGCAGCGACTTCGGCATCGCGCCTCAAGTCGAAGAATCTGGGGACAGTGACCTGTCTTGCTCTACAGTATTCCCCCCAAGGATTGGAATAATGGCCTGGAGCCGGCTATCCCTCTCCGAGCATACGATGATCAAGATAACGATTGGGGCCGTTGCGCACGACCCCATATTGGCGGCGAACTGCCTGGTGCAGAGGGTCCTTTTCAATACAGACGGGTTCTCCGTTAGGGCCCCTGAATCTCCCAGACACCGTTGGTCGCATTATAGGCCAGGGTCCAGCTGGTCGTGCTGGTCGGGTTGTAATATCCGGTCCAGCCGGTCGTGCCAGAACCGCTCAGCGACCTCGGGCGGGAAGTCTCACCTCCGGCTACCAGATTCTCAGCGGAAGTCCGATTCCATGCCGGTGTCTGAGTCATCGGATTGGGAGTCGTCGTTTTAGCCAAAGCGACACCGGCAAGCTGGATCCCGATGGCGCTCCTGACGCCGCCAATCCAACCCAGGTTGGCCGCGACCTCTGCATCCCTCTGAAGATCGAAATATCTCGGAATGGCAACCGAGGCCAGAAGCCCGAGAATAACGAGGACGATCACCAGTTCGATGAGAGTGAACCCACGTCGAGAACGTAAGGAACTCATTCTTTCACCTCCCTCCACGATGATTGGGAAGTTAATCCATAGCCCGATGGCCCGAAAAGTGGCAATAATTATGCCATTTCGGAGAGGAGGAGGAATCCGGCGCGGCGCGCTCCATGGATTCGCTCATTCCAGAGATGATGATCGAGATCTCGTGTCGGCACGGTGGTGGAAACACCTTTGCAGTTATCAGGATAGACTCTTCGGAATGACCGTGGAGGATCTCATCCGTCCCGGGACTTGGAAGGAGCATGACCTGTGTGCATTGACGGAATTGATCGACTTGCCGAGCAATTATTTCCTCCCCTCGGATCCTCCAGAGGATGACATTGACACCCATCCACAGCAACCTTATTATTTAAGCGACGATCACGCATCTCCGGGATGAAGCGTCTTTTTCGTATACTTTGTGGAGTGGAAATCGTTATATGTTTCAGTTGATTGTCATCCTGCATGTGTTGGCATGTTTCGTCCTCGTCGTGGCCGTTCTGCTCCAGTCAGGAAGGGGGGGCGGCTTGGCGAGCGCATTTGGAGGAGCGGGGGGGACCGAGGCCGTTTTTGGAGGGAGGGGCGCAGCCACCTTTCTCAGTAAACTGACGACGGCGTTAGGAGCTGTCTTCTTCGTCACCTCCCTCTTCCTGGCGATCACATCGTCTCATACCTCGATGAGAGAAGCCGCGCCGAGGGAGAACATGTCGAGCCAGGAACCTCAGCCTTTCAACCCGGAAACCCAGCTCTTGCAGGAAGCGGTAGAGCCGCCCCCTGTCACAGGGGAGGTCGAGGGGTCGACTGCTGGCGGGCAGTGATCCGACGCTCTGGTTTCTCTGGCTAAGGATTTCTCCGGAAACGCTTGAACCCATCCAGCGGTGCCGAAGTGGTGGAACTGGTAGACACGCTGTCTTGAGGGGGCAGTGGGGAATCCCCGTGCCGGTTCGAGTCCGGCCTTCGGCACCAGATCATCACGCAGATCGCCCTGGAAACACGCCCCCCGGCATGGCTTTCATTCTATCATCCGCCTTCGGTCCCGTTCTTGCTTAATAACCTTCTTGGAACACTCATTCGGGTAGGAAGGTATAACTCACGATAGAATTGACGGGATGGCTGAACGCCTTCCCGGGGGACAGAGTCTATGAACGCAGAATCCGGAAAGTCAGATCCAACCGGTCATGGCCTATCCATTACCGGGGGGATGCCCAGCATCGTCAAGATCGAGGATGAGATCGATGAATCGCTCAACCTCAGGATCTCCCCGAAATATATGGAGGAGCACCGGTTTCTTCCGCTACGGATGAAGGACGGCCTCCTGCGCGTCGCCTTCGCCGATCCCCAGGACCTGTACACCATCGATGACCTCAGGTCTCTCTTGCACCTGGAGATCGAGCCTGTCGCCGGCTCTCCGGATGAGATCCTGGAAGCGATCCGTAAATATTATGGCGAAGGGGTCGATACCATCGAGAAGATGGTAAAGGATATGAGCGAAGAGGAGCTGACCCTGGTGGAGGGGCGGGGGAACGGCATCCAGGATTTGAGGGATCTCGCCAGTCAGGCCCCCGTGATCAAACTCGTCAACCTCATTATCATGGAGGCGCTCAAGAAAAGGGCGAGCGATATTCACCTGGAGGCCATGGAGGACCAACTCAGGGTCCGTTACCGGATCGATGGGATCCTGCAGGATGTCTCTTCGCCGGCCAAGCGTTTCCAGGCGGCCATCATCTCCCGCATCAAGATCATAGCCGAGCTGAACATCGCGGAAAGGCGCCTGGCGCAGGATGGCCGCTTCCGGATGAAGATCAAGGATAAGGATATCGATTTCCGGGTTTCGATCGTGCCGACGCTGCACGGCGAGAGCGTCGTCATCCGTATCCTGGACAAGAGCAGCATCCTGATGAGCCTCGAGGAACTCGGTTTCTCATCGGAAATGTTCCGGGCTGTCAATCGTCTGATCACTCGCCCCCACGGGATCATTCTCGTAACCGGCCCCACCGGAAGCGGGAAGACGACGACCCTGTATGCCGTGCTCGAGAAGATCAATTCGCCGGAAAAGAAGATCATCACCCTGGAAGACCCCGTCGAGTATCACCTTCCCGGGACCAACCAGATCCCGATCAAACCGAAGATTGGGTTTACTTTTGCGACCGGACTCCGCTCCATCATCCGCCAGGATCCCGACATCATCATGATCGGTGAGATGAGGGATCTCGAAACAGCGGAGATCGCGATCCACTCCTCTCTGACCGGCCATCTCGTCTTCAGCACCATACACACCAACGATGCTCCCGGCGGGCTTACCCGGATGATCGACATGGGCGTGGAGGCCTACCTGGTCTCTTCGGCCGTGGAAGGGATCCTGGCCCAGAGACTCATCAGGCGGATTTGCCCTGCCTGCAAAGAGGAAGTGCAGCCTGACTTGCGGATGCTGGAAGAACTCGGCTTGACGATCGACTCACACGGTAGCCCCTCGCTCTATAGGGGACATGGGTGCAATGAATGCAATTATACGGGTTACAGGGGGAGGGTCGGGATTTTCGAACTCTTGATCATGAACGATGAGCTCCAGCATTTGATCCTCGAAAACACCCCGTTGTCGGACCTCAAGGATGCCGCCGTTAAGGGAGGAATGACGACCTTGCGGCACGATGGCTGGGAGAAGACCCGGTCAGGCGAAACGACCCTCGAGGAAATCCTCCGTGTGACTCAGGAAGAGGAGTGAGAAGCCCCCGATGCCGATCTTCAAGTACGAGGCATCCGATCAGGAGGGGAAACTCCTGTCAGGGGACATGGAGGCCAAGACCTCCGTCGCCGTCATCGATCATCTCCGCCAGCTCAACCTGTATCCGATCCGGGTCACCGAGGAGGGAGAGGCCGAGAAATCGCTCGCTGCGGCCGATGTCCGCGAGATCTTCTCGCGTTTCCGCGGGAAGGCCCACCTTGTCATCCCCTTCACGATCCAGATAGCCACCATGCTCGATTCGGGTGTTCCCCTCGACCGTGCATTGACCATCGTCCATGAGGTGGTTCTGGATACCCGCTTCAAGGAGATCGTCCGGAAGATCAGGGGGAACATCCAGGCGGGGAAGTCCCTGGCCGATACGCTGTCGGAATATCCGCGCTATTTCTCCCCCCTCTACGTCAGCATCGTGGCGGCTGGAGAGTTCGGGGGATTCCTCGAAGTGTCGTTCAGGCGACTTGCCGAGTACCTCGAAGAGGAAGAGAGACTCAAGTCACAGGTCAAATCGGCCATGATCTACCCTATCCTTCTCACCATCGTCGGGGGAGTGGTGGTTATGGTCCTGCTGACCTTTGTGTTGCCGCGTTTTACCGGGATTTTCGAAGACCTCGGCCAAACGCTCCCCACGAGCACGGCGATCCTGCTTTCGGTGAGCCAGTTCATCACGTCCTACTGGTGGCTCCTTCTCTTTTTCCTCATCCTCTCGGTTCTGAGCATCCGCGGATACCTTGGAACGGAGCCGGGTCGGTACCAGTGGGACCGTATGAAGATCACGCTCCCCCTGATCGGCGACCTGAACAAGAAGATCGCGGTGTCGCGGTTCAGCCGGACCCTGGGGACCTTGATCGACAGCGGGGTGCCGATCCTTCAAGCGCTGCTGGTCGCCAAGGAGACATTCCAGAACCAGATCTTCGCCAATGCGATCCAGGAGGTTCACGACAGCCTGAGGGAAGGGGAGAGCATCGCACCTCCGCTCCGGGAGCGGGAAGTCTTCCCACCGATGGCCATTCACATGATTGCGGTGGGAGAGGAAACCGGGAGACTCAGCCAGATGCTCCTCAAGGTGGCGGATGCCTTCGAAAACGAGGCCGGAACAGCGATCAAAAACATGATTTCCCTCATCGAGCCCCTCATGATCCTCTTTTTCGGAGGGCTTGTCGGGTTCGTCGTGCTTTCCCTCCTCCTGGCGATCACCAGCCTGAACGAGCTGCCGTTCTGAGGAGGATAAGGTGAACGTCATCGCCTGCCAATGCGCGGCAGGCCTTCGAATTCAGAGAGGTGATATGATGGATAGATCAATCGAGAAAAAGATCGGTGCGATCGGAGCCTCATCGGACGCTTTTACCCTGATCGAGCTGACAGTCGTCATCGTCATCCTTGCCGTTCTCGCCGGGCTGGTCGGCCCTCGACTTTTCCGGAACGTCTCCAAGGCCAAGGTCAACGCCGCGAGGACCCAGATCGAGCTACTGGGAGTCGCTCTGGACCAGTACCGGCTGGACAACGACGACTATCCCACCACCGAGCAGGGCCTCAACGCCCTCGTCCGTGAGCCCGAAGTCCCCCCCCTTCCCCCTCACTGGGGCGGCCCCTATCTGAAGAAACTGGAAGTACCCCTCGACCCCTGGGAGCGGCCCTACCATTACATCAGCCCCGGCGAGGTTAACCTGGATAGTTATGATCTCTACACTCTCGGCCATGACGGCGAGGAGGGGGGGGAGGATGAGGATCAAGATATCGCCAGCTGGGAATGATGCGGCATCACCCTTTCGGGCGGCGAGGGATAGAGGGTTTACCCTTCTCGAACTCGTTGTCGTCCTGGTGATCATGGGGATCGTTCTGGGAGTGACCATCCCGCGCTTCGGGAGCATGCTGGGCGGAGGGGGATCATCCCGGTTCTCGAAATCGCTGGCCGCCTATCTGAGGGGCGCTCGGGAACTCTCCCTGATCCGGGGTTCCCCCGTCGTTGTCGCGATCGACCCGGATGGGGCCAGGATCGTCTGCCGTGACCTCCGGAGCGACGAGCAGCTTCTTTCCCCTCTGACTCCTCCCGAGATCGTTCATGTGGAGCTCGAGTTTCACAACAGTCCCCTTCAGGAAGCGGTCGTCTTTTACCCGCTCGGCAACGCCACGGGAGGCCGGTTCCTTCTGGAGGTGGAAGGCGAGAGCGCCCGAGCCGTCGATGTCGAGGCGATCTCCGGAGAGGTGAGGATCGAATAGGAGGGATCTCTGGATGGGCGCACATTCGGCACGATGCCTGAAAGGATTCACACTCATCGAGCTGATGGTAGCCATGACGATTCTGGGCTTGAGCCTCACCCTCGTCCTGGAGGTCATTTCTGCCGGCACGAGCCTCGGGCATGAAATCCATCGGAGAACGGAGGCGATCCTGCTCGCCCGATGGAAGGTGAATCAGCTGCAGATCGAAGGCTTTCCTGCGCTCGGGTCCAGGGAGGGGACATTCGAGGAGCCTTTCGACGGTTATCGTTGGGCGACCGAGGTGAACCCGACCGATGATGACAATCTCAGGGAACTCCGTCTCGCCATCAAGTGGAGGGAAGGATGGGCAGAGAAAGAGATCGAGATGTCCACCCTTTTGTATAACTATGGGGAACGCAGAAAAGGGCTTTTCTATTAGGCGCTTCTGCCGATCGGAGGATGCTTTCACCCTGATCGAGCTGATCGTCTCGATGACGGTCCTGGGGCTGATCGTCAGCGTCCTCTACGGGAGCCTCGACGTCGGACTCAGGAGCGTGGATGCGAGCCGGGAAAAGGGGGATGTCTTTCAGAGGATCCGAATTACCCATGAAGTCATCGAGAGAGGATTGAAATCGGCTTATCTCACGCCCAGCAGCAGCGACTGGACGGTATTCCTCGGGGAGGAGTTCTTCGGCGACGCCGGTGATCGGACCACGGAAGGAGAGGAGGACAGGCGTATCGCCTTTAGCGGGGAAGACCGGATCCAACAGGGATATCCTTCGGATCGATTGACTTTCAACACCTTCACCGACGGCTTGGACGGCAGCCGTGTCGTGGCCTCCGTTCGGGTTTTCATCTCCCGTCCGGGGGAAGAGGGCGGCGGAAATCTCCTCTTGGTTCGAAGACCTCTCTGTGGCCCCTGGCCGGCGGATACGCTGAGGCTGGCGTCCGGAGTG
>Ga0214473_10011851_pt1 | contig 10236 bp, 9 predicted proteins | sample RVTome_7_FD_203509 | JGI IMG/M metagenome (GOLD analysis project Ga0214473, IMG submission 203509) | Soil microbial communities from uranium-contaminated site in the Upper Colorado River Basin, Wyoming, United States - RVT98D197 | ecosystem: Environmental > Terrestrial > Soil > Contaminated >... | reverse complement strand
TCGCGAGAAATACTGTTCTGGAGCGCTGGGCGGAGCAGCGCTGGGTAGCGCCGGGCCAGCTGGACCGCTACCCACGTTCAGGCGTGACAATCAAAGCCCTGGGTTTGTGACGACGGCAACATTTCGTAGTACACGGTCCCGAGCGGGCAGGTGAAGCCGTCGATCCCCGCCCAAAGGCCCATGTGGGTGGCCCCCGACTCCTTTACCATCTTGAGCGCCCCGATCACGGCCTTTCTCCTCGTTGACCTCGGAAGGGAAGTGCGCCTCGATCCCCTGGACTCCGTACTTCGCCATCTCGGCCGCCAGTTCCATCCGCTCGGGGATGCTCAGCTCGGGGGTGTAGCGCTCGTGGAACCTGCCCCCGCCGGGAGAGAAGTCAGGGTGTACATGATTGCCCCTCCTTCGGATCATGTAAACCATACCTCCACTGGATTTGCAGGCAGGCGCGGATAAAAGCGCTGTTCCTTGACAAGGACAGCCGCTTCAGGCGAGTTTGGCGGCGGTGGCCTGCACGGTCAAGCAGCGCTTCGGACTGCCCGCCGTCTTGCACCTCGATCACGGGGATTCGCCGGCTTTGGTACGGGAATGCATCAGTTCAGGCTACACCTCGGTGATGCCGGACTACTCCACGTGGCCGTGCTGCGCAACCAGTCGATCGCTCTGGGCATTGCCAAGGTGAACGTGGCCAGCGAGCTCGTGCACGGTCTGCGTTCCTCCCTGTCCGCGCAATGGGGAAGCGGGTGGAACATCTGGGGCCCGGTCGCCCTGGCGGAAGCCGTGGCCAGCCTCCAGCCTCATTACCGGGGCCGAGGGAAAGGCGTAAGGCCGCCCGGCAGACGGGGAGCGCAACAGGGGGCTGCCGGACGCCCGCTTGATCGCAGAGCCCTCTCATTGGATAATCACCCATCTTCGATAACCGTAGGAGGGCAGGCATGTCCGCCGGAAAAAAGATCAAGGTCGCTGTTGTCGGCCTCGGTTTCGGCGCCGAGTTCATCCCCCTGTACCAGAAGCACCCCGACGCGGAGTGCTACGCCATCTGCCAGCGGGACGAGGCGAAACTGAACAAGGTCGGCGACCTGTTCAAGGTGGAACGAAGGTTCACCCGGTTCGAGGACCTCCTGAAGGTGAAGGAGATCGACGCGATTCACGTCGTGACCCCCATTGCGGCCCACGCCTCGATGTCGATCGCCGCGCTGGAGGCGGGAAAGAACGCCGCCTGCACCGTCCCGATGGCCACCACCGTAAAGGAGTGCCTGGCGGTCGCGGCGGCCCGGCGCAAGGCGGGCAAGGTCTACATGATGATGGAAACGGCGGTGTACACCAGGGAGTTCCTCTACGCCAAGGAGCTGGTCGACAGGGGGAAGATGGGCAAGCTCCAGTTCCTGCGTGGGTCCCACCAGCAGAACATGAGCCTCCCAGGCTGGCCGGACTACTGGTACGGCTTCCCGCCCATGCACTACGCCACGCACGCGGTGAGCCCGCTTCTCTGGCTGGCCGCGGCGGAAGTCGAATCCGTGGTCTGCTTCGGCTCCGGAACCATCCGTGCGGAGTACGCCAAGAAGTACGGCAGCCCCTTCGCGGTGGAATCGGCCCTGTTGAAGCTGCGGGACTCGGACCTGGCCTGCGAGGTGACCCGCTCCCTGTTCGACACCATCCGCCAGTACCGCGAGAGCTTCGACGTGTACGGCACCAAGCTGGCCTTCGAGTGGGAGCAGGTGGCCGGCGAGCGCCCCGTGCTGTACTCCGGATTCGAAGACGCGAAGCGAGTCGAGGTGCCCGACTACGGTCAGCGACTACCCCAGGAGATCGCCCCCTACACGATCCATGGAGTCTACGACGAACAGCACGAGCACACCTCCTTCATCCAAGGGGCCGGTCACGGCGGATCGCACCCCCACCTGGCCCACGAGTTCATCCGGGCCATCCTCGAGGAGCGCGAATCCGCGGTCGACGCCCGGAGGGCGGCGAACTGGACGATGGCCGGCATTTGCGCGCATGAATCGGCGATGAAGGGCGGAAAGCGCATTGAGCTTCCGCGACTCAAGTAACTAGTTACGGGGAGGTTATTAATGGCCAAAATAGCGATCATCGGAGCGGGCAGCATCGTGTTTTGCAAAACCCTGCTCAACGACATGTTCCGCACCCCGGCTCTGGACGGGTCCACCTACGCGTTGATGGGCCCGACCCTGTCCAAGCTGGAGGGAATGAAGGGATATGCGGATAAGCTGATCAAGAACAACGCGCTGCGGGCGAAGACCTATGCGACCACGGACCGCAAGGATGCCCTGAAGCGAGCCGACTACGTCATCACCATGTTCCAGGTCGGCGGCGTGGAAGCGTTCCAGCTGGACTACGAAATCCCCATGAAATACGGCGTCGACCAGTGCATCGGGGATTCCATGGGCCCCGGCGGCGTGTTCCGGGGCCTGCGCACGATCCCCGTGATGGTCGACATGCTGCGCGAGATGCAAACGCTTTGCCCGCAGGCGATCGTCCTGAACTACGTCAACCCCATGGCGACGGTCTGCCTGGGGATGGGCAGAGCCAGCGACATCCCGTTCGTCGGGCTGTGCCACGGCGTGCAGACGACCCTGGACCTCATCGCCGGCTACACGGGGGTCCCCCGGGACCAGATCGAGTACGTGGCCGCGGGGATCAACCACATGGCCTGGTTCCTCAAGATCCAGAAGGACGGGGTCGACCTGTACCCGACCCTGAAGGCTAATTTCGAGAAGCCCGAGTACTACCGCAACGAGAAGGTCCGCGGCGAGGTCATGCGCCATTTCGGGTACTTCATGACCGAGAGCACCGGCCACCTTTCGGAGTATCTGCCCTGGTTCCGCAAGAACCGCAAGGCGCTGGACCTGTACTGCGACGAGCCTTCCTTCGGCGGGGAGAGCGGCGCCTACTACAAGTGGTGCAGGGACATCAAGGAGAAGTACCGCGAGGTGGACTTCCTCGACCGGGAAACCGGGGAGCTGGAGCCGCGCAGCAAGGAGTACTGCTCGTACATACTGGAGGCCCTGGTTTCCGGCCGGCCCTTCAAGCTCAACGGGAACGTGATGAACAAGGGCTTCATCGCCAACCTTCCAGCCGACGCCTGCGTCGAGGTGCCGATGTACGCGGACCGCTCCGGGCTGCATCCCCTCACGGTCGGCGACCTGCCGCCCCAGTTGGCGGCCCTCAACCTGAGCAACATCACGGTCCATTCGCTGGCTGCCAGGGCGGCCCTGGAAGGCGATCCGGAGCTGGTGTCCGCGGCCATCGCCATGGACCCGCTGGCCGGCGCCGTGCTGACGCTGAAGGAAGTCAGGGATATGACCGGCCAGATGCTGGAAGCCCAAAGGCAGTGGCTGCCCCAGTTCAAGGGCAGGACCCTGAAGCCCGTCGCCACGATCAGCATCCCGAAAGGGACCAAGGGCGTTCCAGTGCCTTTGGATCCCGCCCTGGCCATCGTCCACCGCTTCGGCAAGCTGGCGGAATAGCGGCCAGGCCGCAGGATGACCAATAACACGCGCCTGCTCACCTTCTCGTCGTATGCTTCCATGTTTTTCCTCGGGGTGGGCACGGCGATCATCGGCGCGGCCTCCGGCAACATCGGGCTTGCGCCGCAACAGACCGGCCTCCTGGTCTCCGCGCAGAACGTCGGCTTCATCCTCGCCGTGCTCGTCGCCGGCGCCCTGGCGGACAGCACGCGGAAACCGCGGCTCCTGGCCGCCGGCAGCCTGATTCTGGCCGTCTCGTTTTTTCTGTTCTACCTGTGGCGGCCCTACGGATGGAACCTGCTGATCATGTTCTTCATCGGAACCGGCATCGGCACCTACGAGGGAGTGGCGGACGCGATGCTCCTGGATCTCCACCAAAAGCGGCAGGCCCTGTTCATCAGCATCAACCATTTCTTCGTCACCTTCGGCTGTCTGGCGATCACCCTGTACCTGTTGTTCCTGCAGATGGACTGGCGGCGATCGATCGTTCAGTCCGCCGCTGTGGTCTTCGTGTTGGCGCTGATCTACGCCTTTTCCCGGACTGGAAGCGGCAGGCCTGCCACGGACACGCTGCGGGGCAGGCTCTCCTTCCTGAAGAGCCAGTCCGTTCTGGCGCTCTTCCTGGCCCTGGCGACCATCGGCACCGGCATCGAGCTGGGACTGACGGCGCTCCTGACCGGCTTTCTGATGTCGCTGAGGGGTTACGACCTGGTGGCTTCGAAGCTGGGGCTGATCCTGTTGCTTTCCGGCGTGGCCGCCGGCAGGGTGATTCTCGGTCTGCTGTCGGCCCGGGGACGGATTCTCGGCCTGCTCATCGCCCTGTACGCGGCGGCCGCGGTTTTCTCCGCCATCCTGTTCTTCGCCGGTTTGAGCGTCCTGCTGACCGGCGTCGTCCTTTTCATCCTGGGGATGACGGTGTCCGCCCTGTTTCCGCTGTTGATCGCCCTGACGGGCCTCATCTACAAAGATTTGGCGGGTACCGCCCTGGGCATCCTGAAGCTGGGAGTACCGCTGGGCGGGGTGCTGATCCCCTTCCTGCTGTCGGTGATCGCCCGCTACTCTTCCTTTCGGCTTTCCCTCGCCCTTTTCCCCGCCCTGGCCTTGGCCGGCTGCCTGCTCCTGGCGGCGGGCAGGAAGCGGATCGGCTTGCGCCTTTCGGAGGCTGCGCGGAGAGTCAGCTCCTGAGCTTCAGGTGCGTTTGGCCGCCAGCGCTCCCTCCGCTTCCCTGATGGCTTTCAAGGCCTGGGAGTACTCCCGATCATGGGTCGTGCAGCCCACGGGCTTCTGGCGGATCAGCAGCTCTATGCAGTGGTCGCAGGCGTTGCACCAGCGGATATCCTCCGGCCTGCCCTCCGCGAACTTCCTGGGCAGCTGCCCGTCGGCGAGGGACTGCCGGCCGATGGCCACCATGTCCGTCACCCGGTCGCGGATGTTCTTGTTCGCCCAGAACCAGAGGGTGTTCTCCTCCTTATTGCGGGCCTGCAGCTCGTTGTTCCCGTTGTTGAGCACGGAATAGGCGGAGCCGATCACCACCGTCTCGGGCTTCAGAACGTTTCGTACCAGCTTCTGGAAGGTGAAGTGCAGGTAACAGTCGTCGGGAACCTTCTTGTCGGGCTGCGACAGGGCCAGGGTGATGGAGGGGCTGCCGGCCGAGACGATGATGAACTTCGCCCCGCGCGCCTCCATGCCCTTCACCAGGTCGAGAGACTCGGTCAGGTCCATGACCGGAGAATCGGGACCCGCGGAGCCCTGCCCGCCCGGAAACCCTTCCCAAATGGACACCTTCGATCCCATGATGAACTTCGGGTCGCTGATCTCCTTGCGGATCCGCTCGTAGATCGTGTAGGTGAAACGGGTCCGGTTCTCCCAGGGCCCGCCGTATTTCCACTTCCGGTCGTTGTAGGGCCGCAGGAGCTGCGAGTCCAGGTAGCCGTGGCAATTCTTGAAGTCGATGCCGTCCGCGCCGCAGTCATGGGCGACCTTCGCCGCGGTCACGAATTGCTCGATGGCCTTGTCCACGTAGTCCGCGTCGATCGGCTCCCCGCCGAAGCCGGCCAGCGGCTTCACGCAGATACGCCGCGAAAAAGCGGGGTGGCTCAGCTCGCCGGAATGCGTCAGCTGCCAGACAAACAGCGGCTGCGGGTTGACCTTGCGCATCTCGGCCACGAACTTGGTGAGGGCCTTCTGGTTGCGCGGCATGACGGAAAGCTGGAACTGCCGGCTGCGGGAATCGTATTGAACCGTGATCGCCTCCAGGTCGATGAGCCCCGCGCCGCCTTCGAAGAGATTGCGATATCGTCGATAGGTCCGTTCGGTGGGGTTGCCCTCCTCGTCGGAATCGCAGCACTCCATGGCGTTGATGACGAACCTGTTGGCGGCGGTAAGGTTTCCGACCTTGATGGGTTGAAAAACCGGATCCTTGCTGTTCATCAGAACCTCACTTCGATCTGCCGCTTCGTTGCGGCCGATTCGGCGATCGCGTCGCAGATCACGTTGTTTCGGTAGCCGTCCTCGAAGGTGGCCGCGTACGGAGCGACTTCCTTCTTGTTGACGATGCAATCCAACAGGTGATGGAACTCGTGCACGAAGGTGTGCTCCCAGCCGATCAGGTGGCCGTGGGGCCACCAGTTGGCAATGAACGGGTGGTGGGCTTCGGTGACGATCACCTCATGGAAGCCCTGGGTCTCCTTGGGCTCCTCGCCCACCCAGAACACCTCCAGTTCGTTCAGTTTTTCCAGGTTGAAGCGGATGCTGCCCTTCTCCCCGTTGATCTCGAAGGAGCCGTGGTTCTTGTGGCCCGCGGCGAACCTGGAAGCCTCCAGCGTGCCGATGCCCCCATTGGCGAACTCCAAGAGCGCCACGAAGGCGTCATCCACATCCACCTTGGCCATTCCCTTGCCGTCGGGCAGCGGCCGCTCCGAGATGAAGGTCTTGGTCATGCCGCTGACGGCCTTCACCTCGCCCATCAGGAAGCGCCCGAGGTCCAGGATATGCGAGCCCAGGTCCCCCAACGCTCCGCTCCCGCAGCGTTTTTTATCCGTTCGCCAGATCATGGGCGTGTTGTAGTGCGGCATGATCCATTCCTGCAAGTAGAAGGCCCGGAAGTGGTACAGGCGGCCCAGCTTGCCGCTCCTGATCAGCTCGTAGGCCTGTCGAACCGCCGGGACGAACCGGTAATTGAACGCTGCCTGGTGCTTGACCCCGGCCTTCACCGCGGCGTCGAGCATCCGTTTCGCCTCTTCCGCATTGCGCGCCAGGGGCTTCTCGCAGAACACGTGCTTGCCCGCCTTGGCCGCCTCGATGCACGGCTCGGCGTGCGCGTCGTTGGGGCCGCCGTTGTCGAACAGCTGGATCCGGCTGTCCTCCAGCATCCTGCGCCAGTCCGTGTAGTACCCCTCGTAACCGTAGCGCCGGGCCGCTGCGGCGGCGGCCTCCCCGTCGCGTCCGCAAATCGCGACCAGTTTCGGAACCGCGGCGGGCGGATACATCATGTAAGGAATTTTCTTGAAGGCGTTCGAATGAGCCTTGCCCATGAAGGCGTAGCCCAGCATGCCGATGCCGATCTCGGGTGCCGCTCCCGTGGCCCGCGGACCGGCCATCGAGGTGAAACCCTGCTTCTCTGCCATCGCTTCCTCCCCTACTTCCTCGCGAAGGCCGCGTCGAAGGCGACCGACGAGGCCGCGAAATCCTGCTTGCGGATCATGGCCAGCGCTTCCGGCGCTCCCCAGTCGCGGTCCATGCCGCTGTCCTCCCACTCGATGGACAGCGGACCCTGGTAGCCGATGCGGTTGAAGGCCCGGATGATCGGGTCCCACTTCACGTCGCCCCGGCCAGGGGAGACGAAATCCCAGCCCCGGCGCGGATCGCCGAAGTCCAGGTGGGAGCCCAGGATGCTGTTGCGCCCGGTGAGCCTCACCCGCGAGTCCTTGACGTGGCAGTGGAAGATGCGGGAGGGGAAAGCGGAGATGAACTCCACCGGATCGACGAACTGGTGGATGAAGTGGCTGGGGTCGAAGTTGAAGCCAAAGGACGGGTGGTTGCCGACCGCCTTCAGCGCCCGCTCCGCGGTCAGCAGGTCATAGGCGATCTCGGTCGGATGGACCTCCAGGGCGAAGCGGATGCCCTGGGCCTTGAAGGCGTCCAGAATGGGGATCCAGCGCGCGGCGAAATCCGCGTAGCCCGCATCGATGTCCTTCTGACTGGTGGGTGGGAAAAAATAAAGTTTCCCCCACACCGAGCTGCCGGTGAACCCGTTCACCACGTCCACCCCAGAAAGCTTCGCGGCCTTCGCGGTGTTCTTCATTTCCTCAGCGCAGCGCTGGCGCACGCCCTCGGGCTTCCCGTCGCCCCATAACCTCGGCGACAGGATGGCCTTGTGGCGCTCGTCGATCGGGTCGCAGACGCATTGGCCGACCAGATGGCTGCTGATGGAGAAAAACTTCAGCTTGTTCCTTTCCAGCAGGTCCCTCTTCTCCTTCACATAGGAGTCCTTGGCGAGGGCCTTCTCCACGTCGAAATGGTCGCCCCAGCAGGCGAGTTCCAGCCCGTCGAAACCCCACGCGCTGGCCTTCTTGGCCAAGGTCTCCAGGGGCAGGTCGGCCCACTGGCCGGTGAAAAGGGTGACTGGTCTCGGCATCCTCATTCTCCTTTCTTCTGCTTCTAGGCCATGAGCTTTTTCAGGAAGGCCAGCCCGTCGGCGGCCAGGCCATCCGGGCTCGGCGCGAGAGGCCGCCATACCGCGGCGGCGCGCGCTATCTCCTTCACTTCGGTGGAGAACGACTCGATGACCAGGGTTCCGTCGAACTTCACTTTCTTCAGCGCGGCGGCGATTTCGTTCCAGGCCACGTGCCCGGTACCCGGCGTGCCGCGGTCGTTCTCGTTCGCGTGTACGTGCACCAGGTTCTGCCCCGCGGCCTCGATGGCCTTCCCGAGGCTCTTCTCCTCGATGTTGGCGTGGAAGGTGTCCATCATGAGCTTCACCCGGGGACTGTCGATCAGGCGCATCAACTCCAGGGCCTGCTCGCTCAGGTTGATGAAGCTGGTCTCGAACCGGTTCAACGGCTCCAGCGCCAGCGTGACCCCCTTGTCCTCCGCGTAGCGGGCCACTGCTTTCAGATTCCGGGCGCAGCGTTCCAGGTCGCGCTTCCTCTGGTCCGGCGTGGCCTGCCACTGCCGCCCGACCGCGGCATACAGGGGGCCGACCAGAGCCGTCGCCTTCAGGGTGACGGCAGCGTCGATACAGTGCTTCAGGTAGGCGACCCCGCCCTTCTGGATGTCCTCATCCTCATGGGCAGGGTCGCGGTTCGGGCCCATGACCGCGCAGAGCGAGCATCGCAGGCCGTGGCGCTTGTAGGCCTCCGCGGCCTGAGCATAGTCGATGTCCTGTTCCCCCTCGACGGGTATCTCCACCAGGTCGAAGCCCAACGCCTTGCCTTTCGCCAGCAGGCTCAGGTGCTGAGTCCTGAAGGGGGAAGCCCAGAGGAAGGTGTTGATGCCGTAAAGGATCATGGCGTCACCTGCACCTTGACCGGGTCGTTCTGGCGCTCCCTGAGGGCCCGGAGCGCGGCACCCACGTCCGGGAGCTTGACTGTGCTGCTGACGAAGGTGTCGACCTTGACGAGACCTTCCGCGATTGCCCGTATGGCGGTAGGCCAGACCATCGGCGCAAGCCAGGAGAAGCGGATCTCCTTGTCCATGGTGTGCGTCGAAAGGGCGGGAACCTTGATCACGTCTCCCGCGTTCGGAAGCCCGAAGTGCACCAGAATCGCGGAATTGCCGGTGACGTCGATGGCCTGTTCGAAGGCCTCGTTCACACTAGTAGGCACGATGGCCCGGTCGGCGAGAGCTCCGTGGGTCACATCCGCGATGGCTTTCTTGAGGTCCTGCACGTAGTATTTCGATTTCGTGTCCTTGGTGTTGAACAGGTAGTCCGCTCCCCACTTCTTGCCCTCTTCGAGCCGGTAATCCCGGGTGCCGATGAAGGCCACCTTGCCCGCTCCCACAGACTTACAGAGCTGTACCATGGTCAGGCCCATCGGCCCCGGACCGAAGATGGCCACGAATTGCCCCGGCTCGATGGCCAGTTTTTTCACCCCGTACACGGCGCAGGCGAAGGGCTCGGTGAAGGCGCCGGCCGCGTAGCTGACACTGTCGGGCAACTTGAAGAGGCCGGTATAGTGGGAGCGGCAGTACTCGGCCATGGCGCCATCCGAGTCCACCCCGAGAACGCGGATGTTCGCGCACATGTTCGTATGCCCCGAGGCGCAGGCATAGCAGGCATTGCAGTGCTGCACGGGGTTCACAACGACCCGGTCGCCAGGCTTGAAGAGCTTCATCGATTTGGCAACAGCCCCCACCTCCACGACCTCTCCAGTGAACTCGTGCCCGAGGATTAGTGGGCCCTTGCCGCTCGAGGTACCGAGGGGACTGTATCCGAAATAATAGGATATGTCCGAGCCGCAGACACCGCAGTTCTTGACGCGCACCAGCACGTCCGCATCTGAAACCTGCGGAACCGATCGCTCTTCCAGCGTCATTTTCTCCTTCTCATAAAACACTTGGGCTTTCATCTTTTCCGCCATGGATTCTTCCTCCTAGTCCCGCCCGTACTTGGCCACCAGCTTGTCCATGAACTTCTTGGTCGCCGCCGTGGCCTCCAGGGCGTTGGACCAGAAGCAAAGGTCGATGGGCCACCACTCGTCGGTGTACCCGGCTTCCAGGAAAGCCCTGGCGATCGCGTCGAAGTCCAGCA
>Ga0214473_10011850_pt1 | contig 10236 bp, 9 predicted proteins | sample RVTome_7_FD_203509 | JGI IMG/M metagenome (GOLD analysis project Ga0214473, IMG submission 203509) | Soil microbial communities from uranium-contaminated site in the Upper Colorado River Basin, Wyoming, United States - RVT98D197 | ecosystem: Environmental > Terrestrial > Soil > Contaminated >... | reverse complement strand
TACCGCAGATAGCCTGGGTCGGGGGGACTGAGGCGGATCTCGTCGAGGAGCGGAAGGATGTAGTAGAGGGATCGGACAGGGTTGAGGGGAGCGGCGTCCTTGGGGCGGAAGCTTCGCCGCACGACGGCGAGGAGGAGGGCGGCGGCGACCTGCTCGAGGCAGACGCCGCGATCGTAGAGGATCCCTGCAAGGCGCCGATCCTCGGGGCGGGCGTGGCCGAGGGTTCCGGGAGTGCGGCGATAGAGATCGAGGATCGCCTTCACGTAGAGTTGGCGTTCCACGAGTTTGCTCAGCCCTGAGGCGCCCGCAGGGACGGGCCCTTGATCGTCACGGTGTGGCAGTAGTGCCGGAGCCGGCTCAGCAGGGCGTCGACCATGGGCTTGTTTCCGAGGACGTTGTGCCATTCCTCGTAGGCAAGGTTTAATGCGGAGCCCACCGTTATGCAGAGCGAGGGTGACGGCTGAGGCCGCCGTCACCAGTGTGCCCGCGCGGCTGGGCGATTCCGCAGGCCACTAGGCGGCTGACGACTCCGCATTATCGTGACGTCTCTCTGAAAGGAGGACGTCATGCTTTCAAGGCTGTTTGAGTCAGCCGCGCGGGTGTACGCCCTGCGCGCGGGCCCTGCGGGTGCGTGGTTGGACGGGTTTGCGGACGCGCTCTCGCACATTGGCTACGCCCCGATCACCACCCGCCGCCATCTCAGAGCGGCGGAGCACTTCGCCGCGTGGGCCGCTCGACAGGGTCTGTGGGCGAGCGGCATGATCGCGGAGGCAGTGGGCCGCTTCAGGCGCCACGTGCCGCGATGCCGTTGCCGACGGTACGGTCATGCGGACCGAAGCTTGCTCCATGGCGTCCACCTCTTTCTGCGCCACCTGGAAGAGACCGGGGCCATCACGGTGGCCGCGATCGCGAGCCCGGTGTCGGAGCCGGCGCTGCTGCGGACCTTCCGGGGTTGGATGCATCGGCAACGTGGCACGTGCGAGAGCACCCTCGACAATTACGCGATTCACATCCGCGAGTTGCTCACCCGCGTAGACGAGAAGCCGGGCGCACTGGATGCGCGGACCTTGCGACAGTTTGTCCTGGAGGGCAGCCACACGTGCGGATGGGCCGCTGCGAAGAAACGAACGACTGCGCTACGGATGTTCCTCCGGTTTCTGATCGCCGAAGGCCACTGCGCCAGCAGCTTGGATGGCGCCATCCCAGTCCTCGCGCATTGGCGGCTGGCCTCGCTGCCACGCTACCTGCGGGAGGACGACGTCGAGCGCCTCATTGCATCGTGCGATCGCAGTTCACCGGTCGGCACGCGTGACCGAGCAATTCTGCTCCTGCTCGCTCGCTTGGGTCTTCGGGCGGGCGATATCGTGCAGCTCCGGTTGACCGACCTGGACTGGACAGGCGCCTGGATTCGGGTCTGTGGCAAGGGACGCCGCCAGACACGACTGCCCTTAACCGACGACGTGGGACAGGCTCTCGTCGCGTATCTTGACAAGGGCCGACCGCAGACGACCACCGATGTGGTGTTCGTCCGCTCACGTCCGCCGTTTCACGCGTTTCGTTCGCACTGTGCCGTCTCCGTCATAGTCGACCGCGCCTTTCGCCGAGCGGGGGTGACGCGCCCGAGCCGTGGCGCCGCGCATTTGCTGCGCCATTCCGTGGCGACCTCGATGCTCCGCCACGGTGCCTCTCTGCACGACGTCGCGGCAGTGCTTCGGCACCGCTCAATCACGACGACCCAGATCTACGCCAAGGTCGATGTGAACGCACTCTGCGCGATTGCCCAGCCGTGGCCGGAGGTGCCGACATGCTAGCCGACGCGGTCACGACCTACGTGGCGATCCGGCGAGCGGCCGGCTTCGCCTTTCGCTCAGCAGGCTTGTTGCTCGAGAGCTTTGCGCGGTTCTCGGACGCCAGGGGCGAGTCGGCCGTCCGCGCGCCGCTCGCCATTGAATGGGCAGGGCTGGCGCGATCCGTGCCGCAGCGCGCGCGTCGCTTGGGGATTGTCCGGCGATTCGCTCACTACGTCCGCGCCGAAGACGCGCGCCACGAGATCCCGCCCACCGTATTCGGCACCGAGAAGCGCTCACGCCCCGTCCCATACATCCTGTCCTCAGCCGAGATTCGACAGCTCGTGGAGGCCGCCTCCCGCTCAGGCTACCGGACCCTGCGACGGGACACCTACCGCACCCTGTTTGCGCTACTCGCGTGCACGGGGCTGCGGGTCTCAGAAGCCATCCGCCTGCGCCTGGATGACATCATCCCGGACGGTCTCGTGATTCGCTGTTCGAAGTTTCGCAAGAGCCGCCTGGTGCCGCTGCATGACACGGCGCGCGCCGGACTCGAGCACTACCTGCAGCGCCGGGGCCCGTATGCCCCGGCGGAGCCCCACGTGTTCGTGTCGCTCCGACGCAAAGCGCTCTTGGTGAGCGATGTCGAGGTCGCCTTCCGGACCGCGGCGCGAGCTATCGGCCTGCCGGACAGGCCGGCCCGTTCTCGCCCCACGCCCCATTCCCTGCGGCACACCTTCGCGGTAAGGGCCCTCCAGGCCTGCCCCGACGGCCGCGACGCGATCACGCAGCACATGCTGGCGCTGTCGACGTATCTCGGGCACGCCAAGGTCGCCGATACCTATTGGTATCTGGAGGCCGTGCCCGAGCTGATGTCCGACATCGCCGATCGGTGCGAGCGCCTCGTGTGGGGAGGGCGGCCATGACCGTCATCGCCCCTCACGTCACCGCGTTCTTCCAGCAGCGGTTGCCCCTCGAGCGAGGCGCCAGCCCTCACACCGCGGAGTCCTACGCGTATGCGTTCAAGTTGCTCTTGACCTATGCAAGCGAGCGCCTGAGCGTCCCGCCGTCACAATTGCACCTGGAGCAGATCGATGCCCCGCTGGTGGTCGACTTCCTCAATCACCTGGAACACGCCCGCGGCAATGGCCCGAGCTCACGAAACGTCCGCTTGGCCGCGATCAAGTCCTTCATGCACTTCCTCGAGTATCGTGAGCCATCCGTCCTCGACCAGATCCGGCGCATCCTGGCCATCCCGCCTAAGAAGGCCGACACACGCCTGGTCCGACACCTGACCGTCCAGGAAATGCAAGCCATCTTGAACGCGCCTGCCCCGACCCGCTGGGACGGGCTGCGCGACCGCGCCATGCTCCATCTCTGCTTCGCCGGCGGATTGCGCGTGTCAGAACTGGTCGGCGTGCGCGTGACGGATATCACCTTGCACTCACACCCGAGCGTCGTCATCCATGGCAAGGGGCGGCGAGAACGCTGTTTGCCACTCTGGAAGATCACGGCGGCTGCGCTGCGCGCGTGGTCGGCCGTGCGCGGCACGGTGTCGACGCCTGAGTTCTTCGTCAATGCGCGCGGTCACGCCATGACCCGGTCGGGCTTCGAGTACATCTTAGGCAAGCATGTCGAGGCCGCCACCGCGGCATGCCCCTCCCTCGCCACGAAGCGCGTGTCCCCGCACGTGCTCCGACACACCTGCGCCCTCACCGTGCTGCAGGCCACGAAGGATCTTCGCAAGGTCTCCTTGTGGCTGGGCCATGCCCACATGCAAACGACCGAGCTGTACATCCGGGCCGACCCGTCGGTGAAACTCGAGGCCCTCGAAGCGATGATCGCCCCGACGCTGCGATCGGGTCGTTTCAGGGCCACCGACAGGCTGATCGCCTCCTTGACAGCGCGCTCCGTTATGCGGAGCTCCGCATCGCCGCCATGATGTTCCAGCCTCGTCTCGCCAGCGTCGGCTCCGCATAATGTGCGGCTCCGCATTAAACCTCGCCTTCGGTGCCTGGAACACCGTCTTCCCAAACGCCACCTCGATCGCCACCCTCCTCGACAAACTGACCCACCATGCCGACGTCACCCTGATCGAGGGCGAGAGCTACCGCGTGCACGAGAGTCGGAAAGAGGCCGCGGCACGCCGGAAGAAGAAGGCATGACCACCGCCCGGCAGGCCTACGTCAACGCGGTCGTCAGCAACTACGTGCGTCTGCCGGGTACCCCGATGCGCGCCAGCCGCGGGGATCGACACTTTGCCGGCGTCCTCTATGAACAACGCGTGCCACTTCGCGTCGTCTACGCCGGCTTCGTTCTGGCGATCGCCCGTCGCGAGATCCGCTCCCCGAGCTCGTCTCGCCTGCCAGCCATCCGCACCCTCCGCTTCTTCCTCGGTGTCATCGAGGAGATCCTGCAGACACAGCCCAACCACGCCTACATCGACTACCTGGCCGCCAAGATCAAGCCGCTCGTCGCCGAGAAGGACCTCGCGCTCCAGACGACCGCGTAGGGCGCCCTGCGGAGGTACGGCGCCACTCCCCTGACATCCTCTCGACCTGCTGTCAGGTTTCCGCGTTTCCTCACCGCCGCCAACAACCACGCCCAGCTCGAAGCCGGGGGGAGAGGCACCGGCCGCAAAGGGAGGCGGGGCCTTGCGGCACGCGCTCCCGACGACGGGTCGCGTGTGGGCACGAGCCGGGCCGCGCGAGGTCCGGCAGTGCGCGGCTGGGAGACGGCCGTACCTGCTACGATCGACCACGACGCCTGGCGCTTGTACCGCCTGCGAGGCTAGCGGCAGACCTCAGGTCTTCGACGAGGTCACGGGCGGCCCCGGCGCGAGCGGACCCGCAAACGTCACCTCGAGGCCGCCGTACTCGGATCGGGCGAAGCTCAGCGGCTGCGCGCCGGGCCCGGTGAGTCGCCTTGGCTCCGGTGGCATCAACATCGCAGGAACAGGACCACAGCTCTCTGGCGTGCCTTTCGTCGGCGGTCCCATGCTTCGTTCGCTCTGTGCCTTGGGCCCAGCTCCTCCTTCCGGCGTTCGTTCTGCGAAGACGCCCCCGGACATGTGAGCCGGCACACAGGGCGGGTGACGAGTGAGCCCTCTCACTGCGCCGCCACGCTTGGCGTTGCATCCTCTTCCCGCTGACCTGAGGGGGGCACCACCTTCCCCCCGGCTGAGCGCCGATCGCTCTTCGCCCGGCGGACGCGGGTGACGGGCGAGGCGGCTGATCCGCTTCAGAGGCGGGGCGAGGCCGCGTCTTCGCCTGGCGCCGAAACCCAGCCGGGCATGCCCCGTCCGGACGTCGCTCGGACCAGGTCAAGATCCATGAACCCAGGTGTCTCGACGATCGCCATCCCGCTTTCGCTGCTTCCAACTGGCGCCCTCGTGGGAGCACTCCTCTTGCTCCCCGCGCGGGCCCAAGCCCAGAGCCTCGCTGAGATCGCGGCCAAGGAGAGGGAACGCCGGAAGGCACTAGGCAAAACGTCCCGCACGATCACGGAAGAGGATCTGGGGATGCGCCGCCCGAAGGGCGACGACGGGCCAGCCAAGCCACCGCTCCCAGCGGCGCCGGCCGTTGCCACGCCGTCGGTCGAGACGGCTGAGGAGCCCGAGCAGCAGTCGGTGGAGGAAGAGCGCGAAGACCGCCTCGATGTTTGGAACCAGATGCTTGAAAACGCCCGCCAAGACGTTGCGCGGCTGTCGGCGGAAGTCGACCGGCTCGAGGCGTCGCTCAGCAGCCTCTCCGGCCTCTACGGGAGAGGGCGGGCGGAGCGGATGGGTCAGTTGGAGAAAGCGAAGCAGGACCTAGCCGCGTTTCGTCGCGTCGTCGAAGAAATGGAGCTCGAGGGCCGGCGGCAAGGATTTCGCTAGCGTCACGCCCTCCGCGCTTGAGCGATTGCTCGGCGCGAATCCCTGAACAGCGAGTTGTTTGTGCGTCTGAGAGGAGGAGAGATGGTGAGGATAAAGAAAATCGTTGCGAGTCTGGCCGTGTTCTTGGGAGTTCTCATGCTGGCGCCAGGCGCTGCACAGGCGGCAAAGCCGGGCTGGATCGCTTCGTGCAACTACTCGCATTCGTCGTCCGACGACCCGATCGTCTTTCCGGGCCGGCCGGGCGCGGCTCACGCGCACGATTTCATCGGCGCTCGAAGCACCAATGCATTCTCCACCGGGGAGTCGCTGCGTGCCGGGGGCACAACCTGCGTCATGCCAGGTGATTCGTCCGGCTATTGGGTGCCCGCCTTGTTCAAGAACGGAACCCGCGTCTTTCCGACGGCCACGAGCAAGAACGCTTTGTTCTACTACCGCCGCGCGGGTGTCGAAGCGAGGATGGTTTTCCGGACGATTCCTGACGGCCTCAAGATGATCGTCGGCAACGGACACGCAATTTCACCGGCGGACAACGAAGGCATCGCGACGGGACGGATCATCTTCAAGTGCGGCCCTGGCTCCGGCACCGACCTGCCCGCACCACCTTCGCAGTGCTCGTCCGGTGTCATGGTCGTCAGCTACATGTTCCCGAACTGCTGGGACGGCGTGAATCTGGACAGTCCAGACCACAAGTCGCACATGGCGTATCCGTCAGAGAATCGCTGCCCAACAACCCACCCCGTGGCGATTCCCCGCCTCGAGGCCTTCGTGCGATACCTGGTGGGCACCAGCCCGATAGGCACGGTCACGATGTCGAGCGGGCCCTATTACACTGCACACATGGATTTTTTTGGCGCGTGGAAGCCGGCCACGCTGAACTGGCTCCTGGATAACTGCATCAATGCCGGGGTGGATTGCGGGAAGAACCCGACTGTCCCCTTCTGAGCGGCCCGCCAAGCGCGCAGCAGGCCACCCCTCTGCGGCGTGAGCGGAGGATGTGTGCCGGCGGGTCGATGCGGACCCAGCCATTTGGGGGTTGGCTAGCATCCGGCCACCCCACGTGAGGTTCGGGTAGGGCGATTGGATGTACCACATCAGGTTTGAAAGGCGACGGGCAGAATGGAGTAGTTCCAGTCGCCGTGGAAGCTGGCGGGCTTGAGTTGGATGTTGGCGATCGCTTGTTTGTCCACCTTGAGACCAGCCGGGTAAGTTTTCCGGTCGAGGACGGCGCGGACCTTGAGGCCGGTGGTGGTGCGGGTACCGGCGATCAGTTTGACGATCACCGCATGGCTGGTCAGAGGGCGACCACGCCAGTTCTGGCTGATGAAGGAAAACAAGCGATGCTCGATCTTGTTCCACTTGCTGGTCCCAGGCGGGAAGTGACAGATGGAGATGGGCAGGCCGATCTCGTCGGCCAGTTTCTGTAGCTCCAGCTTCCAGAGATGGAGACGGGGGCCGTTGCTGCCGCCTGCGTCAGCCGTGATCAAGAGCCTCTTCGCCTGACGGTAGGCGGGCCGTCCCATCGAGTACCACCAGCGCCGGATGGTCGCCACTGCGAACTCCGCAGTGTCGTGATCGACGCCGACGCTCACCCAGCCGGTGTTCTGGCCGAGATCGTAGACACCGTACGGGATGGCGCGCCCCAGTTCGGGGACCACGAAGTCGTGGATCTGGACCTGCTCCGGATCTCCCTGCGGCCGCCATTCCCGGCCGCCATTCTTGAAGTTCCCGACCAGCTCCTTCTTCTTGGTGTCGACCGAGATGACCGGGTCCTTTGTCCGCAGGTGCTCCTTGACCTTTCGGTTGATGTGCTCAAACTGCGCGTTACGGTCGGGATGAGATGCACCCTCGATCGTCTTGCGGTTTGCCTGCAAGCTGTAGTCCATCTCGTGGAGTAACGCGACCACCATGCGGTGGCTCGTGCGGTGACCCCGCCGGTTCAACTCAGAGGACAGCTGTCGCGAGCTCTTGCAACTCCAGCGCAACGGCGTCTCCGGATCCCCACGCGTCGCCGGTTCCAGCAGCTTTTCCAGATCGCTGCGCAGGCTGGGGTCCAAATCGACCGTCCGCTTGCGTCCGCCGCCCGGCCTCCGGATTCGCCCCGCCGGCGTCCGTTTCCGCGCAGGCTGTTTGAGCTCCGTAACTCCCGCTTGGATCGCGCCCCGCGACATCCCCGTCGCCCGCGATACGATCGACACTCCACCCCGCCCAATCGCCAAGGCTTCGGCTGCTGCCACGTAACGCCGAAGCCGCTCGTCCAGCATTCCCCTGATCAGCTTGAAGCGCCGCCGGATTGACTCCTCGTCCGACATCCACGCAAGGGTACACCTCTGTCACTAGAAGTGCAAGAGTTATTTCATTACAGGCCCTTAGGAGGACTAGATGCGGACGCAATCGATCGGGTTCGGGTGGGGCGGGGTGATCCGTGCCCAACGTGTCGCGCTCGCCATGCTGGCGATGGCCGCGCTCGCCGCGTGCGGCGGCGGCTCGAGTGGCCCCAGCGGGCCGACTCGCACAATCCTCGGAACGCAGAACGGTACGGTGTCCCCACAGACGGCCAACTTCCATCCCGTCTTCGCGAACGCATCGGGCACCTTCGACGTCAGCGTCGACTGGGGAAACGCGGCCAACGATCTCGATCTGTTCATCACCTCGGACACCTGCTCGCCAGCAACGCTGGGATCCCTGGAGCGGGGGGATGGGGCTTGCAGCCATATCACCGCGGCGCGCAGCACCACCGCCAAGCCGGAGCGCGTGACCTGGTCCGGCTCGGCCAATGTCACCTACCGGGTCTGGGTCGCGAATTTCGGCAGGACAGCGGACTCATACACGCTGACTGCTGGGATCACGCGCTAGCGCGGTTTCGGCAGGCCCGCCATCCCGGATGAAGCGAGTCGCTCGGGGCGGCGGGCGCCCAAGCTGCGCGAGTCGCGCGCGACGCTGACCGACCCGACCGCGCCGTGCAGCTGCTCCGTCGTGCCGCGATGGTGGTTGGCGAACCGCACGTGCTCGAGCAGGCCGCACTTGAGGAACTCACGACGCGTCGAGTTTGGGCGGCAGCTCAGGTTCGCGATGAGTCTCCGGGCGACCCCGGCGCGAGCGGGCCCGCAAACGTCACCTCGAGGCCGCCGTACTCGGATCGGGCGAAGCTCAGCGTGAAGCCGTGGCGAAGGGCCACATCCCGGGCGATGTGTAGCCCCAGGCCCAGCCCGTCGGGGTGGCGCGTCCGCGCGTCGTCACCGCGGTAGTTCCGCTCGGAGAGGCGCAAGAGCTGCTCCTCCGAGACACCGGGGCCGTCGTCCACGACGCGCAGTGAGAAACTGGGGCCCCGGCCGGGGCGCAACTCGAGGATGACGGCCACGTGCCCCCCGCTCCGGTTGTAGCGCACGGCGTTGGCGACGACGTTGCCGACCGCCTGCTCGATCAGCGTCACGTCGGCCTCGACCTCGACACTGGTCTCGGGCACGGCGAAGTTGACCTCGATGCCGTGGGGGCGGGCGACGGGCCGGTGGCGCTCGACCACCCGCTCGACGAGAGCGTTCAGGTCCAACCGGTGGCGCTGGATCAAGGGCTCGCCGGCGTCGAGCTTCGCGACTGCGCCGAGGTTGTGGACCAGGGAGGCCATGTAATGGGCCTCCTCGATGGCGGAGAGCACGAGATCCTTGCCCACCGGCTCGCTTTGCGCCACGCGGTTCCTCATGGTCGAAAGATGCCCTTGAAGCACCGTGAGCGGAAGCATCACGTCGTGGGTCGTGTTGGCGAGGAAAGCGCGGAGCGTCTGCTCGCGCTTCTCGAGGCTCGCCAGGTGCGACCGCAGCTCCGCAGCGGCCTCGTTGAAGGCTCGGGCCAGGTCGGAGATCTCGTCCCGGCCGGTCACGCCCACCCGGGACTCGTAGCGGGTTGCGGCCGAGCGCCGCACCTCGGAGGTGAGCCGCCGGATGCGCCGAACGGTAGGCCCCGCGGCGACCCAGACGGCGGCCAGCAGGGCGGCCAGCAGCGCTGCCGTGGAGACGACGAGACCGGGCGGGGGGCCGGGGGGTGCAGGTTCCACTCTGCGGGCGAGCACGACCGCGCAGGGGCCGTCGCTCCATCCGGTGCGCACGGCCACCTCCACGCCCCCGACGCCCGCGTCGCTTGCGAAGGAGCGCGCCGCCGTCTCGGCCTTCGCGCCCAGCTCTTTCTCGAGCTCCGCCGGGAAGCTGGGAGCAGCCGAGGAGACGGCACGGAGGCTTCCGTCGTAGGCATAGATCTCGATGGGTCGCCCAAAGCGGTGGGCCCAGGGCCCGCGCCGGAAGTGCCGGGGCGGGTCAGGGGCCGCGAAGGGAGCGAGCGGGAACGATCGTGTGCCGCGGAGCTCACCACGCCGACCGGGCAGATGCTCGCCGAAGGCCTCGGGGTCGGCTTCGCAGCGTTCGCGGCCGATTGCGTCCAGGCGCGATAGCAGGACCTCCCGGAGCGCCTGCTCCGCCGAGCGCCGCACGAACTCCCCGCGGATCCAGAACGCGGCAGCCACGAGCGGGACGGCCGTTGCGACGAGGGTCAGGACCAGCCGCTGGCGCAGCGTCACGGCGAAGG
>Ga0214473_10011849_pt1 | contig 10236 bp, 7 predicted proteins | sample RVTome_7_FD_203509 | JGI IMG/M metagenome (GOLD analysis project Ga0214473, IMG submission 203509) | Soil microbial communities from uranium-contaminated site in the Upper Colorado River Basin, Wyoming, United States - RVT98D197 | ecosystem: Environmental > Terrestrial > Soil > Contaminated >... | reverse complement strand
TACCCACTTCGAAAACATAAGGTGGGTGAATGGCTAATACCCTATGGTTTGCTCTTGAAATTCCTGCGGTAGAAATCGACCTGGATATCTGTCAGAGTACCCTCTCGGTCGAACTGGATATCCCTGCCATAGAGTTGAGTGCCAGTATCTCCCAGGGGGCGGTACTCAACCTTCCACTCGAAGTTCCCGTCCTGGAGGTTTCAACTGCCATTAAAAGTGGGGAGAAGCTATCTGCCTCTCTCCACGTGCCGGCAGTGGAGCTCTCTCTTAGGATTGCTCCCCGTAACGAGATCAATGCTACCCTTCGGATCCCTGCTCTTGGATTATCTGGAAGCTTGATATCTGGCGGGGTACTCAGTGGGGCGATCGAAATTCCCCCACTGGGGCTTGTTCTCACCCTTGGTCATCAAAACCAGTTGGCCTTTGCTCTGGATATCCCATTTATCGATCCATGGCTTGAAATAAGGGGGCTTCCGGCATTCGTCCCGATTCGAAAGGGGTTCGCTATGAATCTGTCCCATTTTGGGGTCACTGAGTACGAGAACTATCCCCTCAACTCGTTCTGCGATTACCGTGGAACCGGAATCTATATCGGGGCATCCGAAGAGGGCGTATTCCTTCTGGATGGAGATGACGATAACGGCGTCAAGATCAATGCCGCGATCCAAATGGGGACGGAAGATTTATGGAAGGATGTCATAAAGAGACTTCGGGAAGGGTTTACCGTAATTCGGGGCGGACCCCTTCGTCTCCAGATTGTCCTTGATGAGGGGAGATGTGATCCTGTGATCCGAGATTTACTATCAGTCAGAAACGTGATTCACGAGGAACGGGTTAAGTTTCCACACGGACTTAAGAATCGATTCGTTTCGTTTATCTGGCGTAATCTAGGTGGGACCGACTTCGACATGGAGTCATTCAGGGTGATGGTTGATCCGATAACACATAGAAAACGATAGGGGACACTCTAATGGTTGAGGACCGAAAAACATTTGAGTATTCCAAGGTGAAAAAAATTAGCCTCACACCAGAGGAAGGGCCCCTTACTCCTGGAAGTTTTAAATATCGGCGTATTGGACCTGTCAGAGGAAACCTTGAGGTAGGGATGCCCACTCCACCCCCACCCCCACCATCTTGGCTTCCGACGAACGAAGCAGATATTCTGGCCTTTTGGTTCCGTTCCGACCTTGGAACCGTAAAGGATGGAGCAGATCGTATTAGCCAACGACAAGATCAAGGTACTCATCTACGGCATCTCAATCAGGTTATGGATGCTAAGAAGCCAGTTCATACGGCCAACGAATTCGGAAGTTATCCAGGGGATATTTATGATGGAATTGATGATGTACTGAAAACAGATCTCTTTACTTTTACCCAGCCGTACCAGATTTTTATGGTTTATAAAATAATAACTCTTTCTCCTGGTTATAAATACGTTTTTGATGGTGCAAATGGCCCAGACACTATGGTTTTTGCTCATAAAGAGGCAAGTCCATCAATTGTTATTTATGCGGGGACTATTCTAACCTGTCCAATAGATTTATCAGCGGGGAATAAGGTTTTGGCCTCATGTAAATTCAACGGAGCGAGTTCAGAGATCATCGTTAATGGTGTAGGTGCAACGGGTAATCTTGGAGCAGCCGTTGGTATGGGTTTAGTTATGGGAAATTCTCAGCATGAAATTCAACCAACAAATATTTCAGTGGCAGATATCTTTGGTTTTAGCCCTTTACCATCAGCGGGAGTAGTTGCAAACGCAATAAATTATTTGAATACGAGGTATGAGGTTTACTAAGTGAGAGGAGAGAAGATTGATTAAACCAGATGAGCGTATCCCTCGGGCGATTGAGGTACTTCGGGGAAACCCGAATCGATAGTGAGAAATCATGATGGCCAAGAAAGATAAAGATTCGGAGTTAGATGCATGGAGACTCCGATACCCATCGGCGGGGGTTTCCTGGAACCTTACCGGAGATCCGGCCTATTGTCAAAAATTTGTTGGTGAAGCCAAGAATATGCTTTATCGGCTCAAAAACAGAATGAACATAGCTGTCCCGAAACTGAAATCGCTCCAAGATATTCGCCTCCATAACGATGGGACAATGATTATTGTGAAGTCAGTGTTTGGCCAAGATTTTGTTGAGATATCGGGAGGGGCAGCGGGGGTGGGAATCTATTCATGTAGTATCACCCTGCTCAATATTCCCGAAACAATTCCTCCCATGAGAAATCCGGGGGAGATACTTCCAGAGGAAGTAGAGGGCGTTGATTACTTTAAGACCTACTATAGGGTCGATATCTCGAAGTGTTCAAAGTGCGGAGAGCTCTTTTCGGGTGATGATTTTTCTAACGTGGAACTCCTCTTTGAATTCGCAGATCCCCCTGGCATAGAGTATTTCGATGGCGTTGCCGAGAATCATTGTATCGTGAGCGCCGATCGAGGATGCCATGGAGAAATTATTGACTTCGGAAGGGATAGCGGGGGTTCTTACTTCCGGTGGAAAGCTTACACGGAGGGAGGATTTATCGATTCGGAGGGTGAGCCTCAGCCATTCAATCGATCCGGTTGGGGGTTCTTTCTTTTGCGGGCGAGCATCAAGGCACACAAAAAAGCGATATGTTCTTCACAGCATCTTATCCAGGTTGATTGCTGCGAAAGGAAAGACTTACAGGAAGCCAAGATCTATTGGGAGAAGGCTCTGGATCTTTTTGTTAAAGGGGAAGATGACTGTCAGGATCCTTTCGAATATAAGGGGATGACTCTCTGTAAGACTCCTGCATTATTCTCTTTGACTAAGTTTTTAGATTTTGGAGGTGGCAAATTTTATGCGATTCCTGAGATTGGTGGTTGTCCTATATATCTTTGGAGCTTTTCTGGAGATGGTTCTTTAGTGCCGGATCCCCTTGATGAACTGAAACAGATCGCAACGTACCAGTTACCAGCGATTCCGGGATGCCGAGATATTTTAGTTAGCATGGTCGATCGCTGCAATGATGAACCTCATATGGTTATAGGGACCTGCTGCAATGATCCCGAACTAACTCCCTTGAGCATAACCTATACAAGTTTAGTGATGGGCTTTAGTGAATCTCAAACCCTCTACGCTGTGGGGGGATGCAAACCCTATGTCTGGTCGCTTTCCGGAGGGGGAACGATTGAACCAAATCCCGATGGGGATTCTGCCGTCTATACTTCTCCGAGTAGCAATCCGGATTGTGCGAACAATGCAAATATAACTTTAACAGATTGCTGCGAGAACTCTGCGACGATTCAAATAGTCGTTACCGGCGGGGCGGGAGTGGCTGGTTATTATTGGGAATGGGAAAAGACTGCAGAAGGAGATTGCGTCTGGGGGTTGCATTACTGCGTTTGGAGAATATGGAGAACGACCCTTAATTGTGATGGGACGAATTCCGGTCCAATTGTCAATACATACCCCGCGTATAGCACTCTTTGTGAGGCGCCAAGCTCAGAAGGTAGCCATTGTGGGTATCCCTGGGTGGGTGGCTCTCTGTGTGCTGAAGACGAGTGTTGGGGGGGATATTGGAGGATGTTTGAGACAAGACCTATTGGCTGCGTTGGTGGCCTTTCTGGAGTAGGTTATCATCATGAGGCTTGTGATTGTAGGAATGCCGTTCAAAAGCTCAACGGCTGTTGCTTAATGAACCCGTTTACTGGATTGCCATGTGACGGAGGCGCAACCGGAACTTGTGCTGAGTGTGTGTAGGAGAGATATATGGGATTTGATCCATGCGAGCACAGAATCAGGCAGATTATCATTAAGGCTGGTAAATTGCTTCGAGAGGCAAAAGGTCTGCCGACTGAAAAAAACATTACTATCCTCTATGATGAGACAGCCCTATTGTTCGGTATAGAGCCAATACGCCTTTCTTCGACGGAGGTTGATCATCTACCAACGCCGGAAGAGAGTGCAAGGGCAAATTCAGATAATCCTTTGGTTCAGATATGCCCAAAGTGTGGAGAGAAATCCTATGTCCCAAGTTCTATTTGTCAAGGTTGTAAGGAATCTGAAAACGGCAAATATAAGATGAAGCTCGAATGCTATCGGTGCAAACATTCCGAGAGATTGGAAAAGTGGCTGGTACAATGGATGAATGAGAATCAGATTGAGATACCAGATGGGATGAAGCGCAATCTCGGTATCAAGACCGTGACAGATGACGGGTTAAAATAAGGAGGCTGAAATGAGCGACATCCCCATATATGAACGAGCGATGGTCGAAGTCGAAACGCAATTTGCTCTGGCCCGAGACTATGTTACGGAAGCAAGGGGAGTGGCGGTAGGACTCCTAAATAATCTTGCGACCATCTCTGGTTCAATCAACCAAATCGATACAAACGTCGCGCTTGAGGGTGCCGACTACGCAATTACTCCGTTCACTGGGGTCAAGCCAACAAAGCCCGATGTGACGATGAATATCGGGTCTCCGCCGGCAAAAGGCGTGTTCAATAATATTGACCTTAGCGACCTAACGATCCCAGATATAAGCGGTCTTACCGTCCATACTGATCCGATCAATGCGGCTGCGGTAACGTATGAGTCGGCATTGCTGACGGCCCTCAAGGCGCGTCTTCTAGCCGACGTCCAGACGGACATAGATAGACCATCCATTGAAACGGCAAAATGGAACCGCGCCCGAGCAAGAGATTTACTGAACCATCAGGATCTATTGGCCCAAAAACGTGCCGAGTGGTCCAAAAGTGGTTTACCTTTGCCAGACGGGGCCTTACTGGCGGCGATTGAATCTGAGGACATTAGATACGCAAATGCGTACGACGACAGGAGCGGACAAATTGCAATCGAGGAGTCCAACCTTGCCATTCAGGTCCGGCAGTCCGCAGTCGCCCAGGCCACCCAGCTCGAGGGTATCCTGATGAACTTCCTTCAGATGACTCAGCAGAGACTTTTTGAGGCCTCCCGGGCGACCGTTGAGGCCCAGCTCCAGGTCTACAACGCTGAAGTTGCCAAATACCGAATAATGACTGACATCTATCAGGCGATCTCAAATATAAGAATTACCGAGGCAAAGGCAAGGGTTGAAATATATATAGCCGAAGTGACAGGTTTTAAGGCGGAGGTAGAGGCGGAAGGAGCTCGGCTGAATGCTCTGGTTAAGACCTTTATGGGGGAAGTTGATGGATACAGGGCCGATGCTCAGGTATATCAGGCATTAAGTTCCGCTGAGTCCGAGATTTTGAAGACGCAAACGAATCTTGCCATAGCCCGAGCTGAACTCTACCTCAAAAATGCGGATATCCAGATCAGACAGTACGAAACTCTCACCGGATTAAGGGTTGAGACTGTCAAGGCCATGGGGGCTATCGTTGCCCAAGAGGTGGCCGGTGCATTGTCTAGCATCCACGCGAATGCATCGATGAGTCGTCAAGACAGTGCGAGTGCGAATGAGACCATATCCAGCGACTAATAGGATTAAAGGAGAAAACAATGGAACTCTCAAATGACTGGCATAAACGTACGAATGTGAGGCTGGTTGATATCCTTTCGGATATCATGAAGGAGTCGAGACCTCCGAAAGTGCCGAAGCCGACACATGGTTATACGATCGCCGAGACGGCACCGGAAGTAGTGACTGCCCCTGGAGTGTACTTTCCGGCAGAAAAGGGTAGGGTCATACCGTTGGAATCAAGACAATCCGGGGGGGCAGTTACGCCTGCGCCCACTCGAACGCTTCAACAGATGCTTGAAAAGCTGGCCCTATATGCTCCATTCCCGTTCAAAGGGGCTGCAGCGCAATCAACGGCGGCAAGGGGAAGGGTGGAAGGACAGGGAGAAGATAAATTTGAGACGGCGATCGGGATGTCCGAGCCAAAACAAGTTCCACTTAACGTCTCGCCAGTTCCGGCACCTTCTTTACAGTCATATGCCCCCCCGGACCTCACACCTATCGGTCCATCAGCGCCACCTACAGGTATGGCTGAATATGAGGCGAGTGCAGGGAGAATGAGGGGATCGTCTACACCAACCACCCTATCAACAGCCGGACCTACCGCCACGGTCAACCCGACCGATAAACGGCTGGGCCAGATCACTGGCTTTTTAAGATCTTCTATGAAACCTCTATTTTCAAGGGCACCTGGCGGGCCTACTTCTCCCGACCCACTTGAGGGACTTTCAGAAGAAGAGCGTGCCAAGCTTCTAAAATTATACGGAGGTCACGGCAACGTAGTGGATCTTGCTCCCAATGAAAGTGGGGTGTTTGAGGCTAAAACTACCCCTAGTTCATCTCCCGATAATATGACAAATGTTATGGCAAAAGGAGAGATAACCATTCCAAAAATTGAACCCATCAGGCAGATTGAACCCCTCAAGCAGATCGAAGGGGGAGCAACAGGAAACCTTTCCGAAATCAGGAAAGACATTCTTCCTCTAGGAGAAACCCTTTATACCTTGCCTGGTACGGAAGGGACCGCCACGGTTGGTCCGGAGAGATTCTTTGCGGGAAAGAAGGAAGTCCCGGCAGGGACCCGTGGAGCAGTAAGCGGAGATGAATTGGCAAGGCAGAGGATTGCTTCCACTTCATATTCTAATCCAGAACTGGAGGAACGGAAGAAATGGGCAACTCCAGGGTATGGGGAAGCACGATTGGCCGAGGCACAGAAAAAAGGTGGCATGATTAGCATAAAGGGTGGTCCACCGACACCATCAGTAATAGGTGTTTCCCCCGGATACGAAAGAACCTACTACGAAGCCCATCCCGAAGAACGCTCCATGGACCTCGCACGAGCGGAGAACAAGCCCTTGCTGGATGCCTTTAATAAATTGAGGGAGGAAAACAGTAGGCGGGCTCAAGGCTTTGGTTTGATCGGAATGAGCCCAAAAGCGGCCGCGTTAACTCGGGCCGAGGCGACAAGAGCCGTTCCAGAGCTCACACAGGGATTGGAGCGAATGATGGCGAGCAATCAAAACGTACCGGAGAAGTATTTCAGTGCGGAGACAAGGGTGACAGAGGCTGAACGGAGGGGGGTGGCAGCGGCTGAGGCAAGGGCGGCAGCTTCCCGGGCAACAGCAGAGAGAAATCCTACCGAATTAAGTCTTATTGCAAAAGCCGGAGAGAAAGGCTCAGATGGGAAGCCAACTGCGGAGGCCACCGAGGCACAAAGAATTCTGGATGACGAGAAAAAGAGAAAAATAGACATCCAGGGTGGAGGGATACCGATACTTACGAATATACCGCCACTTCCCGTTGGGCAGAAATACAACGAAGCGGCACTGGAGGGTGTTGATGCCGGAGTTAAGGAAACGATCAAGAAAATTGTGACCTACGATATACCCTTGCCATCGGCTTTTGCATTGTCAAAACCATATTGGCAAAACATTATTGCAAGGGCATCGGCGTATGATCCAAGTTTCAGTGCCCTACAATATCCTGTCAAGTTCGGGGTGAGAAAGAGTTTCACATCCGGGAAGGATAAGGACAATCTCGTCGCTCTCAATACTGCGGTAGGACACATCAATTCTTTAGTTAAGGCCAAAGATGAGCTTGCGAATAGTAACTGGCAAATGGGAAATGCTGCGGCGAACATATTGGCGAAGTATTTCCCCGTTACCGAAGGGTTGGTGGAAAGACAGGGAACAGTGACGGGTGTAAAGACAAAATTCAATGCTGTTAAGGGGGAGATGGCAAACATATTTAAGAGGAGTGGAGCGACGGACCAGGAGATCAAATCATGGAATGACACCATCACCGACCCCTCGACCGCGACGCCTGCGAGCTGGAAGGCTTTTATCAATGGGTCACTCGAACTAATGGGTTCAAGAATAGAGGCATTGAGAAGCATATACGAACGGGGCATCGGCGCTCCCAAAGATTTTGCGTTTTTGTCCGATAAGTCCAGGGGGATCCTCAAGGGCCTTGGAGTTGATGTGAATGCGATTGATCCAGTTGCTGGTTCAGAAGAAGGCGCGACTCCTGCGGAGAAAAAACCCAGTGCTGCCGACTTCGGCGGGAATCTGGAAGGTGGCGGAGAGGTGAAAAGAACCGTTGGTGGTAAATCCTACGTCAAACGTGACGGGAAATGGTATGAGGAATAACCATGAAAGAAGTCACTGATCCTGAAATTCTGAAGCAGTTGGAATCGAGTCCAGGTGAGGCGGTGACTGATCCGACTCTTCTTTCTCAACTGGAAGCACCACCAAAGAAATCCATCGGCGGGTTTGTAAGCAATGTCGGAACCAATGTGGTTGATGTCGCTAAAGGGCTCGCCACAGCCGTTACTCATCCCATCCAAACGGTCAAAAATGTGGGGACGGCTGCTGGAAACATAATGATAGGAACTGCGGAAAAACTTGCGGGGGCGCCTCCCGGGTCGGAAGAACAGACAGCATTTGAGAGTGTGGTTAAACCTTTCGTGAGGGCTTATAAGAATCCAGTCCAAATCCCAGGCATGGTATTTGACTACCTCTATGAGAAGCCCGTAGATGTTGCGATGCTTGCCTCGGCAGGACTTGGAATGGCCGGAAAAGCCGCAAAGCTTGGCGGGTTAGGTAAGACAGCCAAAGTATTGGGAACTGCGGCGACGGTCACAGACCCGTTGACCGTACCCCTGAAGGTTGCAAAACCAATAGCGGGTGCGATCAGGAAGGTGGCAAAGGAAACTACCGGGGCCCTTACGGGAGGTGGACCAGGCTTTATCGAAGAGGCAGCAAAAGGTAGTCCCGCGTTTACCAAGGCAATGAGGGGGAAGCTCACGGGAGAGGAAGTGGTTGCCCACGCCAAAGATGCCCTCCAAAGTCTCAGGGATCAGCGCGGAAATGCCTACAGGAATGAATTGACAAAGGTTAGGGCCACACCTGGGACACTTACCAATGTTAAGGCGAATTTGGACCAGGAACTAACGGCATTGATGCAACCAGACCAATTTCAAATAGGGACCTCTATGGTGTGGAAGGGCAGGCACGCCAAGAATAAGCTGGATTTTAGCCAAAGTCCTCTCGTTAAAAATCGGGATGTAGTCCAAAGGGCAATCGAGGACATAACCGACTGGTCAGACGATACGGCACTGGGACTTGATAACCTAAAGAAGAGATTGAGTAAATACATAGACCAGGTTGAAAAACAAAGTCCTGCGGAGGTATTTTTAACCCGACTGGAGAACAATCTTAGCAAAGGTCTTAAGGGTGCAATCCCCGAATATGAAAAGATGACCAAAGGATACGCTGAAGCTACCAACCTCATAAAGGATATAGAAAGCAATCTGATGTTAAAAAAACAAGGTGCAACTTTTCCCATAGGAAGAATAACGGCGGACAACACTCTGCGGAGACTATCCTCAGCCCTAAGAGAAAACTTCGAAATGAGAAAAGACCTTATGCGGGCCTTGGGGAACAAGTCTGGAATGGACATTCCGGCGGAAGTAGCCGGATACGTGGCGAACCAATGGATTCCTCGAGGAGGCATGGGAAAGGTCCTCGCGGCTGGGGGCGGGGTATATTTCTTGAAATATATAAACCCCAAATTCTGGCCCATCCTTTTTGCCAGTTCTCCCCGTGTAGTAGGAGAATTCTTGAGTGCTTATGGCAAGGCTGCAAAGGCGGTCGGTCCTAAAGTGAGCAAGGTAGCAGGTATCGCAAGAAAACCGGAGGTTCTTGCACCTCTCGGGATGGCAGGTAGGGTAGAAAAACCTAAACCAGATGTTTCTTCATTTGAGGAGTAATGAGAAATTTAACTAACTCTTTGATAGGTTTTTCTTGCCTTGATAAGCTGTATGGCAGCCCGAGATACGCTATGCTCTTTAGCTATGATGGATTGGCTTCTATTATCGCATCTTATAACTTTTACTTGTTCATTCGTAAATATTCCCTTGTTTCTGCCTTTGCGGTCTCGATCAAAAATATTTTCTATCTGAGTTCCGAGAAAAAGGTGCCGAGGGTTGACACAGGGGGGGATGTCGCAACTATGAAGTACGTTGAAACCCTCTGGAATAGGACCACGGTGAATTTCCCAAGAAAGACGATGGGTATGAACAGTTCTACCTTTAATACGTATCGCTCCATATCCATCCTCAAACCAACTTCCGCACCAAAGCCAACAACCAGAATTGGGTTCTGGTATAATATATTTTTCAAAACGCCGCCCAACTGGGATAATGGAACCCTTAGAGAAGCACATAGGGCTACAATACTTTCGATCAGGTCGATATCTTTGATCCATAAATGGCTTTTTACATACGAGACATATAAAGATTTTTTTCAT
>Ga0214473_10011848_pt1 | contig 10237 bp, 9 predicted proteins | sample RVTome_7_FD_203509 | JGI IMG/M metagenome (GOLD analysis project Ga0214473, IMG submission 203509) | Soil microbial communities from uranium-contaminated site in the Upper Colorado River Basin, Wyoming, United States - RVT98D197 | ecosystem: Environmental > Terrestrial > Soil > Contaminated >... | reverse complement strand
CAACGGCATTGTTGATTCGTTCCTTGAAGGCGAGGGCGTAGAAGTTGCGCGGGTCAAGGGCAAGACATTTCTCCACTTCTTCCAATGCCTTGGCGAACTCACCTTCTTTCAAATACCTGTCGGCTATCTTCAGGTGTTCGCCGGCAGCGCTCCGTTTCTCGTCGGTCTTCTGGAATGCTGGTTTGATCGGCATTGATTCTTTGGAGATTGTCTTCAAAAAGGCAAAAATACGGCAACGACACGCGCGGATGCCTCAATATCCACGAATATCAATATATTCAATATAGGCCTGATTGTCAAAGAATCAGGGGAGATTCTGGGGGCGGGAGTTACTGCAGTTCTTTCGTGATAGTCTCGGAGAACTCAGGCTCATCGGCGATGTTAAAGAGGTCGAGGTCGACGATTTCCTGGAGCACATAACGACTGGCAATTGCGTCGCGCAGGGCGGAGATGGCTTCGTCCTTCTTCTGCTGAATGGAATAGATATCGGCGAGTTTGTACAGAATCACAGGGTTTCCCCGGGCCAGTTGCACGGCTTTCTTGCCGCTTGCTTCGCCTTCCGGGAACCGGCCGAAGCGGCTGTACGCAAGTCCTAGGTAGGCATGGGCGAGAGCGTTCTGGGGACTCTGTTGAATTTCCTGCTGTGCCAGCAGGATGGTTTTCTCGAACGCCCTGGACCAAATCGTGGGATCTTTCGCGGAAAGCTGGTAGGTGCGCGCGAGCTTGTACTGATCCACGAAGCTTCGCTGATTGACTGCCACGCGAAGCTCGAATAGCGCGATCGCCCGGTCGTACTCGTACGACGCAACCAGAGTATTGCCGGCCTTCTCTGCGAGGTACGTCAATGTGTCATCCAGAAACGGCAGCGCCTGATCGAAGAACGCGACCGCTTCTTTTGGCTTTCCGAAACGCTGATACACAAAACCACCCGTCGTGAGTACGTCGGTGTTGAGAGGGGCGAGTTCGTAGGCGGCGGTAATATGCTCCGTCGCTTTCGCTTCGTCACCTCCGATGGTATAGACAACCGCCGCAATACGATGGGCTTCAATGTTGCTGGGCATTGTTGTCACGGCGATGCCCAATGCAGAGAGCGACTCTGCGTACTTGTTCTGTTGTGCCGCGACCCCGCCGACAACCGTGTTCGCTCTTGCGAGCGACGGGTTCAGATCGAGGGCCTTGGAAGCAAGTGTCTGTGCCTGCGACAGCAGTCCGTCGTCGGAGCTCCAGCCGGTTTCGTACATGTGATAGAGGGAATACGCAGTCGAAGCGTAGGCGTCCGCGAAGCCTGGATCCTTTGCCGTAGCCTGCTGAAACAGGGCGACAGCATTATTACTGGCTGTGGGGGAGTTCCGTTGCTGCAGTTCGAGCCCTCGCAGATAGGCGAGATACGCAGCGGTGCTCCGTGTCCTCTTGTTTGCCGTGACCGTTTCGATAGTCTCCGGGATGGTGAGGGAAAGAGCGTCGGCGGCGGAACGAATGGCTTCGCCGGCGATTTCCGCAAGGTTATCCCTGCCCTTCTCGATTTTGCCGCTCCACAGGCTGTTTCCCATCGAATCCGCGATGGTGAGGTTGAGAACGACTCTCGACTCGCCCAGCGCAATAGAGCCCGTGAGCGTATACGCGAAGCTCATTCTGTTCGCTTCTGCGCGTGGGTCGCGCGAAGTACGTTGCAGCAAGATCGCCGAGGCCGGGTCCATGACGCGCGCGTCGGGAAAATACCCGAGTGCGGTACCGATGTCGGACGCTATTGCGGAGCCCACGGTGCGTTCTTCGTCGTTATTCGATTGGCTGGAAAAGGGAAGGACAGCGATGTAGCGGTTACCCTCCAACAGTTTGTGGGTTACGTTGTATACCACGATGCCAACGACAACGGCCAGAACCACGGCAACGCTGCCGAACACAATGCCTTTCGGAAACGGCTTCTTGGGAGCCGGTGGTGATGGCGGTGGCAGGGGTGCTGGTGCTGGGGCGGTTGGTGGAGCCGGTAATTGCTCTTCAGCGGCCGCTTTCGGTTCCTCAGCCGGCGGCTCCTCCGGCTTCGGCGCTTCGACGGGAGCAGGTTCGGCGGCACGGGCTTGTTCGGTTTCGGCAACGGCCTTCGCCTTTCGGATTACTTCATCAAAGGCAAGACCCTCAGCGTGCATGGGGTTTACCGCCAGGAGCTTCTCTAGTTCTGCCAGGGCCTTGTCGAAATCCTTCTGCTCGAAATATGTCCTTGCGTTGTTGAGGGCGCTGTCGGTGACGAGTTGTTCGTCCTCCTCCTTCCGCGTTCGCTCCAGCTCCTGCTGCCGCTTGGTTTCCTCTTCCTCCCGCCTTCTTCGTTCCTCTTCATCCCTCCGGCGGTGGTCTTCTTCTGCGCGTTTTCGTTCCTCCTCTTCACGCTTTTTTCGATCTTCCTCGCGTCGTTTACGCTCTTCCTCTTCACGCTGGCGCCGGGATTCCTCATCCGCTCTTCTGCGTTGTTCTTCCTCGTGTCTTCGCCGGTCCTCTTCCGCTTTTGCTCGCCGCTCCTCCTCCTCGCGTTTGCGCCGCTCCTCCTCGGCTTTTCGCTGCTCCTCTTCCTTGCGTTTTTTCGGGTCTTCCTCGTGGGGTTTCTTCTTCCCCCGCAGTTTCTGCAGAGATTCGGTTTGTCGCTCGACTTCTTCCTCGAGGCGACGTTCTTCCTCCTCTTCGGCTTTGCGGCGGGCCTCCTCGAGTCTTCGTTGTTCTTCTTCGCTTGGTGCCATGTGCCCGGTGTCTAATCCTGGTGAGCCGTGAATCCTCCGTAGCGTTCGGGAATATATCGAAATCCAGTCCGAATGTCAATACGCGCGGTTGACTTCGGCGTGCGGTTTGACTATTTTACTGCTTGGAAATTCATTAAGGAGAACAGTATGGGAACCATTATTCTGTTAGTTGTCGTCGGTGTCGTTATTCTCTGGGTAATCGCGAAGTACAACTCCCTCATCACGCTCCGCAACCAGGTGCAAATCGGGTGGCGACAGATCTATGTACAACTGAAACGAAGGCACGACCTGATTCCGAACCTTGTGAACACGGTGAAGGGATACATGGAATTTGAGCAGGACACGCTTCGCCAGGTCATTGAAGCCCGGAACGCGGCCGTGAACGCGAAGGGGGTTGCCGACGCCGCGGCCAAAGAAGGAGAATTGACCGCCGTGCTCTCGCGCTTGTTCGCCCTCGTTGAGAATTATCCCCAGCTCAAGGCAAGCGAGAACGTGAAACAGCTGCAGGAAGAGCTCACATCGACGGAGAACAAGGTCGGTTTTGCCCGCCAGTTCTACAACGACATTGCCACGAAGTTCAACATCGCGCAACAGGTATTCCCAGGGAATATCATTGCGAGCCTGTTCAAGTTTCAGGCCGCAGAACTCTTCCAGATTGAAAAGCCCGAAGAACGGGAAGTGCCGACCGTTAATCTCTCCCTCAAGAAGTAAACGGGTCTCACGATTACCGGAGAGCCGTGCAGGGACAATTTCCCAATTTGTACGAACAACAACGGAGCAACCGCCGCAAAACGGTTGTTATTATGGTGTTGTTCGTCCTTTTCTTCGGCTTCCTGGGGTACGGGTTTGACATCTTCTATTTCGGTAACGACCCCCTTGAGCTGATCGGCCAGCGCTCTTTCGCGATCCCGATCGGGACGTTGATGGCGCTCGTAGTCGGTGGCGGCATGTCGCTGTGGGGACTTCAGGGTGGAGCAAAGGCCGTCCTTTCCTCCGCCAGCGCAGCGCCCGTTTCCGACGAGGATCCCCGCTACCGGACTCTTCTGAACGTCGTCGATGAGATAACGATCGCCTCGGGACTTCCCCGCCCGCGCGTTTTTGTCATTCCTGACGCTGACCCGAATGCTTTTGCTACCGGCAGAGACCCTGAGCACTCATACGTTGCGGTAACGCAGGGGCTTCTCGACTCGCTGAACCGGGAGGAGCTCCAGGGCGTGATCGCGCATGAAATGAGTCACATCAAGAACTACGATATTCGCGTCATGACCGTCATCGCGGCCCTTGTCGGCGCCGTGTTTCTTCTGTCGGACTGGTCATCCCGCGCGATGCGTTTCGGGGCGGGCGGCGGACGACGGAGCCGGAGTTCGCGGGGAGGTATTGGCGGAGCGGCGGGGATCATCCTCCTGGTCGTGTGGCTTCTTGCGATCATTCTGGCGCCGCTGGTGAGTCAGATCCTGGCTATGGCCGTTTCCCGTCAACGAGAGTATCTGGCGGACGCCTCGGGTGCTGAGCTCACACGCAATCCGCTGGGGCTGGCGAAGGCGTTGGAGAAGATAGAGAGTGCGGAAACACCGACGGAATCCATCAAGCGTGGCTCCGCACACCTGTGCATCGTCGATCCGTTGGGCAGAAAAGCGAATTTCAAGGAGGGGGCGGTTGCCGACATCTTTGCCACGCATCCGCCGATTTCGAAAAGAATCACCTTTCTGAAGGCGATGGCGTACCAGTACGAGTCGCAGAAGGCGCAGTGAACGTCACTGCAGCGCGCGTCGCAGCTCTTCGTACCTCTGGAGTTTTCCCTCGACGGCGGCCGTCAGCGTGCTCATCGTAAACGGCTTCATGATATAATCGTCGACTCCAAGCTCAAGGCCCTGACGATATACCCAGTCGTCGTCCACACCGGTCACAAACAAAAACGGTACCATGGCAAATTCCCGTTTCGACCGGACTCTTTTATACAGCGCGAATCCGTCGAGCGGTGAGTTGTCGAACTTAATATCGCACAGAATGATATCCGGGGTTGAGGCCTTCAGCGTCTCGAGCGCTTCTTCGGGCGAAGAGGCTGTGAGGACTTCGTATCCCGCGTCGAGGAGGCCCTGGCTGATGACTGTGAGGAAGTCACTTTCGTCGTCGATGAGCAGGATGGCCGCGTGATGAAGCTTGTGCTGGAGTTCCCAGAGGATTCTCCCCTCGATCGCGAGGTGTTCATCGGCGGAGACGCTGAACTTCTTCCGTAAATCCTCAAGCGCGTGAGACTTCACGGGCGAGATGGTCCCGTCGCGTATCGCGACCCTGACCGCGTCGAGGTAGCATTTCAGTTTGACTTCCTGCTCGAGACTGTGACGCTGGTCGGGAGAGACCTTCAGGCGGCGTTGTTCGCCATCGAGCTCGCTGCGTTCCTCTTGGGTCAGCACTCCGTCGCGCCATAGCTCGTACAGCCGGGCTCTGAACCGCTCGGTCGCTGCCGGGTCTGCGGGAGTCTGCGGGAGCGGAGCCTCGCGGGTGTCCGTTGTGGCTGCCTGTTCTTTAGAAAACTGCGCCTGAAGGTCATCGTCCTTCTTCTTTGCAAGGTACTCGCGACGCAGAGTGTCGATGCGTTCCTTGTAGGCCCGTGCGTACATGCTTGACGGGTCTTCCGCAAGAGCTTTCGCAACCAGAGCATCCGCCTCGTCAAAATTGTTCTGGAGGATGAACTTATCGGCTTGCTTTAAGAATAGGCCGACCATGGGTTAATGCTGCCGGGCGGTGAGAATTTCCATCACGTCGAATTCAAGTCTTGTCTTTGGCGCTTCGACAATCCTGCCGATCTCGGTCCCATCGCGCAGGACGATAATGGTGGGAACACTGGTAATGTCGAACTGCTGGGGAATACCGGGAGATTTCTTTGACCGGTCGACTCCGTAGAGCGCGATGTGGTCCTTCGGAACGTTCAGAAGGTCCATAATCCTGAAAAAGCGCGGGACTTCGCGCCTGCTGTCGCTGCACCAGGTCCCGAAGACCACAAGGAACCGCACGCTGTCGAGTTGAGGGTTCAGATCTTCAAGCATCTCCGCCTGCGGTTCGTACGCGTTGTACGTGCTGTCGAACCATGGGTACTGAGGATTGTCGATGACGGCCCGGCTCACATCGCCGAGTTCCATGTGCTCCGGCGGCTGCCCACTGTCCCGTTGCGCGGCGCAGGAGCTGAAAAAGGTGGCGAGCGCAAGCAGGGAGAGGTTTCGCCGGTTGATCGTGAGCATTGAATTTTCCTTGGGGGATTACTATATTCCGATGCAACCCTTTTTCTTCCAAGCAAGATACAATCAGCGTGAAACAAAAGCAAGAACGGAAATCCGCGCCACAGCCACTCGGGAGAAGATACGACGTCGAAGGACAGGAGCGGATTGAGATCGATGCGCTTGAAACACTTCGCTACGAGTATACCGGGAAAGACGTTGTCGTCGACATCGACACGGAAGAATTCACAGCAGTGTGTCCCTACTCCGGTTTGCCCGACTTCGGAACGTTACGCGTGCGGTACATCCCCAATAATCTTCTCATCGAACTTCGTTCGCTCAAGTATTATCTCCTGTCGTTCCGGAATGTGGGAATCTACCAGGAGCACGCGGTAAACCGCATAGCCGATGATCTGGTGAAATGCTGCAGGCCGAAATGGATGCAGGTCGCGCTCGATTACAGAATTCGCGGAGGTATTCACACAATTGCAACCGTTGAACGGGGAAAAAGGTAGGGAATATTGATTGTGGAGTGCGGAATGCGGACTGGAAAATGGCGATTGGCGAATTTCATGACTTACCGGACAACGTAATCGGGCTTGATCCCCCGGCACCATTCTTCCATCAATCTTCAACTTTTCCCGGCGCGATTTCATGATCCGAACTTTTCTTATCATCGGTTCCCTGTCGGCGCTTGTCGGCGTGGCTCTTGGCGCTTTCGGGGCGCATGGGCTTAAGGACCGACTGGAGCCGGGGATGCTGTCCATCTTTGAGACGGGCGTGCGCTATCACATGTATCACGCGTTCGGAATTCTCGCCGTCGCGTGGGTGCTCTCCCAGTGGCCTCAGGCGAGTGCCGGCGTAAGCGGCTGGCTTTTTGTAGCCGGCACCGTGTTGTTTTCGGGAAGCCTGTATCTCCTTGCTCTGACCGGCGAGCAATGGTTTGGAGCTGTGACCCCCGTTGGAGGGTTGTTGTTTCTTGCCGGGTGGATGTGGTTGGCATGGAGCGTGTGGCGATCAAATCAGTAAATCTCTTCACCATATCACAAGGTGCGGAATGAAGATCATTGTTCTTGCATGTACTGTTTTCTTCGGTCTTTGCGCGGCAAACGCACAGCAACCGGTGATTCTCACGGAGAACGCGCAAACCCTTGGGGCAAGCCGGATGATGCTTGGCGTCGGCGCGGAGTTTCTGTCGAAGCAGGACGTCGTGAGCGCTGACGACCCGCAGTCGGAATGGCGTGTCGCGGCGTTCGCACTCCGTCTCGGCATAGCGGAGAATGTAAATTTCGACGTCGAATGGAAAGGGGGATTGATAGCACGGACGCCGGACGAACGGAGGGGGTATGATTGGGGTGACCTGACCGTCGCGACAAAGATCAACGTACGGGACGAAAAAGCCGCCTTTCCGGCTCTTGGAGTCCGCAGCGCCGTCAAGCTCCCGAACACATCGTATCTTCCCTACAAACTCGGAAACGACCAGACCGATTATTACTTCCATCTCCTGGCCAGCAAGCATTTCGGACAGGTAGAGCTCCGATTCAACGCAGGACTTGGCATCGTCGGGGATCCGAGAGGCCTTTCGCCGCAAGACGACATTTACTCTGGGAGTGCTGTCGTGACGATGCCGATTGAGGAGCTGTCGCGGGCCTTCGTGGAACTCTATGGATTCACCGGACACGTTGCCAACGCCCAGAAGCTCCTCGTCCGCGGCGGGGTTATCGTCCAATCGTTCGGGCTTCAGTGGGGTGTGTACGGATCGCGCCGCGTTTTGGGCAACAGTTATGATTTCGGCTCAGCATTCGAAGCGAGCCAGGATTGGAGCGCAGGAATGTTTGTCGCGAAGTCGCTCGAGCTGTAATCAGACCGCGTCGGACAAACTCGAAAACGTAAACTCCTTCACCTTCAGCGTGGGGATCTTCAACGGCAACGCGCCGCCTTCTCTTGCCGGCATGCGGACCGGTTTCCCCATCATCTCCACATTTTTCAGCACGGCCACCGGACTTTCGTTCCAGCGGAAATTCTTGACCGGCCCGACAATCTTTCCCCCTTCGATCAGATAATTTCCATCCCGCGTTAATCCCGTGAGCAGCAGAGTCTGGGGATCGACGGAGCGGATGTACCAGAGACTCGTGAGCAAAACACCGCGTTGCGTCGACGCGATCATCTCGTCGAGCGTTGACGTGCCGCCTTCCATGATGATGTTGGATGGAAACGGAAGAGGCTCTTTCCCCTGTTTGTGTGCCCAGTACCGGCTGTAGAAGAGGTTCTTCAGAGTTCCTTTTTCGATCATCGATGTTCGCTGCCGGGGCAATCCGTCTTCGCCCCACGGGGAGCCGGGCGCTTCGGGATCCGACGGGTCGGTATAGACGGTGATTGTCTCGGGGAATACCTGTTGGCCGAGTTTTGTGCCGCCCCCTTTTTCTGCGACCCAGCTCCGGCCTTCGTCGGCGCTGCGGGCGTTGAGACTGAAGATGAGGCTTCGCACGAGATCCGCGACGCAGACGGGGTCCAGGATGACCGTGTATTTTCCGGGCTCCAGCGTTCGTGCGTCCACGGTATTTTTTCCACGTTCGGCCGACTGGCTCGCAACCTCCCCGACGTTGAGATATTTTGAGGCGTTGTACTCCCGTGCGGCCCAGCCCGAACCTCTTCCGTCCTCCGTGCGGGACGTCAGCGAGTACTCGATGTCGGTCCGCTTGTTGTACGCCTGCAGTCCCTTCGAGTTTGCGAACGCGGAAAATGATCCGGAGTGTTCCAAGTATCCGGCAGCAATCAGGCCCGCCTTCTCACAAATACCGATGCTCTCCTCGGCGGCCCTGGCTCTGTAATCCGGAGTCAGATTGGCAGTTCGTTCATCCCAGCCGTGCGTTTTCACATATTCCTTCACTGCCGAGCGATCCAGGGGGGGTATGTATTCCGGGTTTTCGGGGGAGACGCTGGCAATCTCTTGTGCTTTCCGCACAACGTTTCTGAGCGACGCATCATCGAATTGGTTCGTGGAAGCGGACCCGACCCGCTTGCCGTACGCGACGCTGATTGACAGACTATGGTTGTTTCGCGTCCCGCTGGTCGTGACTTCATTGCGGGCGAAGCGGATGTTTGCGCTGTCGCTCCCGCCGAGCGAAGCGGTTGCCGCGTCGGCTTTCGTTATGGATAGAACCTTCGTCAGGATTCTCCGTGCTTCTTGTTCGCTGAAGATCATTGTGATATTCCCTCTATATTTTTTCCGAGGTATTCAGGACGTTCACCTGCCGGAAACGCGCCGGCGCGCATCCGTGGGAAACGCCGTTCGATTGTCCCGGCTGGCCTTTGCCGTCGTTCATCGCGCCGCCGAGCCAGAACTCTTCCTTCCCACAGATCGCGTCGCACGAGTTCCAGAAATCGACCGTGTTCGCCTGATACGCGACGTCCCGCAGCATGCCCGCGATCTTTCCCGCCTTGATGTCCCACGCCGTTTGCCCGCTGAATTGAAAATTGTACCGCTGGTGGTCGATGCTGTAGCTCGAGTCGCCCTTGATGAGGATTCCCTGTTCCGTGCCGGCGATGAGCTCGTCGAGGGAAAGCGTTTTGGTGCCGGGCTGGAGGGAAATATTCGGCATGCGCTGAAAGGGAACGGAACTCCAGTTGTCGGCGTAACAGCATCCGTCGGATTCCTTCTGGTCGAGAATGTGCGCCTGTTCGCGGACGGTCTGGTAGTCGACGAAGAGTCCGTCTTTCACGAGGGGCCATTCCTTCGTCTTGACGCCGTCGTCATCGTACCCGCACGTTGCGAGACCTTCCGGGAAAGTCTTGTCGGCGATGAAGGTGACAAGGTCGGAGCCGAACTTCAACTTCTTCCATTTATCCAGCGTGAGGAAACTTGTTCCCGCGTAGTTCGCCTCATATCCGAGAGCACGATCGAGTTCCGTCGGGTGGCCGACAGATTCATGGATAGTGAGCCAGAGATTCGTCGGATGGAGAATGAGGTCGTACTTCCCGGCTTCGACGCTTTTCGCCGAATGTTTTGCGACGGCGTCTTCCGCCGCCTGCCGGATTTCATCCGCCCAGGGGAATTCGTCGGTGTACTCGTACCCTTTGGAGAGAGGCGCGGCGTAGGTTCTGCGTGATTCGAAACGGCCGGTTGTCTTGTCGACCGCGGTCACGGACGCGACCGGGAACTCGCGCAGGATTTCCTGTTCGATGTACGACCCTTCCGTTGAGGCGAAGATCTTGTGTTCCATGGCAAAGAACATTGACGAGTTGCAGAACGTTGTTCCTTGAACCTTGAGAGCCTCGTGGTTGAGTCCGAGAAGA
>Ga0214473_10011847_pt1 | contig 10237 bp, 16 predicted proteins | sample RVTome_7_FD_203509 | JGI IMG/M metagenome (GOLD analysis project Ga0214473, IMG submission 203509) | Soil microbial communities from uranium-contaminated site in the Upper Colorado River Basin, Wyoming, United States - RVT98D197 | ecosystem: Environmental > Terrestrial > Soil > Contaminated >... | reverse complement strand
AGATGCGTCTCCGACCTCACTTACTGCAACCCCGCGTGCGTATGCACATTGATCACCGAATGATAGATTTACTTCTTTAACATCTTCCCTTGCCTTGGTAAAGCCATCATACGGCGACATGTGAACTATATCACCTTGCCATTGTACCCAGTCTTCAGTCCCGTCGGTAGCAGGCTTACCTGACTGATTGATCCAACCCGAACGGTCTGCATTTGCAAGTGATGCTGTCAAGGTAGTACTACTCCCCAACGTATCTAGGTTTCGTCTATCTGTTGACCACCAATAGTCGTTGGAGTCGTAGGCGCCAGCCGACGTATCTTGGAACTGGATCCCCACAGCAGCTACTCCGCCACTGCTACATCCTGCCGGGTTTGCTACAAAACTGCCAAAACCTAAATTCGCCTTTACTACTGCAGTAATCGTCTTGTCTGTCAAATCCTTGTTGTAATTGAGAATCTGGTAGCTCGTGTATCCTTGGCTTGCCTTAAGTAACGAAAAGGTTGTACCACCAACAGGAAGAGCATCCGGATGTCGAGTCATAAAGTTCACACCCCCGTTCGGGAGCACAACTCTATCCAGAATCTTCCAGTTGTTAGCATTTTGGAAAAGATCTCCAGCAAATGCTGGAATAGCCAAAGCACCCAGTATTAATGCTCCTGACACACCACCTACTAATAATTTCTTAATATTCATTTATTTTTCACCTCCTTTCCTATCTAATATAAATCCACAGCCCGCTTAGTCTCTCCGCGGGCTATATGTTCTCTAAAAAAACACACTATTACGGCGTAGCTGGCAAATTATAACTTATAAGCATTGTTCCACCAGCCTCATTTATCCAGACCGAAAAAGCGGGAACCGTACCCGTAAAATTGTAATGCCAACTTCCTGAACCAAGACTGTCTGTTATAAAGGTAAAGGGAGTTGTTCCTGCTAATTGTCCAGGCCAACCTAAGTCGCCGGTATGGGTTTTTACCGCAGTACCAGACGTGCTATTCCAAGTTCCAGAATCGCCATCTGAGCCCAACCATGTTCCGCTAAGCGTACCCGTCCCAGAAATTGTGCCCGTGGCTGTGTAACTATACGGAAAAGCTGCACTACCAAACGAATACGTGGCCGCAATAGTGACCGAGCCACCAACTACTGAAACTGAAGCCGTATAGGTATTTCCGGTTGATGATCCGGTTGCGGTAGCACCTGCAATTGTTACGCTGTGTGCGTATGGATTGCCGCTTGGATACAACGTGGAGTTAAAATCCAAACCCCAAACTCCGTCTAAATTCCACCCAGTGAACACATACGGCGTATATCCATTAGATAGATATACTGTATATATTGTGTCTGGATTTAGACCATTCATAGCACCCGTAACCATTGCCGAAACCTTGCCATTTGGTTGATTAAAAATTAACTTTGATGCTGTGTCTGATCCCGGAATATCCAATGAACCATATGGAGGAACAGGCATAACTGCAGCCGAGAGATTCCAAGGTATTTTCTGCGCACCAGCCAAATTTCCAGCGGGTTTCACTGCAAAAGCCGGAAGGGCACTGCTTGCCAAAAGAGCTACGGTTACTCCAATTGTTGCTAATTTCTTAATCATTCTTCTCACCTCCCTTCAAAAAAAACTGCCCTTTCGGGCAGCGTTGGTTAAAATATATTACTCTAACATGAAGAAGTAAAGCGATGAATTATTTAGCTCCGCTCACCTTGGCACAGTATGCCGGAAATTGTGGAGATTATTGCGGCTTTTGAAAACGTCAGCTACTCCTGCCTGCGCAGGCAGGTCGGAGAGATGAGGTAACGATGGCTCGAAATAAAGAAACTTTTGAGAGATGGGCTACCGGACAATGTCCCATCAACAGTAAACGCAACGTAGATAAAAATATCCCGCCTATTTTACTGCAACAAAATGACCCATCAGGCTAGCTCGGTAAGAATTGCTCCAGCCGCCCGAATGAGTCATTTTTGCTTCTTCTATTGAATTACCAACGTAGAAGAATAGTTAATCGCTCTTAAAGAATCTCTGGTTGGAGAAAGATCCTCTGCCATTTTCTTGACTTGCTCCAATTTCTCCTTTGGAGCCTTGCTTTTGACGTAATGGGTTACCCGAATATTATGGTATCCTGGGCGCACTTGTCCCGGTTTCGGCAAGCCAAGCATACCCTGAAGATCAACATCACCTTCAACTTCTACCCTTAAGCCATCGATGGAGACGCCGAGAGACGCACCGTACACAGCCCACCCTGAAGCAATACAATGACCCAAAGCTGCCAACAGCACTTCTACTGAAGTTGGCCCATGCCCTGTTCCCAAAAGCTCTTTAGGATGATCACCTTCAACGGTAAAGGTTTCGCTATGGGATACGTTTGCTCCACCTAATTTGAAACTTGCAACTGCTGCCTGATTATGGAAACCACTTTTCCAAGAAGTGATAGCAGAAAAAGTTGCCTGTGCCATACCGGGATTCGCCTTAACGCCTTCAACCATTTGGATTATATCGTTAACTTCTAGTCCATTTACTTTTGCCATTTTTTTCACCCCCTTTCTCGTTAATTTTAATTTTGCTTCGATCTTTATTTAAAGGTAGTATATACAGACCAGTCTGTCAATAGGCAAATTAAAGAGTCTATACCAGTTGAGATACAGAACTGAAGAACTACGTAAGAGGTTGTGTTAAAAAATTATTGTGGATTGATAAGGGCTTTGACTGCTTCCACAGCTCTACGGCTGGGCCGGGCGTTCTGGCTGGTTTCACTAAATGCAATCGCCCCCACGACTATCACAAGGTAGCTATTGGTAACGCCAGAAACGTCCAAATGGTGATAGCGCTTTGGATCGGAATCAATAAGCTCCTGCGTCAATTGTGCAATCAAGCCGCCGAGGACTTCGTAGTGATTTTTGGCCATTTTGCGAAGCGTGCTTCGTTTATCGGGCACTTCAGAAACCATGTTTAAAAAGCCGCAACCGCGCAGCTCATTCGATTTGATCCAGGGTTCAATCCACTTGATCACCGCAAGAAAACGGTCATAAGGCTTTTTCCATTTGTCAACAAAGGCAAGAAGATTCCCCGCTTCCCGAGCATGCATATCTTTAAGATAAGCAAGCGCCAAGGCCTCTTTGGTTGGGAAATGATAGAAAAAACTAGCTTTAGCCACCCCTGCCTTCTTAATAATTTCGTTTGTTCCGGTAGAGCGATAGCCCTGCCGGTAAAAGAGATCCGATGCCGTTTTTAAAATCCGCATTTTTGCCGAATCCGTTGTCCGAGCTTTATTCATACCAATTATATTAAACCAAACAGACTTGTCTGTCAAACGACGTTTTACCACCTAGAAGGCGTTTTAGCTTAACACCTTATCTTTTTAAGTGCTGAGCAACTTCGTCAATGCCGGCTCCCCCCACCTTACGACAGTATACAGCCAAATTTTGAGGCAATAATTAAGGTCTTTGAGAACGTCAGCTACACCTGTCTGCCGGCCCGCTTCGCCATAGCTTTAGCGAGGCGAGCAGGCAGGTCGGAGAACTCAGGCAAAGATGGCTTGAGATGAAGCTCCCGCGGGCTCACGCCCGGGGTATCTTCTCCCTGTCGCTTCATCGGGAGCGGAATCCCTACATCATCGCAGACTAAGTAATCGTATTAACCCAGTTGCAATATACAAAGGACCTATATATGATATTTACATATATGAATAGGGTGAATGAATCCCCTTTACGATCAAGAGATTTTGGCACGATCGAGCGGTTTGTCGAGCCCTGTATACTGCTTCTCCTATCAAAAGAACCGGCTCACGGGTATGGCTTGATGGAGGGACTGGAAAAACACTGCGGTGAAAGGGTTGACGTCGGTGACCTATACCGGACGCTGAGGCGCATGGAGCATGACGGTTGGGTACGTTCGGTTTGGAATAGGAAAAAAAATGCACGTGACAAACGGGTATATACCATTACGAAGGAAGGTCGTGCGTTTCTCAAACATGCGGTTGCCTCTTTAAAGCAAACCGATGATTTGATTCACCATTTGTTTCGCGGGTATCAGAAAGCGTATTCCGTGAGTAACACGATATGAAATTGGGCATTATTCTTTCAACCAACAATGGAGAAACGAACTGGAATGCGCTTCGACTTGCAAATGTGGCAATAAGCAGAGGTGACACGGTTTCGGTGTTTCTGACTGGAGAAGGAGTCGAATATAACAAAGACAGTTCCGGTCAGTTTAATATCAAAGGACAGTTAGATACATTTTTACAATCAAAAAACACGAAGGTTATCGCCTGTGAAACGTGTATGAACATACGAAATCAAAAAGACAGCAAAGAATGCCCTGCGGGCGGGATTGAAGACTTATACAATCTGATTGTTGAGAGTGATAAAGTTATCACTTTTTAGAAAGGATGATTTATGGATTTTGATTATACAGTCACAACAAAGAAAAGTTTGAATGAGGCGGTAACGACGGTTGAGCAGGAAACGAAAAATGCAGGATTCAAAGTCCTTTACATCCACGATGTTACTGCAACGTTAGCAGAAAAAGGATTTACTATTGAGCCGTTCAAAATCATTGAGATTTGTAATGCCAAAAGCGCCTATACCGTACTTAACGCAGATATTAGGATTGGTCTATGTTTACCCTGTAAGATAAATGTTTACCAAAAAGACGGTAAGACTTTTATTTCAGGAATGAGACCAATTATCCTTCCCCAATTTTTTCCCAACGCAAATCTTGGTAATTTACCGACAGAAGTTGATGAAATAATCAGAGGAATTATTGATACGAGCAAGTAATCTATGAAAAATTCAAATCCGATTAATCAAAAAGATGGAGTTAGCGTAGTGGTTAAACCGCCGGTTTTATTCCTTGCGTTTCTAATTTTGGGAACCGCACTTCGCTTTATAATAAAACTGGCAATTTTTTCTGGATCCAGTATTAGCTATGGCTATATCGCAGGAGGGTTCATAATTCTTTTAGGAGTTTTATTAATAAGCCGGACGGTCAAGACTTTCAAGAAATTCGGAGAAACGCCGCATCATGGGATATCTATTCATAACATTGTTACTTCAGGACCCTTTCAATTTACCAGAAATCCAATGTATCTTTCCTTTACCTTTATTTACATTGGACTTAGCATAATTATAAACACGTACTGGCTTTTACTGCTTTTACCAATCATGCTTATAATTTTGCACTCCGGCGTTATTTTACGAGAAGAAGAATATTTAGAGAAAAAATTTAAAGATCAATATGTATCGTATAAATCACGGGTTAGGCGATGGTTTTGATCAAGATACATAAAGGTCAAACTTTTATTCATAAACTAAGATTATTATGAAAAGATATTTTCTGCTGACAATTTTAATTTTTACTTTTAGTCTTGTCTTCCCGACTTTCTCATTCGCTCAAGGAATGATGGGTTTCTCAGGTTCATCTCCCGATAATGCGACCATACAAAACCAACAACAAGAGGAGCAAGAAGGGAAACAGCTTTTGGACAAACTAAACAATACAACAGGTACCTGTTCACAACTCGATGATGCAGATTTTGAGAAAATTGGCGAATATTTTATGGGGCAATCCATTGGAGATACTTCAAGGCACATTGCTATGAATGAAATGATGAAATCAATGATGGGAGAACAAGGCGAAGAACAGGTGCATGCCACGTGGGGTAAACGAGGTAGTGGTTGCGATCCCGATGCGTCTCTCCCACAAAACATGATGATGGGAACAGGTTGGGGAAACATGATGGGTGGTTGGAATGGGTTTGGTCTATTGGGGTGGATACCAATGCTTCTGTTCTGGGTACTCCTTATTCTTGGAGTCGTTGCTCTTTTCCGCTATCTCGGCGGTACGGGCAGAAGAAGCGAGGATGGCAAACCTGCCTTGCCGGCAGGCAGGTCTCTCCCGGACATTCTCAAAGAACGCTATGCCAGAGGTGAGATCGATAAAAAGGAGTTTGAACAGATGAAGAAAGATCTCTCATAACAGTCTGTAAATGGTTTCTCCGAGGGGATAATTTTGCCATCGTTCCAAGGGGAACATTTTTAATCACAAACACCTGAATCGAAACAAATATTCATTCGAGGATTGTGAAATTTGAATGAATCGCCTCTGAACTTATTGTTTTCGTGCCGGGTTTACAAAAAACTCCAAAATAAAGGCTGCAACAAATAATAGAACCCCAAGCACTAAAAGATTAGCGGCTAGGCTCGGGATAAAATATACAAGTAAGAAAGCAACAGCAGCCCCTGTAAGTGAATGCACCAGTGCGTGCGGTTTCATGCACTCTTTAAACATTGCGTTCATATTCATGAGTATCACCTCCTTTGAAGGAAGTTTGGCAAAACCAGGGAGTAAAGTCAAACCCTTCCACCTCAGTGTGATTCCTTTGTGTAATAACCAACTCTCTCTTCGCGACGAGGATTTCCTGCGGGTACCCAGGATTGTCGCTCGCTTCTTCGTAGCCGTATTCTCCTGAATGACAGTCCAATAATTTGAATCTTTCTGATTGTCATATATTCTAAGAAAGGGAAAGAATAAAATATAAAAGTAGTGGCGACATAGCCATTAAAAGAACTATATATTCCATCCACCTAGTCAATCGTTGCTTTTTCTTGATGCGTAATAGCCAAAGTGGATAGATAAGATACAATAAGCCAATTACAAAAAAAAGTACCGTTTCTGGTCTAATGCTGGGGGTTGGTAAGTCTCCAAAAAAGGGAACACCTGTAATTGTTAAAATGGTGAAGAAAAAAATAAAAGGGCTATAGAGGAGAGATAAAATTGAGGCAGTAACTATTAAAAAATCCACACGGACATTTTTTATCTGCATGTTCTTATACTAGCAAAAATTAAGGAACAGCAAGCAAGTAATACGTGCTTCAAGTCAACAATCTTTTGGCTCCGGGCGATGGACGATGTTCAAGCTATTATTTAGTGCCATAATAAAAGACATGAGTCTTCTCCAACTGCTTCGTATTCCAAAAGTTCAACTTATACTTATATTACTTCTTATTACTCTTTCCACTCTTTTGTATTACCCATTATTGACTGTAGCTAGAATAGTTACTCTTTCTGTTTTATTTACCACTGGATCAGATCTTTTATTCGCGTATCTACGCAAACACACACTTTTTGTGCCGTACGCAGCAATGGTTACCGGCCTTATTCTAAGCCTTACCATCAATCCGCACCACCCATGGTACGGCATTCTTCTTATTTCGGTCATTGCATCAGGGGCAAAGCATTTCTTACGTTTTTCCAACCGTCACATCTTTAATCCTGCAGCGATTGGACTTGTTGTGGGGAGTATACTTTTTCATGACACCGTAAGCTGGTGGGGAGTGTCGTTTCAGATTTTGGAATTGGCTCCTTTGAATATTGTTGCATTCCTTATACTCTTACTGCCTCTTCTTGTTTCTGGCATACGAATGAAACGCTATGGAAGCACTAGTGCATTTCTGCTGATATATTCCGTTCTACGTTTTATACAAAATAACGTCTCACCGCTTATGACAATAACAGACCCCACCGTCCTTTTTTTTGCCATTACTATGCTTCCGGAGCCAATGACGTCTCCTATCCACTTAGGAAAGCAAATACTCTATGGAGCGTTTGTAGCAGCCGCGGCAATCGTATATTTCTATCTTCCATTCAGTAGAAGCTTGCTTGCGACGAATCTTTTGCCGGACGGTTTACTTCCGTTTCTTCTTATTGGAAACATAATTTTTTTCAAGTTCCGGTAAAATAAGTTTTTGGCTCCCCCGGTAGGACCCTTCGGCAGGCTCAGGATCTATTATCCTACCGGTGCCTCAACAAACTCAGGACATTTCCATTTATCAGAGCCTCTTTCTTTATCCTAGACCAACCTTTTAATTGGATTTCTCTTGCTTCCGCTTCTGTTCGCGTTTTGAGCATTTCAGAATATTTAAGTTCCACTGGTCTTCTTAGCTCGGTCCAAAAACCACCACGACCAGTATTGTGTTCGTTAAGCCTACGTTCGAGATTTGGTGTAATCCCTACGTAATAGCTTTTATCTGCACATTCAAGAATATAGACATACATGCTAAAAAGCTCAAAACGCAAAGTCTGGTTCGGCGGGCTCACCATGTCCTGAGCTTGTCGAAGGGCTCCCCCGGTAGGACTCGAACCTACAACCTTCTCGTTAACAGCGAGCCGCTCTACCATTGAGCTACAGGGGATCAATTAACTTGTTAATTTTCTATTTCACTAATAATTTCTCTTCCGTAACCACTCTTGAAAAATTTTTCCACATCTCTTGATTCAGTCATATTTTCAGTAATTTCAACATGAATGAGCATCCATGGTCGCTTACTCTTCGTAGAGTAATTTTTAGCTTTGTTATGTTGCTCTAGCCTTTTGTCAATATCCGCAGTTAACCCAACATAGTGACTTCCATCTTTTAAACTCTTTAAGACATAGACATACATTTTTTGATCATATCAGGAAGCCGCCCTGCCTGCCGGCAGGCAGGTCTACTATTGAGCTACAGGGGAATGTGAATAAACAGGTAGATTTTACCATCAAATCGGGCTACAATCCAACGTAATTCTTATATTAATCCGCTTTCGACGCGAATTATTGCACATGTTATGAATGTATCAATTCATAAAACAATTTGGGTTCCGACGACGGAAGATATAGAAAAAGAGGAGCAGTGGATCGAAAAAGAAATTCAGCGAATTGGGATGCGGGAACTTAGAGCGCTTGCTAAAAAGGCTTCACTCATACGGAAACGCGCCTACCAACCGTACTCCAAATATTCCGTCGGAGCGGCGGTGCTTACGAAATCCGGGAAAATATACGCATCGTGTAACGCGGAAACTGTGAGCTGGACAGAGTCGGATCACGCCGAGAGAAGTGCTATCAGTAAAGCAATCAGCGAAGGGGAAGCAAAGCGTAGCGGCCGTCGTTTCATTGTCGCAATCGCCGTATCACACAGTGGCAATTCCGGCCCGTGCGGCGGTTGTCGTCAACGCATCATAGAACACTGCGACAATGCACTGGTTATGGACGTTGACATCATGGGGAGCATTGAACGAATCACTTCACTTCGTATTCTCATGCCCTATTCATTTACCCCGACTCATCTTGGAATGAAGTGATATATGAATGTCGTCCTCTCCGCCCTTTTTGACCTCGCCCATTTAATAACATCCCCATCCTCGGGGACTATCACACGACGGAAAACGAAGTATCGCTCAAAACCATTGACGATACAGTAGGTACTCTCATAAAAATTATCCGACATCTCCACTCACCCCGCTGAAAAACTTGAATTTATCCTATAATTATTATAGAATTACGTTCTATGGTCGAAGGCGAACCAGGTCTAAGTTTCTTAGACATGTTGAATTTCGAGAAGGGCGGATACAGAACGCATTCGGTTGTGGTGAAAGATGTAACGTGGTTATCTCAATTCGGTAAGCTTGGTTCTGGGTATTTATACCTTACTACTGAACACCCGACAATACATCGTGTCCATATAACAGACGTTCCACCGATAACTACCCCCGGAGAAAGAGTGGTATTAGTTACAAGCGGAAATGTAGCGGATGACGTTCAAGAAATAAATTCCGCTGATATTAAACTTTTTGTAGTATATGACAAAGATGGCGCGGAGAAAGCCAAAATATTCAAACGTGACAATCTATTTCAACAGTATAGAAAGCTGGGCATTTGAGTAAATTATGGTTCTTGAAGCTAAAACTGGACAACCGGAAGAAGAAAAATGGGTAGCTTTCGTCGGGGCTGCATTCAAAGCCGCGAATTTGCCGGATGTACCGGAAGATCAGCTCGAAACCGGAACATATACAAACCGTCAGATTGCGGATAAATTTAGGAGTAATCCTGCAAGGTTACTTGGGATACTGATGGATTTACCTGGCGGAAACGATGCTTCGAAGAGGGCGATCCTTTCTTTTGTGGTTGACATGGTCGATGAGGAACAACCATCATCCACATAGGTACTTAACGATCGCAAATTATTCATAACGCCGCCACTCATACATACCCGCACCAACCCCGACACTTCTGGATTTTCCCGTCAATGAGGGCTTTAATACGGACTAATTGAGGTTTCTCTACGCCGGGGGTGGAAATATTCTATACGCGCTTCTTCGGTACAAACGCAGCAAAGTATTGTCCTTCTTTGAGGTTGAGACCGCGCCAGGACTTTTTATCCGATCTGCGCTTGCTTCTGCTTTTTGGCTTTTGCTTCAT
>Ga0214473_10011846_pt1 | contig 10237 bp, 10 predicted proteins | sample RVTome_7_FD_203509 | JGI IMG/M metagenome (GOLD analysis project Ga0214473, IMG submission 203509) | Soil microbial communities from uranium-contaminated site in the Upper Colorado River Basin, Wyoming, United States - RVT98D197 | ecosystem: Environmental > Terrestrial > Soil > Contaminated >... | reverse complement strand
TCGCACTTACGGGCCTGGGGACCGCCATCCGTGACAAACTGGTCGAGATCGCGGGCAACCTCGCATAGAGAAACGGCCCCGGCGGGAGGCGGACAATGTGGCGAACTGGCGGCGGTGTTCCTCCGGAATGGATTCATGGGGAGGCGGGCCAGACCCTCGCCGAATACGCGTTGATCCTCTTGTTCATCGCGGTGGCGTGCGTCGCAGCCCTCACCGCGCTGGGTACCCCGATTCTCGGATTCTATTCCAGGTTCAACGGGAGTTTCTGAATGCCGCAACGGTTCGGGAGGGGTCTCAGGAGACGAACGGGGATCGCGTCGTCCCCGGGGGCCCCTCCGATGTTTCAAGGGAGCCGGATCGCGGAACCTTCGGATCCGTCGATCCGGGGGCAGGGGTTGGTGGAGTTCGCGCTCGTGCTCCCGATGTTTCTCCTCCTGCTGATCGGTGTCACCGAATTCGGCCGCGCCTGGATGACCCGGAACGTCCTGACCGGCGCCTCCCGCGAAGCCGTCCGGATCGCCGCCGTCCAGGGAAACGCCGCCACCGCTCTCTCGCGCGCGAACAGCATCCTCGCCTCCGCCGGGATCTCCGGCGCCACGGTGGACATCCAGGACGACGGCGCCCCGTACGGCACATGCATCGTCTCGGTTTCGTACGACTTCCCCGTGACCGTCGCCGGATTCCTTAAGAAGTACGGTGTCTTGAGCGGTAACAGCGTTGCGCTCACCACCTCCACGTCCATGCGAAAAGAATTCTGAAGGGGGTCTCACCCATGAACAGGAAACGGATCCTCGGGATCGTCGCCTTCGCCTTCTGCCTCGCCCTCGTCGCGAGCCTGGGGGCGTACCGCTTCCTCTCCGAGAAGAACCAGATGGCCGAGAGCGCCAAGCTCCAGACCGTCGGCGTCGCGGTGGCCGTCATCGATATCCCGCTCGGGACGACCATCAATGCCAACCAGATCGGCGTTTCCCTGTGGCCGAAGAACCTTTATCCCAAGGACGCTTTCACGACGGCCGCTCCCGTGATCGGGCGCGTCGCGATGAGGGACTTTCTCCGCGGCGAGCCGGTCGTCGAGTCAAAGCTGGTCCCCAAGGATAAAAGCAGCGGCCTCCTCTCGCTGAAGGTCCCCACCGGCATGCGGGCCTTCACCGTAAAGGTGAACGAGGTGGTGGGCGTGGGCGGCTTCATCGTTCCCGATTCGCGGGTCGACGTCGTGGTGACGACCGCGGTTTCCCCGCAGCGCCAGCAGGAGCAGGTCGCCAAGACCTTCCTCCAGAACATCCTCGTCCTGGCGGCGGGACAGGTCGTCGAGCAGAAGGACAACAAGCCGGTCACGGTGAACACGGTGACGCTCGCGGTCACGCCGAACGAGTCGGAGAAGCTCGCTCTCGCCAGCAACGACGGGAAGATCCAGCTCGTGATGCGCAACTTCGCGGACGCCGGGAAGGTGGATACGCCGGGCAGCGACAAGGGGGGGCTTCTCTCCTCGATGCGCGCGAAACTCCCGGTCTCCCAGAAGAGGACCGTTGCCTCGAAGGCGGTCTACCGCAAGGCGTCCGCTCCGGCTCACGCGGCCCCCGTCCAGGTCGTCAAGTCAGGGTACGTCGTCGAGGTCATCAAGGGCGGGAAGCGGTCGGAAGAAACGTTCCAATAACCTGAAGCAGGAATTCCTCCAAGGAGGGGGTAGCCTACCGTGAACCGCCAAAAAGGAGTTGTCGTCGTCCTTCTGCTCGTATGCCTCGGCCTGTCGTTCCCGGCGGCGGCGAGAGCGGCGTTCAAGCAGGGGGTACCGGGCGCCTCCGCCACGACGCTCCACCTTCAGGCCAACCAGTCGTTTCTCGTCGACTCGGCCCTCGACATCCGCAGGGTCTCCATCGGAAAACCGGAGATCGCCGACGTGACGGTCGTGACCCCCAAGCAGTTGATGGTCACCGGGAAGGCCCCCGGGGAGACGACCCTCATCTACTGGACGGCGGCGGGCGTCCCCACCTCCGTCGACGTGAACGTGTGGGCGGGGAACGGCGTCCGCAAGGGGCTCGAGAAGATCGTCCCGGGCGAGAAGTTCGAGGTGTCCGGCACGCCCGAAACGATGATCCTGACGGGCTCGGTCAGCTCCGAGACGGCGCAGCACCGGCTGGTGGAGAGCGCGAAGGCGTACACGAAGAACGTCGTCGACCTTCTCTCCGTGGATCGGGTCGAGCAGGTGATGCTCCAGGTCCGGGTGGCCGAGGTCGACCGGAACGTGGTCAAGGAGCTGGGGTTCGGCTTCATGACCGACGGGAACAACACGGGCCGCGGCGCCATCAATCCCGGCAACGCGTTCACCCCGTTCTTCGGGAACCTGAGGGACCAGGACGTCGGAAATGTGGGACCGAACGCCTCCTTCAGCGACGCCGTGAACCTCTTCGTCGCGAAGCCGGGGGCGTTCCCCAAGTTCGGCGCGTTCATTCGCGCCCTGAGCGACCGGGGGGCGTTGAAGGTCCTCGCGGAGCCGAACCTGGTGGTGTCCAACGGGGCGGAGGGGAAGTTCCTCGCGGGGGGCGAATTCCCCGTCGTCTTCAGCACGGGAAACGGCGGGTCATCGTCGACCAGCGTCGTCTACAAGGAGTTCGGCGTCCGGCTGAACTTCCAGCCGAAGATCGCGCCGAACGGCGAGATCCGCTTGAAGATCGCCCAGGAGGTGAGCGAGCTGGACTTCGCCAACGCCGTGATCCTCTCGGGGTTCCGCATCCCGGCGTTGCGCAGCCGCAAGGCCGAATCCAGCCTCCAGCTCGCCGACGGGCAGACCTTCGCCCTGGCGGGCCTGATCGACAACAAGATCTCCAAGCAGGTCTCCAAGGTGCCGCTCCTGGGGGACATCCCCGTATTGGGCGCCCTCTTCCGGAGCACCCGGTACCAGAACAGCGAAACCGAGCTCGTCATCCTGGTGACGCCGAAGATCATCCGGCCGCTGGAGAAGGGAGCGGCATATGCGCTTCCGACGGACCGGGTGAAGCCGGAAGAGATCGACCCGTCGATGCTGAAGTAGCCCCGTGGCATCGCGCGAAGGGAAGGTCCGCATGCGTCGCACGGGAAACCGCGGCCAGGTATTGATCGTATTTCTCGGCGCCCTGCTCGCCCTGCTGGGAGTAGCGGCCCTGGGCATCGACGTCGGGTACCTCTACACCGTCCGCCATGAACTCCAGCGGTGCACGGACGCGGGGGCGCTCGCCGGCGCCTCCGCGTTCCTCTCCGGGAACTGGTCCGACGGCGCGACACGCTCCGTCGCGGACGGCCGGGCGCGCGCGTTCGCCGCAAAGGACAAGGTGGCGACCGCGATCCTGTCGGCCGAAAGCGAGGTCGCCGTCGCCTTTCCCTCCCTGAACCGGGTCCGCGTCGACGCCACCCGCAACGTCAACCTCTTCTTCGCCCGCCTCTTCATCGGACCGACGAAGACCATCACCGCCTACTCGGTCGCCGAGGCATCCGTGGTGGACACCAACGTGAAGGGGCTGCAGCCGTGGGGAATTCCCTACCCGTGGGAGGACACGAACGGGAACGACCTGTTCGACCCCTGGGAGACGGTCCACAAGGATTGCCCGGAAGGCGTCCTGGACACGTCGCGTTACTTCTGCCCCGGGACGCGGGTGATCCTGAAGATCGGCACGCCGAAGAACTCCCCCGAGAACCCGAGCGGCCTCCCCTCCCTGCAGCAGGAGTCCGGGCACTTCTTCGCCCTCGCCCTCGACGGTAACGGGGGCTCCGTCTACCGGGACACGATCGCGAACGGCAGCAATACCCCGGTCACCGTCGGCGACGCGGTCTCGCTGGAGCCGGGAAACATGGTGGGCCCCACGCGACAGGGGACGAACGACCTGATCGACGCGGACCGGAACTCCCTGTGGAATGATGCGGCGGGCCTGCCCGAGAGCAGCCTGTACCATGCCGGGGACGGCTCGTGGATGAACTCCCCCCGGGTGATCCGGATCCCCATCTACGACCCGGAGGTCGCCCTCAACAACGGGCGGACGGACATGGTGATCGCCGGTTTCGGAGGGTTCTGGATCGAGAGCATCGAGAACCACCAGGGGACCGTCATCGGACGCTATATCCCTATGCGGGCGTTCGGTCAGGCAGGCCCCGCGGCGGGCCCGACGGCCGGTCCCGTCCTCAAGACGTTGCGGCTGGTGGAGTAGGCCGTGCCGGAGGCGATCCGCTCCCTCATCATCGAGAACGATCCCGAAACGGTCCGCCTGATCGACCTTCTCGGCAGGCGGAGCGGTTCGCTGGACATCCGCTGGAGCGCGGCCACGGTGGCGGAGGGAGCCCAGATCGTCCGCAAGTTCCGTCCGGACATGGCGATCGTCGAGGTGAACGGGAACCCGGCGTCCACCATCGGACCGCTCGCGAGGGAGTTCCCCAACCTCTACATCCTCGCCCTCTCCGCGACCCGCGAGGCGGAGTACGCCCTCGAGGCGATGCGCGCGGGGGCGCACGACCTTCTCTGCAAGCCGCTGCGGGAGGTCGACCTGAGCATATCCATCGAGAAGGCGCGGAAGGCCAGGTTGCGGAAGGAACCGTCCGAGCGGCGCGGGAAGATCGTCACCGTCTTCAGCAACAAGGGGGGGAACGGCACGACGACGATCGCCTCCAACCTTTCCGAGGCGCTGGCCACCGATCACGGCAAGCGGGTCGTCGTGGTCGATCTCGTGATGGGCCAGGGCGACGTGACGATGTTCTTCAACGTCACCCCGACCTACACCTTGCTGGACCTGGCCCGGAACAGCGGGAAGGCGGACCCGGAGTACATCGACTCCCTGATCGTCCGTCACTCGTCCGGGGTCTGCATCCTGGCCGATCCGCCGCGGATCGAGGACGCCGAGCAGATCTCCGCGGACCAGGTGCGGGACATGCTCGCCACGCTGGCGTCGACCTTCGACGTCGTCATGATCGACGCGCCCCACCAGTTCGACGAAAAGACCCTCGCGGCCCTCGAGATGTCCGACACGATCCTGCTGGTGACGCTGCTGAACCTCCCCTCCCTGAAGAACACGCAGCGCAGCATCGAGCTCTTCGCCCGCCTCGGGATTCTGGACGGCCGGGTGCAGCTGGTCCTCAGCCGGTACCTCCCCAACGACGAAATCCCGAAGGAGAGCATCGAGGGGATCCTCAACTGCCCCATCTTCTACGCCGTCCCGAACGACTACCCGACCGTCCTGTCCTCGATCAACCGCGGAAAGCTGCTCTCCGAGGTCGCCCCGGAGAAGGAGGTCACCCTCGCGTTCCACCGAATGGCGGATCTGCTGGCCGGGTCCGGCGTTCCGCGGGTCGAGCAAAAGCGCAAGCGGGGATTCCTCGAGAGGGTCTTCCGCATGGAGAGGAGCGCATCGTGACGATCGCGCAATGGCTGGCGAGGAAGGACGAGGCGGAGAACGGAACGGCGGCCGAGGCTCCCCCGCGGAGGACGGCGGCCGGGAGTCCACCGTACCAGGAGCTGAAGAGCACCATCCACCGGCGGCTGATCGACCGGCTCGACCTGTCCACCGTGGCCGACCTCACGCCGGAGCAGCTCTCCGGGATCATCAAGACCGTGGTGGAGAACATGATCGCCCAGGAAGGGATCCCCCTCTCCCGCCCGGAGCGCGATCGACTCGTGGTCGAGATCCAGAACGAGACCATGGGGCTGGGGCCGCTGGAGCCGCTCCTTTCCGACACCGGGATCTCCGACATCATGGTCAACGGGCCGCACGGGGTGTTCGTCGAACGGCACGGCAAGATCGAGAAGACCGACGTCTCCTTCAAGGACAACGAGCACCTGATGTCCATCATCGAACGGATCGTCTCCAAGGTGGGGCGCCGCGTCGACGAGGCGTCCCCGATGGTGGACGCGCGGCTGGCCGACGGGTCCCGCGTCAACGTGATCATTCCCCCTCTGGCGATCGACGGGCCGGCGCTCTCGATCCGGCGGTTCGGGGTGAAGCCCCTCAAGATGGAGAACCTCCTCGCCAACGGCTCCCTGACCGAGGAGATGGCCGCCGCGTTCGAGGCGATGGTGAAGGCCCGCATGAACATCCTGGTCTCCGGGGGGACGGGGGCGGGCAAGACGACTTTCCTGAACGTCCTTTCCTCATCGATCCCCAACGACGAGCGGATCATCACCGTCGAGGACGCGGCCGAGCTGATCCTGCAGCAGGAGCACACGGTGCGCCTGGAGACCCGACCGCCGAACATCGAGGGGAAGGGGGCCGTCACGCAGCGAGACCTCGTGCGGAACGCCCTGCGAATGCGGCCCGACCGGATCATCGTCGGGGAGGTGCGCGGGGGGGAGGCGCTCGACATGCTCCAGGCGATGAACACCGGGCACGACGGTTCGATTTCCACCATCCACGCGAACGCCCCCCGCGATGCCCTCTCCCGGATCGAGACGATGGTCCTGATGGCCGGGTTCGATCTGCCGTCGAAGGCGATCCGGGAGCAGATCGCCTCCGCGCTGAACGTCATCCTCCAGCTCTCCCGGATGAGCGACGGGACCCGCAAGGTCGTCACCGTCAGCGAGGTCACGGGGATGGAGGGGGACGTGGTCGTGATGCAGGACATCTTCGTCTTCGAGAAGCGCGGCGTCGACCGGGACGGGAAGGTCCTGGGAGAGTACCGGGCGACCGGGGTCCGGCCGAAATTCCTCGACGCCGTACACGCCGCGGGGATCCACCTCGGCGCAAACATCTTCGCATACCGGAAGAAGTGAGGGGAGACAGCAGGTGATCGCGATCGCGCTCCTGGTATTTGCAGCCGTCCTCGTCGTCACGGTGGGGGGATACTTCCTTCTGGCCCCGGCGGGCGAAAGCTCCCGGGAGCTGAAACGGCGGCTCGCCCTCCTCGAACTGCGCGGGATTGAAACCGCCGACATCCCGGACGCGTTGAAGAAGGAGTTGCTGAGCGACGTCCCGCTCATACAGCGGGCGCTCTCCCGCCTGAAGTTGGCGCAGCGCATCGACGCACGGCTCCGGCAGGCCGGGATGGAGATGAAGGTGGGCGTCTTCGCCCTCCTCTCCGTCACGCTCTTCGCCATCGGGACGCTCATCGGACTCTTCCTCCACTGGCCTTTCGTCCTCGCGATTCTCCTGGGCGCCCTCCTTGCGACGGGGCCGGCCACCATGGTGGGCGTAAAGAGGGGGCGGCGCATGAAGGCTTTCACGTCCCAGTTCCCCGACGCGCTGGAGATGTTCGCCCGCTCCCTCCGCGCGGGCCACTCGTTCACGGGGGCCATCCAGCTCGTCGCCCAGGAGATGCCGAATCCGCTGGGCGCGGAGTTCCGGCAGGTCTTCGACGAGCAGAACCTGGGGGTGCCACTGCGGGAGGCGCTGACGGGGATGACGCACCGAGTCGACAGCCTCGACGCCCGGTTCTTCGTCACCGCGATCCTCATCCAGCGGGAGACGGGTGGAAACCTCGCCGAGATCATCGACAAGATCGCCCACGTCATCCGGGAGCGGTTCCGGATCCAGGGGCAGCTCAAGATCTTCACGGCGCAGGCCCGGATGACGGGCACCATCCTCTGCCTGCTGCCGATCGGCCTCGCCCTGGCGATCGGGGTCCTCAACCCCGACTACCTCAGGCCGCTTTGGTTCGAGAGAGCCGGAAAGTTCATGATCGGCCTCGCGATCTGCATGCAGATCGCGGGAGCGCTGGTCATCCGCAAGATCGTGCGGATCAAGATCTGAACGACAGGGGGGCCGTGTGATCCTCGTCATCACCCTTTCCGTATTCGCGGTCACGTCGATGGGAGTCCTGGCCCTGTTCCTGTGGTCGGGCAACCGGCAGGAGCCGCTCGTTCACCGGCTGCGGGAGATGGTCGCGCCGGCCGGCGGGGCGCCCCCCTCCCCCTCCGGTCGCGCCCGGGAGTGGGCGGCGCGCCTATGGGGGAAATCCGATCCGGTCGCGCGCCAGAGCGAGGAGATCGTGGCCCGGGTCACCTCCGACGACATCTCGGGGAATAGCCTGCTGTTGACCCAGGCGGGGTACCGGTCCGCGGCTGCCGGGCGGATCTTCGGCTGGGTCCGGATCGGGGCGCCCATCCTCTTCCCGGCGGCCATTCTTGCCGTCGGGAAAGCGGTCGGGATGCCCGACAAGACGCTTTTCCTCCTCGCGGGCGCCGGGGCGGTGGCCGGCCTCTCCATCCCTACCGTGTTCCTCAGGTCGAGAGCCCGGAAACGGCAGGAGGCGATCACCGACGCCCTCCCCGACGCGCTGGACCTGCTGACCGTCTGCGTCGAGGCGGGGCTGGGGATCAACTCCGCCTTCCTCCGGATCGCCGAGGAGTTCCGTCTCTCCAGCCCGACGTTGAGCGAGGAGTTCGACGTCGTCAACCGGGAGATGGTGGCCGGAAAGCCCCGGCTGGATGCGCTCCGGGCATTCGCGGATCGCACGGGCGTGGAGGACGTCAAATCCCTCGCCGCCATGCTGATCCAGACCGAGCGGCTGGGGACGAGCCTCGCCCAGTCCCTGCGGGTCCACTCCGATTCCCTGCGGATCCGTCGCCGCCAGCGCGCGGAGGAAGCGGCGGCAAAGACGACCATCAAGCTCGCATTTCCCCTCGTCTTCCTCCTCTTCCCGGCGCTGTTCATCGTGATCCTCGGGCCGGGCGTCCTCCAGATCCTGCACGTCCTCTTCCCGGCGGTAAACAAAGGCGCCGGGGGGTGACAATCCTTCCATGAAGGCCGTGAACATGACGAGGTACGCGCTGCTCGGGGACGGGGTCGAGACCGCCCGCACCCCCCTGGAAAGGAGCAGGGGACTTCTGGGGACCGCGAAGCTTCCCCGGGGCGGAGGCCTCTGGATCGTCCCCTGCCGGGGCATCCACTCCTTCGGGATGCGGTACGAGTTCGACGCCCTCTTCATCGACCGTGAAGGAAGGGTCGTGGGGATGCACCCGCGGTTCCGCAGGAACCGCATCTCCCGGATCTTCTGGAGCGCGAGGGGCGTCCTCGAACTGCCGGCGGGGACCATCGACCGGACATTCACCATGGTGGGGGACGAGGTCGTGTTCCAAACCGCTGGAGGAGGCTCACGATGAACGTCGCGACGAAGGACATCCACCTCTCCGCCCTCCCCCCCATCGCGCCGGGAACGTTGGAGGCGACGGGGCTCGAAACGGCGTTTCTCGTCGAGCTCGCGTGCAAGATCCTGTACTCCGGCGGAACGATGGCCCTCGCGTCCCTGTCGGACCGGCTCGCCCTCCCCGTCAGCGTCACCGGCGACATCGCGGAGATCCTGAAAAAGGAGCGCCTCGCCGAGGTCAAGAAGGGGGGGGATATCCGCGCCACCTACGTCTACGCGCTCACGGACCTGGGGAGGGAACGGGCACGGGAGTTCCTGAAATCGTCGGGATACGCGGGGGCGGCGCCGGTCACCATCGCCCAGTACTCCGAGGTGGCGTGGAAGCAGAGCATCAAGGAGATCCCCCTCACCGCCGCGCGGATGGCGCAGGCCTTTGAAGGCGTCGTCCTCCCCGCCGGCCTCCTCGACCGGCTGGGGCCGGCCGTCAACTCCGGCCGTTCCATCTTTCTCTACGGTCCGTCCGGGAGCGGAAAAACCTTCATCGCCGAGAGGCTGAAGGGCCTCATGGACGGGATCATCTTCATCCCCCGGGCGATCGGCGTGGACAGCCACGTCATCCGCGTTTTCGATCCGGTGTGCCACGCGGAGGTCGACATCGGGGACGGGCTGGACGCCTTCGGGGATATCTTGCAGGGGGGGCCGAAGTACGACCGCCGCTTCGTCCTGTGCGAGCGCCCCGCGATCATCGCCGGCGGGGAACTCTCCATGGCCATGCTCGATCTGTGCTTCGACCCCGGCTGCGGGTATTACGAAGCGCCGCTGCAGCTCAAGGCCAACGGCGGCATCTTCGTCATCGACGACCTCGGACGCCAGATGCTCCGACCGTTCGATCTCTTCAACCGGTGGATCATGCCGCTGGAACGCGGGGTGGACTACCTAACGCTCCGGACGGGCAAGAAGTTCGAGATCCCTTTCGACCAGGTCATCGTCTTCTCGACGAACATCGAGCCCCGGGAGCTCGCCGACGAGTCGTTCCTCCGGCGCCTCGGGTACAAGATCCGGATCGGCCACCTACCCCCCGCCGAGTACGTGGCGATCTGCCACCAGGTCTGCGCCCGCCTCGGGATGGAGTTCCGGCAGGATGCGATCCGCTACCTCGTGGAGGTGGAGCACGAACGGCGGGACGTCCCGCTGGCCGCGT
>Ga0214473_10011845_pt1 | contig 10237 bp, 9 predicted proteins | sample RVTome_7_FD_203509 | JGI IMG/M metagenome (GOLD analysis project Ga0214473, IMG submission 203509) | Soil microbial communities from uranium-contaminated site in the Upper Colorado River Basin, Wyoming, United States - RVT98D197 | ecosystem: Environmental > Terrestrial > Soil > Contaminated >... | reverse complement strand
CTTCGTTCCATATCACCCGCGTCACACATTCATCAGCTCTTTCGCAAGGTTGGCTCGGGTCTCCCGGACTCAAGCAAGGGACAGGATCGATGCTACCTTCCGTGATCTTTACAATTTCACCAACAGTAATGTCCTCAGGCCTCTTTGATAAAGAATATCCCCCTCTAGGACCTCTTTTGCTGACAAGAATCCCCCCTTTTTTTAATTTTTGAAAAATTTGCTCCAAATATCGGGGCGAGATTCCCTGTCTCCTCGAAATGTCTTTGACCTGAGTCTCAAGCCCTTCTGAATTGTAGGCGATATCAAGTATAGCTCTGACGCCGTATCGGCTTTGAGTAGATAGCTTCATATTGTTTGTTCTATCAAGCTTGAATGAACTAAAAGTAATATTCTTTATAAAAAATGTCAAGATATTTTCCAGAGATTTTTGTAAACCCAAAAATCTCTGATTACAGAGATTTCAAAATATGATTACGGAAATTTTTCTCTATTTTCATTCCTTTTCTAATCGGTGTAATCGTTTCATAATCGCTGTAATCAGAGATTTCCGGACTTTTCCGGAAATCTCTTTGATTATTTTTCAAGAAGCAATTTGTCGAGCAATGACAGGACCTCCGGCTTCTTCCAGTCTTTTGGACCGACAACCCTCCCGACGATTCTCCCCTTCTTGTCGATAACAAAAGTCGTTGGAATCCCTTTTACTCCGAATGGGTCAAGGGTTTCGGAATTTGGGTCAAGCAAAACGGGAAAAGTGTAACGCTGCTTTTCAATGAATTCTTTCACCGGTCTTACACCTTCGTAATCAACCGAGATAGCGACCAGAGTGAAATCCTTCTCTTTGTACAGTTGATACAAAGCCTCCATGGAGGGCATCTCTTCTTTGCATGGACCGCACCATGTAGCCCAGAAATTTAGGAGCACGACCTTTCCCCTAAACTCTCTCAATTCAACTTTCTTGCTATTCAACCTATCCAGGCGAAAGTCAGGAGCGCTCTTAACGGCTTTGATCGGCTGAATCCCTGCTTTCAGCAAAAGCTCATCTCCTCCCGAAGAGCTGCCAAAGAGAAAAAAAATGGCTAAAAAGACCAATAGACGGATAGAGATTTTTCTGATCATCGGCTTTCTTCTAATAAAATTCTTCTATTAGATAACACCATCTCATTCTTTTTTTCAATTAAATTTTCAGGGGAATGCATCCGGGCGGACAATGGGAACCCGGTTCCTGAATTCGTGACTTGTCTGGTGGAGAGGGATCATTGACGCAAATAGAATTTTATATTAGTTTTAAGTTTATTATCGATCCGGGGAGGCCATGAAGAGGCTCCATTTTTTGATGATGGTCGGAGTAGTTGTTTGCCTGGCTTTCCCTGCCAGAGCAAAGGAGCCCTCCTCTCCGCAGCCGTCCCCCGCTTTGGAATCCTTTGGCGTGCAGAGAATTGAAGATAAAAAGGAAGCTCTCCCTTTCTGCCTCAAGGATCTCAACGGGAAGGAAGTTCCCCTTAAAGACTTCAGAGGGAAGCCGGTTATTTTGATGTTCTGGGCTACCTGGTGCCCCTCCTGTTGCGAGGAGATCCCCGTACTGGAGAAGTTCTATCTTGAGAAGAAAAACCAGTTGACCTTGCTTGGCCTCGTCATCGATGGAGAAAACGAAAAGAAGGTAAGACGCATTGCCAAAGAGAATAAGATCACGTTCCCCGTTCTGTTGGACCCGAAAGAGAAAACCGCTCGGGCTTATGGAGTGAAATTCATCCCCATTTTCTTTCTGATCGATCCGGCAGGCGTGGTGGTTGGCAAAATCGTTGGAGAAAGAGACTGGGCTTCCCCCGAAGCCTGGGCCGCTGTCAAGGAAGTCTTTAATCTTCGGTGACAGATGGAATCTTTTCCATATCATTCCGTGTAATCGAGAGAGCGGGAAGTAGTTTTTTAGAGCTCTCTTTTGCTGCAATTGGCCAAAGGAGCTTTTTGTGAAGTTTCTTTACAAAACAGAAAATTATTCTCTTCCCCAGCGGTTATTCTTCATTCCCCTCAAGGACATCGTTGTCTTTCCTTACGTTGTAACGCCTCTCTTTCTTCAGTCGGATGAGACCCTCGCCATCCTGAATCAGGCTATCTTTGAGAACGGGTTTATCGGATGTGTCAGCCAGCGGGACCCTTTTCTCAGGGATCCCCTTCCCAAAGACCTCCTTTCCGTGGGGACGGTCTGTAAAATCCTGCAGATTGTCAAGCTGCCGAACAAGGGCGCAAAAATCCTGGTAGAGGGGCTTACGAGAGTCTCTCTTCAAAACATCGCCAGGGAAAGCCTCTATTTTAAGGCGGAAGTCAAAGAGGTGACGGAACATCAGGAAAGGACCGTGCTCTCCGAAACGCTCGTCCAGAGCATTGGGGTCCTTTTCAAAATCTCTCTCTCCATGGGAAAACCGATTTCCGAAGAGATCCTGAAATCCCTCGACAAGATCGACCATCCGGGCCGTCTCGCCGATCTGATTGCCATTACCCTTCATCTCGATCTTCGAGAACAACAGGAGATTCTCGAAACGATCGACCCCTTGGATCGCCTGAAGAAGGTTTTTCACCTTTTTAACCGGGAAATTCAGTCCTCTTCTCTCAGACCCTACACCCTGATTCACCCCGGCAAGGAAAGCGGAAAGTATCCGAAAGACCACCCCCTTCGGTCTGCGGTTAGGGGCCAAAGAGAGACCCATGAAGAAGATCCCTCTCTCGCCGAAATCAACGAGCTCAAAGAGAAAGTCCGGAGCGCCGGCATGCCTCAAAAGGTCGAAGAGATCGCCAACAAAGAGGTCACCCGGCTGGAGCGGATGAATCCGATTTCCGCAGAGTACACCGTGTCGAGAACCTATCTCGATTATCTGATCACCATGCCTTGGAACAAGAAGACAGAAGACAATCTTGACCTCGTGCGGGCTAAAACCGTTCTCGATGAAGACCATTACGACCTTGAGAAGGTGAAAGAGCGGATTCTGGAGTTCCTGGCGGTGAAAAAGTTGAAGGACCCGATGAAGGGTCCCATTCTCTGTTTTGTCGGTCCTCCCGGCGTAGGCAAGACCTCTCTGGGACGTTCGATTGCCCGGGCCCTGGAGCGCAAGTTCATCCGTATCTCGCTGGGGGGAGTAAGGGATGAAGCGGAGATCAGAGGCCACCGCCGGACCTATGTGGGCGCCTTGCCGGGCCGGGTCATTCAGGAAATCAGGAGGGCGGGGGCTTTCAATCCTGTCTTCATGCTGGATGAGGTGGACAAGATCGGCCAGGATGTCCGAGGAGATCCGGCTTCTGCCCTTCTCGAAACCCTCGATCCCGAGCAAAACTTCTCATTCACGGACCATTACCTGGATGTTCCTTTTGATCTCTCCCATGTCCTCTTCGTCACAACGGCCAATACCCTCTCTTCGATCCCGCCGGCTCTCCTGGATCGAATGGAGGTGATCCATCTTTCAGGGTACACGGAAGAAGAAAAGGAGAAGATTGCGTTTCAATTCCTGATCCCCCATCAAAAGGCGGAAAACGGGTTGAAGGACCATACCCTGACGTTCAAACCGGAGGCGGTCCGCAAGATCATCCGGGAGTATACCCGGGAAGCTGGGCTCCGAAACCTGGAGAGAGAGATTGCCGCGGTATGCCGTAAAGTGGCCAAGGACGTGGTCATGGAAACCCCCTCCAAAGAAGTCATCGAAGAGCTCGCGGTAGAGGAACTCCTCGGCCCGAAAAAATACTATCGCGAAGCGGCCCAGGAGAAGGATCGTGTGGGGGTAGCGACCGGCTTAGCCTGGACGGAGAATGGGGGCGATATCATTTTTATTGAAGCCTCCAGGATGAAAGGGGAGAAGGGTCTCATTCTTACGGGTTCACTCGGCGATGTGATGAAAGAATCTGCCCAGGCGGCGCTCTCCTATCTCCGGACCAATGCTTCCCTTCTCCGCATCCCGGAAGACTTCTACGAAGGAAGCGATATCCACATCCACATCCCGGCCGGTGCGACGCCCAAAGACGGGCCTTCGGCAGGAATCACAATCGCAGCAGCTCTTCTCTCGCTTCTAAAGGGAAGACCCGTTCCTCACGATGTAGCCATGACCGGCGAGCTCACGCTGAGCGGCAGGGTGCTCCCTGTGGGAGGAATCAAGGAAAAGATCCTGGCTGCCCGTCGGGCCGGCATAAAAACGGTTTTCCTTCCTAAGAGAAATGAGGAGAACCTGAGCGATCTTCCACCCTACGTCAAGACAGATATGAAGTTGGTTCTGATTGACCACATTCAGGAAGTAATAGATCAGACCCTTCCATCCTAATCGAATGCGGATTGCGGAATGCGGATTGCGGAATTAAATCCCAAACTGAAATTGCATATCGAAATCGTGCTCCGGAAGGGGTGCCCCCACCTGATCTCCTCTTTAATTAAGCGGAGGAATGGAGGGGTTAACGACTTGCGCCTTACCCTCTCACGGGAATTCGGCAGCGGGAATTCAAGTCCAATACTATTGCCATTCATGCGCACCTGACGATTCGGCTGACTTACTTAAATCATGGCTTCTTTCAAATCCGGTTTTATCTCTATCCTCGGAAGGCCAAATGTCGGGAAATCGACGCTCTTTAACCGAGTTCTCGGAGAAAAGATCGCCATCATTTCCGAAAAGCCTCAGACAACCCGCAACCGGATTCTCGGAGTCAAAAACGTGGAGGGAGGCCAGCTCATCTTTCTCGACACGCCGGGGATCCATGAAGGACGGTCAACTCTGAACCAGCGTATGGTGGCCGCAGCCATTGCCGCCGGCCGGGATGCGGACGTTCTTCTTTTGCTCATCGAAGCCCTTTCCCCTTCGGTGAAGGAAGACGAGCGGATGATCCAATCTCTGAAGGAAAGCCGGGGAACACCTTTGCTGGTCATAAATAAGATCGATCTGGTGAAGAAAGAAACCCTGCTTCCCATTATGGATCGTTATCAGAAGATCCACCCTTTCGAGGCCATCCTGCCTGTTTCGGCGATTACCGGAGAAGGCGTGGATATCCTGCTGGATGAAATCCTGAAATACCTCCCCGAATCCCCGCCCTACTATCCCGAAGACGTCTTGACCGATCAGACCGAACGCTTTCTGGCTTCTGAAATCATCCGGGAGAAGGTCATCCGGCACGCTTATCAAGAAATCCCTTATGCGACAGCGGTCACGATCGAAAGCTTTAAAGAACAACCGGAGAAGAACCTGGTCGTCATACAGGCGACCGTTCATGTGGAAAGAGATACTCAGAAGAAGATCCTGATCGGTAAGGGAGGCCAGAAGCTGAAGGCCATCGGCGAGACGGCCCGAAAAGAGATCGAAGCATTCCTGGAGAAGAGAGTCTATCTGGAATTGTGGGTGAATGTGGAGAAGAATTGGACTCAGGACCCCCGCGCCCTGAATCGGTTAGGATATTAGTTAGAAAAAGAAAAAAAACGAAGTTGGGAAGATAAGAGGTTGAGAAGATAAGAAAATAACGTAAAGCGCAACTTCATAACTTCTTAACTTCTCATCTTCGTTCCATTTTCATGTCCAGTATGGCGTATTATTTAGCAAGAAAGTAGCAGTTATGGACAGCGAAGAATCCGTAGGCAAGTACCTAAAGAAGGAACGGGAATCGAGAAATCTTTCTTTGGGAGAGGTGGCAAAGAATACCAGGATCACCGAGCAAATTCTCGCTGCGATTGAGAACGACAGATATGATCTTCTCCCTTCCGCCACCTATATCAGAGGCTTTCTCTCTGCCTATGCCAAATCGATGGGCATCGATCCAAATGACGTGATCCTTCGCTACCAGCGTTGCCACGAGATAGGAAAGTCTCCGGTTTTAGAATCTGCCTCCGGAGAAAAGACTTCACTGAAGACAAAATATCGGTGGGTCATTCCGGTCGTTCTGGGAGGCATCCTCCTTGGGCTCATTCTGTTCTATTTCGGGCCTCCTTCTTCTACTCCGCCCATTCAACCTCCCCCGCCGAAGCCCGCTGCAAAGCCCGAACCCAAAGAACCCCTGCCTGTCTCTCCTCCGCAATCTGTGGATATCGTTAAACCGCGAGAAGCCCTGTTCTCCCTCCAGCTCAAGGCCGTCGAAGAAACCTGGGTCCGTATTCAGATCAACGGTCAACCGGAGAGAGAGATGATCCTTAAGCCCGGGGAAACCATCTCACACCAGGCGTCGGATCGAATTCAGCTCCTGATTGGAAACGCAGGGGGCCTTGACCTGACTTTCAACGGGAAGGCTCTGGAGAAGTTCGGAAAATCGGGAGAGGTGGTCGCCCTGATCTTTACCCCCCGGGGAGTTGAAACCAAACCCCGTGAACGGTAACTGTGGTGTGAAGCACCAATCTCCAAGTACCAAATTACAAATAAATTCCAATGCTCCAAACTCCAATAAAATGATTACACAGATTTTAAAAGAATCACTGTAATCTCGTTTCTTGAATCGGCGTGATCAGCGTAGCGGTCATTTGAAATTGAAATTTGGGATTTATTTGGGATTTGTGATTTGGTATTTGGAATTTCCCTGTTTGTTCAGGGGTTAGGGCGTGGCATAACCGTTCCGAATGGCGTATTTGATGAGATCCGTAATTCTTCTTAGACTTAATTTATTCATAATGTTAGCGCGATGATGCTCTACTGTACGGACGCTGATGAAAAGAAGGCTGGCGATCTCCGAATTCGATTTTCCTTCTGCGATGCGTCTCAGGATCTCTTTCTCTCGTGAGGTCATCACAAAAAGGGATCTGGAATTTAGGCGACACCGATTTATAAGGTCATCTGGCAAAATCAGGGAGAGGCGGGGCGATACGTAAAATCCTCCTTGACGGATTGTATGGATTGCGGAAAAGAGCTCGACGATTCCCTCCTCTTCCAGGAGGTATCCCTCCACACCGAAAGAGACGGCCTGACACAGATCATCAACATCCTTTTCCATTGTCAGCACCAATATTTTCATAGGGGGATCAATCCCCTTGATTCTCTGAATTACTTCAATTCCACCAAGGTTGGGCATGGCTATGTCCAGGATAACCATGTCCGGGTTGACGCGGTTCAAGAGAGGAAAAAGTTCAAGACCGTCACTCACATCTCCAACGACCTCCAGGTCAACGACTTCTGAGAGCAGTCCTTTGATGCACTCCCGGAGCATGACATGGTTATCGGCTAAGACGACGCGATAAGGAGACACGATTCAGCGACTCTCCATTCTGTCCAAATTCCTAAGTCTTCACCCGTTCGATCGCGCGAAGCCCGCCTTTGAAGACGTGGAAGATGGCGCGGCTCAGGGTGAACCTTGAGCAAGCCCCGGCTTTCAGGCCGGGGAGTCGAAAGGTTCATTTTTTCCAAGAGACCTTGGAGCTCTAAAAAGCCGCCTAATCACCGGGCTGTATGGTAAAAAAGAAGTCCCCTTCAGCCTGGTGTCCGTCGGCAGCCTTTACATGCCAGATGACCCGGTATTTACCCGAAGGAAGCAAAGGAAGACTTGCTTCGAGAAGCCTTGGGTCTCCTGGACTTACTCGGCTATCATCTCTATCGACCCTCTGGCCTTCCCCATTTTCAACATGAATGACGCAAGCCGCGGGTTTCAAAGCGCCATCAAACCAGATGCGGATATGAGGCGGTGAATCTTTTAAGACCGATCCTGCTCCGGGCTCCGCACCGACGAGGAAAGCGTGGCCCCCTGCAATGGAAAACCAGAGCCAGGGAAGCGCAAATAGAGAAAGAGCAAGAAATGCGCGGAGCAGTCCCACCTTTTGATCCCCTCTTAGCGAAAGATCGGCCGTCCGAGGCTCCTGGGGAAGATATCATCCAGGAAAAAATGGACGAGCCCCAGCACGCCCGCCTTTTTGCCGCTCCTTGAATTAATCGGAATGACTGCTTCCAACCCGACCTGCACGGACTTGCCAAACCACAAAAGACCCGGATTTAAAGACCCTGTTATCTCTCCGCCACAACCCCGGTTGAGACAGGTCTCGAGCGGGACTTCAACGATGGCGATCATCCTGCTTAATGGGAACGGCAACCCGACATCTTTTACGAACGATTGAAGATACTGGAGGCTGTACTGTATCGTTCCACCCCAGCTGAGGGTGATCGGATGCCGATTGATCTCGATTTCTTCGTCACGGAGCGTTACATCCTTGCCGCGGCTTGGGAAATTAAGTCCTACCAATCCCGTAATAGCAAGGGGCTTTAGATACTTCATCCCTTCCGGCAAATCGCCAAGTCCTTTGCCAAAAAAGAAGGCGGGAGAGATTGTGGAAAAAGATTCCGCCCTCGCCTTCTTACTGCCTGTCCCTCCGAGCTCAGCCTCCACACCGAAGCTGAGGATGGTCTCATGAACGGCATTATTGAAGAACTCATATTTTGCTCCTACCTCAAGATTTCCAAATCCCTTCTGCGTCTCTCCACCTGCCGGTTTGAGACGCCTGAACTCGCTGCCGATGGATAATGCAAGGTTCGGAGTGACCCGCTTCGTATACTCTCCTGACAATTCCGTCTCCACGGTGGGCGGTTCCTCCCCTTCTGCGGGTTCCTTGATCCGGCTGATGAGGATAGTAAATTCATCGGAGACTGCCGGATCTTCGATGGCCAACGTAGTGGGGAAAAACCTTTTGCCGGCAATTCCATGGCACAACAGATCGGGCGTCAATACCAGCGTTACAAGCACAAAACCAATCAAAAAAAAGAGAACCTTCAAACACATCGGTATGTGTCCCTCAGAAGCCATATTCCTTTGTTCTCGAAATCCCCTTGTTCGAATCTCACCGCAATGGAAGGGGATACTGCTCATACAAAATTATACCTTAAACACCCCTCCCCTTGCCTCTAATAAAATGTGAAATCAGGGAATCCCTGTATTTCATTCGCGGGAAACCTTCTTTCGCATCAATTAAAATTGAGTCGTAAATAGTCGTCTCACCGGTGAACCCTTCGGCCGTTCGCCCTGAGCTTGTCGAAGGGTGAACAGGCTCACGGCTCAGGGCAGGCGCCGGTGTCCAGTTTTTCCATAATTATCTGAGATTATCCCGCTAAAAGCGGGACTGGAGTTTATCCCGCACTTGATACGGGGCCGGAATGACGATCATTTGGTTTTTTTCGACTTCTTACGACTTCATCATAAATGCAAATTGCAAGATTAACATTTCAAAATTAGCATTGTTTTAAATTACTAATTGATCATTGCTAACTGATCATTTTGCAATGAGCTTTTTGAAACGCTCTTCCATATCCCCGGGGAGCACGGCCTGCTTGTAGCGCACGACTCCTTTGGAATCGACCAGGAAGATAGTCGGAACCCCCCGGACCCCGAAGACGGTTGTAATCTCAAAGTTATGATCGAAGCCGGTGGGAAACACGTACCTGGACTTTTCCCAGTAGGCCCGGGCTTTGCCCTCGTTGTCGTTGATGCCGGTGTTGATGGCGAGCACCGCCAGTCCTCCCGGACCGAACTTCTCGGCCACCCGGTTGATTTTGGGAAGCTCCTCCATACAGTAGGGACACCACGTATTCCAGAAAATCAGCAGTGAGGGCTTTCCCTCCAACGTCGCACGGGAGAGGCGACTGCCGTCAAAAGTTTGTATGGCAAAATCCGGCAAGGGTTCGCCGACCTCGACGCTCCAGCCCGGGGAAACTGTGACTATCAGAAACCACATTACTATCGGTAGAACCTTCGCGATTTTGGTCATACTCATCTCCGCTCTTCTACCCCATCCACCTTCCGACCTCCCCCTCGAAGGGGGAAGAGCCATTGTCCCCACTCTCTATATCTGAAGAGACGGCCTGTTGGTTCCCTCCTCTTCAAGGGGAGGGTTAGGGTGGGGATGGGTTCCTCACTCAATTCGACTATACTTCCTACAACCACGCCTGTCCGGCCCTGATCAAATAGTATTCCGCAAGCCCCAGCATCAGTAGACCGAGAACTTTCTTTACACTCACCATCCAGGAACCCGGCTTGGGCAGCGCAGCAGCCAGTCCCGAAAATGTGCCGACGACAATGAGAAGAATTCCCATCCCCATGGAAAAAGCGAACAGCAAAGCGCCTCCGTAAAGCACACTGCGGGTTGTTGCAACGAAAGCCAGTAGACCAAAAAGCACCGGCGAAGTGCATGGAGAGGCCACCAGACCCGAGGCAGCGCCAACCAGGAACGCTCCGATTATCCCTCCAACGGCAGGCTCCATGCTTCGCCCCGAAAACCAGGCGGGAAACGGAATCACTTCGAGAATGTTCAGGGCGAACA
>Ga0214473_10011844_pt1 | contig 10238 bp, 10 predicted proteins | sample RVTome_7_FD_203509 | JGI IMG/M metagenome (GOLD analysis project Ga0214473, IMG submission 203509) | Soil microbial communities from uranium-contaminated site in the Upper Colorado River Basin, Wyoming, United States - RVT98D197 | ecosystem: Environmental > Terrestrial > Soil > Contaminated >... | reverse complement strand
GGCCTATCAAGAGGCCGCCACCACCAGCCAGGCCGACGCCGGGAATCTGTTCCGCTATGACGCGGAGGCGAACCAGTATATTCTCAACTGGGGCACGAAGGGACTGGCGAAGGGCACCTGGAGCCTGCAGGTGGTCGTGAACGACTTGGTGGCGAAGGAGGTGCAGGTGTCGTTGAAGTAGCCCGTACCACCACGGAAGCAAGGCGAAAGGTCGAGGGCGTCCCGGAGAGGGACGCCCTCGGCGCGTAGAGGCGAGGTTACAGGCCCGGGGCGGGCGGTGGTTCGGGGGAGCCCGCGGCAGGCAGGGGTGAGCTGGGGGGACCAGTTTCGGAGGGGAGAGGTGCGGTTTCAGGCTCGGGCTCCGGGGCCGGTGGGACGGGGGGTGGTAGCGGTTGGCCACGGCGAATGAGCCAGGTGGGACTGGTACCCAGGCCGGTCAAGAGAGCGACACCGAAGCCGAAGATGGTAACGGTAGCGAAGACGAGGGGCCCGATGGTCGGCAAGAGGCAGATGATCCACAGCAGGGCCAGGCCGAGGAGCGCGGCCCAGAGGGTGGCGACGTCGCGGTGCCCCGCGCGCTCGAGCAGGGCGCGGCCGAGGGTGAGCGCCACCGCGACCATGCCGATGAGGGCGAAGGCCGGAAGGGCCAGGAGGGCGGCCGCCAGAGCAAGGGCGGCGGCGGGGATGGCGAGGATGCCGACGATGGTGATGGCGAGGACGACGATCACGAACACGCCGACCAGGACCACCGCGATCGCGAGGGCGGGGGAGAAGATGGCACCCAGGAGGCCGACGAGGGCGGCAAGGCCCGGGGTGGCGGGGAGGGTGCGAGCCATCACCTCCAGACGGCGGGGGAGGAGGAAGACGCAGAGGAGGACGACGAAGAGCCAGAAGACCAGTTCCGGGACACCATAGCCCAGGCGGAAGCCGGTCCAGGGGGTGCGGTAGCGCTGGGCAATCCCGGGGATCCAGCCCGGCAGGAAGGGCATTTCGACGACTTCGCCGCTGATGGTCGCTCCCTCGGCCTGGTTGACGCTTCCCCCAATGGCAGTGGCGCCGCCGTTCACGCGGCCGCCCGGCTCCACGTTGACGGAGCCAGCGACGGCGACGGCCTCGCCGATGACGCGGCCGGCGACGGTAACGGAGCCGCCGATGGCGACGGCGTCGCCGGTGACCTCGGTATCGGCGGGGATGTCAACGTCGCCGCCAACGCGGGTGATGCTCGATTGCTTGGTCGGGTAGGTGCGTGCGCCGGGCCGGCGTTCCTCCGCGGAGGTGGCGCCGGGCGTCTCCCGCACCAACTCCACCGGACCTTCGTAGAGGCCCCCGGCGCCAGCGACGTCGAGGACGCGGATGGCGATGATGTTCTGCTGACCTGGGCGGAGCGAGCTGGCTGGAATCTCATATTCGCGGAATTGCTGGTAGGCCTCGTCTCCGGTGGTCATGCCCACCTGGACGCCGTTGAGGTAGGTCCAGTCGGAATCGTGGATGGCGCCGATACGCAAGGTCACCTTTCCGGTGGTCCAGTCGGCGGGGAGGGCGACGGCCTTACGATACCAGGCATAGCCGTTGTAGCCGCCGGCGGGGTCTTCTTGGGGCCAGTTGGAGTTGGGGGCGGTGATGCCTTGCTCTTCCCAGGAGCCAGGGGCGTTGAGCACGCGCCAGGAGGAGGCGTCGAAATCGGGCTTCTGCCAGCCGAGAGTCTGACCGTTCTCGGCGCGGTCGGTGGCGAACTTCCAGGGGCCGGAGAGGTCGAGGGTGGAGGAAGAGGGTGCGGGGGCCTCGGGCGCAGCAGGCGGAGCCTGGGCGACTCCCACGCGCATAGGGGAGATGCGCTGCGGCGGGCTGGGCAGAGCCGCGGTGGGGAATTCCGCGGCGCGGGCGGACTGGGCACGGTTGTGCCTGGCGACCGCGGTTGCCGTTACGCCGGCGGCTAAGAGCACCAATGCGAGCAGGCACAGCACAACGACCGTGACGAGTGCGAGCTTCAGGGCTTTCATCTTACGACCTCCTTGTCCCGATGTGGCACGGGACCATGGAACGGTGACGCCGAGTGCGGATGACCCAGGCGACGGCAGCGAGGAAGAGCATCTGAGCGACGCCATAGACCGCGATGACAGGGGCGGCGGCGAGGCCGACGGCCCGCACGGCGGGCCAGAGGGGCTTTGCGGCGTCTGCAGTGATGAGGACGGAGTGGTAACTGCCGGAGGCCCAGGCGGTAAGGGTATGAGAGGTGCGGGCGAAGAAGGCGAGGACGGGCTTGGCCTGGACCACCAAGGCGGGGGCGAGGAGGGTGAGCCCGAAGCTGACGAGGGCCACCAGAGCGAACGCCAGGCCGGCGGTGAGGCCGAGGCGTCGCCAGCCGCGGGAGAGCCTACGCTGGGCCGGGGTGGGGAGGGCGGCGACGCGGGCGGAGATGGAGGCCAAGAGATCGCGGGCGGGCTCAATCTGGGGGAGGGCGCCCAGGGCGAGGGAGAGGCGCTGGATCTGCTCGAGTTCGGCCGCGCAGCGGGGGCACTGCCAGAGGTGCGCGGCGAGGTTGCGCTCCTGGGCCTCGGGCAGGACGCCCTCGAAGTATGGTTCGAGCAGGGTCTTGATTTTTGAGCAGCCGTTCTTCATCTCGCTCATGATTCCGTCCATCCAGGGCGGGGTCAGGAGACCCCGCCCTACAGTTCACCCACTAGCTCGCGCACGCGTTGGCGAGCGCGAAACAGATTCACTTTCACCGTGCCCAGGGGCATGCGCAGGGCGCGGGCGATTTCCTCGAGCGACAGGCCCTCGACATGGCGCAGGACTACGACGGTGCGCTGGTTTTCCGGGAGGCGCTGGACGGCGGACATGACGCGCAAGGCGCGATCGCTGCCCTCGAGGGCCGCTTCCGGGGAGACGCCGGGGCTAGTGTCGGCGAGCTCGTAGCCGGTCTCGGCGGCCTGGTCGAGGGAGAGGGCAGGGGACTTGCGCCGGCGCTGGTGGTCAATGCAGATGTTGGTGGCGATGCGGCGCACCCAGGAAAGGAAGGGGCGTCCGAGCTCGAAGGAGTCGAGCCGGGAGTAGGCGCGGACGAAGGTCTCCTGGGTGAGGTCCGAGGCGTCGTCTCTGCTTCCCGTCATCTGGTATAGCATGTCATAGATCCCCCGATAGCAGTGGTTGACCAGCGTGTCGAAAGCTGAACGATCACCTTCGAGACACCGGCGGATCAGCACGGTTTCCTCAGGGGAGGCTTGCGCCTCTGCCATTCAGCCTTCTCCTCCGCTGCTATCCCATACGGGGATGACGGGCAAAAGGTTACAGTGGCGCCGGCGGGCGTAGGCCGGTTTGCCCTACAGCACTTCGGCGGCGTGCTGGTAGACGGCGACGGTCTCGCGGGCGGTGCGCTCCCAGGTGAAGTGCCGGGAGCGGATCAGGCCGCGCTCGCGGAAGCTCGCGCGCACGCCGGCGTCGCCCAAGAGCAGCAGGACGGCGTCGGCGATTTCGGCCGGCTTGTCAGGGTTTACCACCATCCCGGCGTCACTCGCGACCTCGGCGGTGCCACCGACGTTGGAGGTGACCACCGGGAGGCCTGAGGCCATAGCTTCGAGGACGGGCAGGCCGAACCCTTCATAGAGGGAGAGGTAGAGGAAGAGGGTGGCGCCGCGGTAGAGGGCTGGGAGGAGATGGGCGGGGAAGTAGCCAGTGAAGATGACGTGGTCGGCAAGCCCAAGGTGCTGGGCCCCCTGCTTCAGGCGGTCGGCGTAGTGGTCGCCGGTTCCGGCCAGCACCAGGGGAGGAACACCCTGAGCGGCGCGGAGGAGTTTATAGGCCTCGAGCAGCCGCGTCAGGTTCTTGCGCGCGTGGAGGCGGCCGACGTAGAGGAGGTAGCCCTGTTGGAGGCGGTCGGCGTCGGGGAAGGCGTCGGGAGCAAGGGGCGGTCCGTCAGGGGAGAACTGCTCGGAAACTCCAAGCGGGGTGACGGTGATGGCGCGACCGGGGACGCCGGCCTCTTCGAGGTCGCGCGCGGTGGACTCGGAGGTGGCGATGACACGCGCGGCGCGTTTGGCGCACTCCAGGGCCCGGAGCTGCATGGCGAGGTCATCCGGGGAGTAGGTCTCGGGGAAACGCTGCCAGGCGAGGTCGTGGACGGTGACGACCGCGGGGCAGGGGAGGAGGGGCGGGAGGATGGTGCTGGGGAAGTGGGCGACGCGGATTCGGTCGCGACGCATCTGAAGCGGCAGGGCGACGCGCAGCCAGCCCCAGCGCGCGCGGAGGAGTTGGGTGCGGAGCGGACCGGAGGAGGCCGCGCGAGCGATGTCCGGGTCAGAGATAGGACGGTCGGTGTAGGCGATGATCTCGGGGGCGTCGGCGAGTTGAGAGAACGCCCTCACTAGATTGGCGACGTAGTGTTCGACGCCGGAGGGGAAGGGCGCGGCGAGGGTGCGGGCATCAAGGCCGACGCGCATGGCGGCCTCCTCGGGGACGACCGAACCAGCAGAGGTAGCTGCAGGCGAGGGTGCTGAAGACCGTCGCGGCCGCGAGGCGGAGGGCCAGAAGGAGCCCTTTGGCGAGAACGCTCCAGGCGAGGCGGAGGCGACCGATGGTCTCGGGTTTCGGGACCTGGGTCTCGGCGCTTGCGGGTTGGGGCGGCGGGGGGCAGCGCAGGACCGCGCGCACACCGATGAGGAGGGCGAGCGCCTCGAGCTTGAGGTGCGCGCAGAAGCGAGGGTTGTCGTAGACGATTGCCACCGTTTGGGGCATGAAAAGCTGGGCCTCCTCGATCACCTGCCGCGCGGGCTTGCCGTCGCCGTAGACGAGTATAACCGCGATCCCGAGATCGCGCAGTATCGGCGCGGAGACCGGGGTGCCGACGGCGATCACTTGCGCGCCAGGGGCGACCTCTGCGAGGGCGGAGATGGCGCGCTGGATAGCGCGCTCCTCGCCCCGGCGGGCGAAGGTGAGGAGGAGCACGTTGCGGGTCGGCTCGCTCATGCGATTTCCCCGCGCGAGCGGGCGAGGATGGCGAGGTCGGAGATGACGCGCTCCCTTCGTTCCTGGGCGCGGCGGCGGGCGGCGAAGCGAAGCCGCGCGGCGGCGGCGCGGAGCGCGGCGAGACGATTGGGCAGACCGCCGATGAGCACATCGTCCGCCACCCAGCGCGCCTGCTGGGCGAGGGCGTGTCGGAGCAGGCCGCGGTCGAGCAGGTTCTTCCAGGAGAACAGGACGGCATTCCGGGCCGAGATCAGCTCCACCTCCGGGGCGCGGTGGAGGCGCCCCATGGTGCTTCCCTGGTCGTGGTAGACGACGCTACGGGGTTCGTAGAGGACGCGCCACCCCCGGCCCCAGGCGCGGTAGCCGAGGTCGGCGTCTTCCCAGTAGATGGGCAAGTAGAGGTCGTCGAAGCCATTCAGGGCGGCCCAGTGCTGACGGCGGAAGGCCATCCCGCCGCCGTTCGCGTAAAGCTGAGGACAGGTGTCGGTGAGCAGGTCCGGGTCGGTCTCGTGATGGAGAGAGAGCAGCCCGCGCCGCCATTCGCCGGAGATGCGGTTGCCAAGGGCATGGGTGAGCGATCCATCGGGATTGAGGAACTTGCAGCCGACGGCGAAAACGCGCTCATCCTCCAGGTCGGCGAGGAGTGGGGGCAGGAAGTCGGGCGTCACGACTACGTCGTTGTTGAGCAGCACTGCGACCTCGGTGTCCGCGGCCGCGACAGCACGGTTGCAGGTCCCGCCGAACCCCCCACGGGGGAAGGCAAGGAATCGCACTTCCGGGAACTCGCGGCTGACAAAGGCGAGGCTATCATCAGTGCTGGCGTCGTCCGACACCATCACCGCGTGGTCGCCAGCCGCGCGCGCGGCGGCGACCGCAGCCGGCAGAGAGGTTTCCAGTAGGTGGCGTCCGTTATGGTTGATGATGATCAGGGTGGCGCGCATTCGTCCTCAGTCAAAGCGTCGTTCTCCCCAACACCCACGTCACCGCGGCCGCGAGGGTGGCGGCGGTGTGGTCCGGCCGCCAGGGTCCTCGCCAGGCCTCGGCTTCCTGCGCGCCGTACCCGGTTCGCACCAGGACCGTGGCGCAGCCGAGTTGGCGCCCCGGCTCCAGGTCGCGCGCGCGGTCGCCGATGACGTAGGAGCGCGCAAGGTCAAGGTCAAGCTCGCGCGCGGCGCGCCGCAACATCCCTGGGGCGGGCTTGCGGCAGGCGCATCGCTTCCGATAGGCCGCGACGGTGGCGTCAGGGAGATGGGGGCAGTAGTAGATCGCGTCTAGGCGCGCGCCGTGCCGCGCCAGACGGGCCAACATGACGGCGTGAATGCGCGCCAGGTCATCCTCGGTCAAGAGGCCGCGCGCGATCCCGGACTGGTTGCTCACGATCACCACGGCGTAGCCGGACTGATTGAACTCCCTGATCGCGGCGGCGGCGCGGGGGAGGAGGCGCAATTGCTTGACATCACGGAGGTAGTCCACCTCGCGGGTGATGGCGCCATCGCGATCCAGGAATACGGCCGGTCGGCTCATCGTTTTCCCATCGCCTGCTCCAGTCGCCATACCAACCCCTCGGCCGCGAGGCTGCCCCACACCAGCGCGATCAGCGCGGTGATGGCAATGGCCTCCAGCGCGTGAAGCAGCAGGCCGCCCAAGAGGAGGAGCGGTTTGTGCAGTGCGATCGAGAACACGTGAGCGGCGCCGTCGTCACGGGCCTCCACGCGCCGGCCGCCCGTGGCCAAGACGGCAATCAGCTCGGCCCGGCGGTTTCCCTCTCCGGCGACGAAGACAGTATCGAAATGCCTCGCGCGGAGGTCGTGTACCAACGCGGCGGTGACGCGATAGCCCGCGCCGGTGGTGTCGGGGGCCGCGAGGAACGGTGCGTCCACCGCGCGCGCCGTCTCGTCTGAGAGAGCGCGCGGTGCGAGCACGGCGAACTGGGTCGCAGGGAAGCGGGCCCGGATCCGCGCGATCACCTCGCGGGTCACCTCCAGCGCGCCCGCGCGGATCACCAAGGCCTGGTGGGGCGGCTCGGTGGGGTCGAGTCCCCAGGGGTCCACACTGCTCCGGCGCAGGAAGGCCTTTGCGAGAACATCGGCGATAAGCCCGGCGAGGGCGCGCGCGGGTTGGGAGGGAGGCAGGCTGGAAGCCTGCGCTCCCGGCGGGGAGACAGGTTCGGCCGGGGGCGCGGCGCGGGCGAAGACCTCGCGGTCGGTGAGCGCCAGCCCGGCGCGGGAGCGATGGCGATGCACGAGGAGGGCCGGCAGTTGGGTCGCCGCCCGCAGGAAGGCGCGCGCCAGGCGCGGATTGGCGCGACGGCGGAGCAGCCTCCGCCAAAGAGAGGCGAAGTGAGCGCGCAGAAAATCGCGGTCGGTGAGCACCTTCCAGTGGAAGAGAAGGTCATTCTTCGCGAACATCAGCGCGACGTAGCCGGGCGGAAAGTTGTCGGGGCTATTGGTCTGCTGATGCTTGTGCTCCATGCGGCTGCGGGGTGCGAACAGCAGCCTCCACCCACGCTTCTGCCCGCGGTACGAAACATCGAGGTCCTCGAAGTAGAAGGGGTGGAAGAGCCGGTCGAATGCGCCGAGCTCCAGGAAGCGATCTCGCCGCCAGGCGCTCGATCCGCCGCCGGCGTAGATTACCGGGACGGCCTGCTCCGAGACCGGATCGTCGTGTCGCAGTATAAAGGCGCCCTGTGTGAAGCGGCCGCGTACCAAGCCGGTCTCACGGATCAGCCCGTGCGCGGTCCAGCGCGGCTGCATCTGCAGATAGGCCGTGACGGCGAAGACGTCGGGGTCGGCGAAAGGCTGGAGGAGAGGAGGGAGGAAGTCCTCTTCCACGAGCATGTCGTTGTTCAGGAAGACGAGGACATCGCCGGTGGCGATGGCGGCGGCGGCGTTGTTGGCGCCGGCGAAGCGGAGGTTGCGCTCCAGGGTGAGGAGCCTGATGTGGGGGAACTCGCAACGGACGAACTCCACGGTGTCGTCGCGGCTGGCGTCGTCCACGACGATGATCTCGTGCTCACCACCGGCGTGCTGGACGGCGCGCAGCACCGGCGGCAGGCACGTTTCGAGCAAGTGACGTCCGTTCCAGGTGGAGATGATTAGGCTCGCGCGCAGATGGCTCACGTTTCAGGTGCGACTACCGGTTCTGGGTCCAGATTACCGGCGCCCTATCACTCGGCAGTTCCAGCGTCTCCTCGGTCCACGGCTGCGGGCCGAGGGTCTTGGCCCAGGCGGCCATGCGGCGGATACCCTCGCGCATCCCGAAGGGCTCGGCGTAGCCGAGCAGTTTCGCCGCCTTCTCCCAGGTGGAGAAGGCGTACTTGACCTCGCGAGGGCGGTCGGGGAGATGCTTGATCTGGGGTTTGGCGTCGAACTGCGCGACGACGAGATCGGCCAGTTCATTGATAGTGACGGCCTCGATGCCGCCGACGTTGATGATCTGCTGGTCGAGGGCCGGGTCGAGGTCGCAGGCGCGGAGGAAGGAGGGGAGGGAATCGGCGATGTAGCTGAAGGCCCGCTTCTGCTCGCCGTCGCCGTAGAGGTAGAGCGGCTCGCCGCGCAGGATCCGGTTCATGAAGATGCCGACGACGTTGCGGAAGGGATCGCGCAGGCTCTGGCGCTCGCCGAAGACGTTGTGGGGCCGGAGGAGGGTGTAGCTGAAGCCGTGCACGTCGGCAAGGATCTCAGTGATCTCCTCCATGGCGGTCTTATTCACGCCGTAGATATCCACGGGCTGGCGGGGCAGGTCTTCGCTGAAGGGGGTTTGCTGCTCGCCATAGACCGCCATGGAGCTGTAGAGCACCACCTTCTTCAGGCCGTGGTTGATGCATGGGACCAGCGCGTTGATGTAGGCCGTGAGATTGCGGGCGCAGACATCGCGGGGCTGGAACTGGGAGGCGCCCTCCCGCGCGTTGGCGGCGAGGTGGCAGAGAATCTCGGGCTGGTGGCCGCAGATGACCTTTTCGGTGGCAGCGGCGTCGCGCAGGTCCACCTGGTGGAAGGCGACGTCGCCGACGAGGTTGCGCTTGAAGCCGCCGCTGAGGTCGTCCAGGGCGATCACCTGGTGGCCGCGTGCGGCCAGGCCCTCTCCCACGTGGCTACCGATGAACCCGGCGGCGCCGGTGACGATGATGCGCATAGCATGCTCCATGTTAGCGGAAATGCGAACCAAGGATAGGTTTCAACGCCCCTAGGCTTGGTTCCTGCGAGGAGGGCCGAACAACCGCGCCACCGCCACGCCCGCGTCCACGGCGATGAGGCCCAAGAGCGGGAGCAAGAGCAGCGCGCCAAACAGCAGGAACATGAGATGAAAGAGAAGGATGGCAGCCAGGAGTGCCAGATGAAGGCACACCGTGGGCACCCACCGCGCGGCCAGCTTCACCCGTGCGCCCCACGCCTCGGAGAGGGAGGGTGCGGTTTCAGGGACTCGGCCGTGCCTGCACAGGAGCACACCTCGGGTCCGGGAGACGGCGGTGAGCAGCAGCGCCTTCCAGTAGGTAAGGGTGTAGCAGTACTCCGGGTTGAAGGCGAGCACAGACAACGCGAAGCGCCGGCGGCGGAGCTCGGCGGCGAGTTCCCGGGGGGGGGACTCGTTCCATAGGAGATACTCATCCGCCTGCGGCTGGACGGAGCAAAGCTCCGGGTTCCCGATCAACGCGGTGATCGCGGCCTCGGGATAGCGAATGCGGAGATCGCCGAGGAAGCGGGCGAAGTCAGTGGGGGGCACCAGGCCGATGACCAGGAGGCGGGGGGGCATCGGGCTACTCCTCGGGCGGCTCGCGGGTCTGGCGCGCGCCGATCGCGAGCAACTCCGCGAAGCGGTCGAGGCCGACGGTGCGGTGGCGCTGGATGCACCACCGGCGGGCCAGCATCCGCGGGGTGAGGGCCAGGGCGCCGAGCACCACGGCTGGGAGGGAGGTGCCATACCCGGCGGCGATGAGCCAGCAGGCACGGCGACGCCAACCCCGGCAGATAGCCCGAAGGTGACGCAGTAGGAACCAGAGCGGCCAGTCCTTGAGCCAGACCAGAACGATGTTGCGGGCGGCGAGGAAGAGGCCGCGGCGGCTCCGGATCTGCCGAGTGACGCCCTCCATATGTCTCACCACCGCGGTGGGAACGTACCAGGCCCTCCAGCCGGCGAGCTGGGCCCGCCACGCGAGATCAATGTCCTCATAACTGATGAAGTAATCGGGGTCGAAGAGGCCGATCATCTCCAGCATGGCGCGGCGGTACAAACAGGCGCCCGCGCAGGCGCCGAGCACTTCGCGCGGTTGGTGGAAC
>Ga0214473_10011843_pt1 | contig 10239 bp, 11 predicted proteins | sample RVTome_7_FD_203509 | JGI IMG/M metagenome (GOLD analysis project Ga0214473, IMG submission 203509) | Soil microbial communities from uranium-contaminated site in the Upper Colorado River Basin, Wyoming, United States - RVT98D197 | ecosystem: Environmental > Terrestrial > Soil > Contaminated >... | reverse complement strand
TTTGCCGCGGTGAGGGGTGTCGAGCGGGAGGCGATCGCGCCGCGCGGGGACCCCGGCTTCCAGGTCCGGTGAAGGAGCCCGTTCCATGAACCTAGACGCCCAGGTGGAGTCACTGAAGTCTGCGATCCGCGACGTGCCGGACTTCCCGAAGCCGGGCATCGTCTTCAAGGACATCACGACTCTTCTTCGCGATCCTGTCCTCTTCCGCCGGGCGCTCGATCTGCTGGCCGTGCTGTGCGGCGACCTCCGCGCGGACAAGGTCGTCGCCATCGAGAGCCGGGGCTTCATCCTCGGCGGCGCCCTCGCGCACCGCCTCGGAGCGGGCTTCGTTCCGGTCCGCAAGCCGGGCAAGCTGCCCTGGAAGGCCCGCAAGGCGACCTACAAGCTGGAGTACGGTGAGGATACCCTCGAGATGCACGAGGACGCGGTCGGCCCGGGCGACGAAGTCCTCGTCGTCGACGACGTCATCGCCACCGGGGGCACGGCGGCGGCGGTCGGGGAGCTGACCGAGGCGCTCGGAGCGCGGGTGAGCGGGTTCGTGTTCCTGGTGGAGCTCTCCTTCCTGAACGGACGGGAAAAGCTCGGGCGGCGCGACGTGCGGAGCCTCATCCGGTACTGACGGGGGGCCACGTCCGGGGCGCCCAGCGTGCGCTGTGGTAAGCTCTGAAGCTCGACCGGGCGATGGTCTCTGCGCCTGTAGCTCAACAGGATAGAGCAAGAGCATCCTAAGCTCGAGGTTGGGGGTTCGAGTCCCTCCAGGCGCGCCACCCGCGGACAGGAGCTTTCGCTTGAAGAAGGAACTCAGGGATCAGATCAAGCAGGACGATTTTGCCTCGGGCCTCGATCATGTGCTGGCTTGGACGACGGCCCACCACGACGAGGTGCGCATCGGCGCGGGGGTGGTGGTCGTGCTCCTCGCCGCGGCCGGGGCCCTCGGTTACTTCCAGTCGCAGCGGGCTCGCGAGACCGACCGCGCGTTCCGAGACGCGCTCACCACGTTCGAGGCGCCGGTCACGGGGGAGCTCGCGCCGGACCAGGACCGGCCGGGCGGGCAGGTGTTCGCCACTTCCGAGGATCGATACAAGACGGCGGCCGCGGCGTTCGAGGGAGTCGAGCGCCGCTCCGGCTCCTCGATCGTCGGGGTTCGTGCGAAGTACTATGCCGCGCTCGCCCGCATGGAGCTGAAGCAGCACGCGGAGGCGGAGAAGGCACTCAAGGAGATCCAGACCCGGGGTGGGCTCGAGGCCGAGCTCGCTCGAACGGCGCTCGCCGATCTCTACCGGCGGAGCGGCCAGGTGGACAAGGCGGTCGAGGCGTACCGCGGCCTGGCCACGAATCCCGCCGCCAACCTCCCTCGCGACTTCGCGCTCATGAGCGCGGCGCGGACGCTCGACGACGCGAAGCGCTGGAGCGAGGCGCGGGCCGTCTACCGGGAGCTCCTCGACGAGTTCCCCGCGAGTGCTTACGCGAGCGATGCCCGGGCGCGGGCCGAGTACCTGGAGACGGCCCCGCGGGGCTGAGCGCGAGGAGAGAATGAGACGGCGGACTGCGTTGATCCTCGGCGCCGGGGTGGCCGCCTTGGCCCTGGGGGCGGCCGGGGTGGGAGCGATCGCCCTCCTCGTGCGGGGTGGAGGCCGGCCATCGATGGCGTGGCCAGGGTCGAGCAGCTATCTGGCCCTGGACCTCGAGGGGGAAGTGCCGGAGGAGCCGCGGAGCGGCCTGACTGGGTTCTTCGAGACGAGCGCGCCTTCGCTGCGCGCCCTGGTGGAGGCGGTCGACCGGGGGGCGGGCGATCCGCAGGTGAAGGGGCTCGTGCTGCGGGTGGGGCCGCTCGACGCGGGGTGGGGCCGGGTGGAGGAGTTGCGCGACGCGCTCGTGCGGTTCCGGACGAGCGGCAAGCCGTCGTGGGCGCACCTCGAGTCCGCGGGCAACCTCGAGTACTACCTCGCCACCGGCTGCTCGAAGATCGCGGCCGCTCCCACCGCGCTCCTGGACGTCTCGGGGCTCGCCGCGGAGGTGACGTTCTTCCGCGGGACGCTCGACAAGGTGGGGATCGAGGCGCAGTTCGAGGGGGTCGGGAAGTACAAGAACGCGCCGAACCAGTTCACCGAGACCGGCTTCACCGCGCCCCATCGCGAGCAGATGGAGGCGCTCGTCGGGGGCCTCTTCGACGAGTACGTCGCGGCCGTGGCCGAGGGGCGTGGGCTCGCGCCAGAGGCCGTGCGGGCGCTGATGGACGAGGGGCCGTTCGAGGCGAAGCGGGCCGCCGAGGCGGGCCTCGTGGACGAGCTTCTCTACCGCGACCAGGTGGAGGCGCTCGTCAAGGGAGGAGCCCGGCTGTCCCCCGGAAAGTACGTCAGCGCCGCGCGCGGGTTCGGGTTCGACGGCCGCCCGAAGCTGGCGCTCCTCTACGCGGTCGGCGACATCGCGTCGGGGGAGAGCCAGCCGGGCCCGCTCGGCGGGGCCGGAATCGCGGGCTCCGACACCCTCATCCAGGGCCTCCGGGAGGCCACGGACGACGAAGACGTGCGCGCGATCGTCCTGCGGGTGGACAGCCCGGGCGGCTCGGGCGTCGCCTCGGACGCGGTGTGGCGGGAGATCGGGCGGGCGCGGCGGGCGAAGCCGGTCGTCGTGTCGATGGGAGACTACGCGGCGTCGGGTGGCTACTACATCGCGATGAACGCCGACGCGATCGTGGCCCAGCCGGGGACGATCACCGGGTCGATCGGGGTCTTCTCGGGCAAGTTCACCCTCCGGGGCCTCTACAGGAAGCTCGGTCTCACCCGGGGGACGGTCGTGCGGGGCCGGAACGCGACGCTCTTCTCGAGCTGGGAGCCGTGGACGGACGAGCAGCGTGAGAAGGTCCGGCGGATGAACGAGGCCTTCTACGAGACCTTCGTCACGAAGGTGGCCGAGGCCCGTCGGAAGACGAACGACGAGGTCGACGCCTTGGCCCAGGGACGGGTGTGGACGGGTCGGCAGGCGCTCGCGGCCGGCCTCGTGGACGTGCTCGGAGGGCTCGACCGGGCGGTGCAGGTGGCTCGGGATAAGGCGAAGATCCCGGCCGGGCAGGAGACGCGCCTCGTCGTCCTGCCGGAAAAGAAGGGCCTCTTCGAGACCCTCCTCGAGAGGCAGGACGAGGACGTCGTGAGCCGCGCCCTCGGTCCCGAGGCCAGGGCACTCGTGGAGTGGGCGGCCGCGGCGGGAGACGGACCCATGGCGCGGCTCCCCTTCGCGCTCTCCGTGCGCTGAGACGGGAGAGCGCGCCCGTCAGCTTCCGTAGCGCTGCTGGAGGTGCTTCGCCCAGTCGGCCTGCAGCCCGGCGAGGTCCTTGCCGTAGATCCGCCGGAACGCCCCGTCGGAGCTGCCCGCCTCCGCCATGGCCTGCAGGAGGTCGTTGAGGCCGCCTTGCCCCCGCTGCCCGGCCAGGTACTCGACCAGGGAGAGCGAGGCCAGATAGAACCCGCTCACCCCGCGGACGCGGCCGTCGGCCAGCGCGCGCAGGCCGCTCTGGCCGGCCATGGTCTCCGCCCTCTTGCCTTCCATGAGCTGGGCGAGGCCTTCCTGGAGCTCGCGGGGGGCGCGCCCTTGCGAGCGATCGGTGACGAAGGCATGGGTGAGCTCGTGGATGAGCGTCCCGTCGAGCTCCGGGGTGAGCGAGCCGGTCAGGCCGCCGATCGGGATGCGCACGCGACCGTCGAAGGAGTCGTAAAGACCCCCCGACCATGCGGGCGCCCCCGAGCCGTCGTAGTAGCTCTCGCGCGAAAGGAGGATCACGGGGATGGGCTGCGACGGCTTGTGGTCGAAGACCCGGACGAGGGTGGCGTAGTGACGCTCGAGGACGCGGAGGATCTCGCGTCCCACGGCTTCGTGCTCTTCCCCGTCGTAGCGGACGTGGAAGTGGGCGAGACGCTGCTCGTCGAGCGAGGCCTCCTTTGCGCGGTCCTGGAGGATGCGGTCGCGGAGCGCGACAGTCGCTCCGTCTTTGTGCGTGGCGAGGAACGAGTCGAGGACGTCGAGCGCCTCCCGGGTGCGGTCCTGGCGGAGGAGGGCATAGCCGAGGGTGCGTGCGCCGTCCGCGTCGTCCGGATCGAGCGCGAGGAGGTGACGCGCGTTTGTCTCGGCGGCCCCCCAGTCTCCTGCGTCGAGGAAGAGGGCCAGCAGCGCCCTCCGGGGCCGCGGGCTGTCGGGAGCCACGATGGCCGCCCGCTCGAGGAGCGCCGTGGCGGCGCCTGTCTGGCGCCTCGTCCGCTCCTTCAGCGCGGCGTCGAGGAGGACGGCTTCGAGGAGGTCCCGCGCGGGGGCGGGGTAGCGGTCGTAGAGGTCCTCGGCGGCGTGGAGGTCCGCCGCGGTCAGGGGAAGGCCGCGGTTGAGCTGGTCGGCGAGGCGGGCGACGGTGGCGCGATCGGCCTCGCCCGCGCGGTCGACGAGCGCCGCGGAGTCCGGCACGTGAAGGTCGTCCGCCTGCGGCGTGAGGGTGGGCGGCGGCGGGGGGTCGAATCGGGCTTCGGGAAGGGCGGGGGCGGGGGCCGACGGAGGGGCAGCCGGGGCCGGCGTGGTGGGGGAGGGTGTCGAGCGCACGTGAACGACCGCGGCCACGCCGAGAGCCACGAGGGCGAGTCCTGGCAACACCAGGCTGTGCCACGCCCCCGCGCGAGAGCCCGACCGAGCCGCGGACCCCTCGGACCGGGGGCGGAGGGGACGCGCCCGCGCGAGAATCACGCCGCAGCGAGGGCACTCGGGGGTCTGGACGCCGGCTTCGCCGCAGCGGGGACAGTCCATCACGGAGGCCCGCCGGTCGCGGGCCGCTTATACTAACAGTTTGAGCTGCGGGACGTGGAGAAGGGAGACCGTGCAGGAATGAGAACACCGGGGGGCGCGAGGCGGGAGAGGATCGGGTCGGGTCGCACGCGGGCGCGGGTGGCCGTCATCAGGACGCGTCCCGAGACGGTGCTGACCGACGTGGCGGCGATGATGCGGGGTCTCGACTACACCCGCGTTCTCCCCCGGGAGCGGCGGACGGTCCTGAAGGACAACATCTCCTGGCACCTGCCCTACCTGTCCGCGAATAGCACTCCGTGGCAGCTCGAGGGAGTGGTCAGGACCCTCCGCGAGGACGGCTACCGTGAGCTCCTCGGGCTCCACAACCAGACCGTGGTGACCGACGCGCACCGGGGAGACCGGCTGAACAAGTTCGCGGGGGTCTACGCGCGATACGAGGTCCCCACCGCGGACAACTTCTCGCCGGAGTGCCGGTGGGTCACGGTCCAGACGAAGGCGAAGCTCCTCGTGCTCGACCGCATCTTCGGGGAGGTGCGAGTCCCCGAGGTCCTGGTCGGCAGCAACATCGTCCATCTGCCCACGGTCAAGACCCACGTCTACACCACGATGACCGGGGCGATGAAGAACGCGTTCGGCGGGCTTCTCCGGGAGCACCGGCACTGGGCCCACACCGACATCCACGCGACGCTCGTGGATCTCCTCGCCGTCCAGAAGGAGATCCACCCCGGCATGTTCGCGGTGATGGACGGGACGATCTGCGGGGACGGCGCCGGGCCGCGGGCCATGATCCCGGTGGTCAAGGACTACATGCTGGCGAGCGACGACATGGTCGCGATCGACGCGACGAGCGCGTGGCTCATGGGGTTCGACCCCCTGGCCGACGTGGACTGCATCCGGCTCGCGCACGAGCGGGGCCTCGGGGTGGGCGACGTTCGGGAGATCGAGGTGGTCGGAGAGGACGTCTCGGAGGTGAACTTCCACTTCAAGGTCCGCTACACCTTCGCGAGCCGCGTGGGACGGCTGCTGTGGTTCACACCCCTCGCGAAGATCCAGGCGCTCTTCTTCCGGACGCCCCTCGTGCACGCGTTCATCTGGGGTTCGTCGGTCTACCACGACCGCTACTGGTGGCCGGTCCACGGGCGAAGACGCATGGAGGAGATCGGGGCGACGCCGTGGGGGCGGCTGTTCGAGGCCTACGAATGACGGTTGCCTCCGCGGAGGCCGGGCGGTGAGCCGCGCCGTCTTCGAGGCGACCGCCCCTTGCCGGGTGGACCTGGCCGGCGGGACGCTCGACATCTGGCCCGTCTATCTCTTCCACCCCGGTGCCGTCACCCTGAACGTGGCGATCGACCGGCGGGCCTGGTGCCGCGTGGAGCTCGGCGGCGACGGGGTCGAGATCGAGTCCAAGGACACGCTGCAGAAGGCCCGGGGCCGCGACGTATCCGAGGTCCTCGAGCAGGGCCAGCTCACCCTGGCCGCCCACGTCCTACGGGCGCTCGGAGTGGAGACGGGAGTGAGGGTTGTCACCCAGTCGCGGGTCCCGGCCGGATCGGGGCTCGGGGGGTCGTCGGCCCTCGCGGTGGCGATCGCGGGGGCCGTGTCTCGCGCCACGGGCCGCGAGCTGCCGCCCGAGGAGATCTGGCCCCTCACCCGGGACGCGGAGGCGCGGGCGATCGGGGTGCCGACCGGTATCCAGGACTATCACCCCGCCCTGCGGGGCGGGGCGCTCGCGCTCCACCTCGAGCCGGGCTCGGTGCGCGTCGAGCGGCTGGCCGCGGACCCGGCGCGGATCGAGGAATCGCTCGTCCTCATAGACGCGGGAGCGACGCGCTTCTCCGGGATCAACAACTGGGAGGTGTTCAAGGGGCAGATCGACGGGGAAGCGCGGGTGCGCGAGGCGCTGGCGGCGATCGCGGGGGTCGCGGTGCGGGTCCACGAGCGGCTCGTCGCGGGTTCGTTCGAGGACGTGGTGGACCTCGTGGCCGAGGAGTGGGAGGCGCGAAAGCGCCTGGCGCCCGGGGTGACGACGCCCGAGATCGACCGGATCGTGGACGTGGTGCGGGATGCGGGGGGGGCGGCCAAGATCTGCGGCGCGGGAGGCGGAGGCGTCGTGGTGGCGTGGGCGCCCCCCGGGGAGCGCGGCCCCGGACGGCGGGAGAGAGTCGACGCCGCCCTGAAGGAGCGAGGCATCCGGGCGTTCCCCGCGCGCGTGGACCTGCGCGGCCTGGACGTGGAGGAGGCGTGAGCCGCGCTATAATAAAAAGTTCCCGTGAGGTGGTAGACGGATGATCCAGGCGACGCAGCTCAAGAAGGGCATGTGCATCAAACACGAGAACGACCTCTACCGGGTCGTCTCCACCCAGCACATCACTCCCGGCAACTGGCGCGGGATGGTCCAGGCCAAGATCCGCCACCTGAAGACCGGCTCGATCATCGAGCACCGCTTCCGCTCCGAGGACCGCGTGGAGAGGGCCATCCTGGACGAGACGGAGATGGAGTTCCTCTACCGGGACGGCGACATGTACCACTTCATGAACAACGAGACGTTCGAGCAGATCGGCCTCTCCGACGACGTCCTGGGCGACGCGGTGTCGTACCTCATCCCGAACGTGAAGCTCCAGGTCGAGCTGTACGAGGGTCGCCCGGTGGGCATCGACCTGCCCCTCAAAGTGGACATGAAGGTCGTGGAGACCGAGCCCGGGATCAAGGGATCGACCGTGTCGAACGTGGGCAAGCCGGCGAAGATGGAGACCGGCCTCGTCGTCCAGGTCCCACCCTTCATCAACGAGGGAGACGTGATCAAGATCGACACCTCCACCGGCTCGTATCTCGAGCGCGTCGGGAAGTAGGAGGCCCGCGTGCCCGTACCGCCGACCGCCCGCCCGGGCTGGATCGAGGTCATCACCGGCAGCATGTTCAGCGGGAAGAGCGAGGAGCTCATCCGCCGCGTGCGCCGGGCCCAGATCGCGCGGCAGAAGGTGCAGCTCTTCAAGCCACGGGTGGACGGGCGCTACTCGGACACCGAGATCGTCAGCCACTCGGACATGAAGATGCCCTCGCAGGTCGTGGCGGGAGCCGCGGAGATCCTGGATCTCGCCGAGCCGGGCACCGAGGTGGTGGGCATCGACGAGGGGCAGTTCTTCGACGCCTCGCTCGTGGAGGTCGCGGAGACCCTGGCCAACCGCGGGGTGCGGGTCATCGTGGCCGGGCTCGACCAGGATTTCCGCGGCGTGCCGTTCGATCCGATGCCCCAGCTCCTGGCCGTTGCCGAGTACGTGGACAAGACGCTCGCGGTGTGCGTGCGCTGCGGGGCGCCCGCCAACCGATCCCAGCGGCTCGTCAGGACCGAGGACCGCGTGGTGGTCGGGGGGGCGGGCCAGTACGAGGCGCGGTGCCGGCGGTGCTTCAATCCCGACGGCGACCGTTCCGAAAGGTAACAACGGGGACGGGCACGGGTGCAGGCGCAGGGGGCCAACGACGCCCGTAACTGGCGTCATATCAACGACATATGGGAACAACACTCTACCGGGCACGATCGTTGCGTTCTGTGCAGGCGTGATGAGGCCGGGGGACTGGATCCCGCTGGTGCGGTGCCGACTGGGAGGGCAGGACGAGACGGAGTCGACCGCCGTCCGGTACGTCCCCCTGTCGGAGTTCGAGCTGTGGCGGCATCTCATGGAGACGCGGCACCGGCGACCCGTCCGCGTGGAGAGCGTCTCGGTGTGGGTTTCGGAGGAGGCCGCACGGTCGAACGGGCTGACCGCGGACGACCTGGAGCCCGTCGTCCGCCTCCGGCTGGAGCTGCCGGGCCCCGTCGGCGTGCCCGTGTCCGTCGAGAGGTACATTCCGGTGGAGACCTACCCCGAGGCTCGCGAGGTCCTTCTCTCCCACTTCGGTGGCTCGCGGCGTCCGCAGCGCGTGCTGGCGGGCGCGGGTTATTTCGTGCCACCGGCCGCGGTGGACGAGCGGCTGCAGTCGGAGCTCCTGGGCGCCGCGTAGGCAGCTGTGCGGCCGGCCCCGCGGCCGAGGCGAAGCCGTGGAGCTGATCGTCGTCGACGGCGCCCAGGGAGAGGGGGGCGGCCAGATCCTCCGGACCGCGCTCAGCCTCTCCGCGGCGACCGGCCAGGGTTTTCGCGTCGAGAAGATCCGGGCGGCGCGGGCGCGCCCCGGTCTCGGACCCCAGCACCTCGCCGCGGTGCGGGGGGCGGCGATGAGCTGCGCGGCGGAGGTCCACGGGGCCTTCGACGGTTCCCCCGACCTGCGCTTCTCCCCGCATGCGGTTGTGGCGGGGGACTTCAGCTTCGACATCGCTACGGCAGGGGCGGCGACACTCGTGCTGGAGACGGTCGTGCCGGTCCTCGCGGGGGCGGAGGCGGCGAGTCGAGTCGAGGTCATGGGTGGCACCCACGTGCCCCGGAGTCCCAGCTTCCACTTTCTGGCCCGTCACTGGGCGGCGGCCGTGGGTCGGATGGGCCTCGTCGTCTCCCTCCAGATGGACCGGGCCGGGTTCTTCCCCCGGGGAGAGGGGCGCGCGCGGGCCGTGGTCGAACCGTGGACAAAGCCCGCGGAGCCGCTCGACCTGACTCGCCGGGGAGCGCTCTTGGCGGTGCGCGGGGTCTCGGGGGCGGTGCGGCGGCGCGGGGAGGTCGCCCGGCGGGCGGCCGACGCGGCGCGCGCTCTCCTGTGGGAGCAGTGTCGGCTGGAATCGGAGTGGCAGGTGGAAGACGTGCTCGCCTCTTCTCCCGGGGCCTATCTCCAGGTCGAGGCCGTCTTTTCGGAGGGCCGCGCCGCCTTCGGGCTGCTCGGGGAGAGGGGGTTGAACGCCGAGCTGCTCGGGGAGCGGGCCGCACGAAAGCTCCTCCGTTTTCTCGACGACCAGGAGGCGGTGGTGGACCCCTGGCTCGCCGACCAGCTCGCGGTCCCCCTGGCACTGTCCCGAGCGGGGGGTCGGCTGGTGACCTCAGAGGTCACGGCCCATCTGCAGACGGTCGCTTCGGTGCTCGGGCGGTTCGGAGTCCCGGCCCGCACGTGGGGGCGTCGGGGTGGCCCGGGGGGCCTCGAGGTCGCGAGGCATTGACCGCTGCCGGGCGAACCCCGTAGCATGGCAGCCCGTGGAAGAAGAGGACGCATTGAACCTCGGGCCGGCGGTGAAGATCGTCCTCTGGGACTATTCCCGCGGGAGCCTGGCTTACGACTTGGCACTCCTCGTGGTGCTGCTCGTGCTTCTGTTCGTTCCGGGGGGCTTCTGGGACGACCCGCTGTGGTTGAGGTGAAGGCCTCTCTCCCGAGGGCGCGCCGAAAGGCGCTCGTCGTCCTCGCGGCCGCCGCCGCCCTGGCCGGGCCCGGGGGCGCGCGCGCGCAGGCGCCGCCGCCGGACGCCAGCGGCGCGGTGACGGAAGCGACCGAGCTCGTCAACGCTTTGCTCGGGGGGCTCATGGGCGGGGCGGGGATCACGGG
>Ga0214473_10011842_pt1 | contig 10239 bp, 4 predicted proteins | sample RVTome_7_FD_203509 | JGI IMG/M metagenome (GOLD analysis project Ga0214473, IMG submission 203509) | Soil microbial communities from uranium-contaminated site in the Upper Colorado River Basin, Wyoming, United States - RVT98D197 | ecosystem: Environmental > Terrestrial > Soil > Contaminated >... | reverse complement strand
GGGCCTACAGCGTGGGGTTTGACGTGATCGAGGGACGCTCGGCATGACCTCGCCGGACCTGAGCGGGCAGCAGCTCACCAATCAGCTCCGCAACGGCTCCTTCGAGGAGTGGGCGAGCGGCGTGCCCGTCTATTGGACCCTGGCCGGCGCGGGGGCCACGATCGCCAAGGAGACGACGAACACCTATCTCGGCGTGGCCGCCGCGGCGGTGACGCGGGCCGGGGCGAATGCGACCCTCCGCCAGTCGGTGAACGACCAAACGCTCGGCCTCAGTTATCTCAAGGGCAAGACGGTCTCCGCCGGGGTCTGGGTGCGAAAGGGGGCGGGGGCCTTCGTCCGGGTGGGGATTGACGATGGGGTCACCGTCGAGTGGAGCGGGCACGCCTGCCACATCGACGCCTGGGAGCTGGTCTCGGTGCTCTCGGTGGTCTCCCTGAGCGCGACACAGGTGGACGTCGTCGTGGAGTTCGCGGGGGCCAACGTCACGAGCCAGGTGGATGCGGCGATCCTGACCGAGGGGGAGGCGGTGCCGCGATTCACCCCGAATCCGGCCGACACCCAGGACGCGGTGAACCAGGACACCACGGCGCCGGCCACGCCCACCGGGTTAGCGGCCGCTTCCAAGCTCATGTCTGTCCTGCTCACCTGGACCCAGAACGCCGAGTCCGACGTGAAGGCCTACGAGATTCAGCGGGCCGACGATGCGGGCTTCACTACGAACGTCATCGGCCGCAGGGTCAGCGCCACCACGTGGACCGACGAGGTCAACGACTCGACCGTGCGGTTCTACCGCATTCGGGCGGTGCGCGTCTCCGAGGCGGTCTCCGCCTGGACCACTGGCGTCACCGGGTCGGGGACCTTCACGCCAGGAGATACCACAGCCCCCGCCGTCCCGACGGGCGTTGCCGTCACCGCAGGTTTCCAGTTAAACGTCGTCCGCTGGACGCCCCCCGCCGATGCCGATTGGGATGTGGTGGAGATTTGGCGGTCCACCTCAAACGACTCCACGACAGCCACCAAGGTCGGGGAACATCGCGGCATCATGTGGGTGGACGACAAGCTGGCGAACGCGACTGCCTATTACTACTGGCTCAAGAGCCGGGATACGAGCGGGAATGTCAGTGGATTCCACGCGGCGCAGGGAGCCGGGGTACTCGGTACGACGCTGAAAGCGGGCGTGGATGATTTTGTCGCGTTCCTTCAGCGTGTCCTCGGGACGGTCCCTGACAATCTCATCACCAACGGGGGTGGAGAGGAGGGGACCCTTGGCTCCCAGGCGACAGGATGGATACTAGGCCTTGGGAACATTCTCGCCGTTGCGGAGGATGAGCAGCGCGTCGGCCCGCGTTCATTAAAGGTGGTTAATCCGTCGGCCGCGTATTCCTATTCCTACCAAGACTTCCCAGTAGTCGCTGGTGCAGTGTACGAACTCTCGGGTTGGATCAAGACGACCGCCATATCTCCTACGGGTGGCAGCATCGGTGCAGTGTTGAACATAAATGTCGTAAGCGGGATTACCAGTTACACGATTCTTGAGAAGATCGGGGACGATTTTGGGGTGACAAATCCAGATATTGGAGTCCTAGCCACAGGGGGGTCGGTTGACTGGACGTATGTGCGCTGCCGATTCATTCCAAATGGAACCAATGGGACGCTTCGGCTCTACGCCGAGATAGGTTATGGCGCGCCAGTGACTGGCACCGCCTGGTTCGACGGCATCGTCGTCCGCCGCATCTACAAGATCGTCGCCGACGACATCACGGCGAACATCATCAATTCGGCCCACCTTCGCACCGACACCGCCGTCATCACCGTCGTCGCCCAGATCGCCAACGCCATCATCACCACCGCGATGATCCAGGACGCCGCCATTGACTCGGCCAAGATCGGCACCGCCGCCATCACGAATGCCAAGATCGGCAACCTGGAGGTGGACTCGGCCAAGATCGCAAACCTGACCGTGGGGACGGGGAAGGTTGCCGCCAATGCCGTTTCCGCCAATGCGAGTTCCACGGGCGACGGCCCTGCCACAGCCACCACGAGCAAGGGGGTGCTCCTCAGTGTCACCCTCTCGACGGATGGAGGCTACGGGGTCGTGCTCGCAAAGGTTCAACGGTACGGGGGATTGTCGGCCAACTGCACTTTGGAGATTCGGAAGGACAGCACCACGGGCACGCTGCTCGACTGGCTGGTCTCCTATGAGATTGACGAGGTGTGCTGCCTCCTGGGCTTCGATGCGTCTCCTGGGTCCACTCAGGACTATAAGCTGTGCATGCTTGCCAGCGACAACACGGCCCTGCTCCAGTATTACCGGCTCCTGGCAATCAACCTGAAGAAGTGAGGACTGGATGGCGCGTGCGGCGGTTCGCTTCGATCAATTCAGCGGGCAGATCCTTGGGGCGGTCACGGTCTCCCAAGACGCCGATCTAGAGCTGAACGTGCCTCCATACCCGGAGGTCCTGCGGGAAGTGCCCATCGACCACCCGGCACTCACGGACCAGCGCAACTGGAGTTGTCCGAGTGGGGTGCTCACCTATGCCCCGAACCCTGAGCCAGTCCGAGAGGCACAGCCCAAACTTGGGGAGTTCATCGAGGTCCTGATGGACGAGACCAACACCCTCCGCCAGCGGGCGGGTCTCCCGCCGCTGACCATGACCGACATCACCGACAAGGCCAAGGCCAAACTGAGAGCCAGGGTGTGAACGAGAGACGCTGATGGCAAGTGTCACCATTCCGGGGATGACGCCTGACGAGCTGGCGATCCTCAAGTCCCAGCAGAGCGGACTCGAGCTGGGCCTGAGCAAGGTCAAGCCCCTCCTGGAGCAGCCGACCAGCCCGCTCCTGATGAGCAACCTGGCCCAGCAGCGCCGGCAGCTCGCGGACACGTATCTCCGCCAGCTCGGCCCGGGCTACCAGCTCTCGACCCCGTTCCAGATGGGCTCCCGCGAGTTCGAGACCGGGGCGCAGACCTTGATCGGGGAGGATGAGCGCAACCGGCTGACCCAGGGCATGGGCCTCTTGACGGGGCTGACCTCCGGGTACAACCCGATCGCCTCGCGCCTCCAGACCGAGCGGCAGTTCCCCGTGCAGGCGGAACTCGACGCGGCCAAGTGGGACGCGCTGGCCAAGGGTGGGCTGCTCTCCGGCCTCCTCGGGGCAGGCGGGAACATCCTGGAGGCGCTGGCCCCGCAGATTTGGGACTCGATCTTCGGGCCCTCAAAGACCCCAGCAACGGGAGGACAGGGCGGGTCAGGCGGTGTTGGTGGGGCAGCGGCTGGTGCAGCCGTTCCCGCAGCAGGGGCCGCGTACACTGCCTTGTCGGATGCCCTGGCAGCGGGGACCATTCCCATGACTTCGGTGACACCCTTGGCCCCCCTGCCAGATATGAGTTTGTGGCCAGCCATTCCAGGGGCGGCACCTGGCCTTGCGGCGGGTGTTGGCCCGGCTGCCCCGTCCATCGAGGCGGGCCTGATCGAGATGCTGGGGCCGGAGTTGGCGGCCAAGCTTGGGTACACGGCGGCTCCGGCTGCTACCGCTGGGCTGACCGCTGGGTTGGCCACGGCGGTCCCGACAGGCTTCGCGGCGAGCGGGGCGGCGGGGGCTGGCCTCGGAGCAATGCCAGCCGGCGGTATGACCCTTGGGCTGGGTGCGAGTGCCGCAGCGTTGGCCGCCCCGCTCCTCGCCTACGGAATCATGGACTCCCTAAGCCTCGGCGGGAACTTCAAGCCCCTCTACGATACGGCCGCGAATAGCCTTGTGCCGAAGCTGGCGACGTATTCACCCGCACAACTCGGCACAGAAATCTACGCGCTTCCCGCGATGGATCAGCTTGCGGCCGCGGATGCGATTGCGGCGAAGATCGGGTTTGGGCAAGACGCATACGGGGCCGCGAGGGCGGTAGATAGTCAAATTCCCGGGTACAGCAATGCGAGACTCGACATCGGTGCAAAATTGGCAGAGCTGATGGTGAACGAGAACCGCTACCCGACGCAGGCGGAGTTCCTGCGGACAAGCGTGGATGCGATCAACGCCAACGCCATGAAGAATTGGCAGGCCACGGTGTCGGCCCAGCAATCGGAAGGCAAATCCACCATCGACATGGTGCAGCCACCCCGGCTGCTCTCCTATCCCGCGGTCGTGCAGCAGCAAGCCTGGGCCGACATCGGGATCGGTTGACAGGACACCGGGAGGTAGGGCATGGCAACCACGATCCGGTATCCCTCTGGCCTGAGCCTCGGCCTGGCCCAGGGGATTCCCTTAGCCCTCGACCGCGGCTTCAGCGCCTACGAGCGGGCGCGGGACCGGGAGCGGCAAGATCTGCTCACGCGGCTCCAGGTCATGCAACTTCAGCAGGCCATCCAGCAGGGGCAGGAGAAACAGGCGGCCTTGGCGAACGTCGCGGCCAACCTCGGGACGGTCAGCCGCGGCATGACTCCCCCTGCCGCCCCAAGTCAGCCCTTCACGATGCCCGTGCCCGAAGTGAGCCCTGGGGTGGATACACCCCTGCCGGCCGCGGGGACCCCTGGGCTCCTGGCGGGCGTTGAAGGGGCCAACCTGGGGATGACCATTCCCGGCGCCACGCCGCAGCGCCCACGCACCAGCGCCGACCTCCTCCAGGATCCGAACGTCGCCCAGGCGGCCACCGGGCTCCTGCGGGCCGGGATTCATCCCTGGGGGCCGGGGGGCCTGATGCAGAGCCCCGAGGACTACGCCAAGCAGATCAAGGCCGAGGAGGACAAGGCGCAGGCGGTGAAGGAGCTCCGCGATGGCTGGAATGAAGCCATTGATGCCACGGACTGGAAAGGCCAAGCGGCTGGCCTGGCGAAGTCCTACGCCGCTGGCATTCCATTGGGCAAGTGGCCGGACCAGGGCGACTTCCTGCGGTTCCTCAAGGACGAGAAGGAAGTTGAGGCCATGAAGGAGGCCTTGCCGGAGCTGCAGCCGATCCTCCGCCGCATCCGCGATCGCGCGGACACTCCAGAGGACATGGATACGCTGGTCCGGCTGAACACGACGTCCCGCTCGAAAGTCGTTCGCGAGCGAGCGGGTGTGCTCGTGGACACGGCCATCAAGGCGTATGGGTCCGCCATCCAACCCTTGAAGCGGTACTATGAGATCCGGCAGCAGAACCCGATGCTGAAACCGCTCGATGCGTGGCAGCAAGTGGAACAGACGTTGCCAGCCCAGGCTGCCCTCGCCAGGAAGGAAAAGCTCCTGCCCGCCGAGGTGGCTGCGGCCTTTGCAGAGCAGAAGGCCTTCGCCGAGGGCAAGGCCGGCGAGGAAGGTAAACGGGCGGGCGTGCCCAAGGAAGAGCGCGACCTGGAACTGCGCCGCAAAAAGGCCCAGGCCGAGGCTGAGGAGGCCCTGGGAGAGTCACGGAAGGCGCTGACGGAAGCGCGGAAGAGCGGCAAGCCGCTCACGGAGCGCGAGATCGCTACGAACATGAACATTCTCAGCCAACACCGGAAGCGCATCGCTGAGGATGTGGGCATGGATGAGACCGAACGACAGACGGAGCTGGAGTCCCTGGACGGCCTTATTGGGGACTATACAGAAGAGCTCGTCAAGATCCGCACCACACGGGGGGCACCGAAGGGAGCACCGCCAGCGGAAAAACTGAGCCGAAAGGACCCGCGGTACAAAGCCGCCCGGGATCGCGGGCTGACCGACGCACAGATTCAGCAACAGTTCAGCCTGAAGTTGGTGGACTGAGATGGGTCTCGCGGAACTCGATGCCTTCCTGAGAACGGTCGACGCATCGAAGGGCGGGGGTGGCCTGGCCGCCCTCGATCGCTTTCTCGCCGAGAAGATCCCTACGAAGCCCCCAGAAGAGTTGACGCTCTCGCCCGATGTCGTAGAGGCCATGGGCGGCAGGCCGATCAATCAGCCGGTGACGCCCTCACGGATGGTCGCGAGTCCTGCACCCCCCTCTGCCCAGGTGTCGGAAGCCGAGGCCACGGCCGCCGAGGCCAGATTCCGTGCTGGCCCGCAGGCCCCCCAGCTCTTGGTCCCCCCCGCGATTGGCAGGCCGGTGGAGCAACCCGAGACGGAGGCCGAGTTACGCCGGGCCGGGTCGGTCACTGTTCCACGTAGAACGCTCGTCCAGGAGATTACCGAGACGAAGCCAGGTACGGCGATTGCGAGCGGATGGGCGGAACTGCCGGAGATGAAGCTGGCCCAGGCCCTCGGCGCCGCTGGCGTGGATGTGGCCACCAAGGAGCAGTTGGCTGAGGATCTGGGGGCGAATCCCACCCTGCTCGACAAGACCCTCCAGTCGGGGACGCTGATTCTGGGCTCCCCGCTCAGCATGGCCGCCTTCACCTACGGGGCCCTCAATGTGCCGGTCAAGATGGTGCAGGCATCCCTTGCCCGCCTCCTCGGTCCCAAGGCCGCCAGTGAGACCATGGCGAAGATTGTCGCTGGCTCTGCCACCACGGGGCAGAAGTTCGCCACCTTCGAGGGCGTATCGAACGCTTCCCAGCAGCTCGCCCGCTGGCGGGAGACGGGGAAGGTGCCGTCGCTGGCGGAGTTCACCAAGGCGGTCGGGAAAGGCGCGGTGGTGGGGGCGACGATGGGTCCAACGGGGACCATCCCCGGAACCGTTGCCAAGACTGTTGCTGAGACTGCGGTCCTCACCACGGCATCGGCGGGGCTTGAGGGTCGGCTCCCGACCCTGGATGACTTGATCGAGACCGGGGCGCTCTTGACGGCTTTGAAGCTCACCAATCTGCCCGCGCCGATCGCCAAGGCCCTCTCGACCCCGGAGATCTCGCGCACCCCAAGCCAGCGGGCGATTGTGGATCAGGTCAAGCGGGGGTTGGAGCCGATTCGCCGCCCGCCCATCGGAGAGCCGCAAGGGCGCGTCGAGGCGGCCCTGGCGCAGCCACCTGCGGAGATTGCCCCGCCATCGGGGGAACCGGCGGTCGAGGGGCCGAGCCCCAAAGTGGCCGTTGGGGGCGAGAGCACCACGCCGCTGACCCCCGAGGTCTTGCGGCAGGTCACGGACGCCATCACCCAGGGCCTCCAAGAAGTGACCGGGATGAAGCCGCCCCTCCCGAAAGCTCCAGGGGTGCAAGGGCAGCCCGCCCCACCGACCTGGCCCATGACCCGCGTGCTGCAAGCCCCGGATGGGAGCATGGTCCGGGTGACGGTCAGGGCAGATGGCCAGTCCACCTGGCAGGAGATGACCAACCCCCGGAGCAAGCGCCGGGCCGCGGCCGAGGGCACCATTATCCAGGTGACGGGAGATGAGTTCCTGGAGGTGATGGGCCGGAAGCGCGGCCTTGGACCCGAGGCGGTGACGCAGGCGCGCCAGCAGTTCTTGCAGGACGAGGCCTTGATGCCGCCGGAGCGTGGTGGGGCACCACCGGAGCCACCGCCACAGGTCGAGCCGGCGCCTGCGGTGGTGGGTGCGCCGCGTCCACAAGCCCCTGCAATCGTTCCAGAGGCACCCACGGCTACCCCTATGGCCCCTCCACTGGCAAGGCCCATGCCTGCCGCCTCAGTGCCACAGCCTGAGCCTGTTCCTATGCCGGGGGAGATTGCCGTACCTGCAATCGAACCGACGCCTGGGGCAGAACGTCCCACGGTGACGCCTCCTGCTCTCGGTCTGGAGAGTGTCACCTTCAGGGAGTTGGCGACCAAGAGTGATGCCCTTCAGGTCAAGATTGACGCTCGACACGAAGCCCTCGACAAGGCGGGCGTGAGTTGGGAGGCGCAGCAGAAGGATCCGGACCTGGAACGCCTGTACGACGAGCGCATCCAGTACGACACCGCTGGTGCCCAGCGAGGCTACAACGGAGCCAAGGCTGTCCTGAAGGCCGAGTTGAGCGACCTTCCCGAGGAGTCTCTCTACGCCTCGTTCGACTCGATCCTGCGTGAGCGGTATTCGCTCACGGATAAGCCCACGCTCGGCGTCTACATGATGTCGAAGTACACTGGCCAAGCCCTTGATAGCCCGAACACCGTCAAGAAGCTCGCCGAGGACATTACCAAGCTCATTGTCGCCAGGGATTATCCGCAGGCCGATTACTTTCTGGCGATGGAGAGTCCGGCGTCCGGGCTTGGAAACAAACGGCAGATCATTGAGGACGCCACACGCCGAGCGGAAACTATCCACGAGAAGATTCGGAACTTCTTCATCAAGGACGAACCGTCGAAGGCACTTTCAGCGCCAGCACAGCCATTTGAGACAGCCCCTAGGGGTCCACGAATCGAAGGGGCCGAGGCCCTACTGGCGGAGGCGGCGCGGACGGTCACGGCTGCGCCCGTGGAACCTGCTGGGGAAGCGAAGCCTGGCCTGGAGGCTGGACTCGCTCCGGCGACTGTACCAGAAGGGACGGCTCTCTCCCCCGAGGAACTGGCTCGCACCGAGATCTTCTACCACGCCAAGGCCAACGGGGAGATCACCTATCTGGGGAAGCAGCCGGACGCCCCATTGAAGCCGCGGGAAGCCATCCTTGCGGTGGATCCGGCGGGGACCGTCCGCGTCCAGGAGAGCCTGAAGGCTGGCAGCGATAACGACGTGCTGGCGCGGTACGGGAAGAAGGTGAAGGCGGCGGTCACGCCGGGCAAGATCCGGACCGCTGTTCCGCAGGCAGCGACCGGGGAGGAACTGTTGGCGGGGATGCGACGGCCGGAGCCTGAGCGACAGGCGGAACTGCCCACAGGAGCGCGGGTGACGGCTGCTGACGAACCCTTGGGACGCCCCGACGTCGTCCAGGCCGATCCGACCCGCAGCGGCTTTGCGCCGCCGGCCACTGTCCAGGATCGGGCGGAGGTCACCAAGCGCCGGGACATCGTGCGGATGCTCGAGGGTGCCTCCACGCCGATTCGCCGCGGGGGATTCATCGGGCGCCTCGCCTCGCGCGCGGCCGGCCAGTTCAAGCCCCGGGAGGAAGTGATCCGCCTCAAGCGGATGACCGATGTGGAGACCGCGGCCCATGAGATCGGGCACTTGGTCGAAAAGCGGGTGTGGCCCGAGATGACCCCAACGCCGGCGCAGCTCGATGCCTTGGGTGCCCTGGGGCGGAAACTCTATGGAAAGACGAAGCCCACGATCGGGTACGTCAGCGAAGGCTTGGCGGAGTTCTCCCGCCTGTACGTGGAGAATCCGGCGGAGGCTGAGGCCGCCGTGCCTGGATTCACCGCCCCCTTCGAGTCGGCCCTGACCGCCGGGATGCCGGAGGTTCTGGACGCGATGCGCCTGGCCCGCACACGTCTGCAAATGTGGCGCGCCCAGCCGGCGCTGGCCAAGGTCCTCTCCCGCCTGTCCCTGGGAGACGCCGAGACGCCCGGCTTGGGTCTCCGCGATCGCTGGCGCCGCCTCTACGGGGATTGGGTGGACCGCGACGTGAACATCCAGCGGGTGGAAACGGCCCTGACCGAGGGGAAGCCCCTGCCCCCGTCGGACTCCGCGTACGTGGCCGCGCGGGCCTTCCGGCACCGGGATGCGGTGGCGGAGACGTTCCTGCGCGATGGGCCGATCCAGTACGGCACGGGCGGCGAACGCACCGGCCCGGGGCTGCCGGAGATCCTTGGCCCGGTCCACCAGGACCTGCCCGCCTTCGAGGCGTACCTGACGGCTCGCCGGCTCCAGGACGTCTTCGAGCGGGGGCAGGAGGCCGAGCAGGCGATCACGAGCCTCCAGGCCCTGGCGAAGTCCGAGGGCGTCCAAGAAGGGGATCGGGCCAGCATTGATGAGGCCCTCACGCGATTCCGAAAGCAAATCGCGATCGCCAAGCGCGAGGCGGGTGCCGGCGTGGACGCCAAGACCGTGGCCCAGGCGATCCGCGAGGCCGAATCGGCGCACCCGCCCTTTGCCGAGACGGCGGGCAAGCTCTATGCCTTCCAGGACGCGGTGCAGCAGTACCGCCGCGATGCCGGCCTGATGACCGAGCGAACCTATCGGGCCATCACCGAGGCCTGGCCGAACTTCGTCCCCTTCGTCCGCGACGTGGAGACCTCGCCGCGCCCCCCAGGACTCGGGGGCAAGCGCCTCACGGCCCCCCCGGAACGGCTCAAGCGGTTCGGCGGATCCGCCGAGGACATCGTCTCCCCCCTGGAAACGATCTACCAGCGCACCCGCCAAGCCGTGGACGACGTGATGCGGAACGAGGTCCTCAAGCGGTTCTACGCCCTCCAGGGCAAGGCCGAGGGCAAGGGCCGGCTGTTCGAGGAAGTCCAGACGCCCGAGACGAACACCGTGCCCGTCTGGATCGCCGGCGAGCGAAAGTACCT
>Ga0214473_10011841_pt1 | contig 10239 bp, 9 predicted proteins | sample RVTome_7_FD_203509 | JGI IMG/M metagenome (GOLD analysis project Ga0214473, IMG submission 203509) | Soil microbial communities from uranium-contaminated site in the Upper Colorado River Basin, Wyoming, United States - RVT98D197 | ecosystem: Environmental > Terrestrial > Soil > Contaminated >... | reverse complement strand
GCCGTCACCGCTTCCCGCCCGCAGGCACGAGCACCGGGCCCGTTCGCGATGGCCGGGCCCCCCGCCTATGAACGGCTGTCCCGATGGAACGGCCGAACAGTCGAACTGCCGAACGCCTTTCCGACCCTCCTACTTCGCCAGCGAACGCATGAACGCGATGACGTCCGCCACCTCGTTGTCCTTCAGGGCAGCGCCCATCTTGGGCATCATGGGCGACTTGCCCAGCGCCTGGCCGCCTTCCTTGATGAGCTTGGTGAGGTAGTCGTCCTTCAGCGATCCGGTGAACCCCTTATCCGAGAGGTCTTTCAGCTTCGGGTTCATGGCGGCGCCCATGGGACCGTCACCCTTGCCCGTGGGCCCATGGCACCCGCCGCAGTATTGCTGGAAGGCCGCTTTGCCCTTGGCGGCATCTCCCCCGGCTTGCGCCACCCCGCCCGTGACCATAAGCCCCACGAGGCTTGCCATCGCCACCCCGACCACCCGCAACGCCCGCATCGTTCGCCTCCTTGTCCGCGACTCCCCACCCCGTTTCCTCGAGCCCCGAGACCGCTTCGGCATCCCTCCTGCCCAGAAAACCGTTCGAAAGTTCGAAGTTCGAACGTTCGGGCGGGTCGCCGGTGGTTGGCCGCTCCTCCGAAGCACGGTGCGACGCAGGGTTGCAACCCGCGTTCCCCCTCGCGGAGGGCCCTCTTGGGGATGTGGCGCGCGGCTAACTTGCTGTTTCTTGAGGAGAGTCTTCGGGAAGTGAAACCGGGGGAGGCGACGCGATCCGCGGGTGTGTATCGGAGTGAGAAAGAGGGGGCCCACCGGGAGCCCCCGGCGTATCACCGCGAGAGGATGCGCGAGCCGGCGGCGGAGGGACCGATCCAAAATGAGAAGGCGTCAACTTTCGAGCCCGTATTCCTCCATCTTCCGGTAGAGTGTCGCCACCGCGATGCCCAGCAGTTCGGCCGCCTTCCGCTTGTTCCCGGCCGCCAGATGGAGGGTGTGAAGGATCGTCTTCCGCTCGACCTCGCTGAGGGGGGTCCCGGCCTGGACGGTGAAGGCATGGCGGGACACGTCGAAACCTGCGATGGGGGCCGGAAGATCCCTCTCCGTCAACACATCTTCCCGCGCCAGGACCACCATCTCTTCCACGCAGTTCCGAAGTTCTCGCACGTTCCCCGGCCAGGGGTATGCGGTGAGGCTCCGCATGGCGGAGGCGTCCACCCCCTTGATGGCCTTGCCGTGGCGTTCCGAGAAGAGGCCGAGGAAGTGGTTCACGAGGAGCGGGATGTCCTCGGCGCGTTCCCGCAGGGCCGGAACGTGGAGGGACACCACCTTGATCCGATAATACAGGTCCGACCGGAACCCGCCCCGGGCCACCAGCTCCTCCAGATCCTTGTTGGTGGCCGCGATGAGGCGGACGTCCACCCGGACGGTCTCCGTCCCCCCCACCCGCTGAAAGCTTCGCTCCTCCAGAACCCGCAGGAGTTTGGCCTGCGTGGCCGGGCTCACGTCGCCGATCTCGTCCAGGAACAGGGTCCCCCCGTGGGCCTGCTCGAAGCGGCCGGCCCTCCGGCGGTCGGCCCCGGTGAAGGCCCCCCGCTCGTGGCCGAAGAGTTCGTCCTCCAAGAGGGTCTCGGGCAGCGCGGCACAACTGATCCCGACGAAGGGTCCGGCGGCCCGCTTGCCGGCATAATGCAGGGCCTGGGCGAGGAGTTCCTTGCCCGTCCCGCTCTCGCCCCGCACGAGCACCGTGGCATCCGTGGCGGCAACCTGTTCGACGACCCCCAGCAGGGCCAGCGTCCTGGGGGAGCGCGCCACGATATTCCGGAAGGAGGACCGCTCGCCGAGCTGCCGCCGGAGTTCCTGGTTCTCGCGCCCAAGGTCCCGGGCGCGCAGGGCCTTGCCGATGAGGAGGCTCAGCCGGTCCACGTGGATCGGCTTGGTGAGGTAGTCGTAGGCGCCCTTCTTGATGGCTTCCACGGCGGCGTCGATGGAGCCAAAGGCGGTCACGATGATGAAGATGGTCTCCGGCTGCGCGGCGCGGACGTGTTCGAGGAGGGATACGCCGTCCAGCCCCGGCATCTTCACATCGGCCACCACGACGTCCGCCGGCTCGTCCAGAAATGCCCGCAGGGCGTCGTGCCCGTTGGCCGCACCCCGCACCTCGAACTGGTCCTGGCGAAGCGCCACCGCGATCCCTTCGCGGATGGCCGCATCGTCCTCGGCGACCAGCACCGTTGCCTTCATGTGGCCTTCCCTCCCGGGCGCGGGCGCCCCCTCCCGGATCAGGGGCCCCCCGGAGCGAGGGGGAGCATGACCTCGAAGATCGTTTCCGCCGCGCCCCCGCTCCGGCACCGGATGGTCCCCCCGTGCTCCTCCGCGATCCGCAGGGCGATGGCCAGGCCCAGACCCAGGCCGCGGTCCTTCGTGCTGAAGAAGGGCTCGAAGATGTGGAGGAGGGTTTCCGGTCCGATGCCCGGGCCGGAATCCGAAAAGCGCACCACGACGGCGTCCGATCCTTGGTCGGCCGCCCGGCAGGTCTCGACGGTGAGGTCCCCACCGTTGGCCATGGCCTCGATGGCATTGGCCGCCAGATTCAGGAAGACCTCCCGCAGTTGATCTCCGTCGGCCCGGACCGGGGGGAGCGCCTCGTCCAGCTTCACCGAGAGCCCCACCCGGGCAGCCTGCGCCCGCGCCTGGAGGAAATCCACCACCTGCTGGACCAGCGCGTTCAGCGGCACCGAGGCGACCCGGGGCTTGGGGAGGCGGGCATACCGGAAGAACTCCTCCACCGCCCGGTTGATGCGGTCCACTTCGAGATGCGCTGTGCCCAGGAGCGGACGCGCCTCCTCCACGGAAAAGGGCCGCCGGCCCAACGCGCGCCCGAGCAACTGGAGGTTGATGGCCAGGGCGCTCAGCGGCGTCCGGATCTCGTGGGTCACACCGGCCGCGATCTGCCCGATGGCCGCCGCCCGCTCCGAGCGGACGAGGGCCTCCTGGGCGGACAGCAGGCGTTCCGTGGCGTCCTCCAATTCCCGGGTCCGTTCGCGCACCTTCCGTTCCAGGCTCTCCTGGAGTTCCCGGATCTGGTGGTCGCGCTCCTCCAATCGTTCGGCCATGGTGTTGAACGCCTGGGAGAGCTGGCCGATCTCGTCCCGCGAGGCGGCGGTCACCCGCCGCCCGAACTCCCCCTGGGCGATGTCCCCGGTAGCGGTCGCCAACTGGCGGAGGGGGGAGACGATGGTCCGCGAGACCAGGAGGGCGACCGCGGCCAACAAGAGGCCGCCCAGACCGGCGAAGGCCACGTACAGGGCCAGGATCCCCCGCATCTTCCCTTGGCCCTCGTTGATGAGGCGCTCGATCCGCGCATGATGGATCGCGTTCAACCGCCGGATCGTTCCGGGGAGAGGGGGGGCGAGGCGCTGCAACGCCCGGAGGTCCTCGGTGGGCATGATGCCGGCGCCCACCGACGCCAGAATCGCCGGCCCCAGCCAGCCGGCCTCCGCTGCCAGGACATTGACCTCGCGGATGATGGCGTGCTCCGCCTCTGTTTCCGGATCGCCGGCCTGCTGCTCGAACTGGTGGTAGGCCTCGAGTTGCTGGCGAAGATGGGAGACCGCGGCGGCCACATTTCCGGCGTGGGCCGCATCCCTCCAGACGACGGCTTGTTGCACGCTGTCGAAGATGTGGCGGAAGGCCAGGTGGATCTCGTCCGTGGCCTGGATCTCGAGGGTATGCCGCCGGATCTCCTCGTTGCTGCGCTGAATGGACCGCGCCAGCAGGACGGAGATGCCGCCCACGAGAAGGACCAGGACGACCAGGAGAGCCAGGGCGAGGCTGACCCGGCGCCCGATGCTTCCCGGCAGGTTGGATCCCCGTGCTGGTTCCGGCCTGTGGACCACGACCGGCCTCCTCCCCGCCAGACTTCCGACCTCGATCGTCGGACGGCCGGCGCCACCGCGCATCTACTTATAGGCGGCCGGACGCTCCGGCGCAAGTTCCCCGCGGAGGATCCCTGTCCACCTCCCGATCCTCCTCGATCCGGGCAGGGCCGCCCCGGCCAGTGAGGGTGGGCCGAGCCCTCCCAAGCGCCTTGACAAGTCCGACGCGGGCCGCCTATAGTGCCCGTCGCGTCCATGGAACCCCGGCACAGCTCCCAACGCAGCCAGCGCAGGACCTTCTGGGCCCTGGCCCTCGCAGGGGCGATCCTCGTCCTGTCTGTTCTGGCTGGGCCGGACACGGTGCACCACGTCCGGCCCTGGGGCAAGGACTTCCACAGTTGTTCCCTCTACCACTGGGCGCACGGGGCCAGCGCCGGCACCCCCTCGTGCTTCGTCCTGAGCGCAGCCCTGCCCCCGGGGGGGCCCGCCGCGGCGCCGGCCCCCGTCGCGGCGCCGGGCCTCTCGGCGCACCCCACACCATCCCGGGCTCCTCCCGCCATCGCCTGATCCTCCACATCCCGACGCGGTGACACTGCGCGCGCGACGCTCCCCAGGGGGCGTTCGCCGTGTCACGGCGTCGTCTCTCCATGACGACAGGAGGATGGCGATGCGCAGGGTATCCGGACCCATTTTCGGGTTGATGGTGGCCGTGCTGTCGGTCGCAGGACCAGCCTCGTCCTGGGGCGCAACCGAGTTAGAGGCTCTTCGAGATGATCTGCGGCGGACCCAGGAGGATTTTCGGAAATTGTTGGAGCTGCAGCAGCAGACGCAGCGCCGGATGGAGGAGCTCCAGAAGAAGATGGAGGCCGTCGAATCGGCGGCGCGGGCGCAGGCCGCCCCGCCCCCGTCGGCCCCTGTGCCGCCGACGACCGCCCCCGCTGCGGCCGCGCCGCCCTCCCCTGTTCCCCCGGGGCGGCTCGGGTTGAACGTGGCCGGCCGGCCTATTCTCTTCGATCTGGGAATTAGCACCGACATCGTGGGAAGCCTCTCCAGCGCCCGGGATCCTCTCCAGGGCCGCCGGCCCACCTTTATCGGGCGGGAAAATCGCATCTTCCCCCGGGAGATCGATCTCGCACTCAGCGGCTCCGTGGATCCATACATCCGGGCCGATGTGTTCCTCGAATTCTCCGAAGAGGGGGAAATCGAAGATGGGCAGGTGCGCCGCAGCCTCGGGGCCGGCATCGAGGAAGCCTATCTCACAACGCTCTCGCTGCCCTATGGGCTGCAGGTCCGCGGGGGCCGCCTGCGGCCTGTATTCGGGCTCCTCAGCCACCTCCATGCGCACGCCCTGCCGCAGGTAGACGCGCCTAACGTGCTCACGAATTTCCTTGGGGAGGAGCGGCTGCGGGAAAATGGGGTGGAGGTGAGCTGGGCCGCCCCCCTCCCGTTCTATCTCGAGCTCCGGTCCGGGGTCTTCAACGGGGATAACGAGGTAAGCTTTGGGCGAGGGAGCATTCGGAACCCCTTGGTGGTCACCCGCCTGAAAAGCTTTTTTGAGCTGGCGGACGAGCACGCCCTCCAGCTCGGTATCTCCGGCGCCACTGGCCCCAACAACGAGGCGGCCCACGGCACCCGCACGGTGCTGGCGGGGGCCGACTTCAAGTACAAGTGGAAGCCGCTGGACAAGCCCTACCGGCAGTTCATCCTGGCTGGGGAGTACCTCTTCAGCCACCGGCGGCGCGAGCCTGAGGTCGCGGTGGACCTGGGAGTCGGAGATGGGAGCTTCGTCCTGAGCCGGGACGAGCGGCATCTGAACCGCCACGGCTTCTACGTCTACGGCGACTACCAGCTCGACCGCCGCTGGTTCGTCGGCACGCGCGTCGACTGGTCCCAGTTCCCCGGCGACCCGGCGATCTCGCCGCAAGAAGCCCGGCGCGGGGCCCGGGAATGGGCGCTCTCCCCCTACATGACGTTCCGGGTCAGCGACTTCTTCCTGCTCAGGGCGCAGTACAAGCGCACGTTCCGAAACTTCGCCCAGAACGCGGACGAGGTGTTCCTCCAGGCGAGCTTCGCGCTGGGGACACACCCGCCCCACCCGTGGTGAGACGGGAAAGGGGAACGGCAATGTTGTCACGCGAACGGTTCAATGGGCTGGCGCTGGTGGGCCTGCTGGTGGCGGTGCTGGCGGCGGGCCTCCCCGCCCAGGCCGCCCAGCGCCTCCGCGTCCTCACCTCCTCCACCGACCTCAAGGCCCTGGCCGAGGAGGTGGGGGGCGACCGGGTGGAGGCGGAGAGCCTCACCCGCGGCTTCCAGAACCAGCACGGCGTGGAGGTGCGCCCCAGCTACATGGTCAAGCTGTCTCGGGCCGACCTCTTCGTCCGGATCGGGCTGGACCACGAACCCTGGCTGGACCAGGTGCTGGAGGGGGCGCGCAACCCCCGCATCCTCCCCGGCGCCCCCGGGCTGGTGGACGCCTGGCGGGGGGTGGAGCTGCTGGAGGTGCCCCAGGGCCGGGTGGACCGGTCGCAGGGCGACATCCACACGTCCGGCAACACCCACGTCTGGCTGGACCCGGAGAACGCCAAGCTGATGGCGGGCAACATCGCCGACGGGCTGAAGCGGATCGCCCCGGCCGATGCGGCCGCCTTCGATCGGAACCGCCGAGGGTTCGCGGAACGCCTCGATGCCGCGCTGGCCGGCTGGACGCGGAAGATGGCCCCCTTCCGCGGCACCAAGGTCGTCACCTATCACTCCGATTTCCCCTACTTCGCCCGCCGCTTCGGCCTGGTGGTGGCCGGCACCGTGGAGCAGAAGCCCGGCATCCCCCCGTCGCCTTCGTATGTCGCCGAGCTCGTCCAGCGCATCCGCGCCGAGAAGATCCCGCTCCTGCTCGTCGTCAACTACTACGACGACCGCCTCCCCCGGCGCATCGGCGAGGAGTCGGGCGCGAAGGTCCTTGTCGTCCCCCTCTCGGTGGGCGGCGCCAAGGGCACCGACACCTACTTCGCGCTGATGGACCACCTGGTGAACGGCGTGGCCGGCGCGCTGGCAAGCGCCGGCGCGCCCGGGCGGTAGGAGGCATCGTGGCAGAGGCATTGCCGTTCCTCGCCCTCCCGTTCCTGGCCTGCCTGGTCCTCACGGGGATCCACGGGTACCTGGGTATCCACATCGTGGTGCGCGAGGTCATCTTCGTGGACCTGGCGCTGGCCCAGGTGGCCGCGCTGGGCGCCGTGGTGGCCTTCCTCTTCGGCGCCGACCTCCACACCTCGGAAGCCTACTTCACCTCCCTGGGGTTCACCTGGGTGGGCGCCGCCCTCTTCGCCCTCACGCGCACGCGGGAACGCCGGGTCTCGCAGGAGGCCATCATCGGCATCGTCTATGCGGTCTCGGCGGCGGCCGTGGTGCTGGTGCTGGATCAGGCCCCGCAGGGGGCGGAGCAGATCCGGCACACGCTGGTGGGCAACCTGCTGGCGGTGACGGGCACCCAGGTGTGGAAGACGGCGCTGCTCTACGCCGCCGTCGGCGTGGCGCACTACGTGTGGCGGCGGAACTTCCTGCTGATCTCGGTGGCCCCGGACGAGGCGTACCGGCGCGGCCTGCGCGTGCGCCTGTGGGACTTCCTCTTCTACGCCACCTTCGGCCTGGTGGTCACCAGCTCGGTGGAGATGGCCGGCGTGCTCCTGGTCTTCTCGTTCCTGATCGTGCCGGCCGTCTGCGCCACCTACTTCGCGGACCGCTTCTGGACGCGCCTGGTCATCGGGTGGGCCCTGGGCTTCGCGGTGAGCGTGCTGGGCATCTACGTCTCCTACGTCGCGGACCTGCCCACCGGCGCCACCGTGGTCTGCACCTTCGGCGCCGCCCTGCTCGTCTGCGCCCCCCTCAGCGTGCTGATGCGGCGGGCGGGGTGGCTGCGCGCCCCGGAACGGCACATGCGCGTCTCCGCCGCCGTCTCCGCCGCCGCGCGGGCGGCCGAGGAGGCGCCATGACCTTCGGCCTCCCGCTCCGAGGGGCGGGCGCGGCAGTCGCGCTGCTTCTGGCCGCCGGCTGCACGGCCGGCGGCGCGCGCCTGGTGGGCACCGTGACGGCCGTGTCGCCCCAGGCCGGGACCCTGACGGTGCGGGATGCGGGTGGAGAAACCGTCGTCCGGGTGGACGCAGACACGCATTTCTGGTCCGGCTCCACCCTGGAGCACGTCCAGACGGGTGATCGGGTGAGTGTCCAACTCGATCGGCGCGGGGAGGCCCCCCGGGCGCGCTCGGTCGAGATCTTTCCTGCGGGACGCCCGCGGACCCGCTGGATCGGCCCCGGCGGCTACTAGGCGACGGCCCGTCTCCCACCTCTCGCATGCCCCGACCCGCGCGGCTCGCTCCACCGGCCCGCGCCTCGGGGCCGGCCAGGCGCCCAGCCGGCGCTGGACGCCTCGCTGGACGCCCCCCGCCCTGCCTGTTACCCTCCCCTAGACACCCGTGGCGCCCTGATCCGCTCGTGCGCTTTTGTCGTCGACGGGTCCATGCCCATCGCCCGGGTCGGCCTCTCCGCCCCCACCCCCCTGGGGCTCGGGGCCGTTCCGCAACCCCTTTCGCCGGAGGGACAAGATGGATGGCATCGTCCAGACGGGGCTCATCGCCGTGGCCCTGTTCCTGGTCCTGGCCAACGGGTTTTTCGTGACGGCGGAGTTCGCCATCGTGAAGGTGCGCGCCACCCGCATCACGGAATTGGCGCAGCGCGGCTCCCGATCGGCGCGCGTGGCGGCCCGGGTCATCGGCCAGATGGACGAATACCTCTCGGCCACCCAGCTCGGGATCACCCTCGCCAGCTTGGGCCTCGGGTGGATCGGGAAGCCCGCCTTCGCCGAGCTCCTGGAGCCCCTCCTCGAGGTCCTCGGGATCGAGTCAGAGCTGGTCATCCAGTCGGTGGCGACGGCGGCGGCCTTTGCCCTGATCACGGTGCTCCACATCGTGGTGGGCGAGGTGGCCCCGAAGTCCATCGCGATCCAGCAGCCGGAGACGAGCGTCCTCGCGGTCGCCACCCCGATGGTGGTCTTCTACCGCCTCTTCTATGGCCCCATCTGGATCCTCAACACCATGTCCAACGCCTTGCTACGGCTCGTGGGGTTGCGCGCCGCCACGGAGAAGGAGCTGGCGTATTCCGAGGACGAGATCCGGATGATCCTGAAGACCTCGCAGACCGGGGGCGTCCTGACCCCGGAGGAACGGGACATCATGGACCGGGTGATCGGCGTGGCCGACCGGACCGCGAGGGAGCTGCTGGTCCCCCGGCACAAGATGGTGAGCCTCGAGGCGTCCCTGCCGGTCGGGGAGGCCATGGAGGTGGCCGTGGAGAGCGGTCACCGCCGGTTCCCGGTCTACGACAGAAGCCCCGACCGGATCATCGGCTTCGTGGACGTCCACTCCCTGCTGGCGGCGCGGGATCGGCTCGACGTCCCGGTCCGCACCCTGGTCCGGGAGATCTATGCGGTGCCCGAGACCAAATCGGGCCTGGAGTTGCTCGTGGAGCTCCAGGAGCGGAGGGTCCAGATGGCGCTGGTCGTGGACGAATACGGGGGCACGGCCGGGCTGGTGACCGTGGAGGACGTACTGGAGGAACTGGTGGGCGAGATCCGTCACGAGCGAGAGACCGGGCTCCCGGTCCGGCGACTCCGGGACGGCAGTCACCTGGTGGAGGGCTCCGTGCCCGTGCGGGACCTCGTGAGCAAGTACCACCTGCCGCTCCCCGAGTCCCCCGAGTACGAGACCATCGCCGGCTTCCTGCTCGCCAGGTTCCAGCACATCCCGCGGGAGACGGCGGTCCTGGCGCACGGCCGCCTGATCCTCACCGTGGCCCGGATGGACGGGCTGCGCATCGCCTGGGTCAAGGTGACCCAGTCGGGACCCCCCGCGGCCCCCGGGGCCGGGACCCCCGGGCCCTGACCGCACCGCCGGGACGGCCCCACCCGCCACTCAATGGCGCCAGGCCGCTCCCACGCCGATGAAGAAATCGGGCGCCGCACCCCGGATCCGGCGGCCCGCCGCAAGATCGACCTGGAAGTCCTTCGTGATCAGGTAGGTGAGCCCCGCGTCCACGGCGTGGGCGTCCTCCTCATGACGGGACCGGATACTTGCGAAGTACTCGACGAACGCCCGCAGGGGTCCCCGGAGGGGGATCCCCAGGGAGACGGTCGGTCTGAACTCGAGGAAGCGCTTCGACTCCCCGGCGCCGTTGGTGGGAACCGCAAATACGAGATTGCCCCCGATGCTGAAGTCGTGCGGCAGCTCGTAGGCCCAGATGGCGTTCACCGAGGGATCGACCCCGTCGCTCGTCACCACGCGCCCACCCGTGGGGAAGCCGAGCGCGACGAGCATGGCGGATT
>Ga0214473_10011840_pt1 | contig 10241 bp, 7 predicted proteins | sample RVTome_7_FD_203509 | JGI IMG/M metagenome (GOLD analysis project Ga0214473, IMG submission 203509) | Soil microbial communities from uranium-contaminated site in the Upper Colorado River Basin, Wyoming, United States - RVT98D197 | ecosystem: Environmental > Terrestrial > Soil > Contaminated >... | reverse complement strand
GGAACACCGAGGCCGCCAAAAAGACGATGAGGATCTTCGCCGGCGTGTCGCCGCCGAAGACCGGGAATCCCCTGAGGACGAGGAGAAGGAGGCCGACGAGGAAGGCCCCGGCGAAGGGCGCCCACAGGGCGAGATAGCCGCCCGCGACCTTGCCCGTGAGGATGGCGTCCCGAGGAAGGCGGTTCGACAGCATGGCCCGCAAGGTTCCCGCCTCTTTCTCGCCGGAGATGACGTCGGAGGCGAAAAGGAGGGCGACGAGACTGAGGACCATTTGGACGAGGAAGACGAAATCGAACTTGCCTTGGACGGAGAGAATGGATTCCTCGCTGCTCGAGGATTCACCGGGCTTGGTCCCCTCCTGAGTGAACTCATAGTAGCGAGGAAGGGTCCCCTCGAATCCCCGGGTGTATACGGATAGGAGGGCCGGGCGACGGAATCCCTTTATAGCCACGGTGCCGGCCATGACGTCCTGGATACTGAGGGAGGACGCCGCTTGCGTGGCCAGCCGGACCTGCTCGTCGTAATCCCGGACCCTTTTCGCGTAATCCAGCTGGTTGACGTACATCCCCAGGGGGATGAGGAGCATGGCGATCAGCCCGAAAAGAGGGAACCGATAGCTGAGGATGTTCTCCAGGAGCTCTTTCTTGACGATCGTTTTCCACATAGCCGTTTCTCCTACCAAGCAGGGGGACACGTCCCGCTTCTCTCGAAGCGGGGCATGTCCCCTCATGTGTCCACATGGCGTCCGGCCCCTTATCTCCGCGTCAGCTTGATGCCGAAGACGACGATGCCGACGAGCAGGCCGACGAAGAGCAGGACCAGGGCCCCGATGCCGAGCACGTTGGCCTTTGAGGTGATGTGGATGCGGACGATCTTGTCCTCCGACTCCACGCGCCGGTTGTCGGCGATGGCGTCGGTCCGGATCTTCGGCTCGTAGTCGCCGACGGACACACCGGCCGGGGGCAGGAACTTGATGCTGACGACCTCGTCCTTGTTCTGCTCCAGGGTCGGCAGGAGGTCCGGCTTGATCTCGACGCGCCAGTTGAGCGGCAGGTCGCAGAACACCCGGATATTATTGAGTTTCCGGGTGCCCGTGTTGCGGATGGTCACGTCCATGCTGATGTCGTCGCCCGCCTTGATCTCGTGGTAGAGGTTGACGGCTTGGACCTCGACCTTGGGCACGCCGCGCGGAATGAGCTCGAGCTTGACCGAACCCGCCTTCAGGGCCTCGATCTCCTTGGGCCCCACAGCGGCCGCCCCGGCGCCCGCCGTCTCGAGCGCGCGGAGCTTCAACGTCTGGTCGTTGTCGAGGGCCAGGACGAAGAATTCGAGGGGCTTATCGAGGACGACGCGGTCGTCAGGATTCTTGGGGAGGTAGAGCTTGAGCTGGAGTTTGAGGCTGGTGATGCCCTCGCTGAACTTGATTTGGGACAGGCGGGCCGAGGTCGTCGGGTCGCTGAACTCGTAGGTGATCTGCTGAGGCAGGTTGACGGCCTCGAGCTTGAAGACGTTGGCCTCGCCGCTGAACTTTTCGAGCGACAGGTCGAACGTCGCCGTGCTCTCGAGGTCGGCTTCCTGGGAGAACTGGGCGGAGTTGATGGTGACAATATTGGCGCTGACGCCCTTCTGGAGATAGACGGACGTCTTCTCGGTCTTTCCTGAATAGGAGATATTGACGTCAAGGCTCTCGACGTCTTTGAGGAGCTGGAAAGTGACGTCGCGCTCGGTCTCGATGGGCATCGAGGCGATGGACTTCTCGTAAGGGTCGGAGATGATCTTGCCCTCCGTCAGGAGCGAGACGTAGACGTCCTTGATCTCTTTCATGAAGTCGAGCGGGAAGAGGTCCTCGGCGCTGATCTTGAGGTTGGCCAGCTCCTTGAGCTCCTTGGACGCGTAGCGCAGGGCCACCCGGACGAATTTCTTGCCGCTTCCGTCCTGGAACTTGACCGCGCTGGCGACCGAGATCCGGGCTTCGCTGCCCATGAAGCTGATCAGGGCCTGCTGGTAGTCGACCTGGGCTTGGAGGTAGGCCGTCTGCCGTTGGGAGAAATCGGCCTCGGAGGCCAGGCCGTCCTCCTTGAGTTTCAGGTAGCGGTCGAAATCGGCTTTTTTCAGCTCGAGTGAGAGCTGGGCGCTTTTCAGCTTGAGAAGCTTCATGCTCTGGGATTCCTGGGTCTGCGCGGCAAGCGATAGGGCGAGAGCAAGGACCGCGGTCAGGATAGGTGCGAGTTTACGGACTTTCATGGGCAAGCCTCCATCGGTTTCGTCCTGGCTACTGCAAGGATAATGCCAAGTTTAGCCCTCGACTGGTAGATCTCGCTTTTGATGACTTCAAAGCTCGGGGCATGCCACTCCGTCGGCCGAGGAGGGGCCTCGGGGTTCATCTTCGTTCGCTGCGGTGATTCTTTACGTCGTCATGGGCCTGCCCGGCCCATGACGGCTAAATCCCTGCCTTATGCTTCCTCAGATGATCCCCCTCGACCCCGATCTGGTCGGCCTCCTCCGGGCATTGCCCAGCTCAACTTGCCTCTTTGGCCTAGAACCTGCACTGTAAATAGGGCTGGATACAGGCATGAATCGAATCAGAGGTCTTGGTGTTACCTTGCTTACTCACATCGGGGGAAATCATTACCCATTTTACCCGCTTGCCCGTCCTTTTTACTTTCGCCGGGGTTTCCTGTATCCTCGTAGAAGTAGAAGAGGAGCAAAGTAGGGTGTCCCGTTTATCGAGCTGGGTTCGCGGGATTTTCGGCGGGAAGCGCCGGGGAGTCCAATCCCGAACGATTTTCCGGGAGTTCGCCGAGAGCCTCAACCTGATCGAGGATTTCGAGCAGATCGTCCTGAACCTGCTCGGGACGATCAAGGAAGCGATCGCCGCGGACCGGCTGGTGTTTTTCATCTTTGACAGCGACCTCGGACAGTTCCGTGTCGGGGCCGCTTCCGGCTATCCCCCGGCCGACCTTCGCGGGGTCGTCCTCTCGGGCCAGGACCATTTGGCCAAGTGGCTCAAGGTCAACAAGACCTTCCTCGAGGTCCGGAGAAGGCCCGGCGTCTTCAGCTTCCTGGGCGAGAAAGAGAAAGCGGTTTTCAGCCGTCTCGGCTTCGTCCTCTGCTATCCGGTCCTGTCCATGAACCGGCTGATCGGGATCCTCTGCGCCGGGCCGAAGGGGAACGGCGGGTCCTTCTCCGCCGAAGAAACGGCTTTCATCGATTCGCTCATGCCCCAGGCCGGGATCGCTCTCGAAAACGCCCTGCTCTACAAGGAGCAGCGCGAGCGCTTCCGCCGCATGCTTCGGGCCGACCGGCTGGCCACGATCGGCGAGCTCGCCGCCGGGGCCGCCCATGAGATCCGGAACCCGTTGACGTCCATCAAGTCCTCCCTCCAGTACCTGGAGTCCCGCTGCCGCGAGGAGACCGAAAAAAAGCTTCTCGGCGTCGCCCTCCGGGAGACCGACCGGATCGACGAGATCCTGACCGCGCTTCTCTCGTTCTCCCGTCCGTCGGAGATCCACAAGGCGCCCTGCGACCTCGTTGCGCTCCTCGAGGAGAGCGTCGCCCTCGTCTCGATCCAGGCCCGGGCCAAGGGCGTCGAGGTCAGGACGTCTTTCCCCGCGGCGCCGGTCATCGTCAATGCCGACAGGTCCCAGGTCAAGCAGGTCTTCCTCAACGTCTTCCTCAACGCCGTCCAGGCCATGGACGGCGGCGGGACGCTCAGCGTCGAGGACATCGTCCTCGAAAACGGGAAGACCCTCGTCCGCGTCTCCGACACGGGGCCGGGCATTTCCGAAGAGGACCTGGACAAGGTCTTCGACCCCTTCTTCACGACCAAGAAGGGCGGCACGGGGCTGGGCCTGTCGATCTGCTACACCATCGTCAAGGCGCACGGCGGAGAGATAGAACTCCGCAGCCGCCTCGGGAAGGGGACGACGGTTCTCGTCACCCTGCCCGCGAGTTAAGGAGGCCGCCATGGTTCCACGGATCCTGGTCATCGACGACGAGAAGAGCATCCGCGAGGTCTTTTCCGTTCTCCTCGGCGACCGCGGCTTCCAGGTGGCGGCCGCGGAGAACGGCCGCCAGGGTCTCGAGAAGGCCCGTCTCTTCGAGCCCGACGTCGTCCTGCTGGACATGAACCTCCCCGACATTCCCGGGCTCGAGGTCCTGGCCGGACTCCGCGAGCTCCAGCCCGGCCCGGAGATCATCATCATCACGGCCTTCGGGACCATCCGCAACGCCGTCGAGGCGACCAAGCTCGGCGCCTACGCCTACCTGGAGAAACCCATCGACAACGACGAGCTCCTGCTCAACGTCTCCCGCATCCTGGAGATCCGGAACCTGCGCCGCCAGGTCGAGACGCTGCGTTCAGAACTGACCTCGCGCTACCGTTTTTCGAACATCGTCGGGACATCGGGCCGGATGAACTCGGTCTTCCAGCTCATGGAAAAGATGAGCCGCGTCGACGGGACCGTCCTCGTCAGCGGCGAGAGCGGCACAGGCAAAGAGCTCGTGGCCCGGGCCATCCATTTCGCCAGCCCGCGCAAGGACGGGCCCTTCGTCATCGTCAACTGCGGGGCCGTGCCCCGCGATCTCATCGAGAGCGAATTCTTCGGACACGTCAAGGGGGCCTTCACCGACGCCCGGTCGGACAAGACGGGCAAGTTCGAGCTGGCCAACACGGGGACGATCTTCCTCGACGAGGTCGGCGAGCTGTCCCAGGAGGCCCAGGTCAAGCTCCTCCGGGCCCTCGGTGAAAGGGAGATCGTCCGGGTGGGCGGGACGAAGACCGTCCCCGTTGACGTCCGGGTCGTCGCCGCTACGAACAAGAACATCGAGGCGGAGGTCGCGAGCGGGAACTTTCGGGAGGACCTCTATTTCCGGCTGGCCGTCCTGTCCCTTCGTCTGCCCCCGCTTCGCGAGAGAACGGAGGACATCCCGCTTCTTGTCGAGCACTTTGTCCGCAAATATGCCCGGGAGCTCGACAAGAACGTCCTCGCCTTCGCCCCCGGCGCCCTGACCCGCCTGGCGGGCTACGGTTGGCCGGGAAACGTCCGAGAGCTCGAGAACGTCATCTACGAGGCCATGGTCATGGCCGAGGGCGAGTGGGTGACCGAGGCGGCCCTCCCGGCCCGGCTCAGACTCACGGCCGCCGTCCAGGAGGCCGGACGGCCTCCTGGGCCGCCGGGCCCGGGGCCGTCGGGGTCCCTCCGGGAGGAGGTTCAATGTGTCGCCGGAAGACGCGAAAAAGAGCTCATTCTCGAGGCGCTCCGTCAGGCGGGCGGCAGCAGGACCCGGGCGGCCCGGGCCCTGGGCGTCAGCCGTAAGACCCTTTTCAACAAGATGACGGCCCTCGAGATCCGGTGGCCGGAATGAACGAAAAGCCCCCCGGATGCGTATTATATCCATATGGCTTTGCACCCTGGCATCATTCTTGCAGATAGTGGCTCTTTGAAGATATTCCATGCATCGGAGGACGGACATGAATAGAAAACCGATCGTCACCTCGCTCCTCGTCCTGGCCCTTCTCGGCGGCTTCGCCCTCGGCCAGGAGAAGAAAGACGTTTCCCTCACCCTCGAGGATTCGATCGTCCAGGCCCTGAAGAACAACCTCAACGTGGCTGTCGAGGTCCTCAACCCCGAGCTGGCCTCGGCCTCGGTTTCGCGGGCCCGGCAATATTACATGCCGACGTTCCAAGTCGACATAACCGGGAACCGGCTGGAACAGCTTTCGACCTGGTCGCTCCAGGGCGCGGGGACGTACATCACCAAAACCTCGGGCTCCACAGCCTCCATCGCCCAGCAGATCCCTTTCGGGGGGAATTTTACCGCGTCCCTGAGCTACGATTATCAGAAGAACAACCAGCTCTTCCAGAGCTACAACCCGTCCTACACGAGCCGCCTGAATTTCGCCCTGACCCAACCCCTGCTCCGGAACTTCGGCTGGGCGATCAGCCGGAGGGAGATCATCGTGGCCCTGAACAGCCTCGATGTTTCCCGGAGCCAGTTCAAGACCGTCCTCATCAACATGGTCTACTCCGTTGAAGCGGCCTACTGGAACCTCGTCTACTCCGTCGAGAACCTGAAGACCCTGCAGCAGGCCCTCCAGAGCGGGCGGGACCTCCTGGCCAAGACCAAGAGGGAAGTCGAAGTCGGGCAGAAGGCGCCGATCGAGGTCCTCAACGCCGAAGCCACCGTAGCTCGGCGGGAGGCCGATATCCTCCAGGCCGAAGCCATGGTCAAACGCAGCCAGGACCAATTGAAGACCCTCCTCAATCAGGGAGGGGATCCCTCGGCCAAGGGCCAGAACCTCCGTCCCGCCGACACGCCCAGCTTCAAACCGTTTGCGATCACCCTCGACGAGGCCTTCGAAAAGGCGATGGCCAGGCGCCCGGACCTCGAGGCGGCGAAATCGACGATCGAAACCAAGAGAATCAATTTCCGCTACGCCAAGAACCAGCTCCTGCCTCAGCTCGACCTGCAACTCGTTAAAGCCAGCCCGGGCATTTCCGGCGCCCAGTTCATCTATGATCCCGACAACCCGTTCCTGCCGCCCACTCCCGGCGACACGGGCAGCGCCGGACAGGCGTTCCGCGACACGTTCAAATTCCTGTACAATAACTGGACGGCCGGGCTGACCCTGACCATCCCCTTGGGAGACGTCGTCGGCCGCGCCGGCTACACCTATGCCAAGCTCGATCTCGAGCAGACCCAGGCCCGCCTCAAGAACCAGGAGCAGCAGATCTACCTCGAGGTCAGCGACGCCGTCCTGACCCTCGAAACCGCGGCCAAGAGCGTCGACGCCTACCGCATCGCCCGCGAACTGGCCGGAAAGCAGCTCGAGGCTGAGATGAAAAAGCTCGCCGTCGGGATGTCGACGAACTATTTCGTTCTCACGTACCAGGACGCCCTGGCCAGCGCCAGGTCGCTGGAGCTCAGGGCCCTCGTTGATTACAACGTGGCCGTGGCCAACATCGCCAAGGTGACCGGTTCGACCCTCGAGACCCGCAACATCACCTTTTAATATTTATTTTCGCTGTGCTAAGATGACCGTGTGAATATCCCGGCGGTCATCCCTACCCGGCGGCAGGAAACGTTTTGAGCGTCTTCCTCGTCGACGCTGGCCGCGAATGGCGCGAGAGCCAGCGGCAGGTCCTCTGCATAGCCCGCGAACTCCGTAAGAAAGGCTATGCGGCCCACCTCGTCCTCGAGCCAAGCGGCGCTCTTCACCGGAAAGCGGTCGAGGAGGGGTTATCGACGCTCCCCCTGCGCATGCGCGGCCGGATGAAATGGGTCGTCCGGCAGAGCTTGGCTCGGGCCATGAAGGCCCACGGCTGCCGGCTGGCCCATTTCCACGAGACGCTGGGCGCCGCGCTCGGGCTTCCCGCGGCGGTCTCGGCCCAGGTCCCCGTCCGCATCCTCTCCCGACTTGCCGACTCTTCGCCGCTCGAAGGGCGGCTGCCGCTCGCGGCGGTCGACGCCGTCATCGCCGGCTCCGAAGGGGTCCGCTTGATCCTCGTCCGCGGCGGCGTCGCCGAGACGAACGTCGAGGTCGTCCCTCCGGGGCTGGACTTTTCGCCGTTCACCGCCCAGGGCCCGGACGATTCCGTCCGCAAAGAGCTCGGCTTCGGCCCAGAGGACTTCCTGGCTGGCGTCGTCTTCCGGCTCGAGGACGAGGGGGGACATGGGACGCTCCTCGACGCGGCTACGATCGTCGGCCAGTCGGCCCCGAAGGTCAAGATCGTCGTCGTCGGAGAGGGAAGCCTGCGCCTCGAATCCGACGACCCCGCCGTCGGGCCCCCCAGGGACAACGTCTTCTATTTCCTGGGCCGGCGGAACGAAGCGCCGCGTGTCCTGGCCTCCCTGAACATGTTCGCCGTCTTCTCGCACCTCGACGGGTTAGGCGGCTTCCTCATCGAGGCCATGGCCAGCGGCCTTCCCGTCGCCGCTGCGGACATCGGCGCGGCCCGGGACATCATCACCCACCGCGAGACCGGCCTCCTCGTCCCGGCCCGGAATGCCAAGGCCCTGGCCGACGCCATCCTCAAGATCTGCCTGGACAAGGTCCTGGCCGGCCGCCTGGCCGCGAACGGCCGGGAATCAGTTCTCGAGAAATATTCCGCCGAAGCCATGGCCCGCCGCATCATCGGCATTTACGAATGGCGGGCCCACCGGAAAGGAGTCAAGCTTGGCTGAGCGCGTCCGCGTCAAACCCCTGGATTCTTTCGAGGAATTCGAGAAGCTCGTGCACATCCAGCGGGTTGTCTGGAAGCACGAGGACCTCGACCTGACGCCCGTCCACCAGTTCGTCGTTTCGAGCCGGATGGGGGCGATCCTGCTCGGGGCCTTCGTCGGTCCCGAGCTCGCCGGCTTCGTCTACTCCTTCCCCGCCGTCTTCAAGGGCGAATCCTGCCAGCATTCGCACCTGCTCGCCGTCTTGCCGGATTTCCAGGGCTACGGCCTGGGCAAGGCCCTCAAATGGGCCCAGCGGGAGGAAGCCGTCAAGCGCGGCTACCGCTTCATTACTTGGACCTACGACCCGCTCCAGACGCGCAACGCCAACCTCAACCTCCAGGCGCTGGGCGCCGTTTCCCGGACGTATTTCCCCAACTTCTACGGCATGACCCCCTCCCTCTGCTTCGGGCCGGGCATCCCCACCGACCGGATGCTCATCGAATGGCCCCTCCGCGGCCGCCGGGTGAAGTTGCGGTCCGAGGGCAAGGCCCGGAAACCAGAATACGACACCGCCGCCCTGCCCAAGGCCCAGGAGAGGAAGCCCGGCGGGGAGGACCCGTTCCACCGGCCCGGCCGCCCGAACCTGCGGCTCGACGACGAGGTCGTCCTGGCCGAGGTGCCGAGAGACATCAAGGCCCTGGCCGGACGGACCGACCTCATCGCCGAGTGGCAGACGGGCCTGCGCCGGACCATGATCGCCTATTTCGGCCGCGGCTATGTCGCCGACCATTTTATTTTCGGCGACCGTGCGTTCTACGCCCTGAAGAAGGGTTGACTGCGAGTTTCCTCCTTGAATTCGCCGGGCGTCCTGGACTATGTTAAGCGGGAATCGTCAATGCGGAGGACGGCCTATGGCCATCGAACGGATCGAGATCGACCTGCTCAAGCTTCCCTACGTGCACTTCTTCGAGACGAGCTTCGGACGGTCCTACGACCGGACCTTCAGCCTGGTCAAGGTCTTCGAGGGAGGGGTTTGCGGCTGGGGTGAGTGTGTGGCCGAGGAGGCGCCGCTCTACAGCGGCGAGACGACGGAGACGGCCTGGCACGTCATGAAGGAGTTCCTCGTGCCGCTCATCTTCCGCAAGGGCCTCATCGAGCCCGAGGACTACGCCCGCGAAGCCGCCGTCTTCCGGGGCAACCGGATGGCCAAGGCCGGGATCGAATTGGCCCTCTGGGACCTCAAGGCGAAAAAGGCCGGGCTGCCGCTCCACAAGCTCTACGGCGGTATCAGGACCGAGATCGCGGCCGGGGTGAGCTGCGGCATCGAGGATTCCGTCCCCGAGCTCGTCGCCCGGATCGGCCAGTACCTCGACCAGGGCTACAAGAGGATCAAGATCAAGATCAAGCCGGGCTGGGACGCCGCGGCCTGCGCCGCCGTCCGCGAGAAATACCCGGACATCATGCTCCAGGCCGACGCCAACGGCGCCTACGGCCTGAAGGACATGGAGACGCTCAAGGCCCTCGATGCCTATGGCCTGCTCATGATCGAACAGCCCTTCGCTCCCTACGATCTCTGGGACCACGCCAAGCTGCAGCGGGAGATGACGACGCCCCTCTGTCTCGACGAGAGCATCCTGTCGTTCGACACGGTGCGGGCGGCCCTGGAGATGGGCAGCTGCCGGATCGTCAACATCAAGGTCGGCCGGGTCGGAGGGGTCGTCGAGACGCGTAGGATCCACGACTACTGCGAGTCGCGCGGCGTGCCGGTCTGGTGCGGCGGCATGCTCGAATGCGGGATCGGCCGGGCCCACAACCTCCACATCGCCACGCTCCCCAATTTCAAGTACCCGAACGACCTCAGCGCCAGCCGGAGGTATTACAAAGAGGACGTCATCGACCCCTTCATCGAGCTCAGCGGACCGGGCACGATCCGCGTCCCGGACGGGCCGGGCATCGGCGTCAACCCGGTCGAGTCTCGCATCGCGCTCGCTTCCCTCCGCCGCGAGATCTTTAAATAAGAAGGGGTCAAACCTATTTTTTACGCATTTTTGCGTAAAAAATAGGTTTGACCCCTT
>Ga0214473_10011839_pt1 | contig 10241 bp, 17 predicted proteins | sample RVTome_7_FD_203509 | JGI IMG/M metagenome (GOLD analysis project Ga0214473, IMG submission 203509) | Soil microbial communities from uranium-contaminated site in the Upper Colorado River Basin, Wyoming, United States - RVT98D197 | ecosystem: Environmental > Terrestrial > Soil > Contaminated >... | reverse complement strand
TTGCGAGCCCGCCGGGCGGACGGCAAACGGCCGCCCGCGCGCACAGTCCAAATCTAGTGCCCGAAGGGGCCCGTGTCAAAACGGGAGCGTGGGTTGCGGCGGACGGGCCGGCTCAGCGGGCCGGCACAGGAGCTCATCACTGAACATCAGCTAGCTCGTTGTGCAGGCGTAAGTTGCGGCTCAGGCGTTGGGGTGTGATCCGGCGTGCGATCCGGCTGTTTACCCGCCTGTTTACCCACCGGGGCGCGCCGTGCGCCGCTCCCGTCGCTCATGCGCTGCGCCGCCTGTTCCAACAGGTCGTCCGCGACGTGCATGTACATCTCGGTGATGAAGGCCGTGGAGTGTCCCATCATCTGGCCCACCACCCGGGGGTGAACTCCGGCGCGCAGCGCTCGGGTGGCGAACGAGTGCCTGAACGTCCTGAACGTCACCCCCTGGAGGCCGGCGGCCTTCACCGCCTTCCCGAGCGCCCAATCCAGGGGCCTTTCCTTGATGGGCTGGCTCCTGTCGTCCAGGAATATGATGCCGCTCATGTGCCGAGTCCTGGCGGCCTCATTCAGCGCCGCGATGGCGTCCTCGTTCAACGCTTGTCGGATCGCCTTCCCGGTTTTGCTGCGGATCAGCTTGAACCCGCCGGAGACGATCCTCTTGTCGTCGTCGCGCTCCAGGTCGAGGTCAACCCAGCGCAACCCCAAACACATGTTCCTGTCCAGGCCAGTGCCGCACGCCCACCGCTCCAGCATCGCCAGCCAGTTCGGGGAGACAGCCAGCAGGCGCGAGTACGCATCCTCAGTCATCGCCCGGCTGTCGCTCGCGGACGCAGGCGGGCGCTTCACTAGAACGCTATCCGCCGGGTTCGACTCCAGAATACCCTCCTGCATGCCCCACCGGAACAAAGTGCCGATGCTGATCACGTTCTTGCGCGCCGTGGAGGGGTCAACCTTCTCGAGGCGTTTTCTCAGCATGGCGCGCACGTCGCCAGGAGTTATCTCGCGAACCACGCTGCCCTCGAAGAACTGCGCCCACACGCGGCCTTGCTCCTCGTAGTAGTCCGTCCGGCCGGAGCGCGGCCTGTACTCCTTGATGAACCGCTCGGCCAGCTCCTCGAACAGGACACGCTCGGCGCGCTCCTGCGCCTGCCGCTCCCGCTCCTCGTATCGGTCAACGTAGGTGCCGGCGCGGATCGAGTCCTTCAGCTCGGAGAGCCGCAAGCGGGCCTGCTTCAGCGAGATCGCTTGCAGGCGCCGCTTGCGCCGGACGCCCTGGAGATCGGTGAACTTCCCGTAGTAGGTGACTTCGCCATCGGTCGCCGTCCACGAGCTGATGCCGCCGCCCTGATGAGTCCATCTGCCCTTGCCCATCGTCCCCTCCTATCCCTTCCCGCCCTTGCCGGGTTGATCAGCTTGAACGCCGGTCCCTGAACGACACGATCAGAGCGCCGGCGATGAGCGCGATCATCGCTGCTTCCATGCCTAAGATCACTCCGTCAATCTCAGCCGAAGCGATCCGAGTGGGACTAACCCGCCAAAGCCACCAGTGCCACTCCCTTTCAATCACGACGAGGCTTCTAACTAGCTGGGCATGCCTTCCAACATCTACGTCAGCGAAAGGTTGGTGCGATACCAGAAAGGGTGGGTAGATCAAAGTCTCCACCAGAGCCGCCACGCCGAGCCATAGGGCGATGAGCTGCTTGCGGTTCATCTTCTCCTCCGCCTTACCTCCTCCCCTAGTAGATGCCCAGCCGGCGCGCCCAACCTCGCATCTGGTAGGGATACTCTGCACAGCGCTCCCAGGCCCTGTCCTCGTTCGCGAATGGCCCCTGGATCTTCCTGAACGTGATTTCCCCGTGGCCATCGCACTTCAACAGATCCTCTGGGTTGACGCAGTTGCACGGCAAGGAAAATCCCCAGTTTTCATCCGCTTTCCAATCGGGGTGTTCTGCGGAGAGATCGTCGGCCCAACTGCTCTTCGCGGCGAACTCCGTCTCTGCCGCCACCACAGAGTCGTGAACTGTCGTCCTCTCCCCACCCGTCACCTTAAATGTGATCACCCACCACTGCTTCATCGTCATTAACCTTCCCTTCTGACCTACTAGCCCTTGCCGGGCTTCGATTTCACAAGGACTCATCATCCAAGGCGCGACCTGATGCCTCTTTCGGTGGTTCGTGGCACACATACTGTCCGTCCATCAGCGTTTCGCGCTCACTGTCGACGACGGCAAAGAACCGATCTTGCGCCAGTAGCACCCACAGCGCCGGCAGAACCAACCACTTCAAAGTGTTGAAGGGCACCAAGAGCAAGAACAATGCCGGAATATAGGACCACATAAGCCTGCGTTTGCGGATCTGGATCTCGCGCCCGCACTCAACACAGTCGAGGTGCCGGTACGGATCGCTGTGTAGGTATCCCCGAACTAGGTGGATACTCATTTCGAGGCCCTCCGCTTGTCTACCTTCCAGTACAGCAACGCCGCCCGCAGCCGCGCCGGGTCAGGGTTTGGACCCAGGTAATAGGTGATTTGCTGTCGCCTTCCCGACGACGGCGACTGCACCTACTCATCATCGGACCCCAGGTCTTCCAGGTCCTCATCCCAGCCCTCATGGGATTCGTGGGGCTCCCCGCGAAGCCGCTTCACGTGCTCTGCGATAATCGCTAACTGCACTGTGATGTTCTCCAAAGTCTGCATGATCGACCAGAGCGCGAAGGGCAGGGTAACCCAAGACACGACAATAGCCAGCACGATCAGCGCGAGTACGATCGCAAGGAAAACTCCCAGCATTCCCGCTGGCCACGCAATCGCCTCCCAGAATGTACCCATTTGAGCTAGGCTTCCCCCTTGGCAGGCTTTTTGGTGCGCGTCTTAACTCTCCAGTATCGCAAAGCGCGTCGCAGTCGGACCGGCTCCGGCTCGCGGCCGAGGTACTCCAGGACCTTCGATAGAACGCGCTCTCCTCTGCGCCTGCTCTCCTTGATGTAGTAATACCGATTGCCGCGCTTCTCTTGAATCCAGAGGTAGGCCATCGACAGCTATTGTAGTCAGAAAATGCCCGGTAGGTCAAGCGAAGCGATTGCCGTGCTGGTTGGCTCGTAGGCTGCAAAGTCTGGTCCGTGTGATTGACAGTGCCTTAGATGGAAACAATGGAACCTATGCCCTTGACGAAGGGAGGCTAAGAAGGTACATTGACTACGCGACTGACAGGGCTCCCTTTTATGGAGCCCGCGACACCTCGGTGTCGTCAGTTGCCTTTTTTTGTTTGGCCGAATGTATCTCCTCTACCTCGACGAATCCGGCAATGAGGCTGAGCCCGCAGATCGGCACTTCGTGCTAGGCGGCGCAGCGGTTTTTGAACGCACAACCTACTACATCTCCAAGGAGATCGAGGAGCTCCAAGCGAAGTACTTTCCCGGTTCTCCGCCGGTCGAATTTCATGCGTCCCAAATCCGTGCGGGCAAGGGGTTCTGGAGGAACGTTGAACAAGGCACTAGGCAGTCACTGCTGCAGGATATCGGTGTAGTAATCCAGAATGCCAATGATCCTGGCCTTGTTCTATTTGCAGTGGTCATTGAGAAGACGGACCAACTTTGGGGAGAGCGCGCAGTAGAACACGCCACCGCCGAGGTCTGTCGACGCTTTGACCTCTTTCTTATGCGACAGTACCAGGAGGAGAGCGAACGGCAGCGAGGTCTCCTTATATTTTCCCAAAGCAGGTATGACCAGCGTACCAAGCTATGGGTGCGAAACTTTCGAGAACTCGGTACGCGCTGGGGCATTTTGAGAAATTTGAGTGACGTTCCTTATTTCGCAAATTCTAGGGAGACTCGCCTTCTCCAAATTGCTGACTTCGTGGCCCACGCCGTATTCATGCTCTATGAACGAAGGGATCCCACTCTTATACGATCCTTGCTAAGCAGGTTTGACCAGAAGAATGGCATTCTTCACGGACTTGTGCACCATCAAGCACGACCTGCGTCTGTGGGCTGCGAGTGCCCTTGCTGTAGTTCAAGACGAAAGCCTTCGAACTTCGGCACCTGGTGCTAGAACGGTGGACGCTCGATCTGTCACTCAAACTCCTCCCGCGGAACGTTGGCGACACGCAGAGCCGTCCGCTTCTGTTCTCTCGACAACCCGGCATCACGCGCCGCCTGCGAACGTCCACCTACTTGGGGGTGTGCCCCCCCAACTACGCCGCCTTTGGCAGCTTTGATCGCTCTCAGGAGTTCGCCGCATTTCCGAATCGCGCGCGCCTGTATCCGGTCAGCCATCTTCCGAAGGCTGTGCTCCTTCGCCTGCCGGGCATACGAAGCGAGAGCCTCAGCCTTGTTCGCCCAATCGGCGCACTCATCGATCCGCGAGCACTTCTCCAGCGCCCCGCACGCGGCCTGATAGGTCTGAGGCAGGCGCGCCTTCGAGGCCAGGCCCCGGGCGCCCACGCCCGGATCCGGGCCGAGCACTTCAGGGAGTGCCGCGGGCTTCACCCGCTCACCGCTTCGGCGGCGTCAGCCGGAGCGCATCTTCGAGGCGCGCCCTCCATTGCAGGAGCCATGCCCCGTTCCGGCAGAGCGCAATGCTCGCCCGAGAGACCGCGCAAAATTTGCAGAGCCCCGTGTTCTGGGCCAGCCAGGGCATCTGTGCCTCGGGCAGGCGCGGCCTCGAGCATTTCGAGCAATACCTCGAGGCCGCGCCGTTCCCGTTCGAGCTGGGAGCGGGCGACGATGACTCGCGCCTCTTGAATCTTGATCTTTTGGACAAGTCGGTTTACCGTAGGCATCGTTTCCTCCCGAGCCCGTCGGCGTTGCTGTGGTGGGCGCGCCTGCGGGCTCGTACTTTTCAGATCACATCGTCGATCTCAAGTGCCGGCCGCCGCGGCAACGCGCCTTGAGGGTGGCAGTCCCCAATGCACGCGGGGGCCGACGGCCGGCCCAACACGCCCCCAAACTTGAAAAACGCGAGCCGGCTTCACCCGGTGCGGGAGGGGAAGGAGGCCCAACCCCAGCACCGTGCGCCCCACCGGCTCGCCCTGCTTCGGGGCGCATCTCAACTCGCTTTCGCTTCCTGCAGCGGCAGCGGGACGGGCTCGCCCCATGCCGCGCAGGCCGCCCTCACGTGCTCGGGCTTCAGGCCATCGAGCAACCGCATCAGCAGCGCCCCGGAATCGATCCGAGTGACGGTTTCCAGAAGATCGCGTACACGCTTGTACGTCTTGTAGATCGGCAGGGAGGCGCCAGCCTCGATCTCGAACGACAGCTCGTCGCGGCTCACCAGGGTTTTCAACTGGAGGTTCAGATCGACGGTGACGAAGCTGATCGCGGACTCTGACACAGCCGATATAGCCCCTTGGCAGGCTGCAGTCCGGCGAGCAGCGAGCTCGAAGTGAACCGCCCGCGCCCGCTCCAGGTGGCGCCTGGCCTTGAGTTCGACCTCCCGGGCCGCCTGCAAGGAAGCCCGCAGCTCGGGCGGGCACCACTTGCCGGCCGAGTTGACCTCATGCTGGATCTCACCCAACCGAACCACCGCGTCACTGTGCACGGCCCCTGGCTCGCGGAAGGCCGCCGGCGGGAGTTCAGCCATCCGGGCCTCGAGCTCGGCGGCTTGCTTCTCCAGGGCGGCGACGCAGGACAGCACTTCGAGCCTTCGAACCTCCGGCATCCTGGCGTCTTCGGCCAGCTCCCGCCACCCTGCCGCTTGCCCGCGGAGCTGCTGCATCTGATTCCGAAGAGGCACCCCGGCCCCGTCGAGGCGGTCACCCTGGTCGGCGAGCTCCCGGAGCAGGCGATCATGCTTACTCAAGCCGCTCAGTTCGCCGCTCCCAGCCCCCTCCAAGGCGTGGGCCAGCTCGGCGACCGGGCCGGAGCGCAATTCAGCACTCAGGAGCGTCGTGGGGCGACGATCCCGGGTGGGTGAAGGCTCGGGTGCCAGCCCGGCCGGGTTGGGGCCAGCGGCAACGGCTGGTGCGGGCGGAGCGGACGAGGAAACGGCCTTCTGGCCGGCGGTCCTCATGTTGCACCCGCCCGCTTACCGAAACGCGCTTTCCACTCCTCGGGGCTTCGGGCGCCCTGGATCTCGCCCCTGGCGATCTGGCGCAGCCGCTCTGAGGCGTTGGGGTCCCGCAGGACCGCCGCCGCGTACCTTTCAGCTGTAGTTGGCCCATCGGGTTTCGGCAGGGAACGCCGGATGGAGTCGCCGATCTTCGCCATCTTCTCCTGCCGGCGCTGCCCTTCAGCCTTCAACGCCTTCCACTCGGTGTAGTTCCGCGGCCGGGCGGGGGCCTCTACGGCCGCCTCCCTCATTCTGGCCTGGATCTCGGCTATGCCCGCCTGGCGCCTTTCGATCCAACTCGCAATCGCCGGCGCCCTTTCTCCGAACCTCCCGGCCAGCACTTCACGTTCTCGCGTCGTAAGCATCTAAACCTCCTCCGCCCCATCAGTGGGGCCAACAGAACTGTCCTGACTGTCTGAGTTCTCTGTGCCGTCTTCCTGCGGCACCTGCCCGCTGGTGGGGATGCGGCGGAGCCCCTCCTGCCGCTTGCCACGCCCGCGTTTCTCCCGGAGCCCCGCTTTCAGAAAACCGCAGGCCCTGGCGAGTCTCTCGAAGTTCGCCACCGCCCGGACCTTCTTCGCCACATCAGTTTCCTCGACCGCCGCACGATAGAGACCCAAACACAGGGCAGCCGACTCCTGATCCCCAACCTTGAGCCCACCGACCTGCTCCCGCCAGAGTTCGATTTGCTCCTCAAGGTGCTCCTTCCAGTCGACAGGCAGGCCCCCCTCAGCCGCCCAACGGCGCTTCAGGAAGGCGAGCGGAGACTTCTTCCACAGCGGCGGCCGGCCGTTTTTAGACTGGCCGTTCAGGCCCATGAAAAACCTCGGTTGAGGTGCCGGTGGTGCAGAAAAAACCCTCGAACCGAGCGGCGGCACATAGGCGTTTGACTTACCTTGCATATCTCCCTCCGACCTCGCCCCAGGCCGCCGGTGGTGGGCAAACGGCCGGGTAAATGGCCCGCTACTCCAGCGCGAGTGCTTTTATTCGCAGGCACTTAGAACTCCTATGTGTCGGCCCCGCAAGCGGAGCCAGAGCCCGAGCAGGATGGTGCTCAGCGCGTTAAGCCCGCCGGGTACGCGCCGCCCACGGACAGAATGAAGCGGGGCCGACGCCCAGGCGGCAAGTCCGCCACGGTGACAGTGACAGTCTGTGACGCGGTTTTCCCTATAACTCTCACGGAGGGGCTTCTTATAGGAATAACCAGGAAAGTGCGTCACGGAGTGTCACCGTCACAGTTAGCCGTGGACTTCAGGTCTTCTAGAAGCCCTACGCCCTTCCAGAACCTGGCTTCCCTGTCTCGGCCCTCGTCGATACCTCGCTCAAGCAGGCGAAGGCGGAATTCTGCGCGGCCGAGGGGCTTGTCGCCGTTGCGCTCGCACCATTCGCGGTACGCCTTGCCGAAGGCACCCTTGCCGACGCTGTACCCGCCGCCGACGTGGCACTCTGTTTCGAGGAAGGCGGCAAGTACGTCCATGTCGCTGCGGTAGCTGTCTGTGGCCCTGGTCACTTCTTCGGGTTCGCCGAGGCCGTGAATTTGCCAGCCGATACAACCCTCGACAAGCCACCGTAGGATGCCTGGGCGTTCGGCGCGCAACCGCTCGAGGAGGTCTTTGTCTTGTTCGCTGGGTGGGATAACCACGTTGAAAGGCACCAAGCGAATCCTCCGCCAGATCGCATAATCGGTTCCTCTGATCACGGGCCGGTGGTTGCAGGCGAGTATGAACTTGGCGGCCAGCTCGATCTTCCGGTAGTCCTGGCGCATGCGTCTGGACTTAATGCGATCACCACCGGTGAGGCTCTTCACCAACGATTCGGCCAAGCGCCGGCCTTCGTCCACTTCGACGGCTGCCACGAGGCGGGCGCCCTCGAGGTCAGCGATTGCCGTAGGATGTTCGTCCCCACGCCTCGCCAGGAGTACTTCCGGTGCGGCCGAGGTAGCGTAGTCGCCCAGCACGTCGAGGACGATCAGAATCAGAGTCGTCTTCCCGTTCGCGCCGACGCCATAGAAGATGAAGAACACCTGTTCGCGGACGCTGCCCGTCAGCGCGTAGCCCAGCCCCCGCTGCGTGAATGAGATCAGCTTCTCGTTACTGTCGAAGACTTTCACCAGGGAGGCGCGGAACCTCGGGCATTCGGCCGCGACGTCGTACTCGACCGGCGCCAGCTTTGTAATCAGATCGGATTGCTTGTGCTCTCTCAGCTCGCCAGTCTTGAGATCGATGGTTCCGTTGATGACGTTGAGGGCCCAAGGATCGGCGTCGAGCTCAACTGCGCGGACTACGGCTCCTTCCTCGTTCTGGGCTTGGGCAATCATCGCCCGGATTCGATGGTCCCGCATGCACGCGGTGATGCCGTGCGTTCGGCGCTCGCGCCGCTTCGGATCCGTTTCTTGGGCGGCGTCAAGAAGGGCCTCGTCAAGAGTCCTCTTCGCCAGCCGGCCTACCTCGCCCGCTGCATCGCGGGCAAAGCGCGTTTCATCCCAGACAAGCCAGGTGTCCCAATCGGGGCAGTAGCGGAGCTTGTGGCCGTGGAAATCTAGAAGGAGTCGCGCGTTTGCAACGTCGGAGAATTCGTAGTTCGGATCGGCGGCTTTCAGCTCCGCATCCCGAAGAGCGAGCTTCCGTGCCCGGAGACTGACAGGCTCAAGGGGTAGAGTGCTCACTCGCCGCCCCTGTTTCCGTTACGGGCACGGTACGGCCGCAAGTGCTCATCGGCCCATGCGCGCACGGCCTCCGGCTTCAGCAGCACCGTTCTCGATCCGGCCCACCTGAGCGCGGGGAGCTCGCCGGCCTGGATCGCATTCCAAACGCTCCTCGCCGACATGCCCACGTCTGCCGCGGCGGCCCGAAGGCGGTACGTGTGGGGCGTGTCCGGCGCCCAGACGTGCGCCCCGCGGTCCGGGTCATGGGGTCGAGGGCGGGCGGGCATCAGGTCTTTTCCCCGTCAGCCCGGGCCGTCGCCTTGGCGCTGGCCGCCGTTTCTGCCGGCTGGGCCACGCTCCGCAGCGCCTCCACGAGACGGAGCAGGGCGATGTCCGCCCCTGGGCCGTCGCCCTCTACGGTCAAGGTGATCTTGCGAGTCGCCACTATTACCTCCGGCAGTAAATGGAGGTCTTAGTTGCTCGCTTTGTCTAACCTGTTGTCAGTGGGAAACTTGCGTAACCTTACCGAATTCCAAGGGCGCGGTCTATCGCTTGGCGGGACACTTTCTCGTCGGGCAGACATTCCAACGCGGTGAGGAAGGGAAGGTAGGATTTCAGAGTCGAAACCACCAGGGCGAGATCACAGTCGAGATCGCGCGCCAGAATCGCCGCTGCCTTCTCGCCAGATATTCCGGCGAGCGAGTTGTGGCGCCTGGGCTCTATCTCGGGCGCGTCGTCCCCGGGTGCATCATCGCGGGCTGATCGTGAGAGTACGGGCGAGCTGCGGGCGGCACAATGCAGGGCGATCCAGAGCCGCAGCTCCCGGCGGTTCTCGTCCGGTTCATCACTCGCGAATGCCGATCTCGTCAGCATCATGATCGCCCGCTCACGGCGAACAAGGGCAGGGTCGCCCTCGAACTCGAATGTCCACCAATCTGCCTTCCGGAGCCCACCCGATCCGCTCTTCAGCCTCGCAAGGATCAGCGGGTCAGGCCGCATCAGCGTCATCTCGAAGTGAAAGAATGTCGAAGGTGGATCGGTTCCAGCGGACTCGGGCTCCGACTCAATCTCGGCGGTGATGCGCCACCAGTCGTCAGGGCGGTACGGCACCGCCAGCGTGCGGCCCCTCCTGATCAGATCTCGGGGAAGCGGCGAGCCGTCGCGCCTGGCTGTCGGTTCTGGTTTCCTGGGCATCCTCGCCTCCGTGCGAGGTCTCCGAGGGAAGAAACCGCGGCCCCTGGCGGGTCGGAGGCCCACCCCTCCTCGAGGAGGTGGGGCCGCGATCGGTGCGAGTCTATATCAGCTTCGGGCCGCTATCCATTTACCCGCGCATTACCCCATGACTGTGCCGGAATGTTGTGGAAGCCACCGCGCCGGACGGGCGTAACCATCGAAGATGCAGTCCTGGCGCGGGCCTTCGGGGTTCTACTTTTGGCTCAGCGGGCCGGCACGGGGGTCAGCCAGCGGTGGGTGTCGGGCTTCTCGCCGCTCAGGATGGCGAAGAACGCCTCCTGCAGGCGGCGAGTGACGGGGCCGCGGGAACCGGAGCCGACGGGCACG
>Ga0214473_10011838_pt1 | contig 10242 bp, 8 predicted proteins | sample RVTome_7_FD_203509 | JGI IMG/M metagenome (GOLD analysis project Ga0214473, IMG submission 203509) | Soil microbial communities from uranium-contaminated site in the Upper Colorado River Basin, Wyoming, United States - RVT98D197 | ecosystem: Environmental > Terrestrial > Soil > Contaminated >... | reverse complement strand
TTGCGGTTTGCACGCTATTAATGTTGTGCTCCAGGGCGTTCCCCCATTGGATGCAGGCTGGCCGGGTTCCGGCATAAAGGCGAGCCGCCGCGGCAATCTTATCCTCTGCAATCCAGGTGAGGGTTGAGACCCGAGGCAATGGATATTGTTGTAACAGAACCCTCAGCTCTGCAAAGCCCACTGTCCAGTCCTGCACGAACTTCTCATCATAGAGCCCTTCTTCCACGATCACTTTCAGCATCCCCAGCGCCAGGGCCAGGTCACTCCCGGGCCGGGGTTGAAGCCAGAGGCTCGCCCGGGAAGCCAGGAGGGTCCGCCGCGGGTCGATCGTGATCAGCTTTGCGCCCCGATCCAGGGCTCGGCGCAACTGAGACCCGATGACCCCTTCTTCGTTCGTCTGGAACAGGTTGCTCCCCCAAACCAGGACCAAGGCGGGGGGGTGGTCATAATCCGGCACTGGAAAGAAGCCGCAAGTGATCACGGCCGCAGTCTCCCGGGGCATATGACAGATGGACCCGGGGGTGGCTAGATGAGGAACTTTGAGCAGGTTGGCCAGACGGACCATCATGTAAAGCTCGAGTCCCTTGGGGGTTCCCTGGGCGAAGGCGATGGCGCGCTGTTCCCCGCGAGCGATGTTCTCCTGGATCTTCTGCGCGATCGTCGAAAGGGCTTCCTCCCAGGAAATTCGCTCCCATCGGCCTTCCCCTTTTGCGCCAGCTCTTTTCAGGGGATAGCGCAGCCGGTCCGGATGGTTGAGCCGCTCGACCTGGGCAATCCCTTTGGCGCACATCGTTCCCTGGTTCAAGGGAGAATCCGGGTCTCCTTCCACCCGGACGATTTTCCCGTCTTCCACGTGGATGAGCAGGCCACAGCCTCCATGGTCCATGCGCGCACAAAAAGTCTTAACGATCATGTCCGCTCCTTAATTCACCACAGAGACACTGAGGACACAGAGGTTTAAACGTAGGCCGTTTTTCAAAGACATTTGGCCATAACAAAAGCGCTGAATTTGCTGCTTGTTTCGTTATCGTATTTATATACTATTCTTCTCCGTGGTCTCTGTGTCTCTGTGGTGAAATGTTCTTCTTCTCCCCGAAAATTCCCGGCTCGGCGAAATCCATCACCCGCAAGGGTTTCTCGCCGATGAAGGTTTGGAGGATTTTGGCGATGCGCAGGGCCTGGCCGACCAGCATCAGCCGACAATCCTCGAAAGTGCAGTTCTCGATCTCCGTCTCTCCCCGCTCCAGGATGATCAGGCAACCGGCAAAATCACAATGCTCATAAGAATGGCCGTCGAGTTCGACTCTTTCTTTGACGAACTTTTTATTCTTATATTTTATCTGAAAGGTGCTCACGAGCCACCCCCACCCAGAAATCGGGCCAGTTCATCCCGGTCGAAAGAAGGCAGATCCTCCACCCGCCCTTCCTGCATCATCTTGACGCCCTTTTCCCTTTCCCAAATCTTTCCGATCACCGAGACGGGAATCCCTTCCGCCCCAAGCGCCGCCAGAATCCTGGCGGATTCCCCTTGCGGAGCCACGATCAAAAGTGCCCCTGAGGCAATCAACCCCAGCGGGTCCAGTTTGAGCTCCCGGCATAGCAGAGCCGTCTCCGGTAGAATCAATATTTTTTCCCTCTCCACCAGCATTCCGACTCGCGCAGCGAAAGCCAGCTCATGGAGGCCCGTAGCCAACCCCCCTTCTGTCGGGTCGTGCATCGCATGCACTTCGGCCACCCCGTTGGCGATCCTGGCCTCCCGCACGATGCTGATTCCCGGGACCCGCAAAAAATCCCGGCATCGTTTCACCCAATCCTCGCTGAAACGTCCCTGCAAATCCTGTCGCTCCCGGGCCAGGATGGCCGTCCCCTCGATGGCGATTCCTTTGGTCATCAAGATCTCATCTCCCGGGCGGATCCTGTCCGGAACGGTCAACTTTTCCTTTTCCACCTCCCCCAGCATCTGACCTACGATAATTGGGCGTTCAAGGCCGTAAGTAATCTCGGTGTGTCCGCCGCAGAGCACTGCGCCCACCTCCTGGCAAGCCCCGGAGATTTGGGCGAAGGTGGATTCCACTTCTTCCGGCCCGGTCTTCCCTTCGGGCAAAAGCAAAGTGGCCAGGAACCAGCGCGGAATCCCGCCCATGGCGGCTACATCGTTGGCATTGACGTGGACGGCATACGAGCCGATCTGGTCGGTGGCAAAAGTGATGGGGTCGGTCTTGGCTACGAGGTATCGGTCGGCAAAGGAAATGACCGTGGCATCCTTCCCGATTCCCGGCATGACCACCACCCGTCCGTCTTGCCGGGTATGCCGGGCCAACATCCTGGCCAGCTCTGCGGCGGGCAGCTTACCCGCCGGGAAGGAGACACCTTGCCTTTTAAGGTCTGGATTCTTGCCCATGGCCAAACGTGTTTTGAGGAAAATAGCCGGCAGGGTGGACCCGGGGAGCCGTTATTTTCTTTTGGCCCCGTAAAGATCCTGGGCTACATCCCGGAGGCTGAGGGATTCGAGCGTCTTGCGCGAAGGCTTGCCGCTGGGCGTCCAGCCGCTCGCCTTATAAAACTCTTTGCGCATGACCTCCATGTCCGGGACCTTTCCGGCGTTCCCGCCCTCCCGGGTCGGCTCCAGCTGGCGGGGGGCCAGGACATCATCCTTGGAAGTGACCCCGCAAAGGTTATTGTACGCGCGGTGGAGCGCCATGATGCGCTCCCCCACCTTCAATAAGCTGCGGGCGCTGTACTTTGTCCCCGTGGCTGCCGTCAAGACAGCGGCTAAGTCCGAAGGTTTGAGGATGAAGGTCAGGAAATAGCAGGAGACCATGGAGTTGACCACGGCCGTATAATCCTGGGAAAGCTTGACCAGATTTCCTTTCCCCTTGCTCACATGAAGGGGATAAATCCCTTTCAGGTCCCATTCCGGGAGCGGGTCCTGCACCCCCTCCCAAAGAGGGGCATGGCCATGCAGATGGCAGGCGCCCCGCGGACCTACGGCGTATGTTAAGCCCATGCTGAAGAACGTCCGCGGGTCGTGCATGGGGGCTTCCATGCCTTTAACGTGGACCGCGTATTTCCAGGAGTCTCCTCCCAGTTTCTCCGCCGCCCGTTTCACCCCTTGGCCCAGGATGGTTCCCAATTTCTCGTTTTTGCCGATCTGATGGACCATGGCGATCATGGCCTGCTCATCGCCCCACTTGAGCTCAATTCCCCCGGTATCTTCCTTCTTGATCAGCCCTTTCTCATACGCCTCCATCGCGAAGGCGACGGCGACCCCCGTGGAAATCGTATCGATGCCGTAGCGGTTGCACAGGTCATTGGCAAAAGAAACGGCGTTCAAATTATCGATCAGGCACATCGTTCCGAAAGCCGCAAGCGTTTCGTACTCGGGCCCCGGCCCGTCCATCTTATAAGGCCCTTCTTCAATCTTTACCCAGCGGGAGCAGCCCAGGGTGCAGCGGTAGCACGCGGTGTGAGGGACCAGGATGGTCTCTTTCATCTTCTTGCCACCCAAGTTCTTGCACCCTTCTTCCCACAAGCCAAGCTGCCAGTTCTTGACCGGAATATCCCCCATCGACCAGAGGTTGTCCAATACCTGAGCGGTCCCGTATTCGCGCATGGCGGCAATCGCCGGGGATGTAGCGTTGTCTTTGGCGATCTTCTTGCAGAGGGCGTTGTAGGTTTCCAGGTCATGGATGGGAAAACTGCCGTTGCCGCGGACCGCGATGGCCTTCAGTTTTTTCGCTCCCAGGATGGCCCCGTTGCCTCCCCGACCGGGCGCCCGCCCTTCGTCATTGATGATGCAGGAAAGAAGCACCTGCTTCTCCCCGGCCGGGCCGATGCAGGCCACGCGGATTCTCTCGTCTCCAATCTCCCGCTGGATGGTCTCCTGAACCTTCAGGGCGTCCTGGCCCCACAGGTGGGAGGCGCTGCGGAAATCAACTTTGCCGTTATGAATCCAGAGGTATACCGGTTCGGCGGAAGCGCCCTCCACGATCAGGGCATCGTAGCCCGCGCGCTTCAAATCCGCCCCCCAATATCCGCCGGAGCTGGCATCACAGAGGACGCCGGTCAGGGGCGATTTGAAGCAGATCTGGTAGCGGGCGCCGGAAGGATAATTGGTGCCGGTCACCGGGCCGGTGGCGAAGACGATCTTATTCTGCGGGCTCAGGGGGTCTGTGGAAGGAGGAACTTCATCGTAGATGATCCGGTCTCCCAGGCCGGTTCCCCCGATATAATCCCGGGCCAGTTTGGGGTTTAATGGTTCTTCTTGGAACTCCCGCTTCGTCAGGTTGACCCGTAGAATCTTCCCCATGTACCCGTCCATGGACCCTTCTCCTTTCTGTGGAAAATCTTCAAAATAAGCAGAATAAGGTTTCTACTTTTAATAAATTTTCCCCGTAAAGTCAAGAAATTTTTACCGTCTCTTCAATCCTCGATCCCGGCGATTTTTTTGGCAATGCGCTTCTTCTCCTCCAGGTTGGCCGCCCGCTGCAGGGAAATCATCTGGGCCTGGGTAGATCCCGCTCCGTGCCAGGTGCCGGGCCCATGGAGACCCGCGGTCCAGTTCTGCAGGACTTTCGTGATCCGCATCCGCTTCTCCGCGGGTGCGGCGGCTTTCAGGTATTTCTCGACATATCCTTTGGTGGCCGGGTTTCTCAACTCCTGGAATGAGGGGAGAGTGACGACAAGGCCTCCGGCCACATCTCCGGCTAAGGCCATGATCTGCCAAAACCCATGGGCGGTCGAGATCTTGGCCACATTGCCGAAGAGGTCATCCGGCATATAAACGCCGGACCCGGGAGGCTCCTCTTTCCCTTTCACGGCCGCAGCAATGGCACAGGCGTGGGAGGCCTCGGAGATACGCACCATGTGGGTAATGGCTTCCCGAATATGCGAGGCCTTTTCCGTGCCGGCGTATTCCGCGGCCAGTTGCGTCGCCCCGATGATAATGTCGGCGAACCCAACTTTGCACGCTCCGCCACAGTTCATCCGGTGCGTCTTGGCGAAACGCTGGATCAGGGAGCCCGCAAACTCCACCTCCCCACACAGGAAGACTCTCTCGTTGGGAACAAAGACATCTTCGAATACCATCAGGCAGGTCTCCCGCTGGCCGAACTGGGGATTTCCCAGGTGATAGATCTCCTCGGTCTGCTCCCGCTCTGCCGATAAAGGATTGTATTGCAGGATATAAGTAATCCCCGGGGCGCTGTTGGGGACGGCAAAAGCCACGGCATAGTCTTCTTCCCCCTTCCGCAAGGCCCCCCCGGGGATGACGACCGTTTCGTGGGCGGCAAAAGCGCCACTTTGGTGCAGCTTGGCCCCGCGGACGACGATGCCGTCTGGCTTCCTCTGCACCACATGCACATACATATCGGGGTCCCCTTCCAGAATTCTCTTGGCCCGGTTTCCCTTGGCATCGGTAACGGCTCCGCTTACGGCCAAATCCTTCCCCTGAATCTCTTGGAGATACGTGTGGAAGCGTCGGCGGTATTCAGTTCCTTGGGCACGATCGACCTCATACATCACACTGGCCAGAGCATTCAGGGCATCGCAACCGACACAGCGGTAGTTGCAGGTGCCCAGGGTCTGGGAGGTCAGCAGGGCCATGTCGGCCCGCTTTTCCAGATCCTCCGTGGATCGATTCACGTGTAGATTCCGGCTGATCCTGTCCCCGGTGAGATGGGAACGGGCGGTCATGATTCCTTCGTGCTCGGGCTCGAGTGCCAGTTCGTATAGCTTGGCCGTGGCCTCCACCACGGACCGGGTCACCGGGTTTTCCAGAAGGTTCTCCACCTTCTTCCCATTCAGGTAGGCATTCACCTTCATCGTCTGAACGCTCAACCTGTAATCTTCAGGCTTCATCAATTCCATATTCCCTTCCTTAGAATTAATTGAGACGCAGATTTTCGCAGATCCAGGCAGATTCTTCCCCAACAGGGACCCCTGCTAAATCTGCGACCGCCCGCATCCGCTTGGTTATTTCTCGGCCACTAACTTCATCGGCTGACCACAGCAGATGAGTTGACCCTTACCCGCTACCAGCATCTTCACCTTATTGCCGCAGATCTCGCAGACATAAACCTGCCCCACTTGATTCGCCATCCCCCTGACCTCCTTCACTTGTAGCAGCTTTCAGAAACCTATTCTTACAGACCGCCCAAGAAAAAATCTTTTATTTGAATTTATTTTAATCCGTGTTTATCTGTGTTCATCTGCGTCCAAAAAATTATTTATTTCCCCGGCTCCGGAATTTCTTCGGCGATCCCAGCCAGTTTTCTGGCCATGGCCGCATATTTTTCCATCGGGGTCAGCGAGCGGACCACCAGTCTGGCGCCGTCGGGAGAGCCGCCGCCATGCATGCAGCCGGGGACGCCGGCGCCGAGGGTTAGCCATTCCGTCAACCGGGCCGCCCGGGCTCTGGCTTCTGGGCTGCAGGCGCCCGCCTTGATGTACTTCTGGACCAGTTTCCCATAGCGTGGGTCCATGAAATCCCGGTAGGAAGGGAAACACCCGGTTTCCACAATCCCCCCGCCGATCTCCTGGCAGAGCCGTTTGGTCTCATAGGGCAGCGTGGCGACATGAACTTTGTTGGCGTGGGCCGTCAGGGAATCGGGAAACCAGATTCCCGAGGGATGGCGGCCCCCCAGCGCGATGGACCCGATGCCCATGGTAAAGGTCGTCTCGTTGTTGACGGCCATCTCGACGTATTTGGGGGAGAAGGTGCGGGCCGAAAGGCCGTTGGCGCGGGCCATGAGTATCCCCGCTCCAATCATCACATCGCCCTGTCCGGCCACGCAGGCTCCGATGCAGGCCCGGTAGATGGCCGTGAAATACTGGATGACTTTTCCGGTATAACTGAATTCCTTACAAAGAAAAACCCGCTCATGGGGTATGAAAACATCCTCAAAAATTAAATAGGCCTGGGTGATCCCCGTTTCGGCTGGAAGGTCAAAGCCCTCCTCCTGCTCACGAGTGTCGCTGGGGCGCCTCGTTTCCACGATCGTCAGCCCTGCGATATCCCTGGGAACGGCGCAGGCCACGGCAAAATCTCTCTCCGCCTCCCCGTAAGCGGTGCCGGGAAGGAGGAAGATTTCATTGCTCGCCGCCACGCCGCAGATCATCAATTTCGCTCCCCGCAGGACGATGCCGTTTTCTTGCACGGCGGCAATTCTGAGGTTGGAGTCGGGGTCGGGCTGCTGGGAAGCCTTGAGACTGCGGTTGCCCTTGGCATCGGTTAACGCGCCCGCTACGGTCCAACCTTCTGCCTCCGCCTGCAAGGCCCATTTTCGCAAACGCCCGTGGTATTTTGTTCCCTGGGCACCATCGACTTCATGGGTGACCGCCCACATCGTGTTCAGGGCGTTCCATCCTGCACAAAGACTGCCGGTACAGGTGCCCGTGAGTCGGAACATTTCCCGTTTGAACTTGGAGTTGTAGATCACCTCTTCGGCTGATTGCATCAGAGCGTTGTGGCGATGGACCTTCTCCCCGGTCAGGGCGGACGTGGTGGTAAAGAGCGCGGAGAGCTCTGGATCTTTGGCAGCATCGTACGCCCGGGCATGGCTTTCTACAACCCGCCGAGTGGCCGGATGGGTGGTGACGTCTTCGATTCTTTCGCCAAACTTATAAACGTTTGGACGAAGCCTTTTCAATGAAGCCAGATAATCCGCACGGGTTTTGATGGCCATGACGGGCTCCTTTCTCTAACGGAGAGATTCCGACCTTCCCAGACTCCTGTATGATCTTTGGTTTTACTGGTTGTACTGTAATGCGACGGTCGAGGCAATGATGGAAATCAACCGCTTGGCAAATTTCTTTTCGGAGCCGGACCGTGCGTGGTGTTGCCAAAAGATACCCCATCAAAGCGACTTGACTTCCGTCAGGTCCCTTTCCCGGAGCATCCCCTTTTTCCATGAATCAAAGGCTGGAAAGACGTAAGGCAAAATCCGCAAGGAATAGTACGGCGGAAAAACAGGGACCCCCAGAAGGTCCCCGAAGGTGAACAGCAGGAGAAGGCTTTGGCGGGAATTTTTTTCCTGCCGGACCGTCTGTTCGATTTCCAAATAGGCGACGCCGGCGAAGAAGTCTTTTAAAAATTTCCCCAGGCTCTCAATCCTATTGCCCATCCTCTCCCCCTTAAGATCCATCCATCTACTTCTCCGGCGGCCTGTTTCCAATGGTTCCGGGTCCATGCTTAATATACTAAGGAAGCCTTTCTCCGTCAAATTCTTATTTTGCCAGATCTGGTCATCTCCTGGATCATGGATAACCTTCCGCCGGGGTTCGTGAATCGTCATTTTTGAAATAGACAGAAGAATATGCCTAGGGTATTATTTATAGGATTTGAGGGGTCGAGGGTCACGGGGCCGAGTAAACGACTCTCCTGGAACCCGGCGACTCCAGAGCCCTTGAAGGCGAGAATCCTTTTTCGGAGTCTCTCTTGAAAGAAATCCTTCGTCACGCTAGAGAAGTCATCCAGATCGAGGCGGAAGCCGTCCAGGGCCTGCTGGACCGCCTGGATGAGAATTTTGTCCGGGCGGTAAAAATGCTCCTGGCTTGCCGCGGGCGGGTTGTGGTCACCGGCATTGGCAAGTCGGGCCTGGTGGGCCGCAAGATCGTGGCCACACTGACGAGCACGGGAACCCCGGCGATTTTCCTCCATCCTGTAGAAGGTCTCCATGGAGACCTGGGGATGGTCACAGCTCAGGATGTGCTCATAGCCATTTCCAACAGCGGGGAGACGGCTGAGATTATAAACCTCTTGCCCAGTGTGAAAAAGATCGGGGCCAACATTATCTGCCTGACGGGCGGCCTGACCTCTACCCTAGCCCGGGGCAGCCAAATTGTCATCGATGTGGGAGTCGAAAGGGAGGCCTGTCCCTTGGGCCTGGCGCCCACTTCCAGCACCACGGCCACCCTGGTCATCGGGGATGCCCTGGCCGTTGCCCTGATGCGGCAAAGAAAATTCGGGGAGAAGGATTACGCCCTGCTCCATCCCGGTGGGAGCCTGGGCGAGCGCCTCAACCTTCGGGTGAAAGACCTCATGCGACCGGCCTCAGAGTTTCCGGCTATATCCAAAGAAGCGACTGTAGGCGAATTCCTCATGCTGATTAACCGTCAAGGTACGGATTTTGCGTTAGTTACTCATCCTGACGGCAGTCTGGCCGGGATCCTTGCCGACCGCGATTTGCGCCGGGGAGACATTGGCTCGCCCCAATTTCCTTCCCGGCGGATCGGGGAGTTGATGAATCCTGACCCATCGACCATCGATGAAAATTCAACCGTGGCTGAGGCGATGCGGGCCATCGTGGAAAGTAACCTGGTCGCCCTCCCGATCCTGGACAAAGAAAAGGGATTGAGAGGTATCATTACCCTGCGCGATCTCCTCAACCGAGGAGACCTGAGGGTTTTCTAAAGATGTTTGCGTATCCTCCAAGGGGTTTAATCCTGGCGTTGGTAACTCCGCTCGATGAAAAGGGGGGAATCGATTGGCCTTCCTTTACGAAATTGACCGAGCGGGCCGTTCCTTTTTGTGATGCCCTGCTCATCGGAGATGGCCTTGTCGGTGAAGGAATTTCCCTTCCCAACCCCAGGCGCCTGGAACTCCTCGGCGGCTGTGGGGAGGCCGTAGCCGGGAAAAAACCTCTCCTGCTCTGCCCGACGGCCAGCACAGAGGACCAAACTCTGAGCAACGTGGAGGCCTTGGGAAGACGATATCCGGCGCAAGGGAAGGAATCCATTTTTTGGGTGGACCTGCCCCTCTGGTACCACAGCAATCGCAAGCTTCCGCAACTTTATGAAGAATGGAGCAAACGCACGCCTCTTCCCATCCTGCTTTATAATCATCCTCGCCTCATCCCCAGGTTGAATCGTTCCTTAAAAAGGAGCAATATCCGCACCGCCGTGCTGAAGCGGCTCGCGGAGAACGAACAAATTGTCGGCCTGATCCAGGCCGGCGATCTGAAGCGGACGATCCATTATCAGCGTGCGGTCCGCTCCCGGAGAGACTTTCGCCTCTATGACGGGGATGAGGGAAATTTTCTCAACCAGCCAAGCTCCTCAGGGGTCGTCTCCGGGGGGGCGAATCTCCTCCCGGAAGAATGGCGGGGAATCGTCCGTGTCTGCTTGAGCCCGGCGGAAGATCCGGCGCGAAGCCTTATTCTCCTAAAACAAAGCCAGAAACTCCGGGAACTCAACCGGGCCTTGCAGATGAACCCTGCCCCAAGCCTGAAATTCGCCTTACAC
>Ga0214473_10011837_pt1 | contig 10242 bp, 9 predicted proteins | sample RVTome_7_FD_203509 | JGI IMG/M metagenome (GOLD analysis project Ga0214473, IMG submission 203509) | Soil microbial communities from uranium-contaminated site in the Upper Colorado River Basin, Wyoming, United States - RVT98D197 | ecosystem: Environmental > Terrestrial > Soil > Contaminated >... | reverse complement strand
CTCATGTCTTTGCCTGTCCCCACACGCCGACTGGAGGAATACACGTGTTTTTCAGCAGCCTGCCAGAAACCAATGGCGCTCAGATCTACGATCACATACGCAACCACGTGAGGAAGTTTCTTCTGCATTACGATATGGCTGCCTCGTCTGCGGACTTCATACGGTCTCGCCTTGACTCGCAACATCCAATTCGGGGCACAGAGATACGTAACCATCGCCCTCGCGCTCGATCAATGCGGTCAGTTTCATTGGCCCTCCCTTTTTATCAAAGTATCTCGGGGTAACGGTAACGTCGCCAACTCGAGAACATGGGTCCTCGATAACGCAACTCGCTATTGATTAACCCCCACCAGGTTCAAGGTCCAACTTCTACAACCCAACACTTCGAAAAACAGTCGAGAGATAGAAGTCGGCCCCCGGAAACCTGAAAAACCCTCGATTACGGAGATTTCCTCGCGCGACGGCTCCGCCAAAGAACGGATTAGCCTCAAATCGTTTGGCTGAGTCAAGAACGCCAAGTGACAAACCGTGGTCCGTCATCCCGAGCGAATGCGAGGGATCTGAGAAAGATTTCTCCCGTCGGTCGAAATGACAACGCGCGGCCTTGGCGTCTTTGCGGGCTATATTCCGAATTTTGGTTGCGGCTCTGCCGCGCTGGGAGCTTCGTGGTTAGAAAGGATTTCGTTTAAGAGCAGCCTTTCGGACTCTCGGATCGGGAATAATTTCGACTGCAAACCTTACTCCGCTTTGTAGACCTTGAGGGGCGCGCACTGGTCGAGCGCCGACGAGATCACGTCTACCCATTCAAGGCCATAGGGGAGCAGGCCGTTGAAGTTCAGCCCTTTGCCCGCCGAAAGCGGTTTGCCTTTCGCCCAATGGCCGGCATTGCCGGCGATGCCGATCACCTCCGGGTGAACGCACTCGGTAACGCGCGCCACCGCTTTTACTTTTCGCACCGGAGACTCAAGCCAGATCGCATCGCCGTCTTTAGACGTAAATCCGGGCCAACTCATTGTGTCCCCGGATTTTACGTAGTTTTTCAACAGGCAGGCAAGACGCGGCCCCGTGCCTTTCCAGCGGTTTCTCCTTTTCGGCGGTTTAACAATTTTTTCCTAAGGATTCTTCCCCCACAACGAGACGAAAAAACCCTCCTCGATCAGCTCTTGCACCAAGCTGTTGTCGAAGAACTGTTCAGGTTTAGCCTGTTTTGCTTTGGGGTTTTTCTTGCCGATCTCGTCTAAGGTCACCTGGAATGCCTGAGGTTTGACCAGAGGGATTTTTTCCACGAAGTCCTGGGCGTACAGCAGGCTCCCCTCGATCATTCCCGGATCCCTAATTTTCGTGTAGCGGGCGATGATCTCTTTCGCCTCCTCCCTGCGGGTGTGCATGAAGTGAACGGCCCTGGAGTAGGCCCGCAGAAACGCCTTCGCCTGCGCTCTGCGTTCGTTCATGAACTTGCGTGTTGTTGTAACACCCGCATGTAGGAAGGGGATATCCTCCTTGGCCAGGTTGAACAGAATCTTGACCCCAGCCTGCTGAGCCAAGAAGCCCGTGGGAAAGGACATTGGCGCGGCATAGATGGATTTCTTCGAGAGGGCAGCTGCCAGCTCTGGCATCCCGCCAATCTGTAGGATTGGCACATCCCGTCCCGCTTCCAGTCCGTGTTTCGCGAGCAACATACGCATCGCAAAGTCCGTCGAGGCGCCAAAGCGCGACACACCGACGGGCTTGCCCTTGAGATCCTCGATGGTTTTTATTTCCGGGGGCGCCATGACGTAGAAGGCGGCCACATTAATGACCGCCCCCATAGCCATAAGGTCACCGCCCTGGAGGCCCGCATCCGCGATGACCTGACTGTTGGCGGTGGAGATATGGACCTCTCGCGCCAGCATGGCCTGCGCCATCGTCGAGGAGCTGGAGATATAAATGAGATCGGCATCCACTCCTTCCTGCTTATAGAAACCTACTTCCTTGGCCGCCCAAAAGGGCAGGTACAAGGCGCTCACCGCCGAATAACCGACCACGACCTTTTGGGCTTTGCCGGTGGCAGGGAAAGTCAGGATGAAGACAACGGTAAAAATTAAAAGCAGCTTGCCCATGGGAACCTCCGAGTTACCGGAAGAGACGACCCCACTTCTGAAGCACCTGGGCTTGAAGCTCAGGGCTGGACTCGGCAACCGCTGGAAACTGATGTCGCCATTCGTAAGGCCGGCAGGCGTCGATGATCGCCCGCGAGTTCACCATCGCTTCCGATCCCGGGCGAACCATCGGATCGAGCGCCGTGCTCCACGCCCGGCGGATATAATCGATGTCCTCTGCCGGGTTCGTGCGGGTGGCCAGCGCCCAGATCACATCGTTGGTGTTGGAGGGATCGATGTCGTCGTCCACCACAATGACATAGCGGCCGGCGTAAGCGCCTTCGCGGATCTGGCAGGCGACGAAGCCGGCCATGCGCGCGTGGCCGGCGAACCGCTGGGTGATGGAAATAACGTTAAACATGCGCGCCCCGCCAGCCTCATGGGTCCACACGCCGCGCACGTCCGGCACTCCGGCCCGCTCCACGGCGTCATGGAGCATCGCCGAACGCACGACCGCGCGCCAGTAGCTGTAATCGTTCGGCGGCCGGTTCGGCGGCGAGCCGAGGATGATCGGCTCGTTGCGATGATATACGGCTCGGACGCGAATCACGGGCTGCGGTCGCTCACCGCTGGCATAATAGCCCGTCCACTCGCCGAAGGGACCTTCTTCGCGCACCTCGTCCGGCGGAACCATTCCTTCCACAGCAATCTCCCCGTAAGCCGGCAGAGGTAGACCGTTCAACGGAGAGGGCGTCACCTGGAGCGCCGAGCGCTTGATGGCGCCGGTGTAGTTGTATTCGCTGATGCCCATCGGCACTTCGAGGCCCGCCGCCATCATCAGCAGCGGGTCTTCGCCAAAAACCACAGCCACGGGACAAGGCTGTCCTTTAGCATGGTATTTCTGCAAGTGAATCGACCCTTGTTTGCCGGGAGAGATCATGAGGCCAAGCGTTTTCTCGTCATGGATCATTACACGGTAAGCGCCCAAGTTGACCTGTCCGGTATCGGGATCGCGGGTAATCACGCAGCAGCCGGTTCCCAGATACCGCCCGCCGTCCTTGGGATGCCAGAGGGGGGCCGGGAAATCCAAAACGTTGGCGTTGGCCCCGTCACGGACATTTTGCATGATCGGCGCCGCTTTGTTACTTACCTCGACGGGAGGGTAATGGACGGATTCGGTTTCCCACATGTGCGGCTGGCCGCGCAGCGCTTGCACCAGGCCGTTGTTGTCCAGCCCGGGGTCCAAGCCGAAGGCGATTGCCAACCGCGGCGCATTGAGTAAAGCGCCGGCAACCACACGGAACCCCTTCGGATAGCCCTTAATCTCGTCGAACAGAAAGGCCTTTGAATTCGTTCGCTTGGCGTTGAGCTCCGAGATGATGCCGATCTCCAGATTCCAGTCGGCCCCGCTGACTTCCTCCAGCTCGCCGATCGCGCGAACGCGATCAAGCCACTCCCGCAAATCACGGCAGTGGCCGACCGGAGACTGCTGCTTAAGAACCGAAGCTTCCACGAATGTACTCCTTTCTGCCTGTTAGTTCTGACCGCCGGATCCCTGCCGGTCGCAATGAAACCTCTGCGCGCCTCGCTCATCCATAGAAGTATTGGAGCGTGCCTTTGGGATATTTCAATTTATTGGCGACCTGATTCACGCTTGAAAAAAACCGAATTAGCGCGCGCAGAAATAACTTCGACTGCGAAACTTACGCCGCTTTATACACCTTGAGAGGAGCGCACTGGTCGAGCGCGGACGAGATGACGTCTACGCACTCAAGGCCATAGGGGAGCAGGCCGTTGAAGTTCACGCCTTTGCCCGCCGAAAGCGGCTTGCCTTTCGCCCAATGGCCGGCATTGCCGGCGATGCCGATCACCTCCGGGTGAACACATTCGGTGACGCGCGCCACCGCTTTTACTTTTCGCACCGGCGACTCAAGCCAGATCGCATCGCCGTCCTTGATGCCTTTTTTGCGCGCGAGCCTGGGGTTGATCAGAACGCCGTAGGAGTGGGGCAGTTTGTTGCAGAGCTCATTGATCCAGGGGTTGGCGTGGCCGAATGCGCCATAGGCATAGGGAAGCTTGTAGTTGACGCCGACGGCGTCGATCTCTCCACGGCGCAGCCGCTCGAACGAAGCGCAGGGCCGCCACTGCGGAATCGGCTCGTAGTCAGAAAGATCCCAATTCATACCCATCTCGTCGAGAACCTTCTTTAGCTCCTCGCCGCGCGCGATAAAATTTTCCAGATAGAGCGCGATGCGGGCCTTGATGAATCGGCCGGGATAGCGCTCATCGACCGTGCGCGGCCAGACCAGCACACCGTTTTCCTTAAACCAGTCCCAGCCATAATCCTCGCCGAAACGGCTCTTGGCGATGCGATCGCTCACTTCATCCATCGTGTAGCGCTTACCCGGTTCCAAGGTATAGGGCGGCGTTAGCCCTTTCAGATGATTGAAAGCGTCGTTGACTTGATCAAGAATTCCCGCCCGCTGGTAGATTTCGCTCATCACCTCGCCGATGTCGCGGATGCCCGCGGGCGGCTCCACCGCTTTTTGCTGGATCTGGCAGAGGCCCACCGCTTCCCCCGCTACCGCCGGAAACGGATAAACCGAGCTGTCGTCGAAGGTTCCCTCTTCCAGGTAACTGCACATGGGCAGGACGATGTCGTCCAGTTCATGGGTCTCGTTGATCTCCACGGCAAATCCGACGACGAAATCGATGCTCTTGTACCAGTCGATCACCGCTTGCACGTCGCCCCAGCCCGCCATCACCTGATTGCCGGGACTGTGGATCACCATTTCGATCTTGTGGTCCATGCCCCATTTTTTTGGATCTTTGTAAACCTCCGGCACCAGCGTTCTCGTATGGGCGGCTACCGGAAAAAGCTCGAACAGATCCCAACGCTCCGGCCGGGTCGGCGTCCGACCGGGAAATGCGGTGAAGTGGCCGCCGCCCCTGTGAGTCGAGCCGCTGCTCATCAGAATGCCGTCATCGCCGGCTTCGGGCCATTTTTTGAACGGAAAGTTGCTCGCCGAGTCGGTGCTGTGGATACTGCCCACCACGTTGACTGCGCCGAGGACCACGTTGACCATCGCCAGCGCCCAGGTATGGTGCCACGCGTGTTTATGTCCCTGGGGCCCGCGGTCCCAGTCGAGACACACCGGACGGTAAGGAACTTCAACGCCGTCGATCTTCACCGTCGCGCCGATACAGGCCGCCTCGCCGAACTCTCGCGCGATTCTTCTCAAAGCTTTGGCGGGGATTGAGGTGATCTCCTCGACCCGCTCGGCGCCATATTCCGCGGCGCGATCTTTGATCAGCTCGAATGCAGGCCGCACCTTCTGTCCCTGGACTTCGGTCTCGCCTTCGAGCATCGGGTCTTTGACGCTCGGGTCGTCGAATAGTTTGGTTTGACCGTCGCTCTGATCGAGGACAAACGGTTTTCCCGTCGCCGGGTCGCGTACGAACTTTCCCGAGGCGGCGGTCAGATAAGTTGCGTTGGTGAAGTGCTTGAGATAGTCGGCGTCGAAGATCCTTGCCTCGTTTAAAAGCACGTTGAGCATGCCGAGACCGAAGGCCGCGTCCGTGCCGGGCCGAATCGGCAGCCATTCATCGGCCTTGCTCGCGGCGTTGTTGCCGATCGGATCGACGACCACGAGTTTCATGCCCCGCTCCCGCGCTTTAGCGCAGTCGGGAACTTGGTGATTGAAGCCCTCGCGCGTGGCCACGCCCATCTGCGTGCCGCAGTCAATCAAGTATTTACAGTGGGCGAGATCGGGTTCCTGGTGAAAACCGCCGGCGACGAGAAATTGGATCGAGTGAACGGTTTTGCCGCAGTTGGGAGAAACTCCGGTCTGAACGTAAGGCGTGCCGATGGCCGGGCGCAGCACGCCCAACCAGGTGGTGAATTCCTGGGAGGCGCCCCAGGTTTGCAAGTATAACTTCCGCGGGTCTTCGGCGCAGATCTTTTTCATCTTCGCGGCGACCGCATCGATCGCCTCGTCCCAGGAGATCTCCCGCCACTGGGGATCGATGCCCATCCCCTTCTCCGGATTGGTCCGTTTGAGCGGTTTCATCACCCGGTTCGGATTGTAGTGATTCATGATCCCCGACTTGCCCTTGGCGCAGATGCGTCCTCGGTTTACGGGAGAGTCAGGATTGCCAATGACGTTTACGACGCTTCCGTCTTTTACGTTGACCAGAACGCCACACCCCACCAGGCACATGCGGCAGGTGGTCGGCACCCAGTCGCTGGCGGGCGTTTCATGCCTCCTGCCGCCGGGGCGATTCACCGTCTGCGGCCGGGTTTCTCTTCCGCGTAAACTCGTAATCATCCTATGCCTCTTTTTCTTTACGGCGATTGTTCTCTAGAGTTGTTGAAAAACTCTGGTTGCAGGCTGCTCAAAAAGGCCTCAGAGGCGAGGCGCGAAAGTTCGCTAAGGGCTAAGGGCATGGCGCAAAGCGTTCTCCTTTACTCTTTGCCCCTTGCGCTTTGCAAGCTGGTACGTTGGAGCGAGGCGATTGAGCGCAACGAAGCATACGAGTTTTTTCAGCAGCCTCTACCCACCCTCGTACATCGGCAGTAGCATCAGCTCCACTTTTCCTCCGGTAAGGACGGTCTTGCTTCCGTCCAGCCGGCCGATTTGGACACCGTTCACGAATACAGCCACATGAGACTGGAATGCTCCGTCCGGGGTCAATGCGCGTTGCGCAAAGATTTTACCACACAGAGAAAAAAGTCTTTCCGCGAGCTCCCCGATCCTGCTCCCGGCCGGCAGCTCAAGCTCGAACTCTCTGCGTCCGGCCCAGCGCTGCAGCTCGCCCATAAAAACCACCTTGACGTTCAAGATCGACCGTTCAGCAGCCGCGGAAGGATCAGACGGGATATCCATAGACCCCGACGCGGAGAAAGTTGTCGCGGAGAAGAAAGCCGCCGACTTGGATCGCGCCGCATCCGGTCGCCAGCCACAGCGCGGTTGCCGGATTGTTAGCCAACTCCTGTCCGGTCGCCAAGCCGATCATGACAAAAGGAAGCACCAGCCCGACGCCGACGACGCCGATCCAGAAACTCCAGCGGTGCGCGCCCGACACGAGCCGGCGCACCGACTCGCGCGCGGCAACGGTGGCCGTGGCCATGCCCCAGAGGTAGATCAATAGCAAGAATCCGTTCAGCGCCAGCAGGAGCAAAAGCGAGGGCCAGAGAATGGACCCGACCTCGCCCAATTTTTCCCCGCCGTGAGTGGCGAGCACGACCAGCGGCAATGCGCCCAATCCCGCCAGAAACGAATAAGCAACGTAAAGAATCGGCAGCAGGGGCGTGTTCCAGAAAGCGATGCTGTTCCACGACGAGAGCACCAGCCCGCTGTAAGCCATAAACGCGGCCGCGAAGAGCATCGCGCCGGCACGCAGCAGGGCGCCGGCGGTGGTCTCTTCTCCCCAGGGGAGGCCGGTGAAGCCGGGCACGGAGGGTAACAAGATCAAGATCCTGAGCAGCACGAGAATCGTCACGATAATCGCGCCCCGCGCTATCCAACTGGTTCCCGGCTTGCGGAAGACGTAGAGAAAGCGCCAGCGCGCGCTTGGTCCCAAGTGACTGAAGAGAAACGCCAGCGAAACGAGCGCCAGCACCAGTCCGATCCACATGCCCCAGAGCGCCGTCGCTTCATCGATCACATTCCACCGGCGCAGCAGCAGCTCCAAGAAAATAAGCCCTGCGCTGCTGCCGGCGCCGTAGAGATAAAAAGCCACCTTCCAATCCCAGTGGCACTGGGCGCGCAGCTCCAGTGTGAAAGGCGCCGTCGTCAGTCCCTTGCTCATGGTTATTTGCCTCCCCCGACCTTGCCGCCACCTTTGCCGGTCAGATAGAACAAGCTCGGATTGGTGCCGAGCTCTTCGCGGGGACGGAAGTGATTTTTCTGCCGCAGCAGCTCGTTGATGCGACTTTCCGGGTCTTCGAGATCGCCGTAGTTGAGCGCGTCGGCGGGACAGGATTCCACGCAGGCCGGCGGACGCCCCTCGTCGATCCGGTGATAACAGAAGTGGCACTTCTGCGCCGTCCCCTTCTTGAACTCGGCATACTTCACCGTTTCATAGGGGACCTTTTCCTCGCCGTAGTAACCGTCCTCGCCGTCCCAACGGTAAGGTACGTAGTAAGGACATGCGGACATGCAGGCCATCACGCCGATGCAAACATCCTTGTCGATCACCACGATGCCATCCGGCCGCTTGACGATGGCGCCGGTCGGGCAGGACCGGGCGCAGGGCGCGTCAGCGCAGTGATTACAACGAAGCGGCGTGAAGGTGCGTTTGGCGTACGGGTACTCGCCCTCTTCTTTCTCGACAACCTTCATCCAATGAATAGACGGAGGTGTGCCGTTCTCAGCCTTGCAGGCGATCACGCATCCCATGCAGCCGACGCACCTCTCCAGATCAACGGTAAATCCCCAGCGCGCCATCGTCCCTCCAATAATGTTTATTGGCACTTATTCAGCAAATGGAGTGCCACACCGGTTGCACATAGAGCCTTCATTCGAAGTGTAAAGGGGTTGCGAAGAGTGCGTGCGCCGTGGACTTGGGCGCTTCCCTTCGAGAAACTCAGAACATTCACCCCGGCACCTAGACTGCCGGTAACTCGAGAATGGCAACCGAGAGCGGCTTAGGGCGTGAAAACCCCGAGATCGATCACGAACCGGCGTGGCTGGCGGAAGCTTGTCAATCGCAGGCGCAGGAAAACTATGGCTAGATTTCCAATTTCTAAGATTGAGTTAAGACGAGGGCAAACCTCTCTCGCGGCCACAATGTCGTCGTATCCGCCGACGGCGCCAGCTACCGCCACGGCAACTCCTCCCAATCCGTCTCAATCCCTCTTGGGCTTTTCCCCCTGGACTTCAACAACCTCCTCCGCGGGTTTCTCCTGCATGCGACGCAGCTCAAACACGACTTCGCCGTGATCGGGGCAAGCAAACTGCGTCGCGTCCGCGTCCTCCTCCCATGAAAACCGTCCGCCGGTGCGCAGCGCGCTCCAGGCCGGCGCGAAGGCGAGAAACGCGTAGATGCAAAGCCCAGCCGGGGTGGTCTCGCCGATCTCCCAGGCGTCGCCCACCTTATGTTCCAGCGGACAGTGACGGCGCACCTTGACGACTTCCGCACGCACCTTGAAACCATCTTCCATGGCTTGCGTACCCCCTTGTGAAATCTTTTTGCCTTAGTTCTGCGACCCTAAAGTCGAAAACCCAGCCGTTTACCGAACTGTCTGATCATATCAAGATAGGCCTTCTATGCTAAGGGCGGGGATCGGATAAAAGTCGGATCACGATTGTTCCGCGTGGGAAAGAAATCAGCCGATTTCCTAATTCCTGTGATCGCACAACAGGATAACGCGTCCGATGGCTTATTTTTCGGCGCTTTTTCGCCGGCTGCCCTGGTACATGTTTTGCGGCACCAAGTCGCCGATGCTCGGCAGACTCCCGTCCTTCGACTATTACCGTCCGACGACCCTCGACGAAACGCTGACCGCGATGGAGCGGCTGGATGGTAATTTTTGCGTCCTGGCCGGCGGGACGGATCTCTTGGTTGGAATGAAGGAGCGGAGAGGCCGGCATCCCGCCCTTCTCGACATCAAGGCCGTTCCCGAACTAGCGGGAATCCGCGCGGACAACGGGACCCTCTGTTTGGGCGCAACCGTAACCACCCGAGCCATCGCCGCATCGCCTTTGGTACAAGAGAGCGCTCCGCTTCTTTCCCAGTCGCTGAAACTTTTGGGCTCGATGCAGATCGGCAACCGCGCCACCATCGGCGGCAACTTGTCCAACGCTTCTCCGGCGGCCGACAGTGGGCCGCCTCTGCTCGCGCTTGGCGCCTCGGTGAAGCTCGTAGGAAAAACAAAAGAGCGCTGGGTTTCCTTGGACAATTTTTTTATCGGCCCGAAAAAAACCGTCATCGAGGGCGAGTTGCTCGCCGAGGTGCGGGTTCCAGTTTTCCCGGCGGGACGCGGTATTTTTTATAAGCTCGGCCCGCGCAATGCGCCGGAAGATATCTGCATCGCCAGCGCCGCCGTCTATGGCGTGCCCGACGGAGAGACGAGAGCTTGGAAAGAGCTGCGCATCGCGCTCGGCGCGGTGGCGCCCACGCCGCTCCGCGCCCGTCACGCCGAAGAGCGGCTCAAAGGCCA
>Ga0214473_10011835_pt1 | contig 10243 bp, 8 predicted proteins | sample RVTome_7_FD_203509 | JGI IMG/M metagenome (GOLD analysis project Ga0214473, IMG submission 203509) | Soil microbial communities from uranium-contaminated site in the Upper Colorado River Basin, Wyoming, United States - RVT98D197 | ecosystem: Environmental > Terrestrial > Soil > Contaminated >... | reverse complement strand
GCCGCCGTCCAGGTCGGGTTGCTCGCCAGGGACCAGTTGCTCCTGGTACAAGCCTCGCGCGCCGGGGCGCGCGAGGCCGCGGTGACGTTGGACGAGGCCCGGATCCGCGAGATCGCGCTCGGATCGGCGCCGGGACTCGATCCCGCGCGGTTCGAGCTCGGCATCGTGCGCGAGGGCTCGCAGGGCTCGGTCGTGACCGTGGCCGTGGGGTACCAGGCTGTCGTGGCAGCGCCGCTCGCCGGGTGGCTGCTTCCGGCACGGGTCGAGTTGACATCGACCGCCTCGATGCGGCAGGAGGTCGGATGAGTCGATCCCGGCTCGAGGACGGCGAGCGGGGATCGGTGTCGGTGATCGCGGCCGGGATCCTCGTCGCGGTGATGGTGCTCGCGCTCGGCGCGGCCGACCTCGCTCGCGTCCTCGTCGCGGTCTCGAAGGCGCAGACCGCGGCCGACGCCGGGGCGCTCGCCGCCGCGCAGAGCCTCGCGTTCCCGAGCGACGTGGACGCGCTGCGGTCCGCGATCGATCTCGCGACTCGCAACGGTGCGCGTGTGCGGTCGTGCGCGTGCGAGCCCGGCACCTTCGAGGCGCGTGTCGAGGTCGAGATGGCCGTCGGCCGGTTGTTCCTGTCGCCCGACGACCTCGTCGTCACAGCTCGCGCGAGGGCCGTCGTGGACCTGCCCCAGCCCTGAACTTCCCGTCCCCGCTCAAGTCGGAGGCCAGGTGTACGATGCCTCAACCATGACGACCGAGCGGCGCGTGAACGGGATCGAGCCGAAGGGTCGGCGGGCGGTGCTCGCGACCGTCGACTACACGCTGGCCAAGCGTGCCCTGTTGAACGACGTGCGCACCGGTATGACCTCCTGGACCGACGTGTGCGACGCACACCCCGAGCTGATGCGAGCCGCCAAGCACGTGGGGGAGTCCTCGCGCCGTGACTGCCCGGTCTGCTCGAAGACCAAGCTCCGACTGGTCACCTACGTCTACGGCGACGGCCTGCGCGAGGAGAACGGCCGGGTTTGGCCGCTCGACGTTGGGCTGTCGATGGCCGCCGACCGCCCCGGCTCCTGGTGCTACGTGGTCGAGGTCTGCGTCGAGTGCCAGTGGAACCACCTGTCCGAGGCCTTCGTGGCCCGGGCCGTCTGAGCCGCGTCGCATCGATCGTCACCGGAACTCCACGGCGTTTGAGATGGTCGTTCCTGGGAAACCCGAAGCCCGTTGGATACGATCGACGACACCTTGGCGGACAGGTCCGCAGCCCGCAGACCCTCGAACGGTCGCAAGCACGCCTCCCGCACGAGCCGGAAGCGCAAGCCCGGGATCAAGGGCTTCCTCCGGAAGTGGTGGTGGGCGTTCGTCGCCGTGCCGCTCGTCGGCGTGCTCGGCGCGCTCGGGACCCTGTACTACCTGTACACGCAGCTCGAGCTGCCCTCGACGCCGCCGCCGCTGCAGACCACCTACGTCTACGACCGTGACGGGAACCTGCTGACCACGCTGCACGCCTCGGTCGACCGTACGATCGTGCCGATCGACGAGATGCCGGTGAGCCTGCGCAACGCGGTCATCGCCGCCGAGGACAAGGGGTTCTACGAGCACCCGGGCATCGACCCCATCGGGATCGTTCGCGCCGCCTGGACCGACCTGGTCGCCCGAGACACCGTCCAGGGCGGCTCGACCATCACCCAGCAGGTCGTGAAGAACGTGTACGCGGGCACCTACGAGACCGACCCGGAGACCGGGCAGCAGGTCTACACGGTGCCGCCCCGCACGTTCGGCCAGAAGATCCGAGAGTCGCTCCTGGCGATGAAGGTCGAGCAGGAGTTCACGAAGGACGAGATCCTCGCGACCTACCTGAACACGGTCTACTTCGGTCGCGGCGCGTACGGGGTCCAGGCGGCCGCCCAGACCTACTGGAGCAAGGACGTCGGCGAGCTCACGCTCCTGGAGTCCGCCACGCTGGCCGGCATCATCCCGAGCCCGAGCCTGTTCGAGCCGATCGAGTTCCCCGACGACGCGGAGACCCGCCGCGACTACGTGCTCGACCGCATGGTGGCCAACGGCTACCTGCAAGCCGATCGCGCCGCGGTCCTGAAGGGCAAGGACGTCCGCGTCCACCCGCTCGAGAACGCCGACGACTTCCCGCGCAAGCTCGGGTACTTCCTGGACTACACGAGGCGCTCGCTCATCGCCGAGTACGACGAGCCCACGGTCTTCGGCGGCGGTCTGCAGGTCACGACGACCCTGGACTCCGAGATGCAGGGGTTCGCCGAGGAGGCGGTCGCGAGCCGGCTGCCCGAGCCCGACGACCCCGAGGCCGCCCTCGTCGCGATCGACCCCAGGACGGGCGGGGTGCTCGCGATGGTCGGCGGTCGTAGCTGGGAGCGCTCGCAGGTGAACCTCGCGACCGGCGACGGCGGGACCGGCCGCCAGGCCGGCTCGGCGTTCAAGGTGTTCACGCTCGTCGCCGCGATGGAGGACCACATCGATCTGGACTCGCGCTGGAGCGGTCCGTCGTCGATCCGCATCCCCGACGAGCGCTGTTACACGAACGGCGAGCCGTGGGAGCTGTCGAACGCCAGCGACTCCGAGAACGGCACGTTCACGCTCACGCAGGCGACCTCGCACTCGGTGAACACGGTCTACGCCCAGCTGGTCACGACCGTCGGTCCCGACGCCGTTGTGGACGTCGCGCACCGGATGGGCATCGGGTCGCCGCTCGACCCCGTGTGCTCGATCACCCTCGGCACGCAGGAGGTGACCGCACTCGAGATGACCGACGCGTACGCCACGCTCGCCGCGCGCGGGTGGCGCCACCGCGCGACCCCACTCGAGCAGGTCGCCGACCCGAGCGGCGAGGTGCGCCTGGAGATCAATGAGCGCGGCCGTCAGGTCCTGGACGAGAACGACGCCGACCTGGCCACGTACGCGCTCCAGACGGTCGTGACGAGCGGCACCGGCACGAACGCGCAGATCGGCCGGCCGGTCGCCGGCAAGACCGGGACCGCGCAGGAGTACGTCGACGCGTGGTTCTGCGGGTACACGCCGCAGCTCGCGGCGTGCGTCTGGGTCGGATATCCCGAAGGCCAGATCCCGCTCGTGAACGTCGAGGGCTACTCGGCGGTGTTCGGTGGCACGATCCCCGCCCTCATCTGGCACGACTTCATGGTGCAGGCGATGGAGGGCATGCCGGTGAAGGACTTCCACGAGCCCTCGTTCGAGGGCTACACGGGTGGACCGCCCACGCCGGCCCCCGTCGAGACCACCGAGCCCACCGGCCCCACCGGTCCCACCGCACCGACCGGGCCGACCGCTCCGACCGGCCCCACGGGTCCGACCGCGCCGACCGGCCCGACCGGCCCGAGCGCGCCTACGGGCCCCACGGGACCGAGCGCCCCGACCGGGCCGACGGGCGGCAGCGGTCCCGTCGCGAACGACACGAGCTGACCCACCCGTCCTCGGGCGGCGTGGGACCGATCAGGCGTCGCTGACCGAAAACTCCCTCGGCGCCGGCACGGCGTCGAGCGGGAGGGTCGCCATCACGGTCGTCCCCTTGCCCGGCGTCGAGTGCACCATGAACGTCCCGTTCGCGAGCTCCACGCGCTCGCGCATCGAGGCCAGGCCGACCCGCCCCATCTGCAGGTACTCACGGGCCTTCGCCGAGTCGAAGCCCGTCCCGTCGTCCGAGATCTCGATGCGGAGCTGTCCGCCCACGGTCTCCACGGTGAGGTAGACACGGCTGGCCTTCGCGTGCTTGTTCGAGTTCGACAGCGCCTCCTGCACGATGCGGTAGGCGAGCGTCTCGAGGTCCTGCGGGATCTCGGCCGCGCCCGTGCCGACGAACTCGGTTGCGACGTCGAAGTCGCGCCCGTACTTGTCAAGCGTCTCGCGCAGGGCCGGGATCAGGCCCCGCTCCTCGAGCAGGGGTGGGCGCAGTCCCGACATCAGGCGGCGGAGGTTGTCTGCCTCCTCGGACAGCTCCCTGCGGACCTTGGCCAAGATCTCGGTCCCCTCCGTCAGCTCGCCGGCCTTCAGCATGAGGAGCACCGCCTCGAGCGAGAGCGACGCGGCCGAGACGCCCTGGACCGGCCCGTCGTGCAGGTCGCGCGCGATGCGGTTGCGCTCGCTCTCGATCGCCGCATTCGTACGGCGCATGATCCGCGTGCGGTCCTCGTCGCGGTCCTGAAGGAACTTGAAGAGCGAACGGATCGTCTGGTCGGCCACGCGCGAGGCCGTCACGTCCCGCACGAGCAGGAGCCGCCTTGGCGGGTCGCTCGGGACATCGGAGGTGCGGGACTCCAGGTACAGGGCGTTGCCCTCGCGCCGCAGGGTCCCCTGACCGGCCTGTGGCAGTATCGCGAAGGAATCATCGGCGTCGATCGATGCAGAGAGCGCCGACCACTTCTGACCCTCGACCACGCCCTGCGGCAGGTCGATCATGCGACAGAAGGCCTCGTTCGCCCGGACGATCACATCCTGGTGGTCGAGCTCGACGATGCCGTCCACCGCCGACTCGAACACCGTCCGCAACCGCTCCTCGGACTCGCGCAGGGTCTCGTTCGCGCGACGCAGGCGGGCGAGGGCCTTGTCGGTCTCTCGGAGCGCGACCTCCTTCTGGTCGAGCGCCTCATGGGCGTCGCGCGTGGCATTGGTCCCACGCACCTGGTTCACCAAGATCCGCAGCGCGACGGCCAGCGCGAGCAGCGCGATGAGCGCCGAGCCCTGGCTCGTCTCGAGCCGGTCGGTGGTCTCGGCCCACGCGACGAGCGCGAGCGCCGTGCACGCCGTGGCCACCGACAGGGTCGTGAGGGCCGCCCGACCGTAGCGGGTGGGTCGGATCACCTGCTCGCGCTCGCCGTGTCGTGGGATCACATTCACGAGGAGCGCGAGGAGAAGCGGCGCGAGGATCAGGGGAAGCTCCGTCGTGGGATCCCCCTGCTCGTATGCGCCCTCGACCCAGCCCTCGGCGAACACCAGCACCCCGCCGGCGAGCGCGCCGATCGCGACGAGCTGACCCACATGCGCCCTCGTCGGGAGCCAGAGCGCGAGCGCCGAGTAGGCGCCCACTGCCGAGGCCACGATGATCGCGGCGACCGCGCTCGAGACCGCCTCGGTCACAGCGCTCGCCTCCGGCCGCAGGAGCAGGTACAACGCCGCCCCGACGGATACCGACAGGAGCGCGACGTCGGAGACGATCTCCCGGCGGTCGCCGGCGGGGAGGTGCTCGCGGTACTCGATGCCGGCCGGGACCAGGAACAGGAAGCACACGACCAGGAAGGCCGCGTCGAAGACGCCGGGCTTCGCGATCGGATCGGTAACGTCGTGGACCCAGAACACCCCGGCCATCGCGGCGAGCCCGAAGATGGCGAGGCCGAGCCACCCGGTCGAGCGCCACGCGTCCGGGTACCGCAGGCGGTCGAACACCGCGAGCGTGGCGATGAGGGACGCGCCCGTGAGGATCGCCGAGCCGAGCCCGTTCGTCGTGCGGAGCATCTCGCCGCGGAGCGCATAGACGGCGACCGCCCCTGCGCCCGCGAGCAACAGCAGGAACGGGACGAAGGGCGCATGCCTGCGCTGGCGAGCGGTGCTCATCGGATCTCCATCATGCCCGAGCGCTGAGCGTGACTCCATCACCCGGCCGGGGCGTGCTGGGGCAGGCCGTCGTAGGCCGGTCGGAGGAAGGGCCGATGACTCGCGTGGGCTAGGCCTTCGGGCTACTCGATGAGCCGGCGCCGGAGCGCCTCGGCGACGGCCGCGGTGCGGTCCGACGCGCCGAGCTTCTCGAAGATGTGCTCGAGGTGGGTCTTCACCGTGTCCGGCGAGATGTAGAGGCGCTCGGCGATGTCGCGATTCGTGTGGCCGAAAGCGAGTAGCTGCAGCACCTCGATCTCGCGGGCGGTCAGGGTCTCCGCCTTGCGGTCCTTCTCCTTCGCCTGGCTGAGCTCCTCGGCGAGGGCGACAACGAGCTGGGGGTCGATCACCATGTTCCCGCCGGCGACCAGGCGCACGGTCTGGATCAGGTGCTCGGCGTCCCGGGCCTTCAAGACGTAGCCGCGGGCACCCGAGCGCACGGCCTCGACCACGAACTGCCGGTCGTCGTAAGCGGTGAGCATGATGACGCCGACCTTCGGGTGTTGGTCGCGCATCAGTCGGGCGGCCTCGAGGCCGTCCATCTCAGGCATCCGGATGTCCACGAGGGCGATGTCGGGGTTCTCGGCCGCTACGAGGTCGAGCAGTTCCTTGCCGTTCGATGCCTCGCCGACCACCTCGATGCCCTCGGCCATGTCGAGGTAGCGCCGGAGTCCCTGGCGCACCAAGGAATGGTCGTCCGCGATGGCTACTCGGATCGTCACCCGTCGCTCCCTTGGTCAGTGGGCCGCTGTGCGGCACCATCCTATATGTCGGCGCGTAGGCGTCAGAAGATGTAGTACCAGTTCACGAACAGGGGCACGAGCAGGCCGAGCCCCGCCGCTCCCACCGCAGCCACGCCCCAGCGGGGGACACGCCACCGTTCGAGCATCGCTGCCATCGCCCAGAAGGCCGGGAACAGGGGCAGGACGAACCTCGGCATCGACATCAGGGGTCGATCCTGGAAGACGAACGACAGCGGCACGAGGAGCCCTCCCCACAGGTAGATCCGGAAGGCCCACCGGTATCGGAACAGCGCGACGACCGCCGCGGCGAGCACCGGCACGACGAGCAGCCAATCGATGAGCCAGTACGAGCCGTTCGTGTTCCCGACGTACCGGAACGCGGCCCGGGTTCCCTCGATGACGGTGCTCCATGGCCACGAGAACACGCGCTCCCAGTTCGCCTGCTGGTGGAGCGGCGCGAGCCAGTCGCCCGCCTTCGCCTGCCAGAACAGCAGGTACGCGAGCGTGCCGAGGCACGTCGCGACCGAGGCCAGGATCCCGCGGACGAGTGGGCGGTCGCCCTCGGCCCGCTGTTGGAGCGCCTCGACCAGCAGGGCGATGCCCACCACGACGCCGATGTTGCGCGTGAGCGCCGCGCCGAACCCCGCCGCCGCCGCGAGCGGCCACCGGCCCTGCCGGGCCGCCCACAGGGCCGCCGCGGCGAGGAGGAGGAACAGCGACTCGCTGTACGGTGCGAACCAGAAGAACGCCGTCGGGAACACGCAGAGCAGGACCACGGTCGTACGCGCCGCCACATCCGAGACCTCGGCGCGCGTGAGGTCGTAGAGCACGGCGAGCGCGCCGAGCAGCGCCGCGTTCGAGACCAGTAGCGCCGCCGCGAGCGGCCGCCCCCAGAGGAGCACCGACACGAACCGGACGAGCAGCGGGTACAGCGGGAAGAAGGCCGCGCTGCCGTCCGCCGTTCGGTAGCCCTCGTCGGCGATCCGCAGGAACCACAGCCCGTCGAACCGTTCCCAGGCGGTGAACAGGTTGTGCAAGCCGGGATCGGGGAGGGGACGCGCGGGCCAGCCGGGGACCGAGACGGGGTCGAGCGGTGGGAACAGACCGGGCGACAGCAGTCCGAGGACGAACAACCCGACGCGCACCCCGAGGAACACCTTCAGCGCGAAGACGAACCCCGTCCGGAGCCCGCCGCCCCCGCCCGCGCGCCGCGTCGTGGTCTGGACCGAAGCGTTCATGTCGGGATCGGATCGGTCACCGCGGGTTGCGGCAGGAGGTCGTGATGTGGGCGGCGGACCCATTCGACGATGCACCAGACCAGCACGAAGGCCCTGATCAGCACGGCGGCCTCGAACGCAGCTATCGGCAGGCCACCGAGGCCCGCGGACTCGCCGAACCACGAGAAGCGGGTCACGAACACCGCCGTGTCGGCGAGCGAGAACGCGACGAACGTGCCGGGCGAGGGGAGCGCGAGCGCGAACCACGGCAATAGCCACAGCCCGTACTGCGGCGAGTAGACCTTGTTCGTGAGCAGGAACAGCACGAGGATCGGCAGCCCGAGCGTCCAGCGTGCGAAGTCCGGCTCGCGCCGCCGCTTCACCCACCACACGAGTGCGCTCGATACGAGGAAGAGCGTGAGCGAGCCAGCGTTGATCAGCCCTGTCGGCTCGCAGTAGAGCTCGCCGGTCGCCTGATGGCACCCGATGAACCACAGGCTGTCCCAGTCGGCGGGTCGCTCCGCGTTGAACTCGAAGAACCGCCACCACGACGTCGGCGCGGCGAGCGCGAAGGGCGCGTTCACCGCGAGCCACGCCGCGATCGCGGCCCACGCGAGGTGGATGCCCGCGTCGGGATCGCGCTCCCGGAACCGCCCGGCCACGAACGGGATCACGAGCAGGGCTGGGTACAGCTTCGCGGCGGCGCCGAGACCGAGCAGCACGCCGGACGCGACGTCGCGGCGCCGGGCGTACGCGAGGGTGGCGGCCGTCGCGAACGCGACCGCGATCAGGTCCCAGTTCATGAAGGCGTAGATCGCGAGCGTCGGCGCGAGCGCGAAGTACAACGCGCGCGGACCCACGAGCAGGTACAGGCAGAGCACTGTCGCGAACGCCGCGAGCGCGAGGAACACGGCGTTCGCCGCGAAGAACCCGAGCACGCCGTCGGAGGCCCAGGCGGCAGCACGCATCGCGTACATCGACAGGACCGGGTACTCGTCGCACTGACCGTCGCTCTCCGCGCATGCGTCGAGGTACGGGAGGCGATCACCGGTCAGCTGCTCGGTCCCGAGGAGCGGCACGATGTCCGAGTAGCACAGGCGCTCGTACTGGCGCCCGTCGCCCCATTCGCCGCTCGCGCAGGGTCCCTTCACCGCGAGCCCGAGCGCGAGCGTCGCCGCGAGGCACGCGAGCACGATCCCGAGCCCGATCCGGCGCCGCGCGTCCCCGCTCACCGGCCGGATTGTCGCATCGGCAGGGGATCGGGATGGTGAGGTGGGCCTCGGGACCGCGGCGTGCTCCGGCCGAGCCCAGACGTGAAGCGGGGCCGCCGAGGGGGTGGCGGCCCCACCATCACCTTCCCGGCGGCGGGCTCTCCGACCGCCTTCCGGGGCGCGGGCGGCGTACCCGCCCACAGTCCTTGTGCCGTCCCCTTCCTTTCGGTTTCGGCAGGCTCCGGCATGAGCGCTGTCCGAGGGGATTTCCTGCCCGTCCACGACGGGTAGTCCTCCGCTCGACAGGCCAGCGGTGGATCGCTCAGCGGTAGGTGTGAGCCTGGTCCGGGAACGCACCCGTCTGCACGTCGGCGGCGAAGGCGCGAGCTGCCTGTGTGATCGTCCCACGCAGGTCCGCGTAGGCCTTCGCGAGCTTCGGCAGGCGTTCGCTCAGGCCGAGCAGGTCCGTGAGGACGAGTACCTGCGCGTCGCAGTGCGGACCGGCGCCGATCCCGATCGTCGGGACCTGGACGCTCGCGGTGATCTCGTGCCCGAGCTCCGTCGGGATGCCCTCGAGAACCAGAGAGAACGCGCCTGCCTTCTCGATGGCGAGAGCCTGGTCCGCGAGCTTGCGGGCCGCCTCCTCGCCGCGCCCTTGGACGCGGTAGCCGCCCATGCCGTGCACGGACTGCGGCGTGAGCCCGATGTGACCCATCACCGGGATGCCGAGCTCGACGAGCTTGCTCGTGAGCTCGATCTGTGGTCCCTCGAGCTTCACGGCATGCGCGCCGCCCTCCTTCAGGAACCGGCCGGCGTTGCGGATGCCCTCCTCGGCCGAGACCTGGTACGAGAGGAACGGCATGTCGGCGACGACCAGCGCGTTCAGCGCGCCGCGCGCAACAGCGCGCGTGTGATGGAGCATCTCGTCCATCGTGACGGGCAGCGTCGTCTCGTACCCGAGGACGTTGTTCGCGAGGGAGTCCCCGACGAGTAGCACGGGGATGCCCGCCTCGTCGAGGATCCGCGCGGTGGGGAAGTCGTATGCGGTGAGCATCGCGAAGCGCTTGCCCTCCGCCTTCCACGCGCGCAGGTCGTGGATGGTGACCGTCATGTGCTCGCGCCTCCTTCGGTGAGTGCACGGCCGTTCGTCGGGGAAGTCTACCCCGCAGCGGTGGATCGGCCGCTCACCACGAGCGGCGCCGCGCAACGTGGTGGGGATGCCAACCCGCCTGCTGTCGTACCCCGATGCTAGGGTCGCCTCCGAGAGCAGCCGGTACACTCTGGAGGCCTACCCAGCATCCTGCTCCCCCTCGCGGGGGGCCGTCCAGACCAGAGGAGGTGGGGAGCTGAGGCGTTACGAGGTTATGCTCATCCTGCCCGCCGAGGCCGACGAGTCGGTCATCGGGCAGGCGGTCGAGCGCATCACCAAGGTCGTGGCCGAGGGCGG
>Ga0214473_10011834_pt1 | contig 10243 bp, 8 predicted proteins | sample RVTome_7_FD_203509 | JGI IMG/M metagenome (GOLD analysis project Ga0214473, IMG submission 203509) | Soil microbial communities from uranium-contaminated site in the Upper Colorado River Basin, Wyoming, United States - RVT98D197 | ecosystem: Environmental > Terrestrial > Soil > Contaminated >... | reverse complement strand
TTGGGCATAAAGAAACCTGCCGCGGCATCCACGATTAAATTTACCTTTATCCCTTCCTCGGCCATCATCCGGGCCAGTCTTCTGCCTTCCAATAGAGGACGGGATTCACACACAAAAACCTCCACCTGTTTCTTGTCCTTATGGGCTTGCCGGACTATTCCTAATACTGAAGCAGAAGATGAAAAAGTAATTACGGTCACTTTAGCCGGCAAAAGTTCGGCTCCCTCCTTCCAGATAGCTGCTAAAGCTTGAACTGAATTCTTCTCGAAGTCAGAGACCTGCTTGGCCAACTGGTCGGCTATTTGGCGGGCGTTTAACCGAGCGGGCTGGGCCTTGAGGAAATTAACGGTCCGATTGGCCAGGTTGAAAATCGGGGTAATTTCCCTCTGGGCCCGCACTAACTCTTTGGCCAACCAGATAAATTCCTGTGAAAATTTAGTCCGGTCTTCGCCGGGCCACTCTTTGCAAAAACTGCCCAGGGTCCTGGCGGCCTTGTGGGCTAACTCCGATGCTCCGGAAAAATGGTCTTTTTTTACTTCTTCTAAGAGCTCGCGGTACATAAAACTCTCCGGGTATTTTTGAAGTGTAATTTGGCCACTTGAGTGAGAAACTCCTCCCCTTTTAACTGTACTATCTTTCTGGCGACTTCATCGACTTTTTCTGAAGCTCCTTTGGGCAAATCGAGCCCTACCAGTTCTGACAATTTCTTTAGCCTATTCAAAAACTCAGCTCTTGCTAAAATCGATGCGGCTGCCACTACCGGCTCTTCTTCAGCCCGAACTTTTTGAAGCAGACTTACCTTTCTCCCTTTTTCCAATAAAGCTTTCTGAATAAATCTCTCATCTCCAAACTTATCGGATATAATTTCAGTACCATCGACTCTTTCCAAAATATTTTCAATAGCCCGGGCATGCCCCCAGGCTAAGATGCGGTTAAGGTTCTTCATCTGGCTGAAAAGCTGGTTATATCTCTCCGGCCCAATCGCCACTACTGAGCTTTGCCCGATCTTGGCCAATTCATGTGAAAGCGCTTCTACTCTGGAATCTGATAGTCTTTTACTGTCTTTAACCCCCATCTTTTCTAACTGCCCAATCAAATCTTCCTCAATCCAGAAGGCTGCCACCACCAAAGGGCCGAAGTAATCTCCCTTGCCGGCTTCATCGGTCCCGATCTTGCCTGGGGATGACATTCCCTTACCTGTTTTGCACTCTCTCTAAGTACTCACCGCTGCGGGTGTCGATTTTAATTAAGTCCCCTTCTTTGATGAAGAGCGGAACTTTGACTTCCAGCCCGGATTCCAGGGTAGCCGGTTTGGTTATATTAGTCACCGAATCGCCCTTAATCCCCGGCTCAGTGGAAGTGACCTTTAACACCACCGAAGCGGAGAGCTCCAGTGCCATCGGATTGCCTTCGAATAAGAGTATCTGGTATTCTCTCCCTTCCAGCAGATACCATTTGTAATCCCCAAGCTGCTCATCGGTCAAGAAAACCTGTTCAAAAGTGTGGCCGTCCATAAAATGATATCCCTGGCTATCTTTATACATAAACTGCATATTTTTTTGAACGAAATCCGGCTGTTCGAACACCTCTCCGGAAGCAAAAGTCTTCTCCAAAACCTGACCGGTGATGATGTTTTTCAACTTGGTGCGCACAAAGGCCGCTCTCTGGGCGGTGCGGGCGTGCTGGAACTCCACAATGTAGTACACTTCCCCTTCTACTGTGATTCTTAAACCCTTCCTGAAATCCTTGGTCGAAAGCATCCAACCTCCTAAAGTGACTTAATAGAATAGTAATTAAAGTTTTCTATCACCTAAAATCAACCGAATTTCCAAAAGTCTTGAGGAAGAAGAGACTCGGGCCGCTTGGAGATGAATCAGGACCGCGGCTTAAGAGGCCGCGGTCGATAGTCTTGTTATCTGTCCCTTAAATTTTCTGAACTGGCGGATTTGGCTGGTAATTCTTTCGGAGTACCACTGCCAGAGCAGGCCAGTTTCTGCTCAACCATCTCATTTGTCCTTCTAATAGCCGGGATATTTGGGCCACATTATCTCTGAAATCTTTTGCTTCCAGATGACCATTTGAGCCGGACAAATTTCTGAGAGCAAATGACAAATAATCCAGTTTGCCCAGGCAGACTTTAAGTTCGGTCAGGTCCCCGTTTATCATTCTTGAACAGTTTATGAACTGCTTATCTGTCTTTAACCTGACAGATTCGGTCCCAGACAGAATCTGACTCTCTTTATCTGGGAGGCTTTCTGGTCCGTAACCCTTTACTGCCGGACTCCCTGGTCTGATAAACTGGCCGAGACTCAGCTACCAGGCTATATTTTCTGCCATAGATTTGCTGCAGCTCCTTGGTTACTTGGATAAACCAGTTGCGCAGTTCAGGCGGCTCTATGACTTCGGCCTCTGCTCCAAAACTTAACAGCCAGTGCGAAATTTCCTCGAATCCTGCCACCGTGGCAGTGTAGTAAATGCTGCCGTCTCGCTGCAACATGATTTTTTCGGAAGGATGTCTTTTCCCGCTGGCCACAATCTTGGCTGCCTTTCCGCTGAATCTGACCTTGACTCTCACCGGCTCGCCGGTGAAAACTTCCCAACTGTGCTGAAACATTTTCTCTAAAGAAAAACCCGTGTCACGGCTAAATCTTTCTGACTTCAGAGTGAGTCTTTTGATTCGGGAGAGCCGGAAGACTCGGAATTCTTTGGACTGGTGGTCAAAACCAACTAAGTACCAGGCGTGTCGGCGGAAGGTCAAAGCGTAGGGGTCGACTCCTCGGGCGGACCGACCCGAGCCCGGGGAATCATATTCTATCTGCACTTGGATGTTATCGCTGAGCGCTTTCTGCAGCCCGGCAAAAAAATAAGCTTCTTTTTCGGGGAGGCCGGTCTGCTTGACGGCTATCTGAAGTAAATTCTTAATTGACCCGGTCTTTAATTCTACTCCCCGGTCAAGATGGGAGCGGATCTTGGATAAAATCCGGCTGCCAGCCTGACCTAGCTGATTATTCTCCTTAACCGGGCTGCTCTGCAGAGCCCAGAACAAAGTGAGATACTCTTCTGGGGAGAGTTCTAAAGGGAGGAAGATGCTCTCCGAGGCCAGCTGGTAACCAGACTTGCTTTCTACCGAAATTCCGGCCCGGGTGAGTGCTTTAAGGTCCCGGAAGATGGTTCTGGTGGAGGCACTGCATTCCAGTGCTAATTGCTCCACATTCAGCCGGGGGTGTTTATACAAAGCCTTTATCAAAAACAATAGCCTTTCAAATTTTCCCCGGTCCGGGTTCAGTCTTTTACCCATTATTTGCTAACTAAAATTGCCTGTTGATAAATTTCGGAAGCCAATCAGACTCTCTTTTTCCCGATGATGCGGTAAAACTTGGTGCGGCCTATTCTGACTACCTGCTCGGCCCGGGTAGAAACTTTCAGTTCCGGGTCGGTGACCTTCTGCCCGTTCAAGTACAGCCCTCCCTGCTGGATCAACCTTTTAACTTGGCTGGTGGAAGAGACGCAGCCGGTGCGCACCAATAAATGCCCGATCCAAACCGGTGATTCATCCCCGTCATAGCTCACCGCGGGAATATCTTCCGGTAGCTCTTTCTGTTTGAAAATTCGTTCGAACTCATGCAGCGCTTCTTCGGCCTGTTTTTTCCGGTGATATTTGGTGACAATCTCGATTCCTAATTGTTTCTTCCAGACAAAGGGATTGACTTTTGCTTGACTTAACTCCGTTTTCATCCTTTCTAATTCACTCTGATTCAGGTCGGTCAGTAATTCAAAGTAACTGGGAATTAAATGGTCAGGTATGGACATCAGCTTTCCGAACATTTGCTGGGGCGGCTCGTTTATGCCGATGTAATTCCCCAGGCTCTTGCTCATCTTCTCTTTGCCGTCTGTGCCGACCAAAATCGGCATGGTCAAAATCACCTGGGGTTCCTGGCCATATTCTTTCTGAATCTCCCGGCCCACCAATAGATTGAATTTTTGCTCGGTGGCTCCCAATTCTACATCGGCTTTCAAGGCTACCGAGTCGTAAGCCTGCATCAGGGGATAGAGGAATTCTAAGACCGCGATCGGTTTTCCGTTCCGGTAGCGATTCTGAAAATCTTCCCTTTCTAACAGGCGAGCCACGGTGTACTTACCGGTAAGTTCCAGGATTTGTTGAAATGTCAGCTTGGCCAGCCAGCGGCTGTTGAAGTCTATTTTGGTTTTTTTGGTGTCTAAGATCTTGAATACCTGTTCCTGGTAAGTCTTAGCATTCTGCAAGACCTCTTTTCTGGTCATCCGCTTACGCAGCTCGGATTGCCCGGTCGGATCGCCGATTAAGGCAGTGTAGTCGCCGATTAGAAAGACTACTTTGTGCCCTAACTTTTGAAACTGCCTCAGCTTTTGGATGGTGACCGAATGCCCTAAGTGCAGATCCGGGGCAGTGGGGTCAAAGCCCTGCTTGATGACCAGAGGCTTTTTGGTCTTAAGTGAGCGCTCTAACTTTTTGACCAATTCCTCTTCGGGCAGAACTTCTACCGCTCCGCGCTTTATAATATCTAGTTGTTCTTGGACCGAAAGCATGCGTATAAATTAGAAACCCGCTCCAGCATAGCCTAAATTAGGCCAGAAATCAAGCCTGAATTTGCTTGACTCATATCAGGCCGCGACAAATATTGAAAACCATGTCTGACCAGAACAAGAAGAATATCCGCCGGGGTGGTCTGGCATTTGGAGCCATTCTGCTGTTGATTGTTTTAGTAAAACTAATTCATATCTACAATAATGAGCTCCCTTCTTTGGAACAGCTGCACAACATCGAGCCGAGCTTAACTACAACCATCTACTCTGCTGACGGCGAAGTCCTGCAGGAATACTACCTGCAGCGCCGCATGCTGGTCCCGCTCAAGAAGATGCCCCCTTATTTGATTGAGGCTCTCTTGGCCACTGAAGACCAGCGTTTCTACAGCCATTGGGGAGTAGATTCACAGGGAATAATCCGGGCCTTTTTCAGCAATATTTTGAAAGGTAACTTGACTGCTCAGGGAGGAAGCACGATTACTCAGCAATTGGCCCGGACTCTATTTTTGACCCGGGAAAAGGTCATCAGCCGCAAGATTAAAGAGATTCTGACCGCAGTCAAAATCGAAAGGACCTATTCCAAAGATGAGATTTTGGAGATGTATCTGAACCAGTGTAACTTCGGCAAAGGAGCCTATGGAATTCAGGGGGCCGCCCAGCTTTACTTTGGCAAGGATGTGGAAGAGCTCACCGTCTCAGATTGTGCCGTATTGATAGGACTTCTACCGGCCCCCAATCGCTATTCTCCTTTGAATAACCTAGATTATGCCCTCAGCCGGAGGAACGTGGTCCTGAGCCGGCTGGCCGCTGAGAAGAAAGTCACCAGGTCAGAAGCGGACAGCTTACAGAAGCTTCCTTTGACCATTGCGCCGGTTCCTTTGAAACAGGGGAAGGCTCCTTACTTCACCGAAATGGTCAGGCAGTACCTTGAAAAAATTTACGGTGAAAAAGCTCTCTATACCGAAGGATTGACCATCTATACCACCCTAAATCTGCCTCTGCAAAAGGAAGCCGAAAAACAGTTGTATGCCATGGTGGATACTCTCCAGAAAGGGATCCAGGCCCGGCGCACACTCCAGAGCCAGGAGTACACGCTAGCTTACTTAGATTCCAGCAGTGAAAAGCCGGCCTGGAAGAGAAAATACAAACAGCTACAGGGAGCTTTGGTGGCAATGGATAATTCCACTGGCGAGATCTTAGCTTTGGTGGGAGGAAGAGATTTTGATGACACCAAGTTCAATCGGGCTGTCCAGGCCTTAAGGCAACCCGGCTCGGCCTTCAAGCCTTTTGTCTATGTGGCCGCGCTTGAAAAAGGATTTCATCCCAGCGACATCATGTACGACACCCCGGTGGTTTTGGAAAATCGACCCGGCGAAGAGTGGGAACCGCGCAACTATGACCTGCAATTCAGAGGTCCTCTCACTTTAAGGGAAGGTTTAGCTGATTCACGTAACCTGATAGCCATCAAATTATTACAACGCATTTCACCCTCTTCTGCGGTGGAGTATGCCCAGCGTCTGGGGATAACTTCTCCCCTGAATCCTTATGCTTCGATTGCTATAGGAACATCTGAAGTCACTCTTTGGCAGATGGTAAAAGCCTTTTCGGTCTTTCCCAATCAGGGGGTCTTGGGCGAGCCCTTTTACATCAAGAAGATAGTAGACAGATATGGAAACATCCTGGAAGAGAACCGCAGCCCCAAAAAGGAGTTGGTCTTAAATCAAAAGACCGCCTACATTATGACCTCCATGCTGCAGAGTGTGATTGACGAAGGGACCGGCTCGGCCGTTCGGGCCCGGGGTTTCTCCCGCCCGGCTGGGGGTAAAACCGGTACTACTGATGAGACTACTGATAACTGGTTTATCGGATTCGTACCGCAGCTAACCTGCGGAGTCTGGATTGGTTTTGACGATAAGACCTCCATCGGCTCACACATGACCGGCGGCTCGACCGCAGCAGTGGTGTGGGGAGAGTTCATGAAGGCCGCTTGTCAGAATCTGCCGGTAGCAAATTTTGTCATGCCGGACGGGGTCTTCTATCGCACCGTCTGCTGGGATTCTGGCAAACTGGCCACCTCCAATTGCCCCCGCAAAATAACCGATTTATTCACCGAGCAGAGCCAGCCCCAGGAAAAATGTCCCTTGCATCCCGGGTCTGACTTAGCTTCTGATAGACCTGAACCCTTCTGAATTCTTCTAAGTAATTTCCCTTAAGATTATCTGCGGCTGATTCAAACCTATTGAATAAACCTCTATATCATCCTGGCAACATCTCTGGTCTAACCGCAGATTCCGAATGAGAGGTTAAGCGGCGAAGAATCTTCTTGGGCCTTTGAGATCGACTCTGTGAGACTACAAAACATTTTTTCAGCTGCTCCCCGATTTTCTCTGCCAGTTTCAGGTACTGGCAGTGAATCTCAGCCAAGACTTCACCTTTTTGCACCCGCTCGCCGATCTTCTTTCGAATTACAAATCCGGCGGCAGGGTCAATTTGATCCTCTTTGCTCTTACGGCCCGCCCCAATTTCAATTGCCAGCCAGCCTATCTGTTCAGTCTGGATTTCTTTAAGGTAACCTCTCCTGGCTGATTGCACTTGATACTGAACCTTAGCTTGAGGCAGCTTTGAATAATCGTCAATGATTCCGGTCTCTCCTCCTTGCCGCTTAAGCATCTGTTGAAATTTGTCTAAAGCGGTTCCATCTTGATTGGCCTTATTCAACAGTTGGTAGGCCTGAGGGTAAGATTTGCACTTTCCAGCCAGAATCAGCATCTCTGCGCCCAGAAAATATGTGACCTTTTTCAAATCCGGCTGCCAGTTCCCTTTCAAAGCCTCAATCGCTTCGACTACTTCCAGAGAATTTCCCACCGTTTGACCCAAGGGCTCGGACATGTCCGTTAAAATGGCTGTCATCTTCTTTTTGAATTTTGTGCCAATCGAAATCAGACTTCGGGCCAGGGCTCTGGCTTGAGAAAGAGTCTTCATGAAGGCTCCCTGGCCGACTTTGACGTCAAATACTATTCCGTCTCCCCCTTCTGCCAATTTTTTGCTCAAAATGCTGGCGGTAATAAAAGGGATGAACTCTACTGTGCCGGTCACATCTCTCAGCGCATAGATTTTCTTGTCGGCCGGAGCAATTTCTTCAGTCTGTCCGATGAGACACAAGCCGATTTGTTCCAGGTTGGATTTGAACTCCTCTATACTTAGATCAGTCCTAAATCCGGGAATTGACTCTAACTTGTCTAATGTCCCTCCGGTATGCCCCAGCCCTCTCCCGGATACCATCGGCACCGTAACTCCGCAGGCAGCTACCAATGGCGCCAATATCAGCGAGACTTTATCTCCTACGCCTCCGGTGCTGTGCTTGTCAATTTTCGGGCTATAAATGATGCTTAAATCAACTATCTTCCCCGAGTTGAGCATGGCCTTGGTCAGATAGAAGGTCTCTTTGCCATCCAGCCCCCTTAAATAAGCCGCCATCAAAAAGGCGGAGAATTGATAGTCCGGTATTTCTCCTTTGGTATAGCCGGATACTAAATAATTTATTTCTGCCTCAGAAAGAGTTTGGCCATCTCTCTTTTTTGCAATCAGCTGGCTGACGAGCATGGAGATTTTTGAAGTCTACTTCGTGGCCGAAAGCTGTATTTGCCGGTATTCTTCCATAATCTTCACCGAAGCAGATGTTCCGATGCGATTGGCTCCGGCTTCCACTAGTTGGAGTGCTGAGTGACAATCTCTGATTCCACCTGAAGCTTTGATTCCGAAACCAGATCCCACAGCTTTTCGCAAGAGTATGACATCTTCTATCCTTGCTCCTGCCGGCCCGAATCCGGTTGAAGTCTTCACAAAATCGGCTCCACAATCCTTAACCATCCTGGCTGCTTGCTTCTTTTCTTCGTCAGTCAAAAGCGCTGTCTCAATAATAACTTTCAAAATAACTGGGTTCGCGCAGACCCTCCGCAGCTCCTTTAGTTCTGCTTTGACGAAACTGTAATCCCTCTCCTTAAAACGCCCTATGTTCATCACCACATCAACCTCTTTAGCCCCATCTTCGATGTCCTGCTCTGCTTCTTTGACCTTAATCGTAGTTGCGCTGGCGCCCAGGGGAAATCCAGCCACTGAGCCGACTCTAATTCCAGTTCCTTTAAGCAAGCCAGCCGCTAGAGTCACCCAGCCGGGATTGACGAAGACTGTGGCGAATTCGTAAGCTATAGCCTCCTTACACAATCTTTCAATGTCAGCCGAGGTCGCCTCAGGTTTCAGAATCGTGTGGTCTATCAGCCTGTTCAACTTTACCATTTGACTAGTCTTTGCTCATCCTCTTAAAAGCTTTAGGCAACAACTCTCTCAGCCGGTATTTATTTTTCTTCCCTTTCAGAGTTGCACAGACGATTTCCAAATCGGCGCAGAATTCAGACAGCACCTGCAGGCAGGCCCCGCACAGAGACTTGGGCTGGTCGGTATCTGTGACAATGACAATCTTCTTAAGCTTTTTCTCTCCATCAGTAACGGCATTAAAAACCGCCACCCGCTCGGCGCAGACCGTCAAGCCATAAGAGGCATTCTCTACATTTACGCCGGTATAGACTTTTCCTTTTTCTGTCAAAAGGGCGGCCCCCACCAGAAACTTGGAATAAGGAGCATGCGCCTTCGATCTGGCTTGGGTTGCTTTTTTGATTAACTCTTTTTCAGTCACTGGCCACCTCTTCTAAGAAGCTCTTTCCTACACCAGTCCCAGAAAGACCGAAAATCTCAGCGATAGTCTGGCCGATATCGGCGAAGGTCTGGCGAATACCTAAGTTAACATTCGATCTGCAGGACTTTCCATATACTAGCAGAGGTACGTATTCCCGCGAATGATCCGTCGAAGGAGTGGTCGGGTCACAGCCGTGGTCAGCAGTCATAATAAACATATCATCGTTCCGTAGCGAGTCTAAAATTCTCGGCAAGCTAACATCAAATTCTTCCAACCCTTTTGCAAAACCTAACGCGTCGTTTCTGTGCCCCCACAAAGTGTCAAAATCCACCAGAGTTGTAAAGATCAATCCTTGTTTTAGAGTTTTCATTTGTTCCAAAGTTGTTTCTATTCCATCTTCATTACTGACGGTGTGAATGGCCTGGCTAATCCCTCTTCCCCCAAAGAGGTCTTCAATCTTTCCGATTCCAATTACTTCCTGTCCCTTGGCTCTCAACTGGTCCAAAATAGTCTCTCCTAGAGGTTGAACCGAGAAATCTCTTCTGTCTGCGGTGCGCACAAAACCTCCTGGTTCTCCTGTAAAAGGCCTGGCAATCACTCTGGCTACGGCATGTTCGCCGGTCAACAATTCCCTGGCCTTCCTGCACATCTCATATAATTTTTCAAGAGATATTACCTCTTTATGCGCGGCAATCTGGAAAACGGAGTCCGCCGAGGTATAGACAATTGGATAGCCGGTCTTAAGATGCTCTTCTCCTAATTTAGCAATAATCTCCGTCCCGGAGGCAGGATAATTACCTAAAATCTTTTTCCCGATGGCCCGCTCAAATTCCTCTATTATCTCCTTGGGGAAACCGTTGGGATAAACCGGAAAGGGTTTTTTTAGAATCAACCCCGCCATTTCCCAGTGTCCGGCAGTTGAATCTTTGCCGACCGAGAGCTCGGCCAGTTTGCCATAGCTTCCGCTTGCCTGAATTGAAGTCGAGA
>Ga0214473_10011833_pt1 | contig 10243 bp, 9 predicted proteins | sample RVTome_7_FD_203509 | JGI IMG/M metagenome (GOLD analysis project Ga0214473, IMG submission 203509) | Soil microbial communities from uranium-contaminated site in the Upper Colorado River Basin, Wyoming, United States - RVT98D197 | ecosystem: Environmental > Terrestrial > Soil > Contaminated >... | reverse complement strand
CGTTGCCGCCGCTCTCGACGACCAGCGCCCGGTGCAGGAACAGGGCCGTCGCCAGCGCCGTGCCGACGCCGGGCAGCCTCCACGCACACGCCTTCGGCTCGCCCTCGGTCGTGATCAGCCGCGCCCCCGCGGCCCCGGCGCGCGGGTCGGCTTCGAGTGCCGACAGCAGCGCCGAGCGAGCGCCGGGCTCGATCTCGGAGTCCTCGTTCAACAGGAGGCAGAACCGCCCCCGCGCCTCGCGCAGCAGCGTGGTGTCGTTCTCCGCCTTCCCGGCGCGAGTCTCGCGCGCGATCACCCTCGCGTGCGGATGGCGCTCGCGCACGGCTTCGACAGAGCCGTCGTCCGACGCGTTGTCGAGAACCAGCACCTCGCGCTCGTCGCCGTCGGCGTGGTTGCGCTCGATCGCGTCGAGGCACGCGAGCAGGTAATTGCGGCCGTTGGTGTTCACCACGCAGTAGGAGAGGAGCAAGGCCGATAATTGTCACGGATGTGATCCATGTTCAGATCGTCGATCCCTCGGCCTACACCCCGCCGTACGACCGCTGCCTCGGCGCGGCGCTGGCGCGGGCCGGCGCCGACGTGGAGCTGGTCACGAGCCGGTTCCTGTACGGCCCGGTGCCGCCGGCCGACGGATACCGGGTGAGCGAGGCCTTCTACCGGCGCTCGGCGGAGCGCGGTCTGGACGCACCCGGCAGGCGTGCGTTCAAGTTCGCCGAGCACGTCGCCGACATGGTCCGCTTCCGCCGCGGCGCGGGCGCCGACGTCGTCCACTACCAATGGCTGACGATGCCCGCGCTCGACTGGGCACTGGTCCCCGGCCCCGCGCTGTCCGGCGGCAGGGGCCGGAGGAAGCGAGCGCCCCAGGTGTTCACCTTCCACGAGCGCCCGGCGCGGGGCCGCGCCGGGATCGCTCGCGAGAAGCGGGTGCTGTCGCGGATGGATGCCGTCGTCGCGCACTCCGAGCACGCGGCGCGACGGGTCCGGGACGAGCTCGGGTTCGACCGCAGGGTCGAGGTGATTCCCCACGGCGCCTTCGACTACCTGACCGAGCTTCCCGGCGAGGCGCCGCTGCCGGACGAGCTGGCGGCGGTCGAGCGGCCCATCGTCCTGTGCTTCGGGCTGGTCCGCCCGTACAAGGGGATCGACGTCCTCCTGGAGGCGTTTCGCTTGGTTCCCGACGCGGAGCTGTGGATCGTCGGGAACCCGCGGATGCCGATGGAGCCTCTGCATGAGCTCGCGCGTCCACTCGGGGACCGGGTGCGATTCGTGTCCCGGTTCGTCCCCGACACCGAGGTCGCGGCGTACTTCCGCCGCGCGAGCGTGGTCGTCCTCCCGCACCTGAACGCCGAGCAGTCCGGCGTCCTCCACATCGCGCTCGCGTTCGGCAAGCCGATGGTGCTGAGCGCGGTCGGCGGGTTCGGAGAGGTGGCGGAGCGCGACGGCGCCGCGCTCACGGTCCCCGCGGGCGACCCGGCGGCGCTCGCGACGACGCTGACAGGGCTGCTCGGGGACGAGGCCGAGCGGCGCCGGCTGTCGGAGGCGGCCACAGCCGCGGCCGCGGGGCGCTACTCGTGGGACGAGATCGGCTCGCGCACGCTCGAGCTCTACCGGGCGCTGCTGGGCTGAGCGGGCTCCCGATGCTCGCGCTCGAGATCGCATTCTGGACGTCCGTCGCGCTGCTCGTCCACACGCAGCTCACCTACCCGGCGTGCCTGTGGACGATCTCGCGGCTGCGCGGGGAGCGGGCCGCGGCGCCCGCACCCGCCACCGAGCCACCGAGCGTCAGCCTGATCGTCACCGCCCACGACGAGGAGGAGGTGATCGAGCGCAAGCTGCGGGACGCGCTCGCGCTCTCCTATCCGCGCGAGCGGCTGGAGGTGATCGTCGCCTCCGACGGATCGACCGATCGCACCGTCGAGCTCGCGAAGGCCGCGGGCGCCGACGTCGTCCTCGACCTCCCGCGGCGCGGCAAGGTCGAGACGCAGAACGCCGCAGTCGAGCGCGCCAGCGGCGATCTGCTCGCGTTCTCGGACGCGAACGCCGAGTGGGCCCCGGACGCGCTCCGGCGCCTGGTGGCGCCGTTCGCCGACCCCAGGGTGGCGTACGCCTGCGGCCAGCTCCGCCTCACCGCCGACGGCGGCGGAACCGAGGAGGGCGCGTACTGGCGCTACGAGATGGCGGTCCGCGAGCTGGAGTCCGGACTCGCGGGGATCACCGCGGGCAACGGCGCGATCTACGCCACCCGGCGCGACGCCTACATCGTCCTCGACTCCGCCCGCGGCCACGACCTGTGCTTCCCGTATGCGCTCACCAAGCGCGGCCTGCGGGCCGTGTACGCGCCGGACGCGGTCGCGGAGGAGAAGATGGCCCCGACCCTGGAGGGCGAGTTCGCCCGCAAGCGGCGGATGATGAGCCGCACCTGGGGGGTGGTCCTGCACGACGGGATGCTGTCCCCGCGCGGGTACGGGCCGCTGTATTGGTTCCAGATCCTCTCCCACCGCGGGCTGCGGTACGCGGCGCCGTTCCTGCACGTCGCCGCCCTGGGGACCAACATCGCACTGGTCGGCGACGGCGCCGTCTACAGCGTCACGCTCGCGATCCAGGCCGCCTTTCTCGCCGCAGTCGGGCTGGGCGCGTTTCTGGCGTGGCGTCCGCTGCGGATCGCCCACTACTACGCGACCATCGAGGCCTCGATCGTCGTCGGGCTGTGGGACCGAATCCGCTCCCGCACGCACGTCACCTGGGAGACGGTCGAGGGGACCCGGTGAGCGGCGGCCTGCCGCGGATCGTGGACATCGCGCTGGCGCTGATCGCGCTCGCGCTCTCGTCGCCGCTGCTCGCCGTCGCGGCGGTCGCGATCCGGCTCGAGAGCCCCGGCTCCGCGATCTACCGCCAGCGCCGCATCGGGCGCGGAGGGGCCGCGTTCGAGATGCTGAAGCTGCGAACGATGATCGCCGGGTCCGATCCGACTCCCGCCGACACCTGGGTGCCGCTGCGCGAGGACGACCCCCGCGTGACCAGGGTCGGGGCGGTGCTTCGCCGCACCTCGTTCGACGAGGTCCCGAACCTCGTCAACGTCCTCCGCGGCGAGATGTCGATCGTCGGCCCGCGTCCCACGATCGAGGCGCAGGTGGCCCAGTACACGCCGCGCCAGCGCCGGCGGCTCGAGGTCAACCCCGGGATCACGGGCTGGGCTCAAGTCAACGGGCGAGCTTCGCTGAGCTGGGAGCAGCGGATCGAGCTCGACGTGTGGTACGTCGACCACCGCTCGCCGGCGCTCGACGCCCGCATCCTCGCGCTCACCCTTCGACAGCTGATCACCGGCCGGGGGCTGTACGAGGGATGAGTGAGCATGGCGACGAGCGGACGCGAAGCCGAGCACGTCGCTTGACGCGGGTCCTCGGGCTCGACGACGAGGCGGCGTGGTGCGAGGCGCTGCCCGCCGACGCGAGCGCCTTCGGCGCGGTCGAGTTCGCTCGCATCCGCCATCTCCACGCGGGCGTCGACCCGCGCCTGTTCGTGTTCGACGCCCCGGGCGGCGCGATCGCGCATCCGCTGCACCTGCGCTCGACGGCCGCGCTCGGCCTCGGGGACGCCGCCGATCACCTGCACGACGCCGGCACACCCCCCTTCTCCGGTCCACGGTCCGATCGCGCGCCGGATGCGGCGACCGCGGGGGAGTTCCGGGACGCGCTGACGGCGTGGTGCCGCTCCGCCGGGGTGGTGACCGAGTTCGCCCACCTGCACCCGTGGCACGCGCGCACGGACCTCCTCGACGAGCGCGACGTCGAGCCAGACCGCGAGATCGTGTACGTCGACCTGACGCTGAGCGACGAGGAGATGTGGCGCGACTCCTACACGCACGCGTGTCGCAAGAACGTCAACCGCGCCCGGCGCGAGGGCGTGCGCGTGTACGCCGCGGAGGACGAGCGCGGCGCACGCGAGCTGCACCGGATCTACGACATGACCATGGAGCGCCGCGGCGCGCTCCCCGAGTACCGCTTCGGCCCCGAGTACTTCGCCGCCTTTCTCGAGCGGATGCCGGACAACTGCCGCATCCTGCTGGCCGAGCATTCGGGGGATGTGGTCGCCGCGACGCTCTACCTCCACGATCGCGAGGACGTGTACTCCCACCTCGGCGGCGCCGACGGCGCGGCGCAGAGCGTGCGACCGACGAACGCGATCGTCGACGAGATCATCCGCTGGGCACGCGCGGAGGGCAAGCGGCGGCTCGTGCTCGGCGGCGGCTACGGCCCGGACGACGGGATCCTCCGCTTCAAGGCCGGCTTCTCACCGCTGCGGGCGCAGTTTCGCGTCTACCGGCACGTGCACATGCCGGCGGAGTACGACGCCCTGTGCGGCGCGTGGCGCCGGCGCCACGGCGGCGACCCGGATCCGGCGGGGTTCTTCCCGCCCTACCGGGCGGCGCCGGAGCGGCCCGGCTGAGGCTCGTCGAGTCCGCCGCCGTCCTCGATCCGGCGCTGGGCGCGGCGGCTGAACTGCTCCAGCTCCCGCTTCAGCTTCCCGCCCGGGCAGGCGGTCTCGTTCACCCGCTTGTGGCCGAACACTCGCTTCAGCCGCACCTTCTTCCCGGACGGGTACTTGTTCACGCTCCCGCCCTCGGATGTGATCCGCGTCTTGCCCGTCGCGGGGACGCCGTGGTGGGCGAGCTTCCACGCGATCAGCCGCACGAACGCGTCCGCGGCCGCGTCGGTGACCCCCTTCGAGGTGTGGGTGCCGATCGAGGCCATCCCCGTGGTCTGGGAGTTGTAGCCTTGCGCGTGGGCGCCGACTACCGCCTTTCGCACGCCCCCGGAGCGGCCCTCGTACACGGTCCCGAACCGGTCGACGAGGAAGTTGTACCCGACGTCGTTCCAGCCGTTGCCATTCCGGTGGTAGCGGCAGATCCCGAGCACGAGCCCGGGCGCCTCCTCGGCGCTGTAGTCGTTCCCGGTCACGGTGTGGTGGACCGTCGCCGCCTTCACCTTCCCGAAGGCGGGGCCGGACCGGGGCCGGCAGCCGCCGTCACGGCGCTTCGCCCCCCAGTCCTTGCGGGAGACGATCTCGGGCTGGCTCGGGATCGCCTCCGCGGTCGCGACCGACGCGACCGAGATCAGCGCGGAGTTGACGGCGCCGCGAGCATCACTCAGCAGCCGGTCGGCGAACGTCTGTGAGCCGGACACGTTCACGTAGTGGAGCTGCCCCTCGGGCCGCACGCCGCGGCTTCGGACCTGGAGCTGATCGGCGCCGCCGAAGTACACCGGGTCGCCGTTGTCCACCTCTGCCCAATCGCTCCAATCTTCCCCCTCGGCGCGGGCGCGGAACTCCAACGGTCGCAGCTCGCCGCCGATCCCGGCGAGGTCGAACCGACCCGGCGCGTCGATCACCCCGGAGCGGTATCTGACGCGCCCCTCCCCCGGGTGCGCAGCGGATGCGGTCGCCGCTCCCTCTACCCGATCAACGGGCGGGACGGGCTGCTCGAAGTCCGCAGCCCTGGGGACATATGGCTGCAGCGACAGCGCCGGTGCGACGCTCCACAGGAGCGCGCCGAGGACTGCCGCCGCGAGCACCCACAGGTGACGCTTGCGTGGCCGCACTAGATGTGGAACACGATGCACCGAGCAACGTTGCGCGTGCGGCGCAGGGACTCTTGCCTGCACGCTCGCTTGCGGACGCTACAGCGCGACCGGCTCCGGCCCGCGGCCGCGGAAGGTGTCGCGGAAGGCGCGGATCGCGTCGAGCGTCGCCCCGTCGTCGAAGGTCTTGCAGCCGAGCAGGTTCGTCCACGCGGTCGCCGCGACCTCGTAGGGCATGTCCGCGTTCGGGAACAGCAGCAGCCCGTTCGGGTCCTCGTCGAAGGCGCCCTTGATCGCGAGCTGGTCCTCCTCCGGGAGATCGGGGGAGTACTGGATCTCCACGCGCCCGTGCTCCAGCGCGTGCACGGCGCGCGACAGCGGCGGCGTCTCGATGTAGGCGCCCTCCGACAGCGCGCCGGAGCCGTTCTCGGTCTGGGAGGCGTAGTGGTCCCCGGAGGTGGGCGGCTTGGTCTCGTAGTTGCCCTCCTGTTCCTTCGAGAAGTGGCTCGAGCCCTCGTCCGGGAGGTCGAGCCTCAGATCGCAGCCCGCGATCTTCGCCGCCTTGCCCAGCCGCGCCTGCTCGACCGGAGGCGGCGGGGTTCCCTCGCGACCGTCCGTGTCCGCGGCAACGACGCCCAGGTTGGGGTCGATGAAGGCGTTCTCGGGTGCGCCCTCGCCGCCCGCGGCGCCACCACCACCGTCGTCGCCGCTGCCCGCGATCACGATCACGATCCCCACAACCACCGCGGCTGTAAGCACGCCCGCGAGGATGTAGCCGAGCAGCAGCCGCTGGCGGCCGCTGCGCATGTCCTGCTTCTCGGCGGCGAGCCGTGCCTCGCGGAGGCGCTCCTTCTCTTCCCTGCGGTCAGCCATCGGGCTGGCGAGCGTAGCGAATCCGCCTCACCGGCCCGCGGGTAGACTCGGCCGATCCTGGCCGCCGAGAGCAACAGCATCTACTGGTGGGACACCGAGGCGGTCGAGCCGGGCGCACCGCTGCAAGGGGACGAGCGCGCGGACGTGTGCATCGTCGGCGGCGGCTACACGGGGTTGTGGACCGCGTGCTTCCTGAAGCAGGCCGAGCCCTCGCTCGACGTCGTCGTCGTGGAGCGAAGCTGGGCCGGATCGGGCGCCTCGGGCCACAACGACGGGTACGCGATGACGGTGCTCGACATGAGCCTTCACCACCTCGTCCACAACCACGGGCCCGAGCGGGCGGGGGCGGCGCACGAGGCGGTTGCGCGCTCCGTGGTCGAGATCGGCGAGTTCTGCGACGAGCACGAGATCGACGCCGAGTACGAGCCGAACGGGTTCGTCGGGCTGGCGGTCAACGACGGGCAGATGTGGCGGCTCGAGCGCGACCTCGACGCGGCGCGCAAGATCGGCGCCGACGGAGACTTCGAGATGCTCGAGGGAGAGGCGGCTCGAGCCCTGGTCGGCTCCCCGATCGTCCGCGGCGCGCTGAAGGAGGGTCGCGGCGCGATCCTCAACCCGCAGAAGCTGGTCCGCGGGCTGGCCCGCGTCGTCGAGGGGCTCGGCGTGCGGGTCTTCGAGCGCTCGCCGGCGATCGAGATCGGTGAAGGGAAGGTCGTCACCGGTGGGGGCACGGTCTCGGCGCCGCACGTGGTGGTGGCGACGAACGCCTATCAGCACGCGTTCTCGCAGTTCGCGGACAAGGTGCTGCCGCTGTGGAGCTACGCGATGGCGACCGAGCCGCTCACGGATGAGCAGCGCTCCCGGGTCGAGTGGCCGGGTCGGGAGGGGTTCGAGGACAAGCGAAACTTCATCACCATCGGACGGCCGACGGCCGATGGCAGGATCCTTTGGGGCGGTCGGTTGGCGCCGTACTACCGCGGCAACGACATGGGCCTGCGCCACCTCACGAACGAGGCGGTGTTCTCGGACCTTCGCGACGCGTTCCGGGAGTTCTTCCCGCAGTGGAGCGACGTCGGGTTCACGCACGCGTACGGCGGCTGCGTTGGGATCACCTCGAGCTTCCTCCCCTACGTCGGGACGCTTGCCGACGGCACCCACTACGGGTTCGGGTACAACGGCCATGGCGTCGCCCCGAGCCACACGGTCGGCCGCTCGCTCGCCGACCTGGTGCTGGAGCGCGACACCGAGCACACGCGGCTCCCCTTCGTGAACCAGGAGCGCGAGCCGTCCATCCCCCCGGAGCCGCTTCGCTACATCGGCACGCGGCTGACGACGACGCTGCTGGAGCGTCAGGACCGCCGCATGGACAGCGGTGGAGGCGTGGGGGAGATGGATCCGCTGATGCTGCGGCTGATCAACCGGCTGGGCTAGCCGGCTGGGCTGGCGGCGGGCTCCCGCGCCCACACCTCGTCCAGGAACCGGGCGAGCTCGGCGTCGAGCCGCCCGGGGTTGACCCGCCACTCGACGATCGAGTTCGCGTTCACCAGCCGCGCGTTCGGGAGCTCGTCGACGAGCATGTCGGCGTCGTTGAAGGGGTGCAGCGGGTCGCCGGGATGGCCGATGACGAGCGCCGGCGCCTCGATCCGCATCCGGTCCTCCTGCGGCGGCGCCGAGCGCCCCAGCAGCAGTCCCTCGAGCACCGCGGCCGATGGCTCCGGGTCCTGGCGCGCGAGGTCGAGCGCCATGTCGAGGAGCACGTGGGTGCGGGGGATCCGGCTCGTCACCCGGGCCGCGAGCCTGTATGCGCCGGTGCCGAACCGCAGCGCTGTGAGGATCGGGGCGAAGATCATCGCCACCGCGGTGAGCGCGTTCTCGAGCACCGGCATCTCGGTGACCAGCCCCTCGACCCGCTCCGGATGCCACGCAGCGAGCTCCAACCCCACGTTCGCCCCCAGCGAGGTGCCGCCGACCACCGCCCGCTCCACCTCGAGGTGGTCGAGCAGGGCGATGACCTGGTCCGCGAACGCGGTCATCGAGTAAAGGCGCGGATCGTCCGGCCGGTCCGAGCGCCCGTGCCCGAGCAGGTCGAGGCACACGACCCTGTTTCCGCGCCCGGCGATCTCGGGAGCCAGCCGGTCGTACATGCGCCGGTTCATCAGCAGCCCGTGCACGAGCACGGTCACGTGGTCACCCTCCCCGTGGACGTCGTATCGGAGCGTGTAGTCGCCGCGGTAGCCGAACGAGCCCGTTGCCATCGGCGGAAGTCTATGCCCGCGGTCAGCTGCCGATCGGCTCGGCGGTGGGGATCTCGACGGGGCGCGGCGTCGCGGCCCCGGCGTGCCGCCACGCGACCCGGTTGCGGCCCTCGCGCTTCGCCGCGTACAGCGCCTGGTCGGCGGCCGCGAACAGGCGCTCATACTCGACGTCGGCCCCGCGTGCCGCGGCGACGCCGAGCGACAGCGTGATCTCCATGTCCCCCGGGCGCCCCTCCTTGATCACCGATCGCAGCCGCTCGGCCACCCGCACGCCTTCGCCCAGCTCGACTCGCGGGAGGACGACGAGGAACTCCTCCCCGCCGAGGCGGTAGATGAGCTCGAACGACCGCAGCGAGCGGCGCATTCGCACCGCCGCCTCGCGGAGCACCGCATCGCCGCGCTCGTGCCCGAACTCGTCGTTGACGTGCTTGAAGTGGTCGAGATCGGTGACGATCATGCACAGCGACCCGTCGCTGATCCGCGCCTGCTCCTCGAGCTCCGCGAATCTGGCGAGCAGCGCCTGCCGGTTCAGGAGCCCGGTCAGCGGGTCGACGACGGACTCGGTTCGGTGCTGCAGCTCGGCGCCCTGGATCGCGAGCGCGATCGCGACCACGTTGCCGAGCAGCGCCAGGGTGACGATCGTCAACGCGGGCTCGTCGACGAGCTCGGTCGGATCGACGACCACCCCGATCGCGACGATCGTCACCGCCAGGATCCCGGATCCCACCAGCACGACCTTGCGCCGGAACCGCGCGCCGAGCATCCCCGCCGGCAGGACCAGCAGCGGCAGCAGCGGGCTCGTGGGGCCGCCCGTGCCCGCCACCGCGATCACGCTGGTGGCGGTGGTCAACGCCATGCTCGTTGCGACCACGCGCTCGGGGCGCCGCGAGCGCGCCATCCACCGCTCCTGGGTCGCGAGGTTCAGGGCAGCGACGACAAACAGCGCCAGCAGCCACCAGCCGAGGATCGGCGCCAGGGCAAGGGCCGCGACGCCGATGAAGCCCGCGCCCATCAGCCTCGCCCGACGGGCGCGCGCGGTGGTGTCGACTATCCGCTGGCGGTCGAGCTCGGTGGGGCAGAGCCAGGTCCCGGTCATGGATTCTCTTTCGGCAGATTCGCGCCGAATCTGGAGTCAGCGCCGGGGTCGGCCCGCCTCAACGGCCTCCCGGCTCGAGAAGTCGAACTCGCCCAGGACCTCGTAGATCCCTCGCACCTGCGTCGACTGGATCACCTCGTCGATCTTGCCGCGCCGCGCGGCCTCCGCGTGCGAATCAGGACGCTGATGAACATTGGGCCCTCCATTTCGGTGATTTAACCCCGGAGATTGCGGAATCGCGGGTGGCGATCGCGCCGAGTGCGTTGTAGGATCGCTCGCGCAACCGGGAGAGAGAGGAAACCGCGTATGCCAGCGGAATCCGACCTCGGAGGTGGCGCTGAAGCTTCTTTCGCGCGCAGGCTACGCGCGGGGCAGGCAAACCGTCACCACCGGTTGCGTTTTCGTGCCGGCACTCGCCCCGGGAGCGCGTCCGGTCCGCTGCC
>Ga0214473_10011832_pt1 | contig 10244 bp, 12 predicted proteins | sample RVTome_7_FD_203509 | JGI IMG/M metagenome (GOLD analysis project Ga0214473, IMG submission 203509) | Soil microbial communities from uranium-contaminated site in the Upper Colorado River Basin, Wyoming, United States - RVT98D197 | ecosystem: Environmental > Terrestrial > Soil > Contaminated >... | reverse complement strand
GCCTGCTCGTACTCGCGCTCCGCGAGCGGGTTCACGGGGCCGAGCTGCTCGCGGCGGCGGGCGAGGCGCTCGAGTTTGCGCTCGATCTCTGCCCGCTCCTCCTCGGCGAGCGGCTCCTCCCCGGGACCCAGCTCGTCCCCGAGCCGGGCGCCGATCCGGGCCAGCTCCGCAGCCAGCTCGTCGCGGCGCTGCTCGAGGTGCTTCGCCCTCATCCCAACTTCCGTCGCTCCCTCGGCGGCGGTCCGCAGCTCCTCCTGGATCGCGTACTCCTCGCGCGAGCACGCGCGCAGCTCCTCGGCGACGTCGCCCCCGCCCTCGTCCTCGAACATCCGCCTCTCCAGCACCGAGATCCGCTCCCCCGCGGCGTCGCGGACGGCGACGAGCGCCTCCGCTGCTCCGCGAAGCGGCCCGATCAGCTCCTCCTCGCTCGCGACGCGGCGCTCGAGCGAGTCCTGGCGGCTGCGGCCGAGCAGGCCCTCGGCGCGGGCGGAGGCGCGGGCGGCGCGCTCGGACCCCTCGCGGACGCGGGCCAGCTCCTCCGCCATGTCGCCCTCGCCGGCGCGCGCCCGCAGCAGCGAGCGCGTGGCCCCCCCGAGCGCCTGCTCGATCCGGCTCAGCTCGATCTCCATCGGGTCGCCCTCCTGCGCCTCCTCCTCGGGCGTCAACTCCAGCGCCAGGTCGCCGAGCGCCGACCGGCGGCGCTCCAGCCCCAGCTCGAGCTCGCTCGCGCGCGTGCGCAGGGACTCGGCACGAACGCTGAGCCGCTCGTGCGTCCCGCGCAACGAGGTCAGCCGTCCCCACAGCTCGGTCCGCTCGCGGTCGCGTTGCGCGAACCGTTCCTCGATCTCGCCGCGGCGCTTGCTGGCCGCCCCGAGCCGCGCCTCGATCTCCTCCCGCGACCCGCGCGCCTTTGCGGCCTCGCTCTCGGTCTCGGACAGCTCCGCATCCTGAGCGCGCAGCTCCTCAGAGGCGAGCCGTCCGCGCAGCTCCAGCGTCTCGCGCTCCAGCCGCGCGTGGGTCTCGGCCGCGGTCGCCTGGCGCTTCAGTGGGCGCAGGTGGGTGCGGGCCTCGCGCTCGACGTCGAGCGCGCGATCGAGGTTGTCGCGCGTCTTCTCCAGCTTCAGCTGTGCGCGGCGGCGGCGCTTTCGGTGCTTGCCGAGTCCGGCGGCCTCCTCGACGATCAGGCGGCGGTCGCGCGGTTTCGAGTGCACGACCTCCTCCACCTTGCCCTGGCTGATCACCGAATGCATCTCGCCGCCGAGATTGGCGTCGGAGAGGATCTCGAGCACGTCCGCGAGCCGGCACCGAGCCCCGTTCAACCTGTACTCGCCCTCTCCCGCGCGGTCGAGTCTGCGGGTAATCGCGATCTCGGAAAACGGCGCACCCACCGTTGACCCGGCCGAACCGGACGCGTCAGCGGAGGGTTCGGCCGGACTGGTTCCGTTGTCTATTACCACCTCGACCTCGGCGAAGCGGCGGCGACTTTGCCCTTGCCCGCCGGCATAGATCATGTCCTGCATCGACTGGCCGCGGACCGCGAGCGGGCTCTGCTCGCCGAGCGCCCACAGCACGGCGTCGGTGATGTTCGACTTCCCGCAGCCGTTCGGGCCCACGATCACGCTGACGCCGGGCGCGAACACGAGCCGCGTCCGATCGGGGAAGGACTTGAAGCCCTTCATCGCGATCGACTTCAGATGCATCCGCTGAGAATAGGCGTCGGACGGGATGCGAAGGCGCGCGCGCCTCCGCTAACTGCGGACTTGCTCCAGCGCCTGCGCCGCGGCCGCCTGCTCGGCGTCCTTCTTGCTCCGTCCGCTGCCCTGGCCCAGGACCTCTCCCGCGACCGTCGCGGTGACCTCGAACCGCCGATCGTGCGGCGGCCCGTCCTCGCTCACGACCTGGTAGCCGACCAGCTCGCCACGCCTCGCGAGCTCCTCCTGGAGCGCGGACTTGAAGTCGAGCAGTGTCTCGCTGGCGAGCTCGATCCGCGGTGCGAAGGCGGCTACCACCGCGGTGGCGGTCGGCTCGAACCCGTGGTGCTGGTAGCAGGCGCCGATCACCGCCTCAGTCACCGATGCGAGCGCCCGCTGGCTTGTCGCGAGCTCGTCGGGCGAGATCCCGTCCTCGCCCTGGGGGGCGGCGTCGCGCAGCATGCTCGGCAGCGCGAGCGCCTCGCCGACCTCGACGCAGGCCTCGCCGCTGACCGTCTGCGCGTGCACCTTCGTCAGCCGCCCGGCGTCGCTGCGTGGAAAGCGGCGGAATAGCTCCTCGGCGATCGCCAGCCCAAGCACACCGTCGCCGAGGAACGCGAGGCGCCCGTACGACTCGGAGCGGTGCTCGACCCACGAGGAGTGGGTGACCGCCTCGCGTGCGAGCTCCTCGGGCAACTCGTCGACCAGGGACGCGAGCGCGGAGACGTCGGGCACCGCTACGCGCTGGGAACGCGCTCGACCACGAAGTCGACCGCCTGTCCCACCGTCTCGATCCGGGCGGCCTCCTCCTCGCTCATCTCGACGCCGTAGGTGTCCTGGAGCTCCATCACCAGCTCGTACAGGTCGAGCGAGTCCGCATCGAGGTCGTCGCGAAACCGCGACGACTCCTGAACCTGCCCCTCGTCGACGCCGAGCTCGGTCGAGAGGTGGTCGCGCACCTTGTCGAGGACCGCGGTGCGGCTCATTCCGACTCCGCCCCCGCCGCGGCCTTCGCCCCCTCCTGCTCGAGGCTGGCGCGGACCGCCGCGCGGCTGGCGCCCGAGCGCTCCAGCAGATCGGCCGTGCGCTGCACCGCCTGCTCGCGAACGCTGCGCTCCGCGAGCCGGATCGCGTTCGCGATCCCCTCCGGCCCGGAGCTCCCGTGCGCGATCACGGTCACGCCCCGGAGTCCGAGCAGGATCGCTCCACCCGTGGTGTCGGGCTGCAGGCTGCTGCTGACCCGCTTCAGCGCCCGCCGCATCAGCAGCCCGCCGATCAGCGCGAACGGTCCCGACTTCGCGGCGCCGCGGATGGCACCGCCGACGGCCTTCGCCGTCCCCTCCATCGTCTTCAGGGCGATGTTGCCGGTGAAGCCGTCGGTGACGATCACGTCGGCCGTGCCCGCGGCCAGATCCCGCCCCTCGACGTTGCCGACGAACTCGAGCCCGTCGGCGCCGGCCAGCGCCTCGTGGGCTGCGACGACCGCGGGGGTGCCCTTCTTCGGCTCCTCGCCGACCGACAGCAGGCCGACGCGGGGACGGGGCACCTCGAGCACGGCCTTGCTGAACGCGGCGCCGAGGTAGGCGAACTGGACCAAGTGCTGGGGGCGGTTCTCGGTGTTGGCCCCGGCGTCGAGCAGGAGCACGTGCTCGGAGGGATGCTCGGGACGCGGGATCTGGACCGCGATCGCGGGACGGTGGACGCCCCGCAGGCGCCGCATCGAGAACACCGATGCGGCGAGGGCGGCGCCGGTGGACCCGGCGCTGACCAGCGCATGCGAGTGGCCGTCGGCGACGTCCTGGGCCGCGAGCACGATCGACGAGCTCGGCTTGTTGTGCACGGCGCGCACCGGCTCCTCGTCGTTTGATATCGCGTCCTCGGCGCGGCGAAGCTCCACCCGCTCGATCCCGACCAGGTGCTCGAGCTCGGGCTTGAGGCCGAACGCGCGCACCCGGATCCCCTCCTTCGCCACCGCCTTCGCCGCCGCCGCCATCACCTCGGGCCCGCGGTCGGCGCCGCAGGCGTCGAGCGCGATCGTCAGCGGGCCGGTGGGAGGGGCGGGCGCGGCCTGCGTCGGCGCCGCGGCTTCCTCGCTTCTCGGGGGAGCCGCCTGCGCGCTGGGGGCTTGCGCCACTACTGCTCCTCGGGCTCGGCCGGCTGCTCGGCGACGGGCTCGGGGATCTCGTGCTTGATCACCTCGCGCCCTGCGTAGGTGCCGCACACCGGGCACACGCGGTGCGGCAGCCGCGGGCTGTGGCACTGGGGGCACTCGTTCAGCCGCGGCGCGCTGCGAGCGTCATGGGCGCGCCGCGTATCGCGCCGCGCCGACGAAGTTCTCTTCTTCGGGACCGCCATTGCCCGGAGGATGGTAGGGGCTCAGGCGTTGTAGATGCTTCGTTCCATCACCTGAACGAGCGCATCCAGGAACGCCTCGTCGTCGAGCGGCTCGCCGCGGACGGCCTGCTGGTAGCAGGAATGGGCGATCATCCACACGAGAACGAACGCGTTCGCTGCTGCGGCGCGCGGCTCCTCGCCCGACTCGACGAGGCGCCGCTCGGTCGCGTCGATGAACCGCTGCACCACCCGGCGCCAGTACTCGCCGATCTCGGCGTCGTAGGTCGAAGCCTCGACCACCGCGCGCAGGAGGCTGGCGTGCCCGGCGTACGTGCCCACGATCCCGTCCAGGGACGGCCTGATGTCCTCCCGTCCCCGGTTCCCACTCCACCACCGATCGGCCTCGGCGTACAGCTGCTCCGCCACGGACTCGGTCAGCCGCGTCAAGAGCTCGCGCTTGTCGCGGAAGTAGAGGTAGAAGGCGGTCCGGGGACGGCCGGCGCGCGAGGCGATCCGCTCCACGCTCAGCTCGGCGTACGACGCCCCCTCGTCGAGCAGCCCCTCGGTCGCTCGCAGGAAGCCGCGCTCTGCCTCGAGGCGACGCTCGCTGGCGCCGGCGCGGGATCTCGACAGGACCGCCACGACGCGAGATTCTAGCGCTCCCTAGACACCCTGTTAGACATGGTGTCTGGTTGGTGGTACGGTCCCCCGACACCACCGCAGTCACCCGACCAAGGAGCACACGATGGCCTCCACCCTTCTCGACCTCACCCAGCAAGGAGATCCCGGAACCCTCGCCACCGAGGAGCAGGCGCGAAAGATCCAGCTCCTGGAGCCGCAGCAGCTATACGAGCTGTGGGAGAAGCAGAACTGGATCTCGCACGAAATCGACTTCAGCCGCGACGTCGAGCACTGGCGCGGCCTCAGCGACGAGGAGCGCGACTGGGCGATGTGGTCGCTGGCCTCGTTCTTCATCGGCGAGGAGCGGGTGACGACGCAGTTCTCCGGCCTCGTGATGGCGTACGAGGACGAGCAGGAGGAGTCATTCCTCACCACCCAGCAGGTTGACGAGGCCCGCCACATGCAGTTCTTCGACCGCTTCTACCGCGAGGTGATCGGGCTCGACGAGGGCGACATCGAGAGCCGCCTCGGCCGTGTGCGCAAGGACCTCAACGACGCCTTCGTGCAGCTCTTCGACGTCTCCCTGGTGGAGGCCGGCCAGCGGCTGATCGAGAACCCCGGCGACGTCGAGGCGAAGGTCGACTTCGTCACCACCTACCACATGGTGATCGAGGGGACGCTGGCGCTGACCGGCCAGCACTGGATCACCAAGTACTGGGAGGACAACGGTCTCCTGCCGGGGTTCGTCGAGGGGTTCAACAAGGTTGCCCGCGACGAGCACCGTCACGTCGCCTACGGCACCTGGTACCTGCAGAAGGCGTGCGGGTCCGACGAGCGGCTCGCGGAGCGGATGCGCGCGAAGCTGATCGAGTTGCTGCCGGTCGCGAGCGGCGTCCTCGTCCCGCGCGGCAAGGACCCGAACGAGGAGTGGGAGATGCTCGGCTTCACCTCGGCCGAGATCAACGAGTTCGCGTTCACCGCGCTCACCCGCCGACTGAAGGCGATCGGCGTCCCGCTGACGACCGAAGCGGTTCCCGCTTAGTCGATCCCGTCGCGCGGCGGGAGCGACCGATGGCACTGACCGAGCGCGTCCGGGCGTGGCGCGCCCGCGGCGCCGGCGAGCAGGTCGGCGGCCGGCGGATCCACGTCTTCAACCGGCCCGGAGCGGAACCGCTGCTCCTGCTCCTTCACGGCTTCCCCTCCAGCTCCTACGACTGGGTGCCGGCGCTGGAGCACCTCGAAGGCCGCGCCGCGCTCGCCTTCGACTGCCTCGGCTTCGGCCTGTCGGCGAAGCCCCGCGACCACGCCTACTCGCTGTTCGAGCAGGCCGGTATCGCCGAGGAGCTGGTCGCGCGGCTCGGATCTGGTCGCCCCGCGTTCGTCGTCGGCCACGACATGGGCACCTCGATCGCGACGGAGCTGATCGCGCGGGACATCGAAGGAGAGCTCGGCTTCGAGCTCGCGGGGGTCTTCCTCTTCAACGGCTCGATGATCCAGGGCGCCGCCAGCCCGACGCTCGGGCAGCGCCTGCTGCGCGGGCGGCTGGGGGCGGTGGCGGCGCGGCTGTCCAGCGAGCGCTTCTTCCGCCACCAGTTCGGCTCCGTCTTCAGCCCCGGGCACCCGCTCGGCGACGAGGACGCCGCCGACCAGTGGTCGCTGATCGCCCACGAGGGCGGGCAGCGCCTGGGGCACCGGCTGATCGTCTACATGAACGAGCGCGAGCGCTTCGCCGAGCGCTGGTACGGGGCGCTGCGCGATTGGCCCGGGAAGCTACACCTGGCCTGGGGCATGCTCGATCCGGTCGCCACCACGAACGTCCTCGAGGGGGTCCGCGAGCTGCGCCCGCATGCGCCGCTGACCCGGTTCGACGACCTCGGCCACTACCCGCAGATCGAGGACCCGGCTCGCCTCGCGGGCGCCCTCGAGGCCGCAATAGACGCTTGAGCCGGGCCCGCGGGCCGGCACGGCGTCAGTCGAACTTCAATTCCTTCAGCTTCGCCATCGGGCCCGGCTCGCGCTCGGCCTCGTGTCGGTGCTCGGCGGGATCGGCGTCGTTCAGTGACACCCCGCACACGGGGCAGAGGCCCTTGCACTCGGGGCGGCACAGGAACTGGGCCGGCATCGCGAGGGCAAGCGCGTCATGCGCCCACGCGGCGAGGTCGAGGTCGTCGCCGTCGACGTAGGGACTGCGCAACCCCTCTTCCTCGGACCCCCCGGGCTGGTCGACCTCGCGCGCGTCGAGGGCGATCGGCGCCTCGGCGTCCGCGAGGCAGCGCATGCAGGGCCCCGCCATCGGGGCTTCGAACCGCAGCCGCAGCGAGTAGCCGCTCGAGGTCCGCGAGATGTCGACCCGCGCGGGCACGGTCCCGCCGGCGACCCCGTAGCTCTGGTCACCGTAGTTGAGCTCACCCGGGCTGACGTCGGCCTCGACGCGGCGCCCCTCACCGGGACGCTGGACGAAACGGGAGAGATCGAGGATGTCGGCCCGTTGCGCGATGTCACTCCACCGATCTGGACGCTTACGATGACCCGCGAGTGAGATTAGCGTGAGCCCCCGGCAGGACTGGAACCCCGACACCTACTCGGACGAGATCCGGGCCGAGGTCCCCCGCTACGAGGAGCTCCAGACCCACTCGATCGAGGCGATCCCCTTCGCTCCCGCGCGCGTGCTGGAGCTCGGGATCGGAACCGGGGAGACCACCCGGCGGCTGCTCGAGCGCTACCCGGACGCCGACGTCGTCGGGCTCGACTCGAGCTCGGAGATGGTGTTCCGCGCCCGGCAGATGGGGATCGAGGTCCGCCTCGCGCGGATGGAAGACCCGCTGCCCGACGGGCCGTGGGACCTCGTGATCTCCGTCCTCAGCGTCCACCACCTGGACGCGGGCCGCAAGCGCGAACTGTTCCGGCGTGTTCGCGAGCAGTCGCGCGCGCTCGTGCTCGGCGACATCGTCGCCGCGGACGTCAGCGTGACCCCGATCGAGCCGGGGTTCGACTTCCCTGACCGCGCCGAGGACATCGCCGGGTGGTGTGGCGGAGCGATCGCCTGGGCGGCCGACGACCTCGCGGTGATCACCGCGACCTACGAGTAGGAGGGCAGATGGAGAAGCTCCTGTACGAGAAGCGGGACCGAATCGCGTACCTGACGATCAACCGCCCCGAGGCCCGCAACGCGATCGACCCCGACGTCCACCGGGCGATGATCGAGGCATGGGCGGACTTCCGCGACGACGACGAGCTCGACGTCGCGATCCTCACCGGCGCCGGCGAGGCGTTCTGCGCCGGAGCCGACCTAAAGACCTACATTCCGCCGATCGTCGGAGGCGCCTCGCCGGGGCGGATCCGGGAGATCGTCGAGCTGGGCCTGAATGGGTTCACGCGCGGCCAGCACCGGATCTACAAGCCGATCATCGCCGCGGTGAACGGGTGGGCGCTCGCGGGCGGGCTCGAGACCGCGCTCGCGTGCGACATCCGGATCGCCTCGGAGCGGGCGATGTTCGGGTCGTTCGAGGCCCGGCGCGGGTTCCACCACGGCGACGGCGGGCTCGTGCGGCTGGTGAACACGTGCGGGGTCGGCGTCGCGATGGAGATGCTGCTCACCGCCGAGCCGATCGACGCTCAGCGCGCGCTTCAGTGCAACCTCGTCAACCGCGTCGTTCCCCACGACGAGCTGATGGAGGCGGCGGTGGCGGTGGCGCAACAGATCCTGCGCAACTCCCAGCGCGCCGTGCGCTCGGCGAAGCAGACGATCCTCGACGTGATCGGCCAGCCGCTCGACTTCCAGCTCCGCACCGAGGCGTGGAACGCGTACACCTGCGCGGATTCCGAGGAGACCAGCGCGCGGTTGCAGCGCTTCTACAACAAGGACGACGCCGGACGCGCCGGGGAGCACGAGACCGCGCTGTGAGGCGCGCGCTCGTCACCGGCGCGGCGCGCGGGATCGGGGCGGCGATCGCCGAGCGGCTGCGCCAGGACGGGCTCGAAGTGGAGACGATCGATCGCGACGACGGCGCCGACCACCGGCTCGACCTCGCGGCCGATCCGCTGCCGGAGCTGGGCGAGATCGACGTTTGTGTCTCGAACGCCGCCGTCACCGACACGCTCGCTCCGGCGCACCGGATGCGCCCGGAGCAATGGAGCCTCGACATCGACGTCAACCTGACCGGCGCGTTCCGGGCCGTGCAGGCGTGCCTGGGCGGGATGCGCGAGCGCGGCTGGGGCCGGGTGATCGCGATCTCCAGCGGAGCGGCGCGGCAGGGGCTCCCGGGCCAGGTCGCGTACTCGGCGTCGAAGGCGGGATTGCTGGGGATGGTGAAGACCCTCGCCGCGGAGAACGTGAAGCGCGGGATCACCGTGAACGCGGTGCTGCCCGGGTTGGTTGCCACGGAGCGGGCGTTGGCGATGCCGGAGGAGGTGCTCGAGCGACTGCGGAGCGTTGTGCCGAGCGGCCGTATGGCGGAGCCGAGCGAGGTGGCGGCGCTGGTCGCCTTCCTCGCCTCCGAGGACGCCGGCTACATCACCGGAGAGGAGATCGCGATCGACGGCGGAGCGTCGCTGAACACGTTCTCCCTCGGCCGCGAGGACTGAAGAACAAATCCCGCGACGTGCTCCCCTTCGCGTCCGCCGCCGCGGGGTCCCTGCTTACCCGTCGCGGTAGCGAGCCGCGTGGCGGTCCGGGATGCCCGCCGGGTCCTTGTACCAGTGCCATACGCAAGGGTCGTGGTCGAAGTCCTCGGGCGGGTCGGACGGGTACACCGGGTAGCCGATCCAGCGGATCGGCAGGAGCTCGTTCATGAACGCGCAGTGGGTGCAGTACAGGGGGAAGCCCTCGCGCTCGTAGCTCCACGGGTGCGCCTCATCGGTGACTCCCCACCCGTCCTCGCCGTAGCGGCCCATCCGCCACAGCCGCTGACCCGAGCCGCACGGGTTCATCGTGAAGGTGAGCTTCTCCTCGTCCTCGGCGATCTCGAACGCGCCCGGGTGCGGGCCGACGCCGCTCGTGCTGTGTGCCCGCCACGTCGCGGCGAGGGCCTTCGCGGTCTCGCGCCGATCGCTGCGCGCGATCGTCTCCACGGGGCGCTTCCAGCTCCGCTCCAGGCTGTACGTCCACGCCTCCTCCACCCCATCGTCGCCGAGCCGGTCGTGCACGAACGAGATCAGCCCCGCGATCCCGTCGACGAGCAGGTCGTGCATGAACTGCGACTCGTGCTTCATCGACTCGCACAGCCGCTTCGCCTCCTCGGCGTCGCCGCGCTCGATCGCCTCGATCGCCCGCTCCATCGTCGGACGCGACATCGCGCCCAGCTCCTCGTCCGAGAACCACCGCTCGCCCATCGTCTCCTCCTCGCTCGCCGGGTCCGGCGGCCAGCCTAACGGCGCTGGGGGAGGACGCTCAGCCGACTTCGAGCGGCTCCTCGGCTTCGCTGCCTGCGAGCCGGGAGCGGCCGCGGCGAACCGCGGACAGGAACTTCTCCAGGTTGACCTCGAGCGTCGACAGGATCTCGTCGGCGTAGTCCTCGGCGCCGAGACGGATCTGGCGCTCGGTGTCGCGAGCGTCTTCGATGATCTCCTCCGCCCCGCGCTCGGCCTGCTTATAGACCT
>Ga0214473_10011831_pt1 | contig 10244 bp, 8 predicted proteins | sample RVTome_7_FD_203509 | JGI IMG/M metagenome (GOLD analysis project Ga0214473, IMG submission 203509) | Soil microbial communities from uranium-contaminated site in the Upper Colorado River Basin, Wyoming, United States - RVT98D197 | ecosystem: Environmental > Terrestrial > Soil > Contaminated >... | reverse complement strand
GATGCGACCGTCCGGGCCGCGCACGTACACGAAACGGTCCGTCAACGCAGCGACCGGCGCGGGGACAGCGTTCTTCCGCCTGCCCCACAAGCGCCTGCGCCCGCGGACGGCCAGATCCTCCTCGATGGGCTGTTCGATCGTCGCATGTCGATAGCCCGTCGCGGCCGGCGACAACTGGCGACTCGGCCACTCACGCGTCGGTTCCCAGTCCACTGCCAGCGCTCCAATCCACCCGCTTCTGACTGCTGACGGTGCCATCTCTTGCACGATCTCGATCGCCAACTCGACCTTCTTCTCGAACAGCGGCTTGTTGTAAGGCCACGACTGCAAAATGAACGAGCTCGGGGTCACGCCGCCCTGCCAGACGAATCGCAAGGTCGGGCACGGATCGATGCCCTCGATCTCGGAAAGACCCCCCCATGGGATCTCGTACTTCTCACCGCTGCCGAGGGGCCAAAGGACCAGCGCCTGCTTCGTCCACCGCAGGTCGTGCAAAGGGCGATCGGGAGAATCGTCGTCCATCGGTTCACCTAGCCGACCCGTCGAACGTATCCTGCTAGCGCGCGGCGAGCGAGATCGAACGGTGCGCCGACGGCGCGACGATTGACCGCCCCGCGTCCGGCGAGGCCGTGCCGACGTCCGGTTCAGGAATTTACCTGTCCCCAGGATTGTCCGGCGAGGCCGTGCCGACGTCCGGTTCAGGAATTTACCTGTCCCCAGGATTGCGTCCGGCCGATCAGTCGTAGCGCTCGCTGTGGATCAGGCGGCGTTCGAGGCCGAGCTCCGCTTTCAGGATCCGCCGCACGTCCTTGACCATCTTGGACAGGCCGCAGACGTACACGTGCGGCCGGCCCAGACCCGCTGCGACCTCGCGCAAGTGCGACTGGACGTGACCCGTGCGGCCGGCCCAGCAATCGTCGGGCCGTGACAGCGTCACCTCGAAGCGGAGTCGATCGTTCGCTGCGGCCACAGCAGCGAGCTCGCCACCCCAGAGGATATCGGCGACCGTGCGGCAACCGAACAGGACCACCAGGGGTCCGCTGTCGCCGCGCTCGAGCTCGTCGAGGACCATCGCCCGAAGCGGGGCCAGCCCCGTGCCCGTGCCCACGAAGAGCGCGGGGACGGACCTGTCGTGACCGTCGCGCGTGAACAGCCCGTGCGGACCGTCCACCTCGAGCATGGCTCCCACGGAAATCGCGTGGAGCGCCGAGGAGCCGGCCCCCCCTTCCACACGGGTGACCGCCAGCTCGAAGCGGTCGTCGCGGGGTCCGCCCGGAGGGGACGCGATGGAGTAGGCGCGCACCGCGGTCTCACCCGCGACCGGCACGTGGAGGTTCACCCACTGTCCGGCCGTGTGACCGAGGGGCTCCCCGTCCGCGAGCCGCAGGGTCATGCCCCGTACCGAGGGGCTTAGCGCCGCCTCGCCGATGAGCTGGGCCTGTCGCCGTGTCATGGCACGCTCACACATAGAGGACGCGAGGGGTTGCGGCAACTCTCCCGCCCGCAATGCGGTAGTATGCGCCCCGGAAGATGTCCGCGAACCTGCCCCTCGTCGCGCCGCACAGTCGGGAGCACACCTATTGTGCTTTCTGCCCGAAGCTCTGCCGATTCGCGTGCCCGGTGTCGACCGTCCAAGCGAGCGAGACGACGACTCCCTGGGGCAAGATGACGTCCCTTCACCATGTGGTAGCCGGCAACTTGCCGATGGACCCCGACTACGCGCAGACCTGGTACGCGTGCACCGGGTGTATGCGGTGCAAGACGTTTTGCGAGCACGGCACGGACGTCGCCAGCGCGCTCGACGCGGCCAGGGCCGAAGCCGTCAAGACATCGAAGGCGCCAGCGAGCGCATACGACGTGATCGAACGGCACCCGGAGCGGGAGCGCCACGCGGTTCAGAGAGCGCATGAGCTCTTCGGGGATCGCATGACCCGCGACGGCGACGAAGTCTTCGTACCGGGGTGCACGGCATGTGTGCTCGCGCCGGAGGACGCCCTGGCGTCGCTCCACGCCGTCGAGGCCCTGTGCGGCGGCCGTGTGCGGGTAGAGGCGGCGAGTTGCTGCGGACTGCCGCTGCTCGAGGCCGGCGATCCGGACGGTTTCCTGCGGGCCGCGGGGGCGCTCCTGGAGAGGCTTCGGGGCTCGAAGCGGGTCATCTTCCAGGACCCGGGATGCCTGCACGCGCTCGCAAAGCACGCCCCAAGACTGGGGCTGACTCACGACATCGACATGATCCACCTCACCCAACTGGCAGCCGCGTCCCTGGGCCGGCTCACGCGGATCGCAGTCGAAGGCCCGGTTCGATACCACGACCCGTGCAAGCTCGGACGTGGCATGGACATCTACGACCAGCCCAGGCGCGTGCTCGCGGGCATCCTCGGCCGCCCCCCCGGAGAGCTCGACCAGCACCGCGATCGATCAGAGTGCTGCGGCGCGGGCGGCCAGCTGCCGAGGACCGATGGTGAAGCCGCTGCGGCCATCGCGCGGGAGCGCATCGCCGACCACGAGCTCGTCGGCGGCGGGCTCCTCGTCACCGCCTGTCCTGCGTGCCGGCGCGCGCTGTCGGCCCAGGGCGCCACGACCGCGGACTTGGGCGCACTGATCGCGCGATCCCTCGGAGCCGCGGAATGACCGCCGAATCGAAGCCGCCCGTCCCGGGGCGGCGTCCGCGGAAACTTGCCACCATCCTTGGCCGGTGGCAGGCCCGATCCATGGGCTGTGTGCCGATGGTCCGTCCGCTGACCCTTGCCTGGATCGACCCCGCCGCCGGGATCGGGCGAGGTGTCACCGCTCGGATCGTGCGCGCCACGGCGCTGTGCCTCGCCGTGTGGCCCCTGATCGGCTGCCCGCACGGAGGTGGCGGCGGTCGCGACACGATGCAGCTCCCGCTCATCACGAGCGACGACCCACGGGCCGAGGCGGACATCCGAGTCGCCCGCGAGGCGCTCGAAGCGGGTCGTGCCGAGGAAGCCGCTTCCCGCTACGAGCGATTCATCGCGGAGAGGCCGACTGACCCCCTGGTGGTGATCGCCCATCTCGGACTCGGCAAGATCCTCCTGGCCGACGGGAGGACCGAGGACGCCCGAGGACACTTCGCCGTGGTCGCATCACACGAAGACCCGGCCGTGGCGGAGCGGGGGCGGTTCTACGATGGCGTGGCCCTCCACATTGCCGGGCGTCACGCCGAGGCCCTCGATGCTCTGCGGCCCTTCGTCGGTCGCACCGTCGATCCGGAGGAAACGGCGCTGCTGCTCGAGACCATCGCAGCCGCATCGGAGCGTACGGGCGACCGACTCGGGGCCATTGAAGCGCTCGACCTGCTCGCGAGGGGGAGCGTTCCCGAGCCCGAGCGGGTCGGGGCACGGGAGGGGCTCGGGGGTCTAGTCGCGGCGGCCACGGCGGACGAAGTGGACCGTGCGGTGCAACAGCTCCCGCGCAGTGGTGCGGCCTGGCCGCTCGTCGCGGAGCGCGCGTTGCGCGACGCCTACCGGGCGGGAAACCTCGAGCGTGTGCACGAGCTCGCCGAGGCCTTGCGCGAGCAGGGAGTCGAGCTGAGCGGCGAGCTGGCAGCCATGGCCCTTCGCGCCGAGCGGACGAGCGAGGCCGATCTCGGGATCGTGGGAGCAATCCTCCCGCTCAGCGGTCGGGGGCGCGAGGTCGGTCAGCTCGCGCTTCGAGGCCTGATGCTCGCTTCCGGGGGGGCCGGCGGCGCACCCGGGGCGGCCGGCGCGCCCCAGGTCGTGTTCAGGGACGATGCCGGTGATCCGGACCAGGCCGCCCAGGCCGTGGAGGATCTGGTATCGCTACACCGGGTCGTGGCCATCGTGGGTCCCATCACGGGCGCGACAGCGGCTCGAGCTGCCCAGCGCGCCCAAGAGCTCGGCGTTCCCATCGTCACGCTCAGCCCGGCGGAGGACCTGACCCGCACGGGATCCATGGTGTTCCGGCTCTTCCCCACAGCGGCATCGGAGACGCGCGAGCTGGTCGCAGCCGCCTGGGAACGCGGCGCGCGGCGCTTCCTGGTGCTCCATCCTGACAACGCTTATGGCCAGACCATGGCCGCCGCCTTCGCCGCTCAGGTGAGGGCGCGTGGCGGGCAGGTCGTCGCTACGCAGGTCTACGCGCCGGCGGCGACGTCTTTCGGTCAGCAGCTGGGGCAGCTGAGGGCCAACAGCTTCGACGCCGTGTTCGTGGCGGACGCATCTTCGAAGGTTGCGCTCATCGCGCCGGCCCTGGCGGCCGCGGGCTTCTGGAGTAGCGCCCCGGACTTGCCCCGGCCACGCGCGGGCCAGGCCATCACGCTGCTCGCGCCGTCCGTCGGATTCGATCCCGATCTCGCCCGCACGTCGGGCCGGTACCTTCAGGGCGCGCTCTTCGCCCATCAGTTCTACGCGCCGACGGCGACCGGCGCCGGGCGCCAGTTCGCCGACGCGTACCAGGAACGCTACGGCTCGGCTCCCGATGCCTTCGCCGCAGCGGCTTTCGACGCCTTCGACCTGGTCCGGCGCGCCGTCACGGGCGGAGCGTCCGACCGGAGCGCGGTGGCCGAGGCCCTCACGCACATGCGCGGCATCGAGACCGCGGGACCGAGCAACGGCTTCCTTCCGAGCCGCGAGCCCGTGCGCGGTACACGCGTTCTCTCGCTCCGGGGCAACGTCTTCGTCCCGGTGCAGGTGCCGGCTGTCGCAGGGCCCCCGGTGGGCGCGACCAAGTAGGGGCCCGGGGTACCGGGGCCGTCAGTGGAGCATGACCCAGGTCGTGACGACGGCAGCGACGCCGACGAGGCCGAAGAGGAATAGGCCCGCGAGGACGAGCAGGACGGGGACGCCCTGACGCGCCGGAGGCATGAGGGGCTGGCCCTCCCGAGGTGGCGGCGCGCCGAGGGGCGCCACGCTGCGCGCCTGGCCCCCGGCCGCGCTCACGGGAGGCGGCTGACTGACGAACCCAAAGGGCCTGGCGGGGGGCGGCACGGCCGCGGAGATCGCCATCTGAATGTCCTCGGTCGACGCCTGCGCCCAATGGTCGACACCTCCGGCGAGGCCCAAGGCGCGGGACGCCGCGTCAGCCAACTCGACGGTCGTCCCGTACCGTTGCGTCTTGTCCTTCCGGCATCCCTTGTCGATCACGTCGTCCACCGCAGGCGGCACTCCGGGCGCTGTCGCCGATGCTATCGGCGGGCTCTCGTTGACGATCTTCATCAGGATCTCGGCAACCGTGTTCCCCTCGAAGGCGATCCTGCCCGTCAACATCTCGAAGAGGATGGCTGCGAGCGCGAAGACGTCGGTCCGCTGATCGACGTCTTGCTTTCCCATCGCCTGCTCGGGCGACATATAGAAGGGAGATCCGAGCGTCGTGCCGAAGGCCGTGAGCTTGGGCCCTGTTTCCATCTGGAGCTTGACGGATCCGAAGTCGAGGATGCGAACCGAGTCGCCCTCGGGTGAGCGACAAAGGAAGATGTTGTCCGGCTTGAGATCCCGGTGGATCACGCCATAGGAGTGGGCCGCGTCGAGCCCCAGAGCGGCCTGGCAGAGGATTCGAATCACCCGGTCACGGGCCACGGCACCTTCGCGGCGCAGTAGCGTGCCGAGCTCTTCCCCCTCGAGGTACTCCATGGTGAGGAACCACGAGCCGTCCGGGGTCTCGCCAAACTCCAGCACCTTGACGATGTGGGGGTGACTGAGCTCGGCCGCGGTTTCGTATTCGCGCTTGAAGCGCTCGACGGCCACGTTGTCGCCCACGACGTGTCCGTGAAGGACCTTGATGGCGACGCGCGCTTTCGTCTCGGGGTGGCGGCCTTCGTAGACGCGCCCCATCGCCCCGTCGGCGACCCTCGCCACGACGATGTAGCCGCCCAGCTGTGTCCCGAGGCGCGGATCGCAGTCGGTCGGGCTCTGCTCCTGGACCGTGATGGTGCCGTCCATGCCGCAGAAGAACACTGCGTCCTCGAAGCTGGTCTGGCAGCGTGGGCAGCGCCGGCTCACGACGGGTGATGCTAATGGACCCCCCGGGCGGGAGCAATCGAAAGCACGGTTCGGTGAATTCCTCTACCTGTCCCCAGCGAGTAGTCTCCCGGGCATGATTCGCAGGATAGGCCTCCGCTTCGCGGCGTTCTTCCGCGCAACGACCCCCGACCCTTTCGTTCTGGCCATCGCACTCACGGTCGTGGTCTTCGCCTTGGCGGCCGGCATCGAGGGGGCGGGGCCGGTCCAGATCATCGAGGCGTGGCAGGGCGACAAGGGCTTCTGGAGCCTGCTGGCCTTCGGGATGCAAATGGTCCTGATCCTCGTCACGGGCCACGCTCTCGCCTCGACCCCAGTCGTGAGCCGCGCGATCCGGGCCGTCGCTCGCCTGCCCCGAACCGGCTCCCAGGCGGCCGCGCTGGTCTCCGTCGTCGCCATGAGCACGGCGCTCCTCAACTGGGGCCTCGGGCTGATCGTCGGCGCCATCCTGGCCCGCGAGGTCGGCCGTGTGTGCGCGGCCCGCGGCATCAGAGCCCACTACCCCCTGCTCGCCGCAGCGGGATACACGGGACTGATGTGCTGGCACGGCGGCATAAGCGGCACGGCGCCGCTCATGATGACGACCCGACCCAACGTCGTGAAGTTCCTCGGCGAGGAGCTGGCCGACCAGGTCGGCACTCTGCCCTTCACGCAGACTGTCCTCAGCGTGCCGAACGCGGTGGTGAGCTTGGGCCTCGTGCTCATCGTGCCCTTGCTCTGCGCTGCCATGGCTCCGGGCCCGGCCGATTCTGCCGAGTCCGCTGCAGACTACGGCGTGCCAGTGGAAGATCCCGCCGAGGAAGCCGTCGATACGGCGGGCGGCGGCGGGGCGCTGACCGTGCCCGACCGGATCGAGCGGAGCGCATGGCTGCCCTGGATCATCGGTCTTCCCATGGCTGTGGCCGTCGTTCTGTGGTTTCGCGATCGCGGCATCGAGAAGCTCGACCCGGACGTGCTCAACCTGGCCTTCCTCACACTGGGCCTGGTGTTGCACGGGTCGGTGCGACGGTACGTCGCCTCGGTGACCGAGGCGGTGCGGGGCGCGGCCGGCATCGTGCTCCAGTTCCCGTTCTATGCGGGGATCATGGGCGTCATGCGCGTAACCGGCCTGGGGAGCACGTTTGCGAGGGCCATGGCGAGCGTGGGATCGGCGAAGGCCTTCACGGTCACCACGTTCTTGTCGGCGTCGGTCATCAACCTGTTCGTGCCGAGCGGCGGCGGACAGTGGGCGGTGCAGGGCCCGGTGGTCGTCGAGGCGGCGCGGAGTCTCGGCGTTCCGCTGGAGCTCGGCGTCCTCGCCGTCGCCTACGGAGACCAGCTGACCAACATGCTGCAGCCCTTCTGGGCCCTACCCCTGCTGGCGATCACTGGCGTGCGCGCCCGCGACATCATCGGCTACACGACCGTGCTCATGTTGGCGGGCGGGCTGTGGATCGCCGGCTGCTTGCTGTTTCTCACTCCCTGAGGCGGGTCCACCGGGCCAGCTCGGCATCGTACGCGAGCGTGACCTCGCGCGCGTCCTCGGTCCGGACCCGAAAGCACACCAGACCCTCGTCCTCGTCGGCCCACCGCCCCATCACGTCCGTCACCCGCACCGGGGGCCCGCCCTCGCTGAAACTGCAGGGAGCGTAGTTCCAGCCGACCGCCTCGCGCACCTCGACCTCGACTGTGGGCACGACGGGCTCCCAGGGCGCCGACGATAGCTCACATTCCCTCCGCAGCGATCGCACACACAGCTCCACCTTGCGAAGCACGCGCCGGCCGAGCGCCCCCGCAGCGACCCCGAGGACGAGCGCGTATTGCTCGTCCACGCGGCGCACGAGGATCTCGCGCTCACCGGCGACCACCATCAGCTCGTGGGGCTCACCGAAGCCCAGGCGTGCCCAGCGCTCGACCACTTCCGCGACCAGGATGGCCATATGGGCGGCGAGCACCTTCGCATCGTAGGGCGGCAGAGTGGAACAGTAGTCCACGCACTCCCCGTCGTAGTCGACGAAGACGACCGCGAGGACGCCCGGGCCGGTGCTCCAGACATCGCGAAGGATCGGCGTGAGTGAGCTCTCGGTCTGGTCCCTAGTTGCCTCGGACGGCCATTGCTCCACCCCGGTCACCGTTCTTCGGAGGGCATGACGGGCTCCCCCGAGATCGCACTGGCGATGGTCGTCTCATATCGCCGGACGGGGAACCGGCCCTCGAGCTCGCGCACGAGCTCGTCGAGCCGCCGTCGGCGCAGCACCAGGACCAGCTCTTGGCGGAGCTCCGGCGCGGCCACTTCGAGGGGAACGCTGACGGGCGGCAGCACCTCGTCGAGCACGATAGCGTGCCAGCCGAAGTCGGTGCGCACCGGCGCGGGGAGGAGGCCCAGCCTCGGAGAGGAGAAGACGGCCTGCTCGAAGGCGCGGTCGTACCCCCCACCAACAGCGAATGGCGGCAGACGCTCCACGCGCATGGTGAGATCCGCGGGGGCACCGGCCGCGATGGCGTCGAGCGCGCCGCTCGGGTCCGTTTCGCCACGCAGCGCGGACACGGCCTGGCGCGCGAAGCGCTCGGCCTGCGCCCATCGCGCAGGGGGCTCGCGGCGCTGCACGAGGACCACGAGGTGGCTCACCCTGCGTCGCTCCGCCTGCTGATAGTGGCTCAGTCGCGCCTCGTAGAGGGCGCGCACCTCCTCGTCCGGGATGGTTCCGACAGTGACTCGCTCCTCCACCTCGCGCTCGAGGAGGACGTGCACGGCGGCGCGCGTCGCAGCGAGCTGCACGTCGGGGTCTTCGTCTAGCCCGCGCCGCGCCGCTTCGGCTCCGACCAGCTCCCGGTCCTGCAACTGCCGAAGCGCCTGACGGGGCGTGATGCGGGCCTCGCGCGCCAGGGTCAGGACCTCCTCGCGCGTGATGGCCACCCCGTCGACGGTGGAGACGACCTGGCCGCCAACTCGCGCGTCACCCACGGGATGTGGCCCACCGTTGCCGCGCGCCCCCGCGTCGTCCGAACAGGCGACGAGGACGAGCAGGGCGACTGGCAAAATCGCGCGCATCATTCGCCCACCGTGGGCCGGAGGAGCTCCGCCCCAGCGCGGAGCAAGGACAGGCCCGTAACCACCAGCAGCACCGCGGCTACGTAGTCGTGCTCCCGGAGCTGGACCACGCCGTAGGCGAGCACCCCCATGGCTAGGAGGAGGAGCGCGATCCCAGAGCCGTCTCGCAGCGCCCGCGTCATTCGAGGGCAGGATAGATCAACCCGGGGAGAGTTTCAGGCCGCCACGAGCGCCGACCAGACCGAGTCGTCGCCGAGGCGGCGGGCCACGTCCACATCGAAGGCTGCGCCGATCGGCGCGAGGAGCTCGGGGGCGCCCGCATGGATGCGCCGCAGTGCGTCGCGGCAGATGGCCACGGCACCAACGGTCATGGACCCGAGGGGCGACCGGCAAGCGGGCCCGAGCATGCCTAGGCCCGCCATCATGGTCTTGACGGGGACCGGATTCTTGAACTTGTCCTCGACCGTCACGGAACGGCCGTCGGGCAACTTGCGAACAGCCTCGGCCTTACAGCCGACGAGCTTGAAGACCGGAGCGAGCTGCTCCGCCAGCGCGGAGGCCCGGGCCGCGTCGCCCGAGCTTTGGGCCACGACCATCTGTTTGATGGCCGCGGGGAAGAGATTCGTCATCACGCTGATGACGCCGGAGGACGCGATCGCGGGATCGCGCATCATGGCGAGGGTCATGTCGTCGTCCCCGGACATGATGGCGAGCCCCGGGCCGCAGAGCTCGCGGTCGCGTCGCATGCGATCGAGATCGCCCGTGGCCTGCTTGACCGCGGGCACGCGGCGCGGATCGGTCAGATGGAGGATGGCTAGATCCTCGGCGCCGAGCGCGCAGGCGCTCCGCCCCGGGATCACGTACGGGACGATGGGGATGTCCGGCACCTCGGAGAGGACGCGCTCGTAGTACCGCGTGCGCAGCTCGAGGGAGCTCGGGCCGTTGTAGTAGCAATCGACGAGCAGGGCCGCGGACGCGCCGCGCGCCCTGGCCTCCTTCGTCATGTGAATCGCCTTGGCGGTGTCGTTGCCGCCGGTCCCGACGAGGACTCCGAGCCGGCCGTCGGCCGCGGCCACTGTGACCTCGATGATCCGGTACTGCTCCTCGGGCTTGAGCGTCGGCGACTCCCCGGTCGTCCCGCATGGGACGATGCCGTCGATGCCCTGATCGATCTGGAAGTCGAGCAGTTTGCGGAGCGCCTCCATCTGCACGGC
>Ga0214473_10011829_pt1 | contig 10244 bp, 10 predicted proteins | sample RVTome_7_FD_203509 | JGI IMG/M metagenome (GOLD analysis project Ga0214473, IMG submission 203509) | Soil microbial communities from uranium-contaminated site in the Upper Colorado River Basin, Wyoming, United States - RVT98D197 | ecosystem: Environmental > Terrestrial > Soil > Contaminated >... | reverse complement strand
ACAAGGCGGCCGATGGCGACGCCATGCGGCAACGCGCAGGCGCTTGCGCCTGCGCTCCTGCCGCGGCCCAGGGTGGAACGCAGCGGCGGAGCCGCTGCGTGTCGCCCCGTCCCTCTGGGCGGCGAGGCCGTGCCGCCGGGGTTCAAGGCAGAGGCCCTCGCCGCCTTCGGGTTGCGGCCAGAAGTCACGCTGCCGGGGGTACGATAGCGTTATGACACGGGCGCCTGCGTTGTTGCTCGGCCTTGCGATATCGACCTATCGCTGCGGCCTCGCGCCTAGCAGGCGCCGCGTTCCGGCCGCAACGCGCATGCGCGCAACTTGTTCAGAGCTTCCCTAGTTGACTACCGCCTGCGGCTCACCCGCCGGCCCGGCTTCGACGGCGCCGATTTCGTACACCGTTTCGCCTTCCTCGCGCAGGATGCCGGTCGCGCGCGCAACCTCGCTCTTGGCGAGCGCGACCACCAGGCCGACGCCGCAGTTGAACACGCGGTGCATCTCGTCCTCGGCGACGTTGCCCTGGCGCTGCAGCCAGTCGAACAGCGCCGGGCGCGGCCACGCGCTCTTCGCGATCACGGCGCGCGTGCCCTCGGGCAGCATGCGCGGCACGTTGCCGGTGAGGCCGCCGCCGGTGATGTGCGCCAGGCCCTTCACCGGCACCTCGGCGAGCAGCCGAAGGACGCTTTTTGCGTAAATGCGCGTCGGCGCCATGAGCGCGTCGGCGAGCGGGACGCCAGCGACCCGAAGTGTAAAGTCTGACTTTACACTTTCGCCTTGCACGATCCGGCGGATGAGAGAGTAGCCGTTGGAGTGCGCGCCGCTCGAGGCCAGGCCGATGAGCGCATCCCCCGGCCGGATCGAGCGGCCGTCGAGGATGCGGCTGCGCTCGACCACGCCGACGCAGAAACCCGCCAGGTCGTACTCGCCCTCGGGATACATGCCCGGCATCTCGGCAGTCTCGCCGCCGATCAGCGCGCAGCCGGCAGCCTCGCAACCGCGCGCGATGCCGCGGATTACATCCGTTGCCACCGCCTGGTCGAGCTTGCCGCAGGCGAAGTAGTCGAGGAAGAACAGCGGTTCGGCGCCCTGCACCAGCACGTCGTTGGCGCTCATCGCCACCAGGTCGATGCCGACCGTATCGTGGCGCTTCAGGGCGAACGCGAGCTTGAGCTTGGTGCCGACGCCGTCGGTTCCCGAGACCAGCACCGGGTCGCGGTATTTCTTCGGGATCTCGCACAGCGCGCCGAAGCCGCCGATGCCGGCAAGCACCTCGGGGCGCAGGGTGCGCCGGGCGAACGGCTTGATCGCCTCGACCAGCGCGTCACCCGCGTCGATGTCCACGCCCGCTTCGCGGTAGGAGAGGCTGTCTGCCATGGAAAGCGGCCGCTTGCGCGCCGCACGATAGAATTGCGTTTTCCGTCGCGATTTTACCCGATCAGGCATGCGCCAGCTTGCGCTCGGCATTTCGCCGCCGAGCGAACCGAGGCTCGACAATTTCGTTTCCGGCGCCAATGGCGAGCTGCTCGTGCGCCTGCGCGAGCTCGCCGACGGCACGCTGCCCGAGGCGATCGTATATCTATGGGGCGAGCCGGGCTCGGGCCGCAGCCACTTGCTCGCCGCGACTGCCGCCGCGGCGACGTGCCCGGGCGGCGTGACGCTCGCCGACGATGTCGAGCGCCTCGACGAGGCAGCGCAGATCGCGCTATTCAACGCCATCAACGCCGCGCGCGAGGCGCACGGCGCGGTGCTCGCCGCGGGCAACGCGCCGCCGGCGCAGCTGCCGTTGCGCGAGGACCTGAAAAGCCGCCTCGCCTGGGGCCTGGTCTACCAGGTGAAGCCGCTCACCGACCCCGAGCGGGCGATCTACCTGCGCGCCGAGGCCGAGCGCCGCGGCATGCGGCTCGCCGACGAGGTGATCTGGTACCTGCTCAGCCACGTGCGCCGCGACCTGCCGTCGCTGGGCGCGATCCTGGAGCTCATCGACCGCACCTCGCTCGAGCGCCAGCGGCAGGTGACGTTGCCGCTGGTGCGCGAAGCGCTGAAGGCGCTGGACCAATGAAGCTTTGCCTGTTCGACCTCGACAACACGCTGCTCGCGGGCGACTCCGACTACGAGTGGGGCCAGTTCCTCATCGACCAGGGGGTGCTCAAGCGCGAGCAGTACGAGGCGCAGAATGCCGAGTTCTTCGAGCAATACAAGGCCGGTACGCTCGACATCCACGAGTTCCTCGGCTTCGCGCTGCGGCCGCTCGCCGCGCACATGCCGCAGGAGCTGGAGCGCTGGCACGCAGAATTCATGCGCAGCCGCATCGCGCCCATGATCGGCGCGCCGGCGCGCGCGCTGGTGCGGCGCCACCTCGACGCGGGCGAGCTGTGCGCCGTGGTCACCGCGACCAACAGCTTCGTCACCGCGCCGATCGCGCGCGAGTTCGGCGTGCCGCACTTGGTCGCGACCGAGCCCGAGCGGGTCGCGGGCCGCTTCACCGGGCGGGTGGCGGGGACGCCGTGCTTTCGCAACGGCAAGATCGAGCGCGTGGAGGCCTGGCTGGCGTCGCTCGGCCATCGCCTCGAGCAATTCGCGCACAGCGCCTTCTACAGCGATTCGCACAACGATCTGCCGCTGCTCGAGCGCGTGACGCGGCCGGTGGCGGTGGATCCCGACGCCACCCTCGCCGCAGAGGCCAAGCTGCGCGGCTGGCCGGTCATATCCCTGAGATAATCCCGCGCCCCGATGATCAAGCGCTTCATCCGCCGCGTATTGGGCCTGGGGCCCGCAGCGCCACTCCGCGTGTCGCGCGAACGCCATGGCCTGGTGCGAAGCTCGATCAGTCCCGGGGCGCTCAAGGTGTGCGAAGTGCTCGCCGCGCGCGGCCACGCGGCTTACGTAGTGGGTGGCGCGGTCCGCGACCTGCTGCTCGGCATCGAGCCCAAGGACTTCGACATCGCCACCGACGCCCGGCCCGAGCAGGTGAAGCCGCTGTTTCGCCGCGCCATCGTGATCGGGCGGCGCTTTCGCCTGGTGCACGTCATGCTCGGGGGCGAGACCGTCGAGACTTCGACTTTCCGAGCCGCCGACCCGGACACCGCCGAGAAGAACGAGCACGGCCGGGTGCTGCGCGACAACGTGTTCGGCACGCAGGAGGAGGACGCGCGGCGGCGCGACTTCACGGTCAACGCCCTGTATTACGATCCGGCGACCGAGGAAGTGATCGACTTCCACGGCGGGCTCGGCGACCTGCGCAAGCACGTGCTGCGCATGATCGGCGAGCCGGAGACGCGCTATCGCGAAGACCCTGTCCGCATGCTGCGCGCAGTAAGGCTCGCCGCGAAGCTGGGCCTGACAATTGACTCCGCCACCCGCGCGCCGATCCGCCGCCTGGCGACGCTGCTCGAGGGCGTGCCGCCACCGCGCCTGTTCGAGGAGATGCTCAAGCTGCTGCTCTCGGGCCACGCCAGCGCCTGCCTGCGGCAGCTGCGCGACGAGGGCCTGCACCGGGGGCTGCTGCCGCTGCTCGACGTGATCCTGGTGCAGCCGCTGGGCGAGCGCTTCGTCACGCTGGCGCTGGCGCAAACCGACGAGCGCGTGCGGGCCGGGCGGCCGGTGTCGCCGGCGTTCTTGTTCGCCGCGCTGCTTTGGCACGAGGTGCTCGCCGCCTGGCGAGCGCGCGAGAAGCGCGGCGAGCGGAGCCTCCTGGCGCTCGAGGCGGCCATGGACGAGGTGCTCGAGCTGCAGTGCGAGAAGCTCGCCATCACGCGCCGGCTCACCGCCACCATGCGCGAGGTCTGGCAGATGCAGCCGCGTTTCGAGCAGCGCTCGGGGAGCCGGGCCTTCCGGCTGCTGGAGGCGCCGCGCTTCCGCATGGGCTACGATTTTCTCGCCCTGCGCGCCGCCAGCGGCGAGGTTACCGCCGAGCTCGAAGCCTGGTGGCGCGCCTTCCAAAGCGCGGACGAGGAAACGCGGCGCGCGATGCTGCTGCCCGACACCGGGCCGAAGAAGCGCCGCCGGCGCCGAAGGAAAAAGCGCGGCGCGACGAGCGAGGCGATGCCGCCCGGCGCGGGATGAGCGTGACCGCGTACGTCGGGCTGGGCTCCAACCTGGACCAGCCGCGCCGCCAGTTGCTGGCGGCGTTCGACGAGCTGGCGCGACTGCCGCAGACACGGCTCGCCGCGCGCTCGGGTATTTACCGCAGCGCCCCGCTTGGCCATGCGGCGCAGCCGGATTTCCTCAACGCGGTGGCGCGGCTCGAGACCGGGCTCGCCCCCGAGGCGCTGCTCGATGCGTTGCAGGCCATCGAGCGGCGGCACGGGCGCGAGCGGCCCTTCCCCGATGCGCCGCGCACGCTCGACCTCGACTTGCTGCTCTACGGCGAGGCGCAGATCGCCGGCCCCCGGCTCAACGTGCCGCACCCGCGCATGCATGAGCGCGCCTTCGTCCTCGAGCCGCTGCTCGAGCTCGATCCGCAGGCGAGCGTTCCGGGCAAAGGCAGCGCCGCCGGGTTGCTCGCCGCCTGCGCGGCCCAGCGCGTCGAGCGCGAGTGACCCGGCCGCCGTTCCGCTATCTCGCGGTCGAGGGCCCGATCGGCGCCGGCAAGACCAGCCTCGCGCGCCGGCTCGCCGAGCGGCTGGGCGCCGAGCCGCTGCTCGAGCAACCGGCGGAGAATCCGTTCCTCGGGCGCTTCTACCAGGACATGGCGCGCTATGCGCTGCCGACGCAGTTGTTTTTCCTGTTCCAGCGCGCCCGCCAGATGGAGCCGCTCGCCCAGAGCGACCTGTTCGCGCGCCCCACGGTGGCCGATTTCCTGATCGACAAGGACCCGCTGTTCGCCCGCATCACGCTCTCGAGCGACGAGCTGGCGCTTTACCAGCGGATCTACGATTCGGTCCGGCCGCAGGCGCCGGCGCCGGACCTGGTGGTCTACCTGCAGGCGAGCCCGGCGACCCTGATCGAGCGGGTGAAGCGCCGCGGCGCCGGCTACGAGCGCGGCATCAGCGACCAGTACCTGGTGCTGCTCGCCGAGGGCTATGCGCGCTTTTTCTACCACTACGACGCCGCGCCGGTGCTGATCGTCAATTCGGAGAACCTGAACTTCGTCGCGCGCGACGCCGACCTCGAGCTGCTGCTCGAGCGCATGCGCGGCATGCGCAGCCGCCGGGAGTTCTTCAACCGCGGCTGAGCGCCTACCCGGGGTAGGGGTCGAAGGTGATCACTTCCACGGGGCAGCCCATGGCCACGGCCATCTTGTCCATCGCGTCGTCGGTGAGCTGCACCGGCTGGAAATCGGCGTCGCCGCCCTTGGAGGAGATGAATGCCTTGGCGGCGACTTCGGTGTTCCAGGTCACCACCGGGTCCGGGCTCACCCCCGCCACCTGGCGGCAGATCGGGAATCCGTCCGACTTGTAGACGATGGCGTACATGCGGCCCCCTGCGAATGCGCTGCTTGCGGCAACCGGAAAACTTTAACTCATGTTGCCCGTTTGTTCCACACTAATACCCCGCCACACAGCCATCGCCACGCGGGTCGGCGGCGCCCTCCAGCGCGCCGCCGGCGTGGCGCACCAGCGCTCCGGCGTGGCCCATGGTCTCGTCGAAGTCGCCCAACAGCTCGACCTCGTGCCCGCGGCGGCGCAGCTCGTCGACCAGCGCGGCGGGAAAGCGCGCCTCGAGCTTGAGCGTCTCGGACATCGAGCCCCAGGTGCGCCCGAGCAGCCAGCGCGGCGCCGATACCGCGCGTGCCAGCGGCTGCCCGAACAAGGCGTAGCGAGTGAACACCGCGGCCTGGGTCTGCGGCTGACCGTCGCCGCCCATGGTGCCGTACACCATGCTGCGGCCGTCCTTGAGCCGGGCGAGCGCGGGATTGAGCGTGTGAAACGGCTTTTTGCCGGGCGCGAGCAGGTTGATGCTCGAGGCCTGGAGCGAGAAGCTGCAGCCGCGGTTCTGCCAGTTGACGTGCGTTCCGGGCAGCACCACCCCCGAGCCGAACTCGTGGTAGATGCTCTGGATGAAGCTGGCGGCGCGCCCGGCGCCGTCGATCACACCCATCCAGATGGTGCCGCCGGGCCGCGTCTTGCCGCCCCACGGCCGCGCGCGCAGCATGTCCACGCCGGCGGCGAGCGCATCCAGACGCCCGCTTTCGAGCAGCGATTGCGGCGCGATCTGCATGTGCGCCGGATCGGTCAGGTGCGGATCGCGGATGCCGAGAAACGCCGCCTTGGTCGCCTCGACCACCGCGTGCACGTAATCCGCGCTCTCGGGCTCGAGCCGCGCCGCGCCGAGGCGATCGAGAATGCCGAGGATCGCGAGCGACACCGCGCCCTGGGTGGGCGGGGTCATGTTGTAGAGCCGCCCGAGCGAGTGCGCCAGCTCGAGCGGCCGCACCTCCTGCGCCGCGTAGGCCTCGAGATCGGCGAGCGCGAGCGGGCTGCCGAGCGCGGCGAGGTCCTGCGCCATCGAGCGCGCCAGTTCGCCGCGGTAGAAGTCGGCCAGTCCCGCCTGCGCCAGCCGCCGCAGCGTCGCGGCGAGGGTCTTCTGCGAAAACAGGGTGCCGCGCGCCGGCGCCTCGCCTCCGGGCAAGAAGCGCGCCGCGAAGCCGGGAACGTTCGCCAGCTCGGCGCGCTTGGCGCGCGTATTCGCCTCCTGGCTCGCAGTCGCCGGCACGCCCGCCTCGGCGTACTCGATCGCATCTTCCAGCAGCCGCGCCAAAGGCAGCTTTCCGTCCCAGCGCCCGCGGCTCAAGCGTAGCGCCAGTTCCCAGCCGCCGACGGTGCCGGCGACCGTGTTCGCGGCAAGCGGCCCGCGCGGCGGAATCTGCGCCAGCTCGCGCTCGCGGTAGAACGCGACGCTCGCGCCGCGCGCCGCCGGGCCGCAGGCATCGATCGCAAACGGCTCCGCGCCCGGCGCAGCGAGCAGCCAGAAGGCGTCGCCGCCGATGCCGTTCATGTGCGGGTAGACCACCGCGATGGTTGCTGCCGCAGCGACCATCGCCTCGATGGCGTTGCCGCCTTCGCGCAGCACCGCGAGCGCTGACTGCGCGGCGAGCGAATGAGAAGCGACCGCAATGCCGCGGCGCGCGTAGCTGGTATTAATCATTTCGTCCTGCCCCCAGGGTCCCAAATCCTACACGGCACCCCCAAAAACCCCGGGGTTCAAGCGATTTTGGCAAGCCAATACTGTCGCCGAAAAGTGACAAATTGTGTTTGCGCACTGTTGGGAACGGGCGTCTAATTGCGCCGGGAGGCCCGGACATTCTGTCCGGCGCCTAGGCAAATCGACCCCCGCAAGGGGGTTTTCTTTCGGGAGGTATGTCATGAGTAATCTGCGCGACGTTGTGGGGCTGCGCTCGCCATGGAAGTCCCATGCTGAAACCGAGTACGAGTTCGATCCGGCAAGCGGCACGCTCTGGGGATACATGCGCCAGCGCGGCACGCCGTGCTTCAACCTGGGGCTGCTGAAGGAGATCCGCAACATCGGCTGCGAACTGGGCGCGAACAGCGGCCACATCGACTTCGAAGGCGCCATGCACCCGGTCCATTACTACGTCGGTGCCTCGCGCGTGCCCGGAGTGTTCAACCTGGGCGGCGACCTGGCGCTGTTCCTGCTCCTGATCCGTTCGCGCGACCGCGATGCGCTGGCGCACTACGCCAAGCTGTGCGTCGACAACGTGCACGCGCAGCTCGAGCACTACAAGTGCCCGGCGCTGACCACGATTTCGCTGGTGCAGGGCGACGCCCTCGGCGGCGGCTTCGAGATGGCGCTCGCCTCCGACCTGCTGGTGGCGGAGGAGTCGGCGATGATCGGGTTGCCCGAGATCCTGTTCAACCTGTTCCCGGGAATGGGCGCCTACAGCCTGCTGTCGCGCCGCATCGGCGGCCGCGCCGCGGAGGAGCTGATCCTGTCGGGGCGGGTGCAACCGGCGAAGAAGCTGCACGAGCTGGGCGTGGTAGACGTGCTGGCGAAGGACGGCGAAGGCGAGAGCGCGGTGATCGACTGGATCGCGAAGAACTCGCGCCGCCGCAGCGGCCACCAGGCGGTGATGCGGGTGCGCCAGGAGGTGTCGCCGGTGACGCGCGCCGAGCTGGACGCGATTACCGAGATCTGGGTGGATTGCGCCATGCGCCTCGAGGACCGCGACCTGCGCATGATTGGGCGCGTGGTGCGGGCGCAGATGGACCGCATGGAGCAGCGCGGTGAGCCGACCGAAGTGGCGGCCGCGGCGCTGGCGGCGGCCGGCTGAGGCAGCGCTCAGCCCGCGAGGTGCGAAGCGAAGCCGCTTTCGGCGAACAGCAGCCCGAACTGGTGAAAGTTGACGCGCGTCGAGTTGATGACGGCGGCCTGCGCCGCAGGGTCCTCGATCGTCTTCAGCAGCCGGTTGAGGCTCGCCATGTGGTGCGTGTCCATGGTCGCGTGCGACGACAGGAAGCGAAAGCCGCAGGTCGCGAGGTCGCGGCCGGCTGCCACGCCGATCGCGCGCGCGATCGAATCCGCCACCCGGCCACCGTACACCGACGCAATCACCTCGAGCACATAGAGCATGCCCAGCACTGAACAAGGGTGGATCCGTTCCACCGCGTAGTAGTTGAAGCCGACCATCGCCTGGACCGGGTAGCTCGGGGCGCCCTCCCGCGCCCGCCGGACATCGCCTCCCACCGCCTCGATGTCCCCGAGCACCCAGGTCTCATGGCCTTTCTCCTCCGCGATGCGCTCGTAGAGCTCGTAGCGGATGTCGCGGAAGCGGTCGTCGCAGCGCGCCACCGCGGCCGCCATCACGGGGCAGAAATGCCACACGATGTGATACAGGTCGTGCAGGAAGGCGCGGTACTCGGCTAGCGTCAGGCCCTTGTGGATCATGGCCTGCACCTTGGGTGCGCTCTCGATGGCGCGCCGGCTGGCGTCGGAGGTCTCTACCAAGGTGATGAAGAAGGACACGGGCAGTTCCTGAAAGAGGTGCGCGAGTTTACCGCGGGCGCACGAAAGCCCTGATCGGCCGGTCCGGACGCAGCGTCACCGAGGGCTTGGGGCGGATGTGCTGGCCCGGCAGCAGCTCGAAGCGCCAGCGCTCGACCAGCGTCGCCAGCAGCAGCAGCGCCTCCTGCCAGGCGAAGCCCTCGCCGATGCAGTGGCGGTCGCCGGCGCTGAACGGGAAGTAGGCGCCGCGCGGCAGCTGTTCCTGGAACTGCTCGCTCCAGCGCTCCGGCCGGAAGCGCTCGGGCTGCTCGAAGAAGCGCGCATCGCGGTGCATCACGTACTGGCTCATGATGACCATCGCGCCCTTGGGCAGGGTGTAGGCGCCCAGGGTGACCTCGGCGAGCGCCGCACGGCCGATGAACCAGCCCGGCGGATACAGGCGCAAGCCCTCCAGAATCACCTGCTTGGCGTACTTCATGGCGTCGGTGTCGGCGGTGGTGAAAGCGGGACGCCCGCCCAGCAGCACCCGGGCTTCGGCGTGCAGCTTCGCGTCCGCCTCGGGCGCCTGCGCCAGAAGATAGAACGTCCAGGCGAGCACGTTGGCGGTGGTCTCGTGGCCGGCGATGAGCAAAGTCAGCAACTCATCGCGCAGCTGCTTCTCGGTCATCTGCTCGTGGGTCTGGTCGTCCTTCGCCTGCATCAGCAGCGACAGCAGGTCCTGCGCCGTGGCGCCGCTCGCGCGGCGCTGCGCGATCATGCCGTAGATCACCTCATCGAGCTCGCGGATCGCCTTGCGCACGCGCAGCGTCGAGGGCAGCGGCAGCCTGAGCGCCGGACGCAGGAACGGCGACATGATGCGCGCGAACGATTCCAGCAGGGTCGCCAGGTTGCGCGACACCGAGTTCGATTCGCTCTCGATGTCGTGGTCGTAGAGCGCCTTGGCGGCGATGAACATGGTGAGCTTCATCATTTCCGCGGCGAGGTCGATCTCCATGCCCGGCGCCCAGCGGTCGCGCGCATGCTGCGCCAGGCTCACCATGTGGCGCGCATACGCCTCGATGCGCGACTTGCGGAAAACCGGCTGCATGAGCCTTCTCTGTCGCGCGTGCAACTCGCCCTCGGAGGTGAACAGGCCCTGCCCGAGCACCAGCTCCAGGCGCTTGCGCAAGGGGCTGAGCGTGAAGCTCGCGCGCTGCGCGATCAGTACCTCGCGCACCAAGTCGGGATGGCTGACGAAGTACGCATCGACGCCGCCGAGCCGGAAATTGGCGATGTCGCCGTACTGGCGCGCCATGCCGGAAAGGAACCCAAGCGGATCGCGCGCGAAGTTGAGCGCCTGCCCGATC